>Ga0265334_10001062_pt1 | contig 13494 bp, 13 predicted proteins | sample 42023metaG_FD_192442 | JGI IMG/M metagenome (GOLD analysis project Ga0265334, IMG submission 192442) | Rhizosphere microbial communities from Carex aquatilis grown in University of Washington, Seatle, WA, United States - 4-20-23 metaG | ecosystem: Host-associated > Plants > Roots > Rhizosphere... | reverse complement strand
GCCGATGCCGCGCGCCACCTCGACTTCGCGCGGCGGCAGGCCGAGCATCAGGATGCCGGCGCCCAGCACGATCAGCCACAGCGCCACCAGGGCAACGGCGAGCGTCGCCAGGCCGGCCAGGAACTTCCCGAGCAACAGGGCGTCGCGATAGATCGGCTGCGACAGCACGCGCGAAAGCGTCCGGCGGTTGAACTCGCTGTTCACCGAATCGAAGCCCAATCCGATCGCCATAAGCGGAATGATGAAGTTGAGCGCCGCAGTGAACGAGATGCCGACCTGCTCGGGCTCGAGCGTAAAAATGCGCAGGAACAGGTAGGAATTGGGGTCGGTGACCTGGCGCAAGGTCTGTAACGACGTCGCCACGGGGAAAGCGCCGAAGGCGATGACGAACAGCATCAGCACCATCATGCGCGCGCTGCTCAGGTGATCGGCGAACTCCTTGACGAACACCGGGCCGATGCCGGTAAAGGGCGAGCCTTCGCGGCGCGTCGACGTTGCAGTGGCCGCGGCGATATCAGGCGGCATGACGCGCCTCCTGGAAGTAGCGGGTGTAGACCTCTTCGAGGCTGGGCTGCAATTCAGCGAGGCGGGTAAGCGAGCCGCCGGCCCCGACGATCCGGCGAGCCGCCTCGGCGCGCACGTCCCGGTCAGCCACAACCCGCCAGGCGCCCTCACCGTCGGCCACGACCTGTTGGACGCCCTCGATGCCACGCAATGCCGCCGCCACGTCGATGCCGGTCGCCTCGACCAGGATCGGATGGCCGGCCCCCAGCACCTGGTTCGCGAGTTCCACCACGGTGCCCATCAGCGCGATCTTGCCGCGATTGAACAGTGCCACGCGATCGCAAACGCTCTGGACCCGGTCGAGCAGGTGCGAACTCAGCAGGACCGCAACTCCCGCCTTCTTGAGGCCCCGGATCATCTCCAGAAGCTCGTAGGTAGCGTGCGGATCGAGGCCCGACGTCGGCTCGTCGAGGATCGCGACCTCCGCCCGCTTCATGATGATCTCGGCAATTCCCAGGCGCTGGCGCATGCCGCGCGAGAAGGTGGCGACGCGCTTGTCGGCCACGTCGGCGAGCTGCACGCGCTCGAGCGCGTCCATGATGCGCTCGCCTGCCTCACGGCGCTGCATACCGAGCAGGCGCGCCGTGTAGGTCAGGTTTTCGCGCGCCGTCAGGTGGTCGTAAAAGCCCACGGCATCCGGCAGGTAACCGACTCGCCGCTTGACCTCGAGCGGCTGGCGCACGGGATTGAAGCCCAGCACGTCGACCGAGCCGCCATTGGTCTCCGTGAGGCCCAGCATCATCAGGATCGTCGTCGTCTTGCCCGCCCCGTTGGGCCCGAGCAGGCCGAAGATCTCGCCCTTGCGCACGCTGAGATCGATGGCATCGACCGCGCGGGTCGCGCCATAGAGCTTCAGCAGTCCGCGCACCTCGATGACATTGTCGTTCGACGCCACGGTCTTACCGCCGGCCGAAGCGCGCCACCGCGCCCAGCAGCACCAGCAGCGCCACGGCGATGATGCCGATGCCGGCGATGCCCCAGATCGTCGAGGTCGTGACGGTGATACGGAAGTCGGCCGAAGACGACTCGCCTCGGCCACTGGCGCGGAACGAGGCCACGTAGTCGCCGGCGATCGCCTTGTCGGCCGGGGTCACCAGCGCCTGCACCTCTTTCTTCTCGTTGGCCGCCAGGCTCGCGATGCTCTTGGGATTGAACTCGACCTTCCAGTTGGTCGGCACGCTACCGGAGATCTCGACTTCCTCGACCGGCGCAGTGCCGTCGTTGCTGAGGACAAGCGTATAGGTCGCGGTCTTGCCGACCTCGGCATCGCCGCTCAGACGGCCGTCCTTAGTCGTCAGCGCAAGCTTGCCCTGGCCGCTGACTTGCAGGGTGACCCGCTGCTCCGCCGTGGCGCCCTCGGCCGAGACCTTGACCAGCACCGGATAGTTGCCGGCCTTCACGTCGCGCGGCGGCGTCACCTTGACCTTGATGTCCTTGGACTGGCCGGCCTCGATAGGGATCGAACTGATCTCGTTGCTGCCGTAGCCCTCGGCGAAGCTGGTCTGGAAGTTGGCCGGTGCCTGGGCGGCGAGCGCCACGATGAGATCCTTGCCGCTGTCGTTGTTGACCGTGAGCGTGTAGTCGAACGACGATTTCGGCGTGCCCATCAGCGAGGGCAGCTTCGTCTTGATCGTGAGCTTGGCCGGGGTCTCGCTGGCGATGGTGAGGGTGAGCGGCAGGTCGATCGATTGGCTTCCGCCCTTGGCGCGCACCGTGATGGTCTGCGACCCCGGCTTGGCATCCTTCGGCACGTCGACGCGCAACTGCAGGCTGACGCTTTCGTTCATGCCCGGCATCGCCGCCGCGACCGGCTGGCCACCGCCCAGGATGTCGGCCTTCCAGCCATCCGGGGTGCCGGTCACCGATAGTCCGAGGGACTCGGGCGCCAGGCCGGTGTTCTGCAGCTTGAAGCGCACATTGGCGATCTCACCGGGGCGCACCGCCTGCGACGGGTATTCCGTCAACAGCCACAACCCTTTCACCGGCGGAGAAGCCGGCGGATCGGCGGCGAGCACCTGGACCGCGGTCAGAATGGGTGTTGCGATGAGAGCAAGTAGAGCAATCAAGCGGCGCATTCGGAATCCCTGCGTCTTATTGAAGACATCCCCGTTTTCGCGGGCGCGAACCTAGGCTCGCGAAAGCGGTCAAAACAAGGCAAACAGATTATGCGGCGGCGCTTGGTCGCGCTTTCATGCGCTCGAACCAGGCTGTCAGGTTTTTGTTGGCCGGGTCGAGCGGCTGGCCGACGTCCTTCGCGAAGTCGAGGAAAGCGAAGAGCAGGATGTCGGCCATGCTCAGCTTGCTGCCGGCGACGAACGGCTTGCTGCCCATCAACCCGTCGAGCCAGGCTAGCCGCTTGCGCGCCGTTGTCTTCAGGTCGTCCGCAGCCTGGGGAATACAGTGGACGCGGTCCTGAAACATTTTCAAGCCTTCGGCGAAGCGAAATCCGTTGGCGCCCGGCTCGCAGATGTTGAGATCTATGCGGCGCGTCCACATGCGGGTCTTGGCGCGCTCCTCAGCAGTGTCGCCGATCAGCGACGGCGTATTCTTGTTCTTCTCGTCGAGGTACTCGCAAATCGCCGTGGTCTCTGCCAACACCGTGCCGTCGTCCATCTCCAGCGCCGGACACTGCCCCGACGGGTTGACCTTGAGATAGGGCTCGCGCCGGTTCTCGCTGCCTCTGATGTCGACCTCGACCTTGGGTATGTCGATGCCCTTCTCCGCCATGAACATGCGCACCATGCGCGGATTGGGTCCGATTGAATTGTAGAGTTTCATTGATCTACTCCCCCTTGCTGCGCCCCTTAGCAAACCACGGAAACAGTGTCATCCCGAGCGTAGCGAGGGATCCATGCTCACGGCCTTCTAGATCCCTCGTTACGCTCGGGATGGTACCCGTTGTTCAGCGCCAGGGCTCAACCAGAATTTTGGTGTGCTTCTCGGGATTTCCCAGTTCGGCGAAGGCTCCCCTGACGCCGTCGAGCCCGACCTTGCCGGTGATCAGCGCTGGCGCGTCGACTTCGCCCTCGGCCAGCAATCTCAGCGAGCGGGCGAACTCCTCGGGCGTGTAGCCCAGCACGAACTGCAGGCTGAGCTCCTTCACGATGCCGAACATGGGTTCGATCGTGTCGAGCTCCATGCACACGCCGACCACGACGATGCGCGCGTCGCGCGGCGCCTTCTCGAAGGTTTGCTGGATCAATCCCGGCACGCCGACGCACTCGAACACCGCAGCGCGCTTGGTTGGCGCCAATTTCGAATAAGGGTCTTCCTTCGCCGGATCGACCACGATGTCGGCGCCCATCCTGACCGCAAGCTCGCGCCGCTTGGCGGAGAAATCCGCCGCCACGATCGGCCGGATGTTCTTGAGCCGGAGAGCGGCAATCACGGCCAGCCCGACCGGCCCGCAGCCCACGACCAGCGGCGCCTCGTCGCCCTTGAGCGCGGCCTTTTCCACGGCATGGACGCCGACGGCCAGCGGCTCGGTCAGTGCAGCATGCTCGGTCGGCAGGCCATTGGGCACTTCGAGCAGCAGCGGCGCCGCCAGCAGCATCTGCTCAGCGTAGCCGCCGACATATTTGTTGGAGTAGCCCATGCCCTTCGGCCCATCGGACTCGATCATCACCGGCATGGCACAGACGCGGGTGCCGGCCTTGAGCTTCTTCTCGGTATTGGGCCCGTAGTCGATCAGCTCACAGCAGAACTCGTGACCCATGACCACGTCGCGATCGAGCTCCATGGCGATACGGCCGGGAATGCGGCGCGTTACCTCGACCATGCGATGGGCATGCTTGGCGGCATGCAGGTCCGAGCCGCAGATGCCGCAGGCCAGCACCTTCACATGCGCCTGTCCCGCCCCTGGCACCGGCGCCGGCAGGGTGTCGACGATGATCTCGCCGCCACGAAAGATCGCCGCTTTCATCTCTTCTTCCCTCCCAATGCATTCAGCACCGCCGCGCGCAAGGCCGGCAGCACGTTCGTCTCGAACCACGGATTGCGCTTCATCCAGATACCACTGCGCCACGACGGGTGCGGCAACGGAAAAAAAGCCGGCCCGTAGGCCCGGAATGCCTTCACAGCATCCGTCAGGTTGCCGGTGTTGAGGTAATGCGCCTGCGCGTAGCTGCCGACGAGAAGGGTGAGCCGGCAATCGGTCAGGGTCGCCAGTACGCGCTCATGCCAGAGCGGCGCGCATTCGGGGCGTGGCGGCCGATCGCCGCTCTTGCCTTTTCCCGGATAGCAGAAACCCATCGGCATCAGCGCCACCTTCGCCGGGTCGTAGAACATCTCGGCGCTGAGGCCTGTCCAGTCGCGCAGCCTTTCGCCGCTGTCGTCCTGCCACGGCACGCCGCTTTGATGGACCTTCGAGCCCGGCGCCTGGCCGATGATGATCAGCCGCGCCGTCGGGCTGACCTGCACGATCGGCCGAGGCCCGGCCGGCAGAGATTTGGCGCAGGCGGTACAGGCGCGGATCTCGTCGACCAGGGTCATCGCCCTAGGCAATGAAGCTCCTCACCGTGTCGACGAAGGCATCGAGCCGGTCATGATGCACCCAGTGCCCGGCCTGGTCGAACTCCACCACCTTGGCGGTCTTGAAGTGCTTCAGGCGGCCGTCCTTCTCCGGATTGGAGGCCCAGCTCTCCTTGCCGTAGACCAGCAGCGTCGGGCAGGCGATCTGCTCCCACAAGGTCTCGATGTCCCGATAGCTCATGTCGTACGGCGGATTGGTGCGCACGTAGTTGTCGAACTTCCAGCTGTAGGTGCCGTCCTCGTTCTGGTTGACGCCCTGCTGCGTCAGGTGTCGCGCCTGCTCGGCCGACAGATGATCGTTCTCTTCCTGCATGCGCTTGAAGGCGTCCTCTATGGTCGGGTAGCGGCGCGGCAGGCGACCCGAGAGCTTGCGCTGCTCCTCGACCCAGTCGCGCACCCGCACGTCCATGCCCTTGTGGCCACGCTCGGCGATCACCTTGGGCGACGGTCCCAGTCCTTCGATGGCCACCAGTTTCCTGACCTTGTCGGGATAGATGCCGGTGTAGCGCAGGCAAATATTGCCGCCCAGCGAATGCGCCACGATGGTGACCGGTGCCAGGGACTGCTGATGGATGAGCTGGGCCAGATCGTAGATGTACGCCGACATCGAATAGTTGCCGTCGGGCGACCACTGGCTGTCGCCATGGCCGCGCAAATCGGGGCAGATGATGTGCCAGTCACGGCGCATCGCCTGGGCCACCCAGTCCCAGTTGCGGCAATGATCGCGCCCGCCATGGACCAGCAAGAGCGGCGGCGCGTCGGGGTTGCCCCAGTCGACGTAATGAAGGCGAAGGCGTTGGGAAATGTAGTGCCGGGAAGTCGGTCCCGGCATGCCGTCCAGCATACTCATGGCCGCATTGTATAGACTGTGACCCGGAAAGGGAGGAAGCCCGTGCCCAAGACCCTCACTGGCAAATGCTTCTGCGGAGCCGTCCAGTACCGAGTGACGGACGAATTTCGCTACGCCATGAACTGCCATTGCTCCAATTGCCGGCGCACTACGGGATCGGCCTTCAAGCCGTTTGCCGGCATCGAGCGGGCGAAAATCACAGTCGACCCGGGCAAGGACGGGCTGCTGATCTACGGCGGAGACAAGGCGCACGACGCCCACTGCCGGAAATGCGGCTCCCTCCTCTACTCGGTGGTGCGTGACGGCCTCTGGGTGCACGTCCCGATGGGTACGCTGGTCGACGATCCCTCGATCCGGCCAAGCGGGCACATCTTCGTCGGCTCAAAGGCGCCGTGGTTCACGATCACCGACGACCTGCCGCAGCATGAGGGCCATATGTAAGCCTAGGAGCGCAGGCTCGCATATGGATCGATCCTGCCTTCCGCGATGTCGCTCCATACATCGGCGCGCCGAACCAAAGGATCGAAAGCGTGTGTCTTCCAGTCGGCACCTAGAAATTCGATCATCAGGTAACGGGCGAGGTCGGCACCGTAGCAAATGATGTCCAGCTGCTTGATGGAGAAAACCGGATTTCCGGACCGATGCGGTTCGGCAGCGAGATACCTGTGGCCACAGATGGGCAACAACTTCGGCCATGTCAGGAAATCCGCCCTGGCGACCTCAAGAGCTGCCGACAAGTTCGACGGGCGAACGCCCCATCGATCGAGCCAAACGTTGTGCTCGATGTCGAAGGCAATTCCTTCCCAAATCGATCGGATGGATTGCCGGTAGTTCTCCATCTTGAAGTTGGCCCACGGAAACAGGACACCACCTGGATCCTGTAGGTTGGCAAAGAGAAAGATGAAATCCGCCGGCAAGAGAAAGCCTAGTTGATCTTCGATCTTGCCGAAATCGTGTGCCGATAATCCTTTAGCTCCGTAGATGACCGGCCGTTGATTGCCGACCCGCTGGCGGGCGTTCAGGTGCTCAAAAAGCTCTGGTCCAAGCATCACCACAGGCCTGCCCCCTTCCCCGGGTCCCCTCTTTACGCCACTCTTCCCGGCATGATGAGCCCCGAGCAGAACGACCTGATCACCCGCGTCGGTCCCGGCACCAAGGGCGGCGCGCTGATGCGTCACTACTGGCATCCGGTGGCGCTCACCGAGGAGCTGGATGGACCACGGCCGGCAAAAGCGGTGAAGCTGCTGGGGCAGGACTTCGTGCTGTTTCGCGATCAGCATGGCCGGCACGGGCTGCTCGACCGCGACTGCCCGCACCGCGGCGCCGACCTTGCCTACGGTCGTCTCGAAGATGGCGGCCTGCGTTGCCTGTTCCATGGCTGGTTGTTCGACGTCGACGGCAAATGCCTGGAGACTCCGGCCGAACCGGAGGGCAGCGTGCTCTGCCAGCGGGTTCGCCAACGGTCCTACCCCGTGGTGGTCAAGAACGGCATCGTCTTCGCCTATTTGGGCGAGGGCGAGGCGCCGGCCTTTCCCGAGTTCGATTGCTTCCTGGCACCCGCCACGCACGCCTTCGCCTTCAAGGGCCTGATCGATTGCAACTGGCTGCAGGCGCTCGAGGTCGGCATCGATCCGGCGCATGCATCGTACCTGCATCGTTTCTATGAGGACGAAGATCCGTCGGGCGACGCCTACGGCAAGCAGTTCCGCGCCTCGTCGTCGGATTCCGAGATCCCCATGTCGAAGATGATGCGCGACTATCCGCGACCAACGATCGACGTCGAGGCGACAGACTACGGCATGCGGCTCTACACGCTGCGCAAGATCAACGACAGACACACGCACGTCCGGGTGACCAACCTCGTTTTCCCCTATGCCTTCGTCATTCCGATGAGCACGGAAATGACGATCACCCAGTGGCACGTGCCGATCGACGATACGTCCTGCTACTGGTACGCGATCTTCACCAGCTTCGGCGCGCCAGTCGATCACAAGCAGATGCGCGAAACGCGGCTCAAGCTCTACGAGTTGCCCGACTATCGTCCGCGGCTGGGCCGGCACAACCAATATGGCTACAACATCGCCGAGCAGGCGACGCAGACCTTCACCGGCATGGGCTTCGACATCAACGTCCACGACCAGTGGGCCATCGAGGGCCAGGGCCGCATCCAGGACCGCACGCGCGAGCATCTGGGCTACAGCGACAAGGCGATCGTCGCCTATCGCCGCCTGCTGTTGTCGGCGATCGGCCAGGTTCAGAACGGCGAGAAACCCCTGATGTGGCTCGACAAGGCCCGAGCGGCAGCGATCCGCGGGCCGGTCACCGTCGATGGCATGGGGCCGACCCAGGGTTGGCAGTCCTACTGGAAGGAATTCGACGCCCGCCGGCGTTCGGGCTCGAGCTGGGCGGCTGAAACGCTGCCGCCCTTGGTCGCCTGAGGCGCATGCATCTCGCCGAAAAGGCCGGCTTGTGGACCGACGACCGCCGCGCGGCAGCCCGCGAGGTCGAGCGCCGCATCCAGGCCGGCGAGCTCACCGTGGTGCGACTCTCTTTCGCCGACCAGCACGGCATCCTGCGCGGCAAAACCCTGGTTGCAGGCGAGACCGCTGCGGCCATGAAGTCCGGTGTCGGCTTCAGCGCGACCATGTTGCTCAAGGATACCGCCCATCGCACAGTGTTCCCCGTATGGGGCCCGGGCGGCGCCTTCGGCTCGAAGGAATGGGAGGGCGCGGCCGACGTCGTGATGCTGCCCGATCCCACGACCTTTCGTGTGCTGCCCTGGGCGCCGCACACCGGCTGGATGTTGTGCGACATCGTCTTCGCCGATGGCAGGCCAGTACCGCTCAGTACGCGCCATGTCTGTCGTCAGGCATTGGCATCGCTCGCCGAGGCCGGCTACGACTTCATGGCCGGGCTCGAGGTCGAATTTCATCTGTTCAAGCTCGAGAAGACTAGCCTGGCGCCTCGCGACGCCGGCGCGCCCGGCCAGCCCGGCGAGCCGCCCGAGGTGTCGCTGCTCAACCAAGGCTACCAGTACCTGACCGAGCAGCGCTACGACGAGATGGATCCCATCCTCGAGATCCTGCGCGCCAATATCTCAGGCCTCGGCCTGCCGCTGCGCTCTCTGGAGGTCGAGTTCGGGCCGAGCCAGGTCGAGTTGACGTTCGGCGTCAGAAGCGGCCTCGACCCCGCCGACGCCATGGTTCTGTTCAGGAGCGCTACCAAGCAGGTCGCGCAGCGCCACGGCTACCACGCCACCTTCATGTGCCGCCCCAAGCTGCCCAACATCATGTCGAGCGGCTGGCACCTGCATCAGTCGCTCAAGGACAGGAAGACGGGGGCCAACGCCTTCGTCGATGACACGGCGCTGCTCTCTCCGGTCGGCATGCACTACATGGCAGGACTGCTTGCCCAGGCCCGTGCCGCCGCGGCCTTCAGCACCCCGACCTTGAACGGCTACAAGCGCTACCGTCCCTTCTCCCTCGCCCCCGATCGCGCCACCTGGGCGCGCGACAATCGCGGCGTCATGGTGCGTGTGCTGGGCGCGCCGGCAGATCCAGGCACACACCTCGAGAACCGTGTCGGCGAACCGGCCGCCAATCCCTACCTCTACATGGCAAGCCAGATCGTGTGCGGGCTCGATGGGCTCAAGGGCAAAGCCGATCCCGGCCCGTCAGCCGACACGCCGTACGAAGCACAAGCGCCGATGCTGCCATGTGCGCTCGCGGAGGCGGTGGCGGCCCTGCGCGACAACAAAGTGCTCCGGGCGGGGCTGGGAGACTTCTTCGTCGACTATTTCGTCAAGTTGAAGCAGGCCGAGATCGACCGCTTCGCGCTCGAAGTGACCGACTGGGAACAGCGCGAATATTTCTCGGTATTCTAACCGGGGAGTACGAAGCTCACTCACCGGCGCGGACGCAAAGCGCGCCAGGCGCTGCTGACCGGCGTCGTGAGGCGCTGCCAGACTTGTGCCGACTCCCGGCGGACACTGTCCGCCCCGAGTGTCGCCGCAGTTCGTGACGGCTCCTCGCCGATCCGTGTGGCGATTGCCTGCAGTTCTTCACGTGTGGCCATTGTAATCTTGCCGACACTGTTCACAGCGGCCAGGGCATCGCGAACCGTGGCGCGAGCTTCCTCGAGCCGGCCCGCATCCTCGAGCGTCCGGGCAAGGCGCGTATAGGCCTTCGCCCGCATCGCGGGATCGATGCGCTCCAGCGCGATGGTACGGCGCAGGAGCTCAATGACCTCGTCCCCGCCGCCGTTGCGGTTCAGGTGCCGCGCGAGCCGCAGCAGCTTGCGCGGGTCAGTCGGGGCAAGCTCCACGGCCTTGCGAAACGCCGCCTCCGCGCCCACGCGATCGCCCCGCTTCGCCAGGAGGTTGCCGTACTTGTCCTGGGCATCCGCCGAATCGGGAAACTGCGCGGCGATTCCCGGCATTGCCGCATCCGCACCCTCGCTGTCCCCCAACTTGTGCCGTTTCCTGAGTTCGCTCAATTGATGCTGCGGGTTGGTGGCCCACAGCTCCTCGGCACGGCGCCGCGCCGCCGCCGCTTCCTCGGGCCGGCCCGCGCGATCGAGGCAGCGCGCCAGATATTCGTGATAGGTCGGATAGCCCGGCGCGAGGGTGATTGCCTCGCGGGTCCATTCAATCGCGCCTTCGTAGTCGCCACGGGCGAAGCTTCGACCGGCAAAGCGGCGGCATGTCTCGCCGTCGTGACCGGTGGCAAAGGGCTCGATGGCGGGCATCTGACGATATTTCTCGGCGTCGAACACCTTCGAAAGCTGCCCCATTAGCACTCCATCGGGCTCGTGTTTCGTGGGATCGACCGTCTCGAACGGCATCGCGACCAGCCTATGGACGTTGTTCACGTTGGTTTCAACGGTCTTCAGTCCCATGAAGTGGCGATGCTTGAAGCGCGACGCGGTTTCGAAGTCCGATTGCGCGTTGAGAACCGCATGCGTGACCAGGAATGCACGGTCGTCCACCCGCGCCGGCGCGATACCCGACTTGACACCGGTCGGCCGCCCGCCGCCCTTGGCGACGTGATGAAACGTGGCATGGCCAATCTCCCGAATCGGCGGCTCGATACCTTCCTCCGTGGCCCGCTCCACCCACACGCCTTCGATCGTCACACAGCCGGTGCGAGACTTCTCGACCGCCTCGAAGAAGCTCTCGCCCGACGGCGAGATGATCAGCTCGTCGATATCGATGTGCACCACGCTCGCGGCACGTCCATACAGTCGGTATTTGGCGTGTGCCAGATAGGCGCGCTGAAAGAATCTCGAATCGTTGACGCGCAGGGGGCCGTTCACGGCACCGAAAGGAAACGGCGCATCGACCAGCGCGGCGCACTTCAGTCCTGGTACCGTTGCTAGCGCGGCTCGCACGTCATACTTGGCATAGCGATAAGAGCCGTTGTCGTAGAAGAACACGGCCGTACAACCGTGCATCTCGGCATGGAAGTGCGCCCAGTCGCGGATCCAGCGCAGGGAATTGTTCTTGTTGTGGGTCAGCAGGACGCGCTCGCCGGCGAATTTGGAGCAAAGGTTCGGCTGCGGCACGATGGAATAACTGGCAAGCGGAAAGACCAGTTCGAGGCTCTGTGTACTCTTCGATACAGGGATATGCAGAATGTGCGTCGAGGCTGACTGCACCACCTCGAACTTGCACCGCCAACCGGACGGAACCTCGTAGATTTCGCCGCCAAAGACGTCACTGGTGAGGCTTTGCGGCGGCGGACAGATCAGCAGGATCTCCCGTCCATCCTGCGACCAGAATGCATCATAGATGATGGTCGTGTAGTCGAATCGATCCTCGTAGTTCACGTCGCGGTCGAACGCCGGCCGCGGGCCGGGGCGGTAAAGATGCCCGTTGGCCGCCGGCGCCCAGGAACTGAGCGGCACGTCGAAGAACTTCATTCCGGCGCCTCCGTCGCCCTGGCATCAGCTCTGCTGCAAACAACATATCCTGCCTTCCATCACCGTGGTAGGACCGGCGCGATCAATGCCCCGAGGGACCGAGACCCGCATGAGCGCCATCGCCGTCGTCACGACTGTCGGCAGCAAGAAGGAGGCGCGGCACATGGCTCACGCCCTCGTCGAGGCAAGGCTCGCGGCCTGCGCGCAGATCTCGAGGATCGACAGCGTCTACGCCTGGAAGGGCAAGATCGAGAGCGGCAAGGAATATCGCGTGCTGCTGAAAACCATCGATTCGCATTACCTGGCGATCGAGCAGGCAATTCGCGATCTGCATTCCTACGAACTGCCGGCGATCCATGCCTTCGCCTTCGAACACGTGTCGCACGCCTACGCCCATTGGATCGAGGCAAGTGTCGGCTGATTCCGGCACCACGGCACCGCCACCCCGCGGTCAACCACTCCACCCGGCCATCCAGACATGACAGTTTACGCTGCATTCCCGGGAGAACGGACCCAATGATGCAGGCCAGCACGACCGTGTTCACCGTCACGAACATCCTCGCCAGCCGCGACTACTTCCGCGACCGGCTGGGCTTCACGGTCGCCTTCGAATGGGGCCAGCCGACCTTCTACATCGGCCTGTTCGCCGACAAGGTCCGGCTGCATCTCATCGAGGCGAGTCACGCGCCGCGTCCTCCGGGGCACGGCGCCATGGTGATCGATGTCGAGGACGTCGACGCGCTTCACGCCGATCTTGCGCGACGCGGTGCCAAGGTGGTCAAGCCGCCCGAGGATCAGCCGTATGGCATGCGCGACTTCGATGTGGCAGACCTCGACGGCAACATGATCTTCTTCGGCATGGAACTGAAAAAGACCTGAGGGACAGATATGGAGCTCTGGCAATACGACGCGACCGATCTGGCGCGCCTCATTCGGCTCGGTCGCGCGTCGGCGCGCGACGCCGTGGATTCGGCGCTGGCTCGCCTGCACAAGGTCAATCCGGCGATCAATGCCGTCGTCCGCGTGCTGGAGGAAGATGCCCGTGCCGCGGCGGCGACCGCCGACGCCGCGCAGGCGCGCGGGCATGCCTTGCCGCCGCTGCACGGCGTGCCGGTCACCATCAAGATCAATATCGATCAAATCGGGCTGCCAACCGACAACGGAGTCGTCCCGCTCAAGGACTTCATCGCCCAGGAAGACAGCCCGGTGGTGGCCAACCTCAAGCAGGCCGGCGCCATCATCATCGGCCGGACCAACGCGCCCGCCTTCTCGATGCGCATCTTCAGCGACAATGCCCTGCATGGCCGCACGCTCAACCCGCGCGATCCCACGGTGACGCCGGGCGGCTCGAGCGGCGGCGCCGGCGCCTCGATCGCGACCGGCATCGGAGCGATTGGCCATGGCAACGACATCGGCGGCTCGGTGCGCATTCCCGCCTACTGCAACGGTGTGGTCGGCCTGCGCACGGGTTTTGCCCGGATCGCTTCGGTCAATCCCACCGCCGCCAAGGGTGGCCGGCCGATCGGCAGCGTGCTGATGGCAGTGCAAGGGCCGCACACCCGCACCGTGCGCGACGCGCGGCTGGCGCTCGAGGTCATGGCGCGGCGCGACAACCGCGACTGGCGCTGGAG
>Ga0265334_10001061_pt1 | contig 13497 bp, 14 predicted proteins | sample 42023metaG_FD_192442 | JGI IMG/M metagenome (GOLD analysis project Ga0265334, IMG submission 192442) | Rhizosphere microbial communities from Carex aquatilis grown in University of Washington, Seatle, WA, United States - 4-20-23 metaG | ecosystem: Host-associated > Plants > Roots > Rhizosphere... | reverse complement strand
AGGTGTAGTGTCTGCGATGTATGCTCACATCACCGGCAGAGGCCAGTAGAAAGGGAATCCGCTTTCAAAACGCCGCGTCTCATCACTTGCTTATCTCAGAATACTGGATAAATCAGACGTTCCCTAGATGTAATCAGCTTGGATGCTTGCGCTGTAAGGATCGACCGATTCGAAATGCTCGTGACCCTTTGTATACATGCTGGTGATCGTCGCTCGTTGGTGTGGTCAGCATGAATGTTCCGCTTGCCTCAGCGATTTTTCATACTGCGCCCTATGGGATCTGCACTCGAAAAGCGTGGGCGGGTTAACCATGTCCGGAAAGAGCCGCCGCAATAATTTCGTGAAGGTGCGCGAGAACATTGCGTCCGCGCACCGCGCTCAATGCGAGCACATGCCGCCGGCATAAGCCTTCGGCCCGCACATTCGGTTTGTGATCGAGCAGCGATTGGCCGTTCGCCGCGCGATATGGAAAGCGTCTTCGATCGCCTTTGCTAAGCCCGCGTGTGGACGGAAGGCCGAATGAACAGGTCGCGATAGCGGGCGTATTTGCCCTTCGGGACCTTGCGGTCGAGAAACTCTGAAAATTGGGCGAGGATCTGATGGACCGCTGCCGTGGGGGCGTTGATCTACCGAAGGAGCTGTTCCACCAGGGCGGGGCAGGCGCGGCACGATGCTGAACCAAGTGAACTGCTGTCCCCGCCGCATTCAAATCTTTGCCGAGGGAATCTCGCAGGCTTCCGCTTTGTAGCAGTAACAGACGAGCCGTCCCACCCTTAGACGGACCGGCGAGCCAATCGAATTGGTACGGCCAGCTTAGCGAGAACCAGCCATCCCCCAGATCGTGGCAACCCCTGGGACTTTGGAAAACCCGCCAAATCAACGCTAAGTCCTTGATTTGGTAGGCGCGAGAGGACTCGAACCTCCGACCCCCACCATGTCAAGGTGGTGCTCTAACCAGCTGAGCTACGCGCCTGCCGAAGGACGCGAAGATTACGCGACGGCAGCCGGGTACGCAAGCAAGCCCATGCGGCAGTGCGGGCTAAGCTCGCCGGAACAGACGGCTGCGCAACAAGGCGTCGGTATCGCGCATGGCGACGCGTTGCACGGGCGCTTCAGTCGAAAAGCGATAATTGCGGCCGGTGGCGGGGCCCCGAATCGTGACCCCGGCGTCGCCGACATAGCGAATGGCCGCGACGGGGCCAGATGAAGTATCGGCGCCCGTACCCGCAGCGATTGCAGTAGCGAATTGGCCGCGTTGTCTTCCACAACAGCTCATAGCTGATCTCCTTCATGTGTCACGGTACTTTCGATGATGAGCGGTTTCTGTTCAGTGCGCTCCAGCAACAGCGCAGCACCGGACAGGGCCAGCCAGCTCACGAATCCGTCGAGCGGATTAATACTGACGAAACAGGCGAACGGTGCGGCGACCCAGAACACCAGACAGGCGAAACAGTCGATTAGCTGTCCGGCGAATGTACTTCCAAGCCAAACCCGCAGTCGGAACAGAATTCCTCCGGGGCCGTCCTCGCTCGCCAGCAGATGTGTGATCCGCCAGGTCGCGAGGACCGCCAATATCACCCGAAGCCACGCCGGGAAATCGCTCGCCACGTCGGGTCTCCGGCCTATTCCGTCAACCGACCGGTGCCGGTACCGCGACGAGGCAGAAGCCGACGAACGCGGTGTTGTTTTCCCATGGGGATGTGCAGTTCACAATGGTGCGGTCGTTGCTTAGCAGCTGCACGGTGTAGCCGCAGGGATCCATGCCTGCTGTGTCGAGCCGCCATTGGCCGGATTCGCCCGTCGTCGGGACAGTCGGATACGAGCGCGACGTCGTGCTGAGAGTGACGAAGCCGTCGACCGACAGCTTCACCTTGGCGCCGTTTGCCGCCGCCGCCGGCTCAATGTCCAGCGACAGGCTGCCAAAGTGCTCGTCCGACACGCTGTAGTCGCCATAGATGACGTCGCCGACCTGGAATGAGCCGCAATCCGCCGCCGGTTGCACCGGTCCGCCGTTGCGCGAGAAGCCGGTGATCGACAGCGACGTCAGCGGTGCTGCGTTGTCGAGGTCAATCACGAGATTGGTCATCGTCGTTCCCAGGCCGAGACAGGCCAGCGAACCGGCGGGATACTGGACGTTGCCGACCGGATCGTAGGCTTCCACCTGAATTTCCCACTTGCCGGTCTTGCCCGCCGTGTTCCACACCGCGAGCAGGTGCGACGGAAACATCTCCTGCCAGCCCGCCGCGGCATCAGGCGTCACGTTGAGGTAAGGATAATAGTTGTCTGCATCGACGGACTGCGTCACCGACTGCGATGTCGGCAGAGCCGCGCCGATCTGCTGCTCCAGCGTGACGCCGAACGAGTCGTTCAAGTACTGCTTGCTGCCGCCCGGCAATTGACGCACCGAGACGCGATAGCGGGGCAGGCCGGACGTCGCCGGATACTGCGTCGTCGGTCCCATTTTCGGTGCGCCGGGAATGAAGCCGTAGATGGATACCGAACCGCCGAACGGCCGCTCGCCTGGCGCAAAGCCGGTGGCTGGATCGACGTCGCATGAAGCCACGCCGCAGACGCCTTCCAGGTACGGCGTGTAGTCGCCGATGTGAGTGCCGGCTCCGGGTTCGATTTCGATACGGCCATCGAGATGATTGCCCCAGGTCGGTACGTAGTTCGGATTCCACGACGGTGGCATCGCGTTCCACGACAGGATCGCTCGCACATTGGCGATTACCGGTCCTGACTTGCAGGACTTCAAATGCTTGGAGAGATCGATCGGTTGCGCAACCGCATACCGCAAACCGTCCGCAGGAATCGTAGTGAAATCGTGCACCTTGACTTGCGTCGTTCCGGCCCATTCCCAGCCACCGCCGTTGAGCCAATCGATGAAGAAAGCGACGTATTCGGTGCTGCCCGTCTGGCACTGACTGCCGAGATAGCCATACGGGCGCTTGATCGTTAACGTTGCGACGAGATTGGCGGTGCCATTCGGATCCAGGCCGACGCAGTCGAGCTGCTCATAGCCTGTGTCGCCCTGTGTCTTATTGATCGCGGCGATCAGCGCTGCGATATCGATATCCAGCTCAGCGAGCGAACCCTTGGAACCATAGGCCGCCTGCGCGCTGAGTATCGCCGGATTGGAGATGTTCTGATGAATCTCCGGATAAAGAAGACGATGCACCTGCACACCTTTGTTGGCGTAGTCCTTCAGCAATTCGCCGGGTGTCGGCTTTTTCGGAATCGCCGCGGGTATCTGCGCCGACAGATCCAGTGCCGCGACCAGATCCTTCGACAATTTCAGCTTGGCCTCCGTGAACAGATCACCGAGCACATAGAGCGGCTGCGGATGAATCTGTATATGTGCGTTGAGTATGTTGCCCCACACCGGTACGAAATTCGGATCGGATGGCGGCACGACGTTCCACGACAGAATCGCGCGCACGAGCGGCAGCGACTCCTTCGAGCACCACGTCGAACCGACCTCCGGCTTGACCGTCACCGCGTAATCGAGTGGCTTGGGGCCGGTCAGATCGTGCGTGTTGAAACTCGCATAACCCTGGTCTTCCCAAGTTGCGCCGTTGTCGAACGATAGAAAGAAGCGCACGTATTCCTGTGTGCCGGCGCTGCACAGTCCACCGCCGTAACCGGAGTTCTGTTTCACTACTACGACTGCTTTCAGCACATTGAGGTCGGGGTGATAACCGACGCACTTCAGTTCCTCATAAGTGGTGTTTCCGCTGAAGGCTTTGATCGGCGGATAGACGCTGTTCTTCAGATTGCCGAAATAATTCGGGTTCGCGAGCAGCAGCGCACTGAAATGTGTCCGCTCCATGGGCGCAACATGCGCCGCGACGGATGAAGCGGATAGTGTGGTTTCGTTGGTCATGTCAGGCCCTCGAAATCGCACGCGAACCGGCGTTGAAACGCCGGCCGCAGAAAATTTGCAATTGATGATGCATGTTCGATCTCCGTGATCTAGCGCGTGGTAGGTGATCCGCGTCGCCGGCTGGAAAATCCTTCCGGAACGAGGTATCGCAACTAGCAGAACGGAATCCGTCGAACGAAAGACGACATCGCCGCGACGGTGATTTCGAAGCGATAGAAAACGTGACGAGGTGTGACGCGAGAAAAAGCCACAGGGCCGCAAGACTTCTCCACACTCTGCGAGCGGCAGCGGATAAGTAGTGTCACTTGATGGCGAGCTGCCGTCAGTTTCCGGGTGGATAAGTTCGCTATCCCGCTAAACGGCCGTAATTGACCGATCAGGCGTCCATATACGCCATACAATCAAGCGTATACCGGAGTAATCTGTTAATAGATTATTTGGGAATGGGAGTACGCCATGTCCACTTCTGCGATTGGGACGGGTCTGTCCGGGTTGAACACTTATCTGCAGGCGATAAGCGTTACTGCAAACAACGTCGCCAATGCGAATACGTCGGGGTTTCAACCTCAACAAGCACTCTTTCAGGAAAACTCCCCGGCCGGAAGCGGAGTCCATCTTTCCGATGCTGTCTCTGCAAACAGCTCGACTTTGACATCGGCGCCTAGTGGCACTGATGTCGCGGCTGAGATGGTCAATCTGCTGATGTACAAAATCGGTTTTCAAGCCTCGGCAAAAGTCGTAACGACATCAGACCAGCAGCTGGGTCGGTTGATTGATACCAAGGGATAGAAGATAGAACCAGCGCAACGAGCGGCATCCAGTTTATTGGAGCTAACCGTTCGAATTCATCGCGCTCATTTCGTTACGATGGCTGTAATCAGAAGCTCGGCCGGGACAAGATTATTCAATAGCTCTGCCGAAAGTGAATGCCGCTCGATGATGTACGTCGCGGCATTGAAACTAACCATGACTTGACCGGGCTCGGGCTCGGTGACTAATGCTTTGAGCGGCAGGTCCACCCCGCTGCGTGGTTGCGCCAACATCAGCGGCGTGCCAGCTTGTGGGTTGCCAAAGATAATCAATGTGGTCGGCGGCATGGTCAGACCCGCCGCGATCGCTTCGGCTCTCTGATCGATCGTCGCGAACACCTTGATGCTGTGATCCGCGAATGCGGCGAGCAAACGTTGCACGGTGTCTGCGAACGTATACAAGCTCCGAACGCTCACCACGCCACGGTCCGCGTTGGAGTTGGTGCTGGACGATGTCATGCACGCCTCAATCAAGATGCCTAACGCCGAAGCCGCCCGGCAGCGGGAGAGGGGCGGGGTGAGTTGAGCGTAGCGAAACCCACCCATTCTCTGCAACGGCATGCGCATATCAAACTACATATAAAAGTACGTTCGTGTCGCTGTCGGCGACATCAGCAGACCATTTAATACGCGCTTGAATACACACTCATTCCCAGTCCATTGATGGAGCGAGCAGAGCCCTCGGCGAGTTTCGCTGTACTCGAATTTGCGCCACGCGCTCCGATGAAGCACCGCTGAAAAACTGCAGAGGAACTATGACGCAGTTCACAGATTGCCGCTGGCGAAGATGCAATACTGCATCGACCGAAAAATGCAGCGTGCGTCGCGGGAGTGCACCGAGCGCGCGCTAGCTTCATCAAAACGACGGGGGACAGCAGTATGAAGAGCAAACAGAATTGGTATGCGCAAGCAAAGACATTCAGCGCGACGTTATCGCTGGCGTTGCTTGGCGGCGCATGCTCGGATGCGGGCGCGGCGAATTTGTTGACGCAGGTCGATCCGAGCCTGCTCGCGAGCCAGGAGCAGATTAAGCAGTGGGTGGCGGACAAAGCCGCATTCGAGCACGGCTTTATGCCGACCGGTAGCACTGCGCACCGCGGCTACGTGGACCAGCTCGCCGGTTGGATGCAAAACAGTTGCGTGTCCGGTTTTGCTCGCGACAGCTTTGCGTACTACGACTGGCAGGAACAGCACATGTCGCTGGACCTGAACTATAACAACGGCAAATCCAAATCGATAAAGATCGCCAACTACGTCGCCTATTCGGGCGAAACCGATGCCACCGGCATCCAAGCACCGCTGATGGCCTTGCCGCATCCATGGGTCACCTCGCAAGGGACTGTCCAGCTCGGCAACAAAGCTATCGCAGATGCCATTGCTAGCTACGATGTGTCCGGCAAGATCGTGGTGATCAATATCCCCAAGCCCTACATTCCGAACGTGCTGCTTAAATCGCAGATGTTTTCGATCAACGATCCGCAGCACACCATTCCGCTGGTCAGCGCCAGTGCATGGCTGACGGGGCAGGGTGCGGTGCCGCAGATTGAAGCGGCGCTGAAGGCGGGGCACGCCGCGGGCATGATCGCGATTCTGCCGTTCAATGATCCCTCAGCGACGAACATGTACGCACCATTCAATGGCGCCGATGCAGGACTCCCGGGGCTTTATTTGGATGCCACGACTGGCTTTTGGGTCGCTACACAGGTGCGCACCGGCATAGCGAAGACTGCGAAGCTGGTGTTGCAGGCCAACGTCAATGCCACCGCATCAATGGATAATCTGGTCGCAACCATTCCGTCGAATTCATCGCGCACGCTGATTGTCAGCAGCCACACCGACGGCAGCAACGCGGTCGAGGATAACGGTCCAGCCGCAATCCAGACGCTGATCAATTATTTCTGCCAGGTGCCGCAGGACCAGCGGCCGGTCACCATCACGGTGGTCATGGATGGCGGACATTTCGCCGGCAATGCCGGCCTCAAACATTACGTGCAGGCGAATTCCGATAGCGTGAGTCACGCGCTCGCTGAAATCGAGGTCGAACACATTGGGGCACTGGATAACCAACTTCAGTGGAACGGCAAATTCAAGCCGACCGGCAAGCCGTCAGTCACCACCATCACGTTGTCGACTCTGAGCAAGCCGCCGCATGACGAAGCGCTGGCTTACAGCAACTCAGTAACTCCATCCATCCTTGCGCCGCGCAGCGTACTGAATTTCGGCGCCAGCGGTCCCTTCGCGAAAGTGGCCGGGCTCAACGTCATCCAGATCATCGCTGGCCCCAACTACCTGCTCAGCGCTGATTGGGGCAACGACGTTGTGCTCAACCAATACATCGACTACGCCGCGATGCGCAGTCAGATCCAGGAGACCGCGCAGATGATTCTGAATCTCGGCAACACGCCCGATGCGGATTACCTGCTCATGGTTCCGGATCCGACGCAGAAAGGCGCAGCTAAACCCGCGGCGACGGGACCTGTGAAAATTGATCTGGAAGCAATGGAAGAAGGGCCGTAGAGCTGATGCAGCGACGGCAGTGCTAGGGCGTGCCGTCAAATCCTTTGATCACTGCGTTGCTGTCCCCAAGGGCGTCGGCCAAGGCGCAGTCTGCCGGGCATGGTGGTTCCATGTCCAAGGACTGCAACGCCGGCCGTCGCCCTTGGGGACGCAACCCGAAGGGACGGGTTCTGCTGGGGCGCATCGCCGCGTCACGGGCTCCTCGCGTACATCCAGTACGCCACGTCGCCCCTTCCTTGCGCTGCGCCCCAGCAGAGCCCGTCGCAGCGATCAAAGGATTTGACGATGCGCCCTAGCTCCGAAGAGCGCAGCGGAATCGAGGAGAAATTCCCGATACGCTCCGCTTGTCGGGGTTACGCCGTTGATTAATCATCGTGAATATGGTGATGCTTGTCCCGCGAACGCGGCGAGCAAGGACTGCACGGCATCTTACTTGCCGGGCGATGATTGAGGGGGCGCATCGCCTATCTTTTTGGCGACGGCATGGGCGGCGTTACTGGTTGCTTTTGCGCCGCGCTCGACGCCGTTCGCTGTAGCTTTCGCTCCGTGCTCAATACCGCGGGCGGCGGCTTTCGCTCCGCGCGTAACACCGTTTGCAGCGGCCTTCGTGCCGCGTTCAATGCTTTTTTCCACCTTGACGACCACACCGGGCGCTGTTCCGGTATCTGACTCTGCTGATTCGTTGGCGTTAACCACAGTGCTGCACAGCAGCATGAGCGTCGTAATCAGCAGTGGTATTTCGCGAAAAATCGGTTTCATGGGGGGCAAGGCCTTCAGCTGCGTCAATTGGGGTAAGCGTAGCGCATTCCGATCGCCGCCAGTCCGTGTGAGCGGGAATATCCTGCCCGTCACGTTCACTTCGGAGCGGTAAGGTGGGCAAAAGGTATCGAAACCCACCGATTCGCCGCAATACTCATATGAAAGGGCGAAGCCGTCGCCGGCAAATTTCATTAGACTCTGCGCCCAATAACCAAAATCGCGTGTTCGGGGGAAAGAAATAATGGGCAATGCATGGGATCACCGCGTTGATGTGCTGGTCGTCGGTAGCGGTAACGGCGCCATGACGGCAGCCCTGTGTTGCTATGAAATGGGCACGCGCGATGTGCTCGTGATCGAAAAGGCCGGGAAATATGGCGGCAGCAGTTCGCTATCCGGGGGCGGCGTCTGGATACCCTGCTCGCACTATGCGCGGGAAGCGGGCGCCAAAGACAGCCCCGAAGAAGCGCGCGAATATCTGAAACAAACCATACCCAGCTATGTGCCCGGCGCGATGCTCGATACCTACATCGCTGAAGGTCCAAAAATGTTGCGCTTCATGCATGACCGCACACAGATGCGCTACGAATCCCTCGGCATGTATCCGGACTACTACACAGACGTGCCCGGTGCCAGAACCGGGCACCGCTCCATGGAACCGGCCCCAGTGATGATTTCCGAATTGGAAGACTGGCCCAAGCTGCGTCAGACCCATCACATGATGTATTTGTTTGATCGTATCTCCATGACCCAGAAGGAAGCGCATGTGCTGGTCACTCGTGCGCCCGGCTGGGTCAGACTCACTTTAAAGCTGATCTGGAATTACATTTCAGATCTCGGCTGGTTATTCAAAGACAAGCGTGGCCGCCGCCTCGCTTGCGGCAGTGCTGGTGTGGCGCGTCTGCGTCTCTCGATGCAAGACCGCAAAATGCCGCTCTGGCTCAACACGGAGATGAAAGAGCTGGTCACGGACACTAACGGGCGTGTCACAGGTGCTGTCGTGGTGAGAGATGGCAAGACGTTGCGTATTGAAGCAAAGACCGCAGTTGTTCTTGCTGCGGGTGGTTTTGAAGCCAATCAGCAAATGCGTGAACAATATCTGCCCAAACCCACCAGCAAGGACTGGAGTGCTGCCTGCCCCACCAATACCGGGGATGCCCATCGTGCGGGGATGGCGCTCGGTGCAGCGACCGCACAAATGGATGGTGCCTGGTGGTGTACCACTTTCTCTGCACCAGGCGAACCGCAACCCCGTTTGGCGATCATGGAAAAATCCATGCCCGGTAGCTGCGTTGTTAACAAAGCGGGCAAACGCATCGCCAATGAATCACAAAACTACATGGCGTATCAAATGGAATTTTTTGCCAAGCACAGCGAGCAGAATCCCTGTTACCCATCCTGGTTTGTATTTGATCGCCGCTTCCGTGAAAGCTATATCGTCGGTCCATTAATGGACAACCAAAGCAAACCCGATTCCATGATTCCGAAAGAGTGGTTTGAAAAAAAGTTTCTGACGAAAGCCAACACCATTGAAGAACTGGCGCAACAAACCGGCATTGACGCGAAGGGCCTAAAGGAAACCATCGCTAATATGAACAGCTACGCCAAAACCGGAAAAGATACCGAGTTTGGACGCGGCGATGCGGCCTACGATCGCTACTATGGCGATGAGCACATTTTACCGAATCCTTGTTTGGCTCCTATCGAAAAGGCCCCTTTCTATGCGATGCGCATCGATCCAGGTGATTTCGGTACACGCGGCGGCATGGTCACAAACACCAAGGCACAAGTGACAAAACCCGATGGCTCCGTGATTCCCGGGTTGTACGCAGTCGGCAATTGTTCAGCCGCCATCCTTTCGACTTATCCCGGCCCCGGCGCGACGCTCGGCCCGGCGATGACCTTTGCATACCTTGCGGCAAGGGATATCACTGGTTTTCACGGTTGATTCGCGATCCATTATTCCCTGTGAAGTGACCCTGCAGCGCCACCTGTCTACAGGGCGCGTAAGCCCATGTATACGCACAATCCGCCAGCACCTAGCAACGATAGGAGCGTAAGAGCAATTCCAGCACTGCGGCCAAACACGTGCTCGTGAGTGAAAGAGAGCGCATAACCGTGGAGCAATCGACCAGCCAGAAGCATTGTGCCAAGCACATGGAGTACCCACTTCGGCGAATTGCTTAACTCGAGGAGCCCCATCAACACGAGGATCAAAGGTACGTATTCCGCGAAGTTGGCGTGCCCTCGTATCCGACGAAGCATGGCGGGATTTCCTCCGTCCCCCAAGCTTGGCTTTCCGGCTCCGGCACGTCCAAGAATTACTCGAATACTGAGAATAAGAAACCAGATCGCCAGCAAGCCGGCATATAGAGGAGTAACTATCACTGTTAGATCCTTCGATGATGGCGCGTTCGGAGAATATCGATAAATGCCAAGAGATAAGGCATTAGCACGAACATAATATTCGTACCGAAAGTGATTGGCACAAAGGTGGGCAGAGCATAGTCAGCGTAGGGCGGGAGTATCCCGCCTGTCGCGCTGTCGCGTTCATCCCGCCCGTCGCGATACTAATTGGACTATAACTAACGGCGGGATTCGCTTCGCTGCTCCCGCCCTACGAGCTGGGTTAGGCATTAAGAGCGCCAGCATGCATGAAGATTGCCCTCTGGTACCCTTGGTACAAAGACATCAAACGCTGCCTTAATGTCGTTCGCTAGTGTGACGAAAGGCCAATGCTTATCCTGCGACGTAACAGCAAGACGAGCATATGTTAAATGCGCCGTCTCCTTTCCCGCACGCTGCCTCGCCAAAGTAAGAGATGCTGTAAGTGCGGGACGAATGGCTGCCCAGCTCGTGCTAGCTGACATGAAATCTTGCGCCACTACATCATCGTTGCGTGGATCATCTAAATATAAAAAGTCCATGAGAACACGAGTATGGATCGCGAGTGATTCCAACACAGCATTATTTAAGGTGCTATCACCCAGGGCGCCTGTCGCGAGAATTTGAGCAGTATTTATGAGCATTGCGAGCTCATAGAACAAATGCTCCGAAATATCGTGAAGCTCTTTCGCTGTCCGTAATGTTCGAGCCATTTTGGATGCCTAACGCTATTAGCTAAGCCGCAGGGCCGCCGACTTGAACACCTTGTTCGGTGAGAGACTTCGGCATGTTAGCCTTCCACTTAACCCTTACATAATCCATAAAGCCATTTACTGGAGCACTACCACAAATGGGCGCTAACTCTTGCCCGACCTTCGTCAGCAAGACATGCCCTATTTGCAATTCGTTGTCCGTTTCCTTAGGCATTTCCAGAGGTAGCGGTTGGCCGTAATAGAAGACAGACAATCTCTTGGGGAGCTTCAGTCGACGAAACCCAGTGATGTTATTGAACTGAATTAAGCCTATGCTTTCCAGATGAATAAGTGTGTTGAAGTTGACACCATGCTTTGTGTATATCTCGTCGTCGATATCGAAAATCAACACCACCACGTTGCCTATTTCCCATCCAAATCCACAAAGTTTTGTGAATAGCTCCGCATCGCTCTTATCCAAATCACCTAGGAAATTAACGGTACGTTTGGAGTAGGTTCCTGGATTGTTTACCTCACCGGCCAGAACTCGTGCCCAAATCCCCTGCATATCTTTGTCCGAGACGATGCGTGACTTATCGAAGAAGTTTGTTACCCAGTCATTTTCCATCTTGTCTGCGTCTGCCTGCTCGGCAAGATGTGGAATTGCTTGGTTTGTAATATCTTCGATGTTCTTCTGCTTCTGAGTTTCTTCTTCCATGAAGCGGTGCATCGCCCGTCGATGTAGCTCGGTGATGTGAATTTCAGATTGAGCCTTTATAACAGAAGCCTCCGCTTCAGCTTTAGCGATACGTTTGATTTGATACGGTTCAAATATCCCCCCAACTGCTTTCGACACCTTCTTGATAAGGGTATCGGCGGGCTTCGATACATCTCCAAAATTAATGAGAGAATTAATCGTTTCGTTAGGCACGATTTGTCACCGAAGGCAGGGCTAAGCGACGTCCCGCTGTGCCGAAATAACAGGGCACAGATGTGCTCGAATGGTCCGCATGATCGTCGAGTTGGGCGGCCCCGGAGCCATCTTACTTAACAACATGAGCTGATTCTGCAAGATTGTGCTGTAAGAGCAACGACCGAATGCCTCGTAACACTGAACCGCGATCACGAGACGCAGCCACGACAACGAGAACCTCATTGGTTGCACTATCCATATTTGGAACGGAGCCTTGCTTTTGCGCATTAAGCAACCGGGATAAATCTTCAGCGAAGTTGCGAACCCTGTGCACTAAGGCAGGCTCAGGTTGTGACTCAAAAGTGATGCGCATTTCACGCTTTGCTTTTTGACGCCAGATGCTTTCTAGACCTCATTTTGACGTATAACTCCGACGCATAACCTGACGCGTGATCTAGCAGCCAAGCCCAAATCCTTGTGCTGCTTGGAGATCTGCCCGGAAAACGCCTTAGTTTCGCCAGATTATACGTTGGCAAGCACACAAGCTCGACGACATATTTTCAGCCCCGCCGGAACGAACGTCGCGAGGCAATCCCTGGATTGTTTTCATCAAGCTTCCTGTTCGATGACGGAGTTCACCCGCCGTTCTCGTAATGACCTTCGGTGTCTGGCTTTCGCCGGCACCGTAATCACAAACCCAAACAGGAGTATTTCAAAATATCTGATGACAACCGGGTCTCGGCGACGCTTTCCGATCAGGATCTGACCGATATCCTCGGGGCTGTTGCCACCATCCGCGCGCAGCTGCCGTTTCTGGTGACGCTGTCGCCGCACGAGCGTAGGGAGATGGCGAAGATGGGCGACAAGTCGGTGGGGTTCGACGAGAAGTGCACGGCGTACATGGCAAGTCATCCGGAGTTTCTGCCGGGGTTCGTGTTGTTCGATGAGATCGGCAAGGACCGCGAGCTGCGTGCTCAGATGATGTGGTTCTTCGCGGAGCTGAATGGGCTGGCGAAGGGGGTGGACGCTACGCTGCTGGTGGTGTCCAGCGAGGTGTGGATGGCGGATCTGGCGTATTACCAGAGCGTGCGCGAGGCGGCTCGGCGCAATAAGCCGGGGGCGAAGGGAATTTATGAGGATTTTCGCCAGCGTTTTCCCGGCAGTTTCCACACGGCGCCGGCGCCGGTAGCGGTGGTCACCGCGTAAGGGTTTGATTATGTTGGTTGGCGGTACATCGAAGGGGGTGCTCGGAAGATCCCCTTCGATTCTTTTTGCGTCCCCGCCGATGGTTTCTTCATCGGCAGGGATTCTTTTCACGTCGGCGCCGATCTTTCGAGGCTCATCGTCGACTCTTTTTACTTTGGTATCGATGAACGATCACGTTAACGTGGATTGCGCGAGGATTGCCGGGGATGTCTGCAGGGTAGGGGTCGATAATCCGGACCTCGACGGGAACTCCCGCGCTGCCGGCGTCGATGCGGAACGGGTCGACGGCGATTGATCGGCGGTCCGGCGCGGTATCGCCGTCGACCCGTTCCGCAT
>Ga0265334_10001059_pt1 | contig 13539 bp, 10 predicted proteins | sample 42023metaG_FD_192442 | JGI IMG/M metagenome (GOLD analysis project Ga0265334, IMG submission 192442) | Rhizosphere microbial communities from Carex aquatilis grown in University of Washington, Seatle, WA, United States - 4-20-23 metaG | ecosystem: Host-associated > Plants > Roots > Rhizosphere... | reverse complement strand
CATGCCCATGCCGAAGCGAGGCGACAGCAATTCCTCCGCGGTCCTTTTCTGCTCGTCGGACAGTTTGGCGGAGAGTGCGGTGTAGGCAGTCTTGAGCGTGCGCAGGCCCTCCAGCCGGGCGGCGAGCCAGCGTTCCTGGCTGTCCAGCCGGGCGGCGAAGGTGGCCGGCGCTGAAGCGGTCTTCGTCATTGCCTGCTGCAGGTCGCCCAGGGTCTTGGCCTGGGCCCGAACCGCGTCGGCAAAGCCGTTCCAGGCGGGCGTTTCGGCATCGGTGATCTTGAGTTCCGCCTTCAGCAAGGCAACGCGGCCCTCGACATGATCGAACATCATGCGCTGTGCCATCCCTTGGCCCATCATGCCGCCGCCACCCATCATGGGCATTGCGCCCGCGCCCATCATGGCGCGCCCTTGAGGCTGCTGGGACGGATCGTTCGTCTGAGCCGAGGCCGCGAGTGGCAGGGCCATTAGAAAGCCAAGCGCGGCTGCGGACATGATCAATGGGCTTCTGCGCATCGGATGCTCCTTTGAAGTTCCTAAATATGTTTAGGCCGATGCGGCGCTTCGGGTATTGATGCAGGTCAAGGGACTTGAGGCCTTGGCGCGCTCGCCCTTATTTGCCAAAACGTAAGACCCGGCGCGGCTGCACGATGCGCAGGGGACCGGGAAAGGGACGCGCATTTCATGTCGGGCGATGTTGAGGTACGGGAGGCGGGCCGCGATTTCATCCGCGACATCATCCAGGCCGATCTCGATGCTGCCCGCGTGAAATCCGTCGTCACGCGCTTTCCGCCTGAGCCGAACGGCTATCTCCATATCGGGCACGCGAAATCGATCTGCCTGAATTTCGGCGTGGCGCAGGAGTTCGGCGGCCGCTGCAATTTGCGCTTCGACGACACCAACCCCGCCAAGGAAGAACAGGAATATATCGACGCCATCAAGCGCGACGTCAGTTGGCTCGGGTTCGACTGGGGCGAGCATCTCTATCACGCGTCGGATTATTTCGAGCAGCTCTACGAGTGGGCGGAATATCTGATCCGGCAGGGCAAGGCCTATGTCGACGATCAGCCGCAGGAGGAGATGCGCGCCAATCGCGGCACGCTGACCGAGCCCGGGCGGAACAGCCCCTGGCGCGAGCGGGGCGTGCAGGAGAATCTCGATCTCTTCCGCCGCATGCGCGCCGGCGAATTCCCCAACGGAGCGCGGGTCCTGCGCGCGAAAATCGACATGGCGTCGGGCAACATCAATCTGCGCGATCCGGCGCTCTACCGGATCATTCATGCCACGCATCCGCGCACGGGCGACGCCTGGAAGATCTATCCGAGCTATGATTTCGCGCACGGGCAATCCGATTCGATCGAGCACATCACGCATTCCATCTGCACGCTGGAATTCGAGGATCACCGGCCGCTCTACGATTGGTTCATCGAGAATCTTCCGGTGCCGTCGCGTCCGCATCAGTATGAATTCGCGCGGCTGAACATTACCTACACGCTGCTGTCCAAGCGCATCCTGACCACGCTGGTGCGCGACGGCCATGTCACCGGCTGGGACGACCCGCGCATGCCGACGCTGGCCGGTTTGCGCCGGAAGGGCGTGCCGCCGCAGGCGATCCGCGATTTCGTGCGCCGCGTGGGCGTGGCGAAGGCGAACAGCGTGGTCGATCTCGCGATGTTCGATTTCTCGGTGCGCGAATATTTGAACAAGCACGCCCAGCGGCGCATGGCGGTGCTGAAGCCGCTGAAGGTGACGATCGAGAATTATCCGGAAGGTCAGATCGAGGAGATGGAGGCGATCAACAACCCGGAAGATCCCTCCGCTGGCACGCGCTGGGTGCCCTTTGGCCGCGAGCTTTATATCGAGCGCGAAGATTTCATGGAGAATCCGCCCAAGAAATTCTTCCGCCTGTCGCCGGGGCAGGAAGTGAGGCTGCGCTACGCCTATTTCATCACCTGCCGCGAGGCGGTGAAGGATGCCTCCGGCGAAGTGGTGGAATTGCGCTGCACCTACGATCCCGCGACCAAGGGCGGCAATGCTCCGGACGGGCGCAAAGTGAAAGCGACGCTGCATTGGGTATCGGCCGCGCGTGCGGTTCCGGCCGAGGTACGGATTTACAACAATCTCTTCACACGGCCCGATCCTGGCGCGGAGGGCGACTTCACGAAGGATTTGAATCCCAACTCGCTCGAAGTGTTGAGCGAGGCGATGGTCGAGCCTGCGCTTGGGGCGGCGCGCGAAGGCGATGCGATCCAGTTCGAGCGCCAGGGCTATTTCTGCCTCGATTCCGGCAGCAACAAAAATCACCCTGTGTTCAACCGCACCGTATCCTTGCGCGATTCGAAATGACGGCCGGGGTCACACATGAACGGCGCTGAAAGTCTTGTCCGCACGTTGCTCGCTTCGGGGGTGGATACCTGCTTCGCCAATCCCGGCACCAGCGAGATGCATTTCGTGGCCGCGCTCGACCGGGTGCCGGGCATGCGCTGCGTGCTCGGCCTGTTCGAAGGCGTGGTGACGGGTGCGGCCGACGGCTATGCGAGGCTGAGCGGCAAACCCGCCGCGACCCTGATGCATTGCGGGCCGGGGCTCGGGAACGGTTTGGCCTATCTGCACAACGCCAAGCGCGCCGAGACCCCCATCGTGAACATTGTCGGCGATCAGGCGACGTATCACGCGCCGCTCAATCCCCCACTCGCCTCCGACGTGGAAGGCATCGCCCGCCCCGTATCGCAATGGGTCAGGCGCACCACCCGCACGGAAACGCTGGGCGTCGATGCGGCCGAAGCGGTGGCAGCGGCCTGGCGCCCGCCGGGTGGAATCGCGACACTGATCTTGCCGTCCGATGTCAGCTGGAACGAGGGCGGCGTTCCGGGTGCGCCGCTTCCCGTGCCGAAGCCCGCCAAAGTGAGCGAGGATGCGATCCGCGAGGCGGCCGGCGCGCTGCGCTCGCGCGAGCCCACGGTGATCCTGATGACGGGCGCGGCGCTGCACGAGGATGCGCTCAAGACCGCCTGTTCCATCGGTCAGGCGACGGGCGCGCGAGTCATGGCGCCGACCTTCAACGCCCGCATCGCGCGGGGCCGCGGGCGGCCGCTGCTCGACATCGTGCCGTACCCGGTCGATCTCGCGGTCGAACAATTGAAGGATGTGAAGCACCTTATTCTCGTCGGCACGACCGAGCCGGTGGCGTTCTTCGCCTATCCCGGCAAGCCCGGCATCATGTCGCCGAAGGATGCCATTTCGCATGTGCTCGCGCGCAGTGACGAGGATTTGAAGGATGCGCTTGAGCGTCTTGCGTACGAACTGAACGCCACCGATGCGCCAATCCCTGAGACGCTGAGCAATGCGGCGCTTCCGACGGGCCCGCTCACGGCCGAGGGGGCTGCGGCCGTCCTGGCCGCGCTCGCGCCAGACCACGCGATCATGGTGGACGAAGCGATCACGCTGCGGGGGCCGTTCTTTGCCGCAACGAAATACGCCGCACCCCACGACTGGCTGCAGGTGCCGGGCGGCGCCATTGGCGGGGGCCTGCCGCTCGCGACGGGAGCCGCAATTGCAGCGCCCGGACGCCGCGTCATCGTACTCGAAGGCGATGGTTCGGCGATGTACACGGTTCAGGCGCTCTGGACGCAGGCGCGCGAGAACCTCGACGTCACCACGCTCATTCTTTCGAACCGCACCTACGCGATCCTGTTCCTGGAGCTGAACAATGTCGGCGCGGAGCGCGGCCACGCGTCGCGCGATCTTTTCGCCATCGACCGCCCCAACCTCGACTGGGTCAAGCTCTCCGAGAGCATGGGCGTCGAAGCCGCCCGCGCTGAAACGGCTGAAAAATTCGCCGATCTGCTCCGGCACGCCAATGCGCGGCGCGGGCCGTTCCTGATCGAGCTGGTTCTCTGATGAAGACGCCCGCCGGCGCATGGGGGCTGGCGGCGTTGGTTCTCTTCACTGTGCCCGCGCTGTGCGCCGAGAACGGAATCGCGCGGCTGCCGCGTGAAATCTTCGACGTGATTCCGCCGGCCGAGCGCGTGACGGGCGCCCGCGGCGATATCGGCGTCTATCAAACCGCCTGCCGCGTCGGACCAACGGCCAATGCGCGCCGCCGCATTGTCGATATCGCGGTGCAGGAATGGGCCATGTTCGGTTTCGAGGTCATGGACGTGACCAATGTGGAAACCCGAATCGTGCCGCGCGGACTGGTGCCGGAGTCGGTAAATCCGTTGCTTCCCGCTCCCCGCATCGTGCCGCAGTTTCCCCGGCTGGGCACGCTCGAAGACAATCCCTCGCTCGATACCACCATTGCCGGCTATTGGTCGGCGACGCCCGAGGGCGCGCGCTTCATCGCCGAACAGAACCGCGCCTGGAACGCGCAAGGCGGCAATGCGGTAAACTGGGTGGAGCCCTGGTCGGCTGCGTTCATCTCCTGGGTGATGTGCGAGGCGGGGCTGGGCGAAGAGGCGCAATTCCGCCGCGCGGCCGCGCACCGGGTCTATGTCGATCAGGCGATCGATGCCCGCGACGGCAATGCGCCCGATGCCGCCTATGCCGCTTACGACGCAGGCGAAGAAGAGATCGTTCCGGGCGATCTTCTCTGCCGCTCGCGCGCCGGCACCGATTATCGCGACCTTGCCGACCGGCGGCGGCAGTTTGGCAGGGGGGCCGCCACCCATTGCGACGTGGTGGTGAAGATGGACGCAGGCGCCTCGCGCGTGCTCGTCATCGGCGGCAATGTGTTCCAATCGGTGAGCATGACCATCCTGCCGCTGACGCGAGAAGGCTCACGTTTTCCGCGCCCGGCCGGCAAGGACATGATCGACGATGCGGTCACGATCTTTGCGCATCTGGAGCTGCGCGCGCCGCCGATAGAACCCAATGCGTTGGACAACAGCCCCGCGATCCGTTCGCTGTCCCAGCCGCGCTGAGGGGGGCGAGGGGAGCCCGAGAGTTATTTTCTCCGCCGCAGCGAAGCCGCTATAATCGGTGAGGGCAACAGCCGGGTGGGACGCCGTATGAACACGCCAATCCTCAAGCACATTGTCATCGGCGCTGCGGGGCTCGCGCTTCTTTGCGGTGTGTTTTGTCTCGAGACGGGTGCGGCGGCCGCGCAACCCAAGCTCGGCGGCACGGCAGGAAGGGATTCGGTGACCGTGAAGGGCATGATGCGCACCTTCACCGTCTATGCACCGGCCACCCTCAAGCCCAATGCGCCGCTGCTGTTCGTGTTTCACGGCTCGGGCGGCGACGGCCCGTCGATGCGCGACGTGACGGCCTTCGAATTCGACATGCTCGCCGATAAGGATGGATTCCTTGTCGTGTATCCGGACGGATTCCAGACCACCTGGAACGATTGCCGCAAAGGCTCGCCGCAGCCCGCGCGCGTGATGAACATCGACGACGAAAGTTTTGTCGAAGCGATGATCGCCAAGGAAGCGGCCGCCCACAACATCGACAGGAAGCGCGTGTTTTCGGCCGGCTGGTCGAATGGCGGCCAGCTCGGCTACCGCTTTGCGATGGAGCGCGCCAACCTGTTCGCCGGCGTTGCGGCGATTTCGGCGAGCGTGCCCGCGCCCAACAATCTCGCCTGCACGCCGTCGGGCGCGGCGATGCCGATGATGATCATCAACGGCACGGCCGATCCGATAAATCCGTTCAACGGCGGCGATGTGCGGCTGGGGGGCGCCAATCTGGGGCCCGTCTATTCGTCACAGGAGACCGGTCAATATTGGGCCAAGCTGCTCGGTATCTCGGCGGCGCCCGACACGAAGCGCCTGCCGCACAAGCTGCCGCCCGATCCGACCTATGTGGACCAGTTCACCTGGTCGCAAGGCGGGCAACCGCGCGTTGTCCTGTATGCGGTGCATGGCGGCGGTCACGTGGTGCCGACGCGCAGTCCGCAGGATTGGGGCGGTCTGGGCCGCGAGACCCGCGATCTCGATGCGCCGGTCGCGATCTGGGACTTCTTCTCGAAGCTGCCGAGCAAGCCCTGAGGGATGGGGCGAGTTTCGCCGTTCTTAAATCTTTACACGGATGATTATGGCAGCGACCCGAGCGAGAGCGCCCGTTTGCACGCTTTCGCGCCATTGAGAGAGAATTCTTGCCCTTGCAAATACCCGCGTGCTCCGCGGCATCCACGTATTCATACGTAGCAAATTCGAAGTAACTGCCGAACGAAACGAACTGTGCAAACCACCCGCGAATTGGCGAGGATTGTAATTCAACCGGCTTTTATCATGAAGCGGGTGCGGTTCCGATCGCGATACCCGACAAAAATCAACGACGCTTGATGGCAGCGCTCTATGCGTTCCGGTGAGGATGCTGGAGTGTTTCTTCGGTGCGTGGATTTAACCGCTGTGTCGTGGCTTTCATGCTTTGCTTGTTCGTGGGCGATGCTTCGCCCGGTCTTGCATCCATCACCAGGGCGCCGCTCGCGCCGGACGTCTTTCGCGCACAAGCCCTGTTCGCGGCAGGCATCCATATCGCCACGCTCCATGGCGCCGCCGCGAAGGCGCCCTCCGGATACCGCGATTTTTGCGAGCGCTCTCCCGATCAATGCAAAGCCAAGCGAGGAGACGCCCGCGAGGTCGCCTTGAGCGACGATCTCCGGCAAACGCTCGAAGCGGTGAACGAGGAATTCAATCGATCCATCGTTGCGGAGGACGATCTCGTCCATTACGGCACACTCGATTTTTGGACCATCCCGGCCGATGGCCGTGGCGACTGCGAGGATTATGTTCTTGCCAAGCGGCAGGCTCTGATGCGGCTCGGCCTGCCCGAACCCGCGCTGCGCATTGCGGTCGTTTTCACGCGCAAACTCATTCGCCATACCGTGCTGACGGTGGCGACGGACAAAGGCAACTACGTGCTCGACAATCTGCGGAGCGACATCGTTCCATGGGAGGAGACGAACTACGTCTTCGTCGAGCGCCAGGATCCCGACAGCGCATCGGGTTGGGTTTCGCTGGATTGAAGATCTGGAATCGATTGCCTTTCAAACATTCTTCCGGCTGAGCTATGGTCGGCGCGAGCCCGGCGAGTTGGATTCGCGGGTAAGCGTTTTGAAGGTATCTCCATGACCGATACGCCCCCGGATCGCCTCGCCACGAATCCGAAGAATCCCTATTACAACGCCGCCCTGCTCGACCGGGGCGTCGGCATCAAGTTCAACGGCATGGAGAAGACGAATGTCGATGAATATTGTGTCAGCGAAGGCTGGATTCGCGTGACGGTCGGCACAACGGTAAACCGCGCCGGAGCGCCGCTGACGATCAAGCTCAAGGGGAAGGTCGAGCCCTATTTCCGGGACAAGATTTAGGAACGGGCTGCGCCTCGAAAGGCTTGGCCATCGAGCCAGGCTTTTGCGCGTTCGGGAATGATGCTCCACACCTCACCGGCTTTTTCCTTGGGCCGGAAGAAGAATGCATCCGATACCGGCCGGGCTCCGGCCTTCGTTTCGGCCTCGGCGCAAAACCGGCGAAACGTGCGCTCGACTTCGTCTTCGAACTTTTGAGGAATTTCGCGCGAGGCGTTTTCGCGTTCCTTGCGGATGGCGCGCATCACCGACCAGCGGCGCAATCCGCCGGGATGGGCTGCAAGAACCTTGACGAGTTCGGCCAGAATGGGCTCATCCGCACGCGAAATCGGCGGCGGGATATCGCTCCCCTGCTCCAGTTCGAACAGGTCGGCATGGTCCTCGTTTGTCATCTGGCCCTCGCATTCCGCCTTAATTGAGATCGCACGATCCGGCGGAGAATTCGTTCTCCGCCGGACCGCCGCGTGAAACAAAGTTTTATGCGGACTTCAGATTGACCGCCTTCGAGCCCTTTGCGTCAGGCTGAATGTCGAACGACACGCGTTGACCTTCGCCGAGGCTGCGCATGCCGGCCGCTTCCACGGCGCTGGCGTGCACGAACACATCCTTCGCTCCGCCTTCCGGCGAGATGAATCCGAAGCCCTTGCTTGTATTGAAGAATTTCACTGTTCCGATAGTCATGATTGCTCCTAAAGCATTCGGTTGCCCCCAGGCGAGTGCCCGGGCGGCGCGAACGGGTACAATCAGTTTCGGAAGTTTGTCTGTCTGGGCCAGGCGCGCACAAAGCGGGTCGGGATTAACAGTGCGCTTCATCTGACGGAACGCCGCAGCGCGACGTATATGGCTGCTTTACGCGATTATTGCAAGAGACGCCGGAAAAAGCGTGATTTCGATTTTTTTGGAACGCGTCTGCCGGAAACAATACCGGCAGCATTCTGCGGGTATTCTTTATCGCGCGGCCTGTTTCTGCACCACGGGCGTCCCTTTGGATTGAGCCTCAGCGAGAAGTGAAGCGCAATCTGCGTCCTTGGCGATGCCCGGATCGATGAACGGAAGAATTGCAGCCAGCGGCGAGAGCAGCGTCGCGAGGCCCACTGCCAATCCGCCTTGGGCGATAGCAGTGCCCGCCTGCACGCCGATGGCGGGATGAGCAAGCGGCCCGCTCACGGTGATCGGCGCGCGCAAACGAATGAGCTGCGGCTTCTTTGGATGTCCCGTGATCGCAAGGTCAATATGTTCGTTGCGCATGTCGACGGAGCCCTCTCCGGTTGCCAGCACGACGGGCGTGTCGAACGCAAATTGATTTAAGGTCATGACGCCGTTCCTGGCGGAGAAATTCGCGACCGCGCAGCGCACGTCAACCTGGCTCTGATCGCCGGTAATCAATAGTCCGAGCGCACTGGCGACATTGACGCCAAGCAGTTCCGCGAAGGTTCGCCGGATTTCACCGTGCGGGACGACAAAGGAGACGGTGCCGTCCGCCGTGGATGCCGCCTTGTGGATCGAATTGCCGGTGCCGTGCAGCTTCGCGTGCGCAATCGCAGTACCCTCCAGCGCGGGCGGACTGTTCGAGGCGGTCAGGAATTGCTGTATCTGCAATCCTGTCAGACGCACATCCACATCGCTCGCCGGCACGTCTCCGCGGGCATCGATCTGGACATCGCCGCTCAATGTGCCGCGCGCGAAAGCGAAGGACACCGGGTGCAGCTTCAGCACGCCATCTTTCAGCGACAGCCTCGTCTCGGCCAAGCGCAAGGGGAAGTCCCGCGATATCACGGCGCCGGCCCGGTAATGGACATCGGCATTCATCTGACGCAGACGTTCCACCTGCAGCGGCGTGTCGGGGAGTATCCGTGCCGTCGCTGTCGCGGCGGCCGCAGCCGTCTCCCGTCCTCCGCCCTTTGCCGGACGCGCGCCGATGAGCGGGCCGAGGTCGTCGAAATTGAGCTTCTTCGAGGTGAGATCGGCTTTCAGATAGGGCTTGTCGCCTGATGCATCGACGCTGAGTTCGCCATTCAGATCGCTGTCGCCGACGCGGCCTCCGAATTGCTGGAACCGGAAGATTTCCTGATCCCGTGTCAGCTTTCCGGAAAGCTCGTAAGGCGGCGTGTTCGGGAATGTCAGACCCGTCAGATAGTACAGGTCCGCAAGATCGGGGCCGGCGAAGGCTGCGTTCGCTTCAAGCACGCCAAGATCGAACGGTTTGGTCAGCGAGCCCTTGGCGTCGATCTGCGTCGCGCCTGCGCGCACATGGGCTTCAAACGCATACGGATTATCGGGATCCAGGTTGAGCAGCGGATCGCCTCTCACTTCAGCGGTGAACGCGGCGCGGTTGAGCACGCCCTTCCCGACGAGGCTGAAAAATTGCCGCCCCGTGACTCGGTCGCTTTCCTCCGACGAGACGGTTCCGGCAAAGGTGAGGTTCTTGCGTGCGTCGGCAAGGTCGATCCTGCCGTCTCGAACGACAAAATGGCGTATCGGCGGCAGGTGAAACGCGCGCGTGCTCTTCTCACCGCCGAAATTCCAATTGGCGCGGCCGGATTTTTCTCTGAGCAGCTTCAGTTGACCCTGGTCTATATCCACTTCGGGAAGAACGACGTGCCAGCGGAGAAGCTCTTTCAAATCGAGCGAAACGAAGAGCCGCTTCACTTCAGCGAAGCGGCCTGCGCCTTTTTCATCCGCGACCCAATCGGGCTGCGCGATGACGAGATCGTTCACCACCGCGTTGGGAGTCCACGTAAACAGCTTCACCTTCAGGTCGCCCAAAAGTCGCACGTCGCGATGCATGCGGCCGGAAAGGTAATTCCCGATAGGTCCGCGCATGGTGTTCCAGTCAATCAGCGCGAGCACCAACACGATTGCCGCAAGCAATCCTACGAAGACGCCGCCGCCCCATTTCTGAGCGCGATGACGCGCGCGCGGTTTGGGCGCTGTTCTCTGTGTTCTCGATCCGAAAAATGGCCAGCGCACAGACGGCCTCACGGGCGTTGCTTCAAGTCGTTAACGTGCGAATAGGCCGCAACCGTTCCTCCGGCGTTCACAAAGTTGAAGAAAAACCGACGATTGGGGCGGCCGGCCGTTTGGCCGGATAGCGCACACCCATGCTAGGCGCGCATGGCGATATCGCCACGCGCGTCCGTTTGCCCGGGTTTCGGCGCCCGCTCGCCGGCCGCTGGCCAATTCAGCGGCCGGACATGATCACTCGGGACGGCTAGAGGCTCGTCTTCTTCGTAGATTTGCTGCTGGCGTGTTTCTTCGCGTTCACCTTGTGCGCAGCGGAGGCGACGTGGGTCGCCGCCGCGGCATTTTCCGTGTCCGAAGCGGTCGGCTTGAACTCGGTGCCTGATTCCGCGCTTTGCAGGCTCTGTCTGTTGAGGTCATTTGTGATCGCCTCTTCGGCCCTTTCGCTGCCGCCCTTGGGCCTGCGCATATTGGCTGCCGTCCGATGCCGGACGGCATGCTTGGCCTCGGTTGTACTCTCCGGCTTCTGTGCCGAGGATTCGCCGGCGGCAGGTGCGGAAGACTTGGTCTCGGCCGTGGTCTGGGCCGAATCGCCTGGCGTCGTCGTCGCAGCATGAGCTGGAAGCATCAGCCCGATTGTGCTGCTTAAGAGCGCCGCGGCGAGCGCTTTGTGAACGGCCTTCATGTGTGACTCCTTCGAATAAAGCATACCAATGGCAGGAAACCTGCATGGCTTGAGTATGAAACGCGCGAGAGCGAAGAGTTATGACGCGCTCAAAAAATGAAATTTTCGGGACCGGCCGGAACCCTGGGCGTTTTGGCCAAATGTATGTTCCTGCGCGGTTGCCGGTGCTCCGCTCGTCCGCGCGGCGGCCTTATTATTAAATGTCCGGATTCGGCGGACAGCGCTTCGCCGTGGGCGTTGCCATGTCGAACTGCAGCCCGGCCGTCACGTCCTCCAGACGTCGTCTGACCGGGAATGACCACCGCGCTGTTCGGCCGGCCCCGTCTCGCATCAGCCCACAGCCCGCCCCCGCGCGCTATGCTGGCGCCGTAACGGCTCCGCTCCGCGCGCGGGTGCTCTGTGGACTGCTGCCCGCTCTAATACCGGGGTCCCCTTTTTGCACGCCGACCGGGGTCCCACTTCCATGCCGATTGACGGATGGTTTTCACCATCTCTTGTCGACAGATAGCATGACGAACCGTCCGATATAGGTTTCGCGTGAATTGTTGATGAACGCCGAAGCAGCCTGGCCCCCACCTGATATGCCGTATGAAAAGGGAGCAACCTTATCGAATACATCGTTGACGTTGAGCGTTATGCCTATGTTCCTGAAATAGGCCTGGGCGGGCTCGTCGCCAGTATTGTAGCGGAGCACGAGATCCAGGGTGTCGAACGCCGGTACGATATCGGAGTAAGTCGGAAAGTTCGCCAGAAACGCGGTTGGAGGCAAACTCTGGTTGGTGAAAAAGTGACTGGTGTGATTCCAGAATGCGTTGACCGAATACTCACCGCGTGACCAGCCAAGACCGGTACGAGCGGTCCAAACGGGAAAGTTCGTCCCATTGTTTACGCCCGTGAATTGGATGTTATCGGAAATGGCGCCGCCGGGAAGGACCTGGCTTTGATCCTTCAAGTAATATGTGCCGGACGTGGTGAGATTAACGCCGCCGTAATCGCCAAGGTCCAAGTCGTACGAGGCTTGGTAGTCTATGCCGCTCCCTTTGTACCAGCCGCTGTTGATGAAGCCGCCATCGGAAATCCATGTGATGTTGCTCACGGAGCTGAGGGGCACGTTGCTGGATACGTTAGCGAGCAGGATCGCCACGTCCTTCGCGAAATTCGGATCGGATTTGGTGACAACGGTGAATTTGTAAAGCGGATTGTTGAGGAGTTCGCCGTTCCCGGCGCCGACCCCGGACGACAAAAAGTTCGTGATCGTTACGTTCCAATCAGTGACCTGGACATCAAGCCCCTTCAGGAACGAGTACTCCGGCGCAAATTCGAACCCAAAGCTTCTGTTTGTGGCCGTTTCAGGAGAAAGCTCCGACGGCAATCCGTCGCCCGGGCGGATTCCGGGGATGGGGGCACCGGAGAACGTAATACCCCCCTGGTACTGCAGGGCGGCGGAGCAAGTCGGGTTGAGAATCGCTGCAGCGCTTCCCGGAACCGGCGTTCCGCCAACCGTGCCGCAGGCCGGCGTGTTGTTCGTTGAGCCCGCCGCAACATTGGCGCCGTGCACGATCGAGCTTGATGGCTCCAACTCCCCGACAAAGGGAGCACGGAAAGATTTTCCCCAATCAAGCTTCACGGTGACGCCCGCTCCGAGGGTCCAATTGAGGGCAGCCTTGGGACTGTCGACGTTACCGAAATCGCTGTAGTGGTCGAAACGATACGAACCTTCTACATTCAAGCTTTCGAGGAGAGGGAATTTGAAATCCCCGCCGAACACCGGAATGTTCACCTGCGCATAAGCTGAGTACACGGTGCGCGTAAAGGAGGACTTCTGTTGGTTTATCACACCGGGCGAGACGGTGGTGTAACTGTTTTCGACCAATTCCCTGTAGTTGAAGGCCGTTATTTCGCCGCCGACCGCGGCGCGTAGCGTGCCGCCCGGCAGGTTGAATAGCGGTCCGTCAAAGTTCGCACCGCTCTCGCGAACAGTGTTGGTGATGTCAAAATGCCGGATGCCGGCCAAGAACTCGAGCGTCAGCGGATCGTTGCAAGTGAATGCCGTCTGATCGCAGAAGACATTCAAATAGGGGATGTTGGAAGGCTTGGTCCATGACGCGATCGGTGGAGTGGTTGTGGTTTGAACCTGGGCGGCAATGGTATTGCCGAGCGCGGCATTAACCGAGTTAAGATTGGGAATGTTGGATTGGAGACCAGTGGGCTCAAGTTCGCTGTAGGACGTAAAAAGCCGCGAATTCCACTGCTGCGGCAATTCGATGTTGAATCCGGTAGCGAACCGCTTTCCGACTGTGCTTCCCGTTTCCCGCTCCGGATTTCCATAGCCAAGGTTGACACTGACTTGCAGCCCCGATGGCGCTCCAACCGGGTAGTACGGATTGCTGGTTGGAACGGTTAAGGTCTGCACTGCGTCCTTGCCAAGGCTCGCGGGTGAGGGCGTGAAAGCGAAGCGCCTGTTGTGATAGAGCGCATCGACGAAAAGGCTAACTCCCGGAAAAATGGTTTGATCGAATGTGAGCGCTGCCGCATTGGTTTGAGTAGGGGACGTCAATTGACCTAAGTCATAGGGATTGCGCACGTT
>Ga0265334_10001058_pt1 | contig 13549 bp, 15 predicted proteins | sample 42023metaG_FD_192442 | JGI IMG/M metagenome (GOLD analysis project Ga0265334, IMG submission 192442) | Rhizosphere microbial communities from Carex aquatilis grown in University of Washington, Seatle, WA, United States - 4-20-23 metaG | ecosystem: Host-associated > Plants > Roots > Rhizosphere... | reverse complement strand
TTATCCAACAGTCTAAGTTTAGGAATCTTTTTTCTCAGTTTTTATTTAAATAATCCTAATAATGAAACTTTTGATGATTTAGATGTGGTAATCCAGGACTCATTTTGTAATATATCGTTTCGGTGAAGTAACCCTTTTCTTTCAATTTAAAGAGTTTTAAAAATTTCTTTTTTTTCCAGAATTGAATTTTGAGGAAAACGAGATTTAGAAAAAAGTAGATTTTATATCAGTTGTATAAACACAGAATTCTATTTTCCGCACACAGTAGAAATGGAGAGAGAAAATATTAATAATGAGTATAATCTAATTTATTCCAATTTCATCGACCATTGTTTGCAATTAGCAAACCGCGGCTTTCAAACGAATGGAGAATTTGAGCAAACTTTCAAAATTCCTCATACTCAGTTCAGAATCACTCTTGAAGTAAAAAAATATTTCAGTCAGCAGGAAATCAATATCATCAAGAATGATTTCCCTCAATTAGTGAAAGATCATCTCGAAAACATTGACGAAATAAAGGAATTCGGAATGTCAGGAGGATTTTTCTACGATCTTTTTTACATGATCGAATTGAATTAAAATATTCTTTTTGTTAATCTAAATTCATTTGAAAAAAAAACCAGATAACATGATTTTTTAATTAATTAAATATAATTTTCTTTTCGAATTTTCTTCCTTTTGAATAATCACGATTTTTATTGAAAGATTCTTTTCACAACTCACCAGAAAACAAAATGGTTTACAACGAAGCTCAATTACAATATGATGCTTTTTATACTCAGTTCATAGAAAATTGCATCAACAATCTCAACAATCTTCCAGGGCATGTTCATGAAATAGAAGATATTATTCTGCCTCACACTCCTTTCAAAATATCTTTAAGAACAAATAAAATCTTTACACAACACGATAAAAATGCAATTAAAGAAAGGTTTCCTAGTTTGGTAAATGAAATGTTAGAAGATATTCCTTTATTCAACAATGGATACAATGAATGTGTGAATATTGAAGGATTGGGTTTTACTTTTTCATATGAGTAAACAATATTAAAATACATTAAAAATATATTCCATTACGTGAAAACTTTTCTTTTACTATTCTGAAGATTAGATGCTGGATTTTTAAATCCTAATTGAGAATTAGAACCGCTATGAGATAAATCAGAAAAACTCGAGCTTCCTCCAATTAGGTTAGTTTGCATTCCCATAGGCTTTTGAGAAAAAGACATTCCTGCACTCAAAGGAGCAGCAAGAGGTCGTGAAGATCTATCAGAAAACATTAATCCTTCTTTTTTTAAATCTATCAATTCAGGTTGTCGAGGCTGTTCATCTTCTGAGGAATCGTCAGACGAATTATCGTAATCTTCTTCGTCTTCACTGCTATTTGTTTCGTAAACATTCTCATTGGAACTCATTTCTTCTGAATAATCGCTTTCAATGTCTTTTCTCGTTTGTTTCATGATTACTTCTTTTGGCGTAGTAATATTTACCATTTTTCGCAACGGATGGCTTTCTTCCCAGCCTAACAAATTAAAATGTCTCAATGCAAATCCTTGAATCTTTTCCATCGTCTTTCCATAGAATTTGAACACTTCCATCAGTATTTTTGCATTATTCACTTCGTCGCCCTGACAAAAGTTGACCAAGCAATCCGCATTAAAACAATTCTTTCCAAATGATGTAAAAAACAGATTTATATTTGTCAATCCCAATTTTAGCAACTCGTCTTTCGACAATTTCAGTTTGCAAAAATCAGCAACTGCCATTTCATACATCTTTTCCTCGATCTTTACAGAATTCGCATAGAACATTGCAAACATCTCAATAAGCCGTCTATAGTCGATATAATACCAATCCACCAGAAACTGCACCGGCACAATTGCTTGTTTTTTATCATTAAATATCGTCAATATATGATGGTGAAATTGCAATTCCATTAAATCTTTGTACGTTCTAAATCCCATATCGTAAATATCCTTCAAAGTGTATCCGTTGTTAATTAAAAAATCCATTCTGATACCTGACATCAATATATCGTTGTAATTATATCCCAGTTTCTGAATCTTTCTCACATCAGATCTTTTTTGAAAAAGCCGTATGATATCTTGTTTTTTTTCTAAATTAATTACGTTTTTTAACGATATATTCGCCTTCTTTAGTATTTCTCCGGTATCTGTTGGATCGTGATTTCTAAATACTGCGATCTCTTCTGCCGATATTTCCGACATTGTAGAAAACGGTATCTGCTGATGAAGTTTTTGCATTACCTGCCCTTTCTTTCTCTGATCGTAATATATTTGTAAATAAATCATTCCGAACGCATGGTCAATATCGAATTTAATGTCTTCCGTATCTGCCTCCGGATGATTAGAAAACACTCCTGAAAACCTCTCTTCTGAAAAACATATCGGGCACATAGATCCTTTAAAAGAGATTCTCAGTATCTCATAACATTCCATGTGCAATATATGTCCACAAGGAAAAGAAAACCGCGTCCCATTGATCCCCATTGATAAAATCTCCAAACAATATCCACATTTTTCTTCCTCAACTTTTGTCTTTTTCTTTTTTTCTTTCTGTTTTTGTTTTTCCAATTCCTGATTTGCGACGGATCTCTTTTCCTTCTTCTCTGCGATTGGCTTTCTTTGTTTGTCACTATCAATACTAGTCACTGCCAACGACGGCAGAATACTCGAGTTTTTTTCTTTTTTCCGCTGTTTCATCATTTTCGTTTTTTGTAATTACAATTTTTCCGCGCAAAAGATTATCGCAAATTATTTTTTTAATTATCCAATTTTTGAAATCTTTTTTTTCTCGAAAAAACTCTAGACGGAAACTCGAAAAAAGAGGGTTTCAAAGAAGATTTCTTTTACAATGGAAATTCATTTTGAAGATCAATCTCGCCAAGCAGAAAGCAGCTACGGCCCTCCTCGGAAACAATTCAATCGTTTTGCCCGTCCTCCTAGACAACACCAAGAACGACCTCGCGATTGGTATAGCAACAAAACAATTCATCTTTTTCTATTTGGCAAATATCTCGCTTCTCCCGACACAGATCTCTGGAAAGATTGTTTTCACAGTCTCTGGTTTATTCTGACAAAACGTTTTAATGCGGAAAAAAATGTTTTCATTTATTATGTTCAATCTGAACGACATATGTTTATCCAGGATCAATTCATAATGCAATATCCTGACGACTTTCAATATTGCTCATTGCATTTTACGCCCGAAGAAGAAGAAAAACTTCCTCTCTTTACCGAAGGAGATAATGAAATCTTTTCAGATCTCTCAGACAAAAAGAATGATCCAAACAATCTCGTTATGATCGTTTCTTTCGTTCAAAAAGAACCTGGAGAAATTGACCAACATTCTCTTTCTGCGACGCAAGAAATGCATTCTCGATGCAAAGGAAATATCTTTTTCCGCTCTCACAATTCCTCTCAGAACTTCTTTTTCAAAGAAGATTTCGATCCTATCGCTTTTCCTCCTTTCTATCGCCACAAAGAACTCTCTATGAACCAACCTTTTCCTCGCAAAAGAGATCACCATCTTATCTCCTCTCAAAATGATCGTATCACTCCTCAAGATCACTCTCGAACGCCTGAAACTGCTCTTTTAGAAAAGTTAACCGACGAAGAACTCATATCTCTCGGTCGCGGCGATCTCATTGCAAAACGCCGCAAACACCCTATTTCGACCTCCGAAGTGATCTACACTCCGGACGGAAAGATTCTAGAAATTATCACTAGAACTAGATTTATTCTTGATTAACGTCTAGCTCGTAAAGAATTCGTTAATGAAATACACCGATGTCGTCGGTCTCATATAATCCACATCCTCCACTGAAAGCAATTTCTCATTCCTTTCTACGTCTTCTTGATTCATCATTCTCATGATTTGTTTTCGCAGCAAATAATCCTCGACCATGCTTTCTAACATTTCGTGATCCTTGATCTTCATTTGTATTTCTAGCGGATAATTGTTCGTCGCCAATATCGGTCTGTGGTGGTCCATCAACGTGTCTATGTAGTCTGTTCCCAAAAACGTTTTGTACAGTATGCTAGTTTTGTATCTTCTTAGCACGAAATAAATCAGCGCGCTCCAACACATCGCGCCTATGAAACCCGACAAGACTCCCCACAACATCTGCTGCGGCGTGTTTAATTTCAAATAAACCCTTGCATATAACACAACAGGCCCCAATATCGTAATCATGAGTAATTTGTACCATCTGATAGGAAAATCGAATGCAAAACCCGACATTATCATCAGAAAGAGCGTAGAAAATGTCATCAAATCCGTCGACAATGTCGGCAATTGCACAGAAGGCGAGCACACTGCTTCTGGCCCAGGCGAGTTAATCGCAATTCTAATTCCCCAATTAATCAGCCACTGACCCCAAAACGCCCATGCAAACGCAGAATAGAATATTTCAGTATGTTCGATCACAATTCCCATTAAAATAAGCGCCACGAACAACGGCCAGAAATTAATCATAATGAAAAACCCCTCGATATATCCTCCGGTGTAATTAATGCATGATAAATCGAAAATATGTGCTAAAACCCCGAATTCCGTAATGGAATCCGCCATCTCTATTTTTCCTTTTTATGTAATTATTAAATTAAGCAAACCGCAATTATAAAACCAATCAATCCAAAAAGCGCGCAAATATCAAAAAAACTGTTCGCAATGTACGTCGCCATATTGAACGTTTTTTCCGTCCAACGAAACCTCATTGCCATGTACAACAACAAATCCTCAGAGAATTTGGTCACCTTGCTGTTGATATCAGGCAACCTACGACCTAAAAACGCCTCATCGTGATCTTCTCTGTCCGTATCTTCTCTGTGTTGCTCTCCTCCTCTTCCTGTCAACAAATCCATCGGATGATCGTTCACCACGCTGTAATTATTCATTTTCTTTCTTTTCCTAATTAAAAAAATATTCGCTCCAAAAGATTAAATTCAATCGTTCTTTTTTTATTCTCCGAATTTGAAAAATTATAACGGCGCCACATTGCACACCTTGTATTGAGAGTTCAGAATCGTTTCGTATGTCTGCGCCAGATATCTGTAACCTGCTTCCGTCGGATGATTGTCGTCGTAATAGAAAGTATTGGTAAACGATCCGAGGAATCCAACAGTGTTCAACTCATCCAAATAGGTAGGGAATGGAAACGCGGAAGTTGTGGTATATAACGGATTCCTAGGATCCGGATCGTGTTTGAGCGTCGGTCTGATGCCAGAAAGGAGAGGAGCTGAGTTGATTGCAGTCAAAAGAGGTCCTACAGGAACAAGCACCAGCTGTAACTCCTGCATTGTCGCAATCAGCTGCGCATTCAACTGATCCAAGAAACCACCGCTAGACGCGAAAATAAGTGTTGCGATTGTATCCAGAGCAGTTGCATTTCCGCCTGTAGGATCAACTTTGATTGTTGCAGGATTGTATTCAAATCCGCTATTGATGTAGGTGAAGATCAGATTGCGCATGCCACCATTGTAGAGAGCCTGCAAATTAGACAGTGTAACAGAGGTGAAATTCGCAATGCAAACAGTTATATTGGTGCAAGTTGCGATTAAAGAAATATCGTTCGCTCCAGCAAAATCGTAAATGAACCATGTTGAAGGTTTGATGTGATAATCGCTGTCATGCGATAATTTAGTCAGAAAATCAGTCACTTGCCAGTTGAAACCATAATTTCCAGCTACCTGGCTGTAAGTGTGTGGAAGAGCAACACTAGGAGCATTGTAAACGTTTCCGTTCGCAGTAGCACCGCCAATCGCGAAATTGACAACAAAACCCTCGCTGTTCAGTTCAGAAAAATCGCTGACCTGAGAAGAGCAGTAATGGTGCATTTTGAAATGCTGAGCCATGTAATCCATTGCATTGTGATTTCCTCCCCATCGGTTTGTTGTCGCAATATGATTCTGAGAGAAATGGCCAGGACCAGCAGGAGGTTGAGTGTATTCAAGAGTGGCCGGAATCACAATTCGATCAGCATTTAAAGAATATGAACCGGCGCCGTCGTAATAATGCACCCAGTTGCAGATATCATCCAGAGAGCTAGAAAAAACGAATACTTCTCTGTGCTGTGTTTGAGAAAAGCCGGCAATTCCGACATCAATACAGGTTCCAGGATAATAATTAGCATATGCAATTGTTCCAAAAATACCGAGAACAATTGCAGCCGCAATTGCAGCAACAGTAATAGTTCCTAATAAACCGAGACCGACAATACCTGCAGTAGACATTCCACTGCCACTTTCAGGGTCTGGATTTCCACGCTGCCCAGCTTTTTTTCCATCTAATCTTGAGTATTTAGGTTTTGGAGGATCGGTTTCGAACACGCCTGCCATTTTTGTAAAACTCAACAATTATGATTTTCTATTTTCCAATTTCTTCAAATTAATTATCAAAAAAAAGCTTTAAATTTCTTCGTCTCTAAAAAGAAAATAATTTTTTTTCTTTAACACTCAAAAAAACAGATAAAAATGAATAAACATTTATTTATTTATAATGGGGCCGTGTTACATGCCTTGTATTGAGAGTTGAGGATTTTCTCGTATGTTTTAGCCAACGCCCTGTACCCTGCTTCTGTCGGATGATTATCGTCGTAATAAAAAGTATTTGTAAACAATCCTCCGAATCCCGCAGTATTCAATTCGTCCAGATAAGTGGGGAATGGAAATGCAGAAGTTGTGGTATATAACGGATTCCTAGGATCTGGATCGTGCTTCAGCGTTGGTCTAATGCCGGAAAGAAGAGGAGCTGAATTTATCGCACTCAAAATAGGCGCGATAGGAACGAGAACTAGTTGTAATTCTTGCATCGTTGCAATCATTTGAGCATTTAATTGAACAAGCAGTCCATTCGCTCCGTTAAATATAAGCGTCGCAATTGCGTCTAGAGCAGTTGCATTGCCGCCAGTTGGATCTATTTTAATTGTCTGAGGATTGTATTCGAATCCGCCGTCAATGTAAGTAAAAATCAAATTACGCATGCCGACATTGTAAAGCGCCTGAATATTTGCTAATGTGAGAGTGTTGAAATAGGTAATGCAAACTGTTTCGTTTACACAGCAGCTTGAAATCAAAGAAATGTCATTTATGCCTGCATAATCATAAATGAACCATGTTGACGATTTGATATGATAATCCGTATCAAGAGTCAATTTCGCCACAAAATCAGCTACTTGCCAATTGAACCCATAGTTTCCAACTGCTTCTACATAGCAATTTCCTGTAACGTTTGCGGTAACGTTTGCATTTGTAATAGTAATCAAATTGGAATCAAGAGTAACCGCTCCGTTAGACGCAAGAGCGCTCCCGTCCAATGTTGCTCCAGTATCGAAAGTGATGGAAATATCAGCCATCACAATTCCTTTGATGATAGATGTGGTTCCAAATGTCGCAGAACTGCCAATTTGCCAGAAAACATTGCCCGCTTGTGCACCTCCAACAAGGATCATTTTGCGACCAGATCCGACCGTGATAGTAGAAGCAATTTGAAATATCCAGACAGCAGAAGGATCGCCAAGCGCATCGAGAGTCAAATCTCCTGTGGAAATCAAAATAGAGCTCGTTGATTTGTAAAGATCTGGATAAAGAGTTTGTCCACCGATATCTCCTGCAATTGTTATTGGAGAACAAGATCGCCCAGCTGCGTCGTTGTACGCGGCAGTCAGTGCAGTTTTTGCATTTGCAGCAGGCGTTGTTGCAGCTTGGATAGTGCCAGCGACAACAATTCCTGGTGGAAAACCAGTAACAGCAGATCCAGGAGAAACCCCTAGATTGCCTGTAACAGTTGAAAAGCCAGTGTTTGTGACAGTGCTGGATGCAAGAACTGAGAAAGTTGACGCCAAACCAAGATTCACCGGAGCTTCGATGCAATGCCCCGGTCTTAAAACATGGCTTGTGTTAATTGTAGTGGTGTTGATGACAGGAGGAACATTGTAGAGGTTTCCGTTGATAGTAGCACCTCCGATCGCGAAATTGACAACAAATCCTTCGCTATTTAAATCGGAAAAGTCGTTTACTTGAGAAGAGCAGTAATGATGCATTTTGTAACGCTGCGCCATGAAATCTATTGCATTGTGACTGCCTCCCGATCGGTTTGTGGTTGCAATGTAGTTTTGAGCAAAATGGCCAGGTCCTGCTGGAGGTTGAGTATAATTGACTATTCCTGGGATTACAATTCGGCCGGCGTTCAACGAATAAACTCCTTTTCCGTTATAATATGTCATCCAATTGCAAATATCATCCAAAGAACTAGAAAAAACAAATACTTCTCTATGTTGCGTTTCAGAAAAACCGGCAATTCCGACATCGATGCAGGTTCCAGGATAATAATCAGCATATGCAATTGTTCCAAGAATACCGAGAACAATTGCGGCTGTAATTGCAATAATAGCGAGAGTTCCCAATATACCGAGACCGACAGCGCCTGCAGTTATTCCTCCTATTGGAGTGGCCATTTGTGATTTTTCACCATCTTCTTCTGCGAATGCGGAATACTGTCGTCCTCTTCGAGAACGAACAGTTCCAGAGTCGAAAAGGCTCGCCATTTTTTTGTTTCACGCAAAAATGATTTTCTATTTTGTAATTACTTCCAAATTAATTATCAAAAAAAGCTTTCAATTTCTTCGTCTCTAAAAAGAAAATAATTTATTTATTCGTTTTAATTCGGTCGACAAAATACCTGAAAAGTTTTCTTGAAGATAATTTCTATTTGTCGGAATATTCATTTTACGATCGATTCTTTCTTTTTTAAATTTCATTTAGATGGAAAAAGATATGAGATAGAATTTAGAAGAAATAAAATTTTTAATTTTTAAATAATTAATATGTAAAATTAAAATGAATAATGCGGAAAATAGAAAATCTATTAATAAATTATATATAATTTATAATAATTTTTAATATTTTTTAAATGTTTAAATATTTTTCGTTTTTGGAATAAAGGTAAGTTTTAAAGAAATACAGATATATTTCATTTTTCTAATTGATCTCTTTAAAAATGGATGATACGATTAAAGAAATCATTTTTGCAGAATATTCTTCTTTGTAAATAACAGGATCTGCCATTTTCTAATCTTTTTTTCAATGAAACTCGTCTTTTTGCTCAGCTCTTGAATTTTTATTTTAGAAAATTACGTTTAAAAGAAGATAAAAAGAAATCCATTGAAGAACGCCGCATAATTTGAAAAGAATTAGAATTGTTGGATCGTTAGATCCGTGATACATGATATATAATCCTTTCCGAAATATTTCAGTTCTGAATTTCGAATTCATAAAAAATACCATGTATTCTCTAACATCAACCAACGCAATGAATTTTATAACCAAGCGAAGAAGGTAGATTATAAGAACGCAAAGGAAAATGCGGAAATTAAAAATACCCTTTGTATATACATGTATTAAACATGTCAAAAAAAGAAAGAAAACTCCCAGCATGTGCATGCCCCAGTGGGCAATATCATTGAAAAAAGAAATGCAGAGTAGAGATGTGTAAATAAAGAATGTCGTTAAATTCAGTTCGTTGGTTGCAACCAAAGTTACCATCAAAGACGCTGTTCCAAGTTTGAATATTTGTTCGCTCATATCAGATGTTGCTGCAATCCTAGATATTTCTATGGGAAAATAAGGAAGTTTTGAATTATGATCGCAGAAATTAGCAAATGATTGAATAAATAAAACAACCAGGAAATGGATTTGCACAGCATTCATTTTCAACAGAAACACTTTTTTAAAGAAACTCTTCTTTTCTCAAAAATCGATGATTCATTTCTTTTTTATTTTTCTTAATTAAAATATTCCGATATCAGAATCCTTTGAAAAGTTAATCATTAATTGAGGTTAAAGAGTGCGGAGAATAAAATCTAAGAGGTTGATGTATCTATCAGTTTACAATAATATTCTTTTCTTTTTCGGAATTCGTGATCAACAGCACGTTCCATTTTTCATTTGCAGATAAAAACTCCATCGCCATTAATTTCGATTCAAATGTTTTAATTTGCACATCTCCATCCTCAATGCAATATACAATATAATATGTTTTAGGCTTCAAAATTCCTTTTTCAAATTCTTTAGAAATTTTTCTCAACTCTATTATAGCTTTTTGTAACTCAGACAATTTCTTCTCGCTTGCCATTTCCCGACTTTTTTAAAAATCCTAATTTTCTCAGAATAAAACAATTTCCAATCTTCTTGAATTTATTTTTTATTTAAAATTTCCATTATCTAGGTTTTTCTATAAAAGTTTATCAGCATGAATGAGAATAAAGTGCGGAAAATTAAATCTATGGAGCTGTTTCTTCTATCAACTTTTGACCAAATTCATAGCTTTTTAAAATGCGTTTCATCCAACATGTACCATCCATGATACTCCAATAAAAACTCCTTCATCTCTCTTTCTGACTGAAAGATTCTTACTTTGAGCGTATTTCCTCCATCAAAACGAAAGATTCTATATTTACCATCATCCAATGTCCCATACATTTCTCTCGCTTTAGCAAGACGAATTTGATGAGTATCATACGGTGCTTGACGAAAGTATACTGCCATTATCTTTTTTTCTTTAAAACTCTTCTTTTACTCCTAAAAATATTTTCCGTTTGGATAAATTGCTAAAATTTGTTTAATTTCAAAAATAAGATTCTTTTCACAATATCCTTCCGGATGAAATTGAGGATATTCTTCTTTTTGCAATGCCTTACATTCTTCGAAATCTTTGAGAGACATTTCAATCATTATCGTTCTTTGTTCGTCAGCAGTTAATTTGTATTTTTCCAAAAACACATCTTGAAATTTTTTTAAATCATAAACAATTACTTCTGGACGTGTATTATTACGAATATATCTGACATATCTTACGAAAGAAAACACTCGATTGTCCATCTTAAATATCTAAATAGTTCTTTTCAATAAAACTCTTCTTTTCTTCAATCCTAATTAATTGCAATTCTTGAATATTCCTTCTAAATATTTAATCACCGCTCGTGCCATAATTCTGCTGCTAAATTCAGTCAGTTGGTTATCATCATTGAAAAACACATTCTTCACGTATGATCCAGTTTGTTTGAAATAATCATATTGTGTCGGAAAAGGGATATTTGGATTCACAAATCCATTATATGCAATATATCTCGGATCTGCATCATCTCCCAAAGAATTCCTAATTCCAAACTGATTGAAATTGTACAACACATATCCCAATATATCCTGATACGAAATCCTTTGCAAATTCAACAGCGGCATATATTGCGTCCTAAACGCTGTCAAATTCGCAAAAAACATATCCGAATTAAATATTGACGACGACAATTGATCCATCAAACTTCCTGTCGTGAGTGTGGTTGCAGTGTCGAATTTGATGTAACTCGGCACCATATGAAACAACGTATCGATGTGGATAAACAATACATTGCGCATTCCTGCATCATATAGTTTTTTCAAATTGTTTAAATGTGTGTTCGTGAAATTCGTAATGCAACCGATCTGATCCAAACAATTATATAAATACGGCATATCCGCCCCTCCCACGAAATCGTAAATGAATAAATCCTGGGTAGTAATGCTTTTCAATTGCGAGTTTCGAAGTAATGAAAGAAAACTATTTACCTGAAAATCGTATCCATGTGATCCTGCAATTTGATTTATATTTACCACATCTCCCGGCATGTACATCCTGTTGTAAACATTTCCATTAAATGTTGAACCAACGATCGCAAAATTCACCATATATCCTGTTCCTGGAGGAAACGCGCCAATCGTGCTGCTCCTGTATTTTTGCAAATTGTAGTAATTTGCCACGAAATCAACCCAATTCTTGCCATCACTTGCTCTTCCATTCGAATTGATTATATTTACACTATAATCCTCTGCAGTATACCACGTTGTCGGCGGTTGAATCATCCTGTTCGCATCCAGTGCGTATCCCTTTCCGCTGAAATAATTCATCCAGTTCCCCCAATCTGCATAACTTCCTCCAAACACGAACACGTCTCCAATAGCAGAAGATTCTGTGCGATCACATAGTTCTACCATGTTGTATCCCATGACTCCTCCTCCAATTAAAATGCGGGCAATCAGTATCGCCGCCACAATTCGGTAAACCGCCATGGTATCCTCCTTCCTTTCCTCTAAAAAACTCTCCTCTTTTTTATCCCTCAAAATATATTCTTTTCTTTTATTTTTTCTCTCTTTTTCTTTCTCTTAATTTCCCTCCATTTTATTTTGCACTTTTTATTTCTTCCCACCCACCATCCCCCTTTTTCTCATCCGTTTTTAAATTAAATCCCCACATTTTATGCTCTTTCCACGCCAACTTTTTCGTCCCTTTCCTTTTTTCCTTTTTTCAATCGGTCCAACTCGTCAACATCTCTTTTTTCTCCGAAATTTCCTCGTTTTCCCTTTTTTCGCCATTTTTAGCCCTCAGCTGCTTACTGACACCACCAGCACCACTTTTTTTTACCCTAAGAAAAGCTCCTTCCCAATTCCCCAATTCCCCAATTTTCTTTTACCAAAAGAACCATGGCCGCCCAAAATACTCTCCGCGCTCTCACCATCAAGCTCCATGATCAATTCGGAGACCTTTGCTTTTCCCAGGTCTACCAAATTTCCCTCAACAAAAACACCAACATCATTTCCTATTCCTCCCAATTTCTCTCTCACGAGACCCACAAGAAGGAAAAGCAACACACCTTCTCCTTTAAGATCACCCTCTTTGACGGAAAATCGCCCGTCATCGAACAAGATTTTAAATTCCTCGTTCCTCTCAATTCTCTCCTCAAGCTCTGGGTGGTTACCATCGCTGACGGCTCCGAACAGCGTCTTCTCGCGCAAATCGACCCTCCCCATCAAAAATCCATCAAAATCACTGTTACTCCCCGCGCCCCAAAAGCCACTCCTCCTCCCAAAAAGGAATTGCCCGCACCCTCTCTCCCTGCCCCTCCCACTCCTGGCTACCAGCAATTCCCCGCTGTTCCGTGGGAGATCATGCAACATTACATGGCTTTGGCACAGCAACACCAATCTGGCTTCATGTCTCAGCAGATGCCCTATTACCACGGGCATCCCTATGCATACCCATCTGAAGCCATGCACCAACAACCTGCTCTCATTCCCCCCAGCTCTTTCGTGCAGAATCATCCTGTCGAACCTTCCAGCCACGCCATGGAAACAGCCGTCTTTCCTCCGCAATTCACTTCCTCTGGCATGGCGAGCGAAGAAGAATGTCCCTCTTTCGAGCGCGTCTGTGAATCTCCGCCTCCTTCGGTATCTTTCGCCGTCGTCAAGGAAAAGAAGCCTGCATCTGCTCCCGTTGAGGACAAAAAGTCTTCTTCTTGGAATAAGGTTGTTGCCAAGAACACTTCTGTCCCCGCACAGCCTGTTCCTTTCGGTCAAAAGCCAGTTGCCCACCCTTCTCTTCGGAAAGTTGCTCCAAAAGATGCTCCCGCTCAAAAGACAACTCCTGCACAAAAGGCACCTCCCAAGCCTGTCAAGGAAGAAATCCATCGACCTCAGGCGTGCTCTTCTCCCAACGATCTG
>Ga0265334_10001057_pt1 | contig 13550 bp, 6 predicted proteins | sample 42023metaG_FD_192442 | JGI IMG/M metagenome (GOLD analysis project Ga0265334, IMG submission 192442) | Rhizosphere microbial communities from Carex aquatilis grown in University of Washington, Seatle, WA, United States - 4-20-23 metaG | ecosystem: Host-associated > Plants > Roots > Rhizosphere >... | reverse complement strand
GGTCCCAGTTGGTGTTAAAGAAGCCGTTGGAGTCTGGGAGGGCGAAGCCGTCGCGGTACTCGTGGTCGTGAAAGTGCGGGTGACCGTAAAAGTCAGCGTGGAGGTCACCGTCGGGGTCGGCGTTTTGGAGGGCGTCGTCGTAAGCGAAGCCGTCGGCGAAGGCGTGGACGAGAAGGTCGACGTGGGAGTCCACGTCAGGGTCCGGCTCGGGGTCGGGGTGTAGCTCGGCGAAAACGTCAATGTCGCCGTCGCGCTCGCCGTGGCGGTCGAAGTCCGGGTCGCCGTCGCCGTGGCCGTCGGGGAACAGGCCGTGTTCGCGTCCAGGACCTCGATCGCCGAGAATTTGGGGTTGTCCACGTTGTTGGCCGTCGTCACGTTCAACGTCCCGTCCGCCACCGTCACCGTGAAGGTCCGGTCGTAGGCCGTGTACTGCCCGCCCGCGGCCGCGAAGATGTCCAGGTTCGTCAACACCGGGTTCCCCTCCAGCGAAACGCTGAACACGCGGCTCCCCGCCGTCCCGTAGTAGGTCTCGGCGAACTTCAAGGTCACATAGTAGGTTCCGTTGGGCACCGTGAACCGGTACTCCAGCGCCGATCCGTAGTGCCCGGTCTGGTACAGCACGTCATCCAGGGTGTTGGCGATGGCGTTCCCGACCGGGGTCTCATCGGTCCCGCCCATGTTCCCCCAGCCGCCCGCCTGGTAGGCCTGGTCCGCGGACCAGACCCGCCCCTGCGAATCGGTGGCCTGGGGCCCGCCGCAGTTGACGCGCCGGACGACCGCCGCGCAGGGGTTCACCGTCGCCGTGGGTGTCGACGTCCGCGTCGGGGTGGCCGTGGGGGTGAAGGTCGGCGTCGGCGTGCGGGTCGCGGTGAGGGTGGAAGTCGGCGTGGACGTGGGCGTCCAGGTGAACGTCCGGGTGGGGGTCGGGGAAGGCGTGAAGGTGGCGGTGGGGGTGACCGTGAGGGTGTAGGTGGCGGTCGGGGACCCCGGCGTGGGGGTCTGCGTCATTGTGGCCGTGTCCGTCCTCGTAGCCGTCGGGGTGGGGGTGCCGGAGGGTGTAAAGGTGGGGGTGACGTACCCCTGCCGCACGACCTGGATGGCCATCACCGTGGCCAGGTCCGTGATGTTGTTGAAATCGAGGTTTAATTGCCCGTCGGCCACGGTCACCGTCACGGTCCGGTCGTAGGCGGTATTCTTTCCCCCCGCGGCCGAATAGATATCCAGGTTGTTGATCACGGTGGCGCCTTCGGCCAAGACCCGAAAGACCCTCGACCCGGCGGATGACCAGTAGCTTTCCATGAACTTAAGGGTGACCACATAGGTCGCGTTGGGCACGTCGAACTGGTAGCTCACCCCATAACCCGCGCGCTCGGTCAGGTAAAGCGTGGGGTCGGCGGTGCCCGCGACCGGACCCGCCGACGAATAGGCGCTTCCCGCGGTATAACCCCAGCTTCCCGCGCTGTAGGCCTGGTCGGCTAGCCAGGGGTTGCCGAAGCTGTCGGTATAAAGCGGCCCCGCGCAGTTGACGCGAAGGAGGTATGGCGTGATGGTGGGCGTGAGGGTGGAAGTGGCGAGGGTGCCCGTCGGGGTCGGGGTGGCCGAGGGGGTCCGGGTGTAGGTGGCCGTGGGCGCGAGCGGCGTGTAGGTGTTCGTCGGGGTCTTGGTGCGGGTAGGGCTGTTGGTGACTGTCGGCGGGGGCGGCTGGTAGGGCACCCGCACCACCTCGATGGCGTTCGCTTTGCCGTCGGCCACCGACCCCACCCAGGCCAGGGTGAGGGCACCGCCGGACACCTGCACCGTGGCGGAGGCGTCGTAGGCGTGGTCGAGGCCTCCGGACGCCGCCACCAGGTCGAGGGCCGTGACGATGGGCTGGCCGTTGCCGCTCACCGAAAAGACCCGGCTGTTCGTCGTGGTGTAGAAGTTCTCGGCTTCCTTGAGCGTCACCCGGTAGAACCCGTTGGGCACCGTGAAGACATAGGCCGGGTTGTTGTACCGCTCGTTCCGGTACAGCTGGTCCTGGTTGTTGGTGGCTCCCGTGATGGCCACCCCGGTGTGGTCAGCCGTATTGCCCGCGTTGGTGTAGCCCCAACTTCCCGCGGTGAAAGCCTGGTCGGCGGCCCAGACCTGGGCAAGGCCGTCCGTGAAGGCGGTGTCCGCGCAGTTCACGCGCTGGGTGTAGGCCACCCAAACCGTGGGGGTCGGCGTGCAGGTGTAGAGCCCGCAGTTGGGGGTCGGGGTTGGGGTCCAACTGGTGGGATATTTGCTGTAATCGAGGAAGTTCCCGCTCATGGTGAGCATGGCCATCAAGGTCCAACACTCGTCGTAATAGGTACCCCCCACCAACCTGTCCATATTGTGGATCTGGGTGTAGTCCGCGTCGAGAAACGATTGGTACGTGCCCGAGATCATGGCGCCCACCCCGGCGGGCCCGAGGAAGGCCGCGGATTGGAACCCCGGGTTCTGGGACACCGTCAGGGCGGGCAATTGCGGGTCCTGGGTGCCGTCCAGATGGTAGCCGTCGCGGATGTTGGCGGCCCCCACCCCCGAGAAGAAGTTCGACGTCTTGCTCAGGTAAGTGAAGGCCCGGCTGTCGCCGTTGTAGAGGTAGTCGAGCGCGATGCGGAAAGGGGTCCGGCAGGCGTCGTACTGGTAGTCGGTATAGGAGGAACTTACGGCGTTGATCGAGACCCCTGAGGAGTCGCACCAGGCCGAAACCAGGCCGTCGGCCGTGTTGCCGTAGGCGGTCTTGAGGTTGTTGTTGATGAGGGTGTAGCAGTTGTCCGCCACGGAATTCCAACCCGGGTTTCCGGTGGCCGCGGCGAAGTCCTTGTAATAGGCCGGGGCAAAATAAGAGGGGTTGATCACGCCGAAACCGTCCCCCGCCATCAAGGTGCCGCCGTTCGTCTCAGTGTTGTAGATCGCGTTGATGGTGCGGTTGGCGTAGAACGAATAGGTGTTGCCGAGCGACCCGGAACCGCCCCATTGGTAGGTGGCCATCAGGAGGGCCCAGGCCATGTCCTCATCAGCGTCGGAGGCGGCCCCGCCCCCGGCCGTCCCCCCCGACGAGTCGATGTACCAGTTCATCAGGTTGTTGCCGTCCAGGTGAAGGAGGGCGTACTTCCAGATGTTGTCGAAGAGGGCTTGGTCGTTCATGTAGACGGCGATCAACAGGCCGTATCCGATGCCCTCCGACACGGTGGAGTTCAGGCTGAGCCCCGAATCGTTGGGACGCTGGACGCGTTGGAACCCCCCGGCCCCAGCGCTCGTCACGCAGTCGGTTTTCCACTTCGCGTAGGCGGCGATGATGTCCGCGTTGCTGTAGTTCCCGGGATGGACGCCATAGGGGTGGTCGAGGTTTTGGGGGAAAGGGAAATTCGCCGCGGCCCGGACAGCCGGAACGGCCAGGCCGAAACCGACCGTGAGAGCGGTTATATATAGAATGGTTTGGGTGAAACCACGATCCAAGTTGAGGTCCGCTTGTAATCGATTTTAGGGGCTCTTGCGGAGCCCGATGCAAACGGAATTATATCGCCTCTTGGGAGTTCGAGCCTTAAAGACACGTTAAAGGCTTATTGTCCGGACAGGGTGGATGAACAGGATCACACGTTCAACCGGTTGCCGCATCGTTTGGCATAAAGCCTGGTCCGATCCCTCATCAAACCACACCCATTGGAACTGATGGGAACCTGGTTTTGTGGGGGAATCCCCATCGTGTTGACCAAAAGAAACTGAAATCCAATCCACTATCGACCCTTGGAAAGGTCCTGACCCCGAAGGAAGTCGGATATTTCACCAGCCGCCAAATCGAATCCCGCCGCGTTCAGATGGGTATCGTAATCGTAAAAGAGCTTCAACTTTCCCGCCTGGGCCCGGAAAGCCGGATCCAGGTCGATCGACGGGACGCCCTCCCGCCGCAGACGTTCCACCAATTCCCGGGTGTAGTTTGAGGTAAAGGGATCCACCCCGGGCCCCTCGATCACCCATTTACTCGGTAGGGGGATGAAAAGGTAACGAATCCCATGCCGGTCCATCCATTTTTTCCGCTTCACAATCAAACGGATCGGCTCCTCGAGGTCCCGGGAGGTCCGACGGTAAGGCTGGAAATCCACCCGGGCCAATCGCCCCGGGTCGTACCCGGCCTGGTGAAGTTCCCCCAGGTCCTTCCAGAGACCCCGGCACCACCGACCGAGCAGGTTTTGGAACCGATACCTCTCCACCGGCACCGCGTTTTCGGCGGTCCAGGCCGACTCCGTCGGATATTTTAATTTCTCCGTTCGTTGGCCGACCAGGGAAATGTCAAATCGCGCGTCCAGCCAGCTTTCGATCACGCAATCGACCACCCAGGTGGGACGGGGCATGGATTTCCGCCCCAAAAACGCGTAAAGGTCCACCCGCGAGGCGTTAAATACCGGGAGGCCCAACCGGTCTGAGAGCTTCCACGGCAAGGTCTCCGAATCGCCGCATCCGGACCCGAATAGGTTCGACTCCCCGTGCATCACCACGGGATAAATGGCCGCGACCCGAGGGATCGAACGAAACCCCCCCGGATCCGTCGTGACCCTTGTCTTTCGGCCCTCCTGGTGGAGGAAAAGGTTGTCCCGGGTCCGGTCCCCGTATTCCATGCCGTCCCACTCCGCGGTCAAATCGTCCGTCCGGTAGGCGAGGTCATCGAAATATTCCCAGGGACGGAAGTAGAAGGCTTGGGGATGGATCCGGAACCAAACTTCGGTGGTCCACAGGGGCCCCAGACTCACCAGGAGCAACAAGGCCGCGTAGCGTCTCATGACTCCCTTTCCCCGTTTGGGTTCCGGCAACGTTCGGTTCAGCGTGGCGCGACGGGCCCGTCAGAACTGGTAATAAAGGAAAGTGCTCGGCACCGACGCCGCGGACACCCAGGCGACCCAGAACAGGAGCGCCGCCCACAGCCACCATCCCCAACTGGGCCGCCATGCCAGGTCCGCCTGCCAACGCGCGGGGGGGACCGTCGGGTCCAAGTAGGGGTTCATGGCCCTCATCCATTGGGATATGTTCGGGGCGAACCAAACCAGGACCCCGGATAGGGCGAGCCGAATCCAAAGGACGCCGCCCAGGCCCCTGACCGTTTCCACCCCGTTGCGCCCCGCCATGCCCCGGAGGACGACCCAGGCCGTATCGATGTTCGGCGCCCGGAAAACAACCCAACCCACGAGGACCGCCAGGAACGTCACCGCCACCGAAAGGGCCCGGCCGATTTCCGACGGCTTCGTTCGGTCCCAGCCCCTTCGAACGGCGAACCCGGACCACAACTGGTGCACCATCAGATAGGCCCCATGCAGCCCGCCCCAAAGCACGAAGGTCCAGTTCGCGCCGTGCCAAAGCCCCCCCAGGAGCATGGTCACGGCGACGTTCAGGATTTTCCGGCCTGAGCCCCGCCGACCCCCTCCCAAGGGGATATAAAGGTAGTCCCTGAGGAATCGCGAGAGGGTCATGTGCCAACGCCGCCAAAAGTCCGCGATGTTCAGGGCCCGGTACGGCGAATTGAAGTTCATCGGCAACCGGAAACCCAACAGGAGGGAAAGGCCCGTCGCCATGTCGCAGTAACCCGAGAAGTCGAAATAAAGTTGGAAGCTGTAGGACAAGGCCCCCACCCAGGCCCCCCAAAAACCCGGCGGTTGCCCCGCCTGGAAGGCCGGCGTCACGTAAACGGCCAGGGGGTCCGCCAAACATATTTTCTTGAATAATCCGGCGATGAAGACCGTGGCCCCGGCGGCCAGGTTCTCCGCCCGGGGACGGTAACGCCCGGGATCCTTGAACTGGTCGGTCATTTCCCGGTGGTGGAGGATCGGCCCGGCGATCAAATGGGGGAAGTAGGAGACGAATAGGGCGTACCGGACCGGGTGGAGGTCCCGTACCAGGCCCCGTCGCGCGTCCACCAAGAAGGCGATCTGGGTAAAGGTGAAAAAGGAGATGCCGAGGGGAAGCGCCACCGCGTCCAGGTGCCATCGGAGGGTCCAAGCCGGGCGGAACGTGTCCGCGAGGAATCGGGCGTATTTGAAATATCCCAGGGCGGCCAAGTTGATCGTCACCCCCGCCGCCAGGAGGAGCCCGGAACCTTTGCCGCGGAAACGGACGATCGACCAACCCATCAGGTAGTTGAATACGATGGAGAGAAGGAGGACCGGCAGGAAAGCGGGGAAAGCGTACCCGTAGAAAAAGAGGGACGAAAGGAGCAACCAGGTCCCGGCCGCCCGGAATCCCCATCGGGCAAAACCGCGGAAAAGGATCGCCACCACGGGAAAGAACAGGACGATGAAGGCGTAGGAGGTAAAAAGCACTGGGGCCCCAAGGGATATGATGGCGAACCGGCCGATAGGCTCATCTTACTCCCAAGACCAGGCTAATTCGACCCTGGCCCAAGGGGCCGCCGTCCAGGCTTTACCCGCCGGACCATGTTCGGGGATAGCGGGCGAACCCCTGAAAAGGCGCGGGAACCTTTCCCTTACCTCGTCACGGTCACCGCCGCCCCGTCGGGCGGCAAGGAAATCTCCTGGGTCTTCCCCCCCACCTTGATCGAGTAGTCGCCCTGGAAACCCCGGACGGAATAAGTCCCGTCGTCACCGGTCTTTCCCTTCGCGTTCGTCCACCAGGCCCCCAACACCAGGTCTTGGTAGGCCTTGCCCGTCGGCTTGATCTCCCAATCCTTCGTGAAGATCGGCGCCGAGTTGTGCCAATGGGCCCCGTCCCAGAAGCCCCACATCAACATCCCCACCACTTTCGGGTGGCTGAAGACGGCGGTCAGGTAATCCCGCATGTAGTCGTAGGCCACGTCCGGGTCGGGCTCGATGTCGAATTCCGTGATCTGGATGTCGAGTCCCAGGGTCCCGAACCGGTCCAGCAGGGACAGGAGGGTTTGGGGCGGCGTCAGCGTCGTCCCAAGGTGGCTCTGGATGCCCAGGCCATCGATGGGCGCTCCCTGCTCCTTCAGGTAGGTCAGGTTGTTGAAGAAGCTGTCTTGGTGGCCCTTGTCCGCCCCCCCGCCCGAGAAGATGCCATACTCGTTGAGGTACAGCTTGGCCTTTGGGTCCGCCTCGTGGGCCCACTTGAAGATATCCACCATGATGCCGGGACCGAGCAGATCCATGAAATCGTGTTCGGCGTAAGGCTCGTTGATCGCGTCCCAATCCGTCAGTTTGCCCTTGAAGGCCCCGGCTTCCTGGAGCACATGCTCCCGGATCGCCTTCCGAAGGCCTTCCTTGTCGTCCTTGAACGCTTGGAGGCGGGTAGGGGAGTTTCGCCAGGAGGGCCAGACCAGGTTGTGGCCCCGGACGGTCAGGTGATTCTCCGCCAGCCACTTCAGGGACTCGTCCACCCAGGCCTGGTTCCAACCGGACTGGGCGGTCAACCCCGGTTCCCAAAACGGCCACTTGAGGTCGTTCTCGAACACCACGTGGTTGAACCATTTGGGGATCTCGGCCTTGTAGTTCTCCACGTCCTGGCCGATACCGGCCAACCGCTGGGCCTGCACCGCCGTGCCCCAGTAGAACCGGTGGCGGAGCATCCGGGCCTCGACGAGCACGCCGCTTTTCGGCTTCCCGTCCTTCCCCACCACGACCACCCGCAGGTCCGCCTTGCGGATCTTCTCGATCCGGGCCAGTGCCTCCCGGCGCCAGGGAGCGTCCTTTTCCCGTCCCGCGTAGGTGACCACCATCTTGGGGAACTTCCCCAGGTCCACCGCTTGGCCGTAATGCAGCAGCCTCATCCCCGCCAACTCGATGGTTTGGGGGGCGAACCCCATGCGGAAACAGATATGGGACCCGCCTTCCGGGGTTGGGAGGGCTGCGTTAAAGGGCAGGTAAAAATGTTTCCAGTCACGGCCGGCCGTGACGTCGGACTCCGCGGACTTGGTCCAGGGATCACCGTTCTTCTCGAAACAGAAGATGGTGCGTCCCTCGGCCGATTCGGCCCCACCCGAGACGCTCCGGACCCAGAATTCCACGTAAAAGGTTTCCCCGAGGCCCACCTTCACCGGGCAGGGAGCCGCCACCTGGACGCTCCAAGCCGATTCCGCCTGGGCCGTCGTGGAGAGTCGGAGGGCTTGGGTAAAGGATGCCCCCGCCGGGAGGTTTCCCGTCACCGGGACGAGTACGGCCTTGCCGAGGGCGGTTTGGTTACCGACCAAAACCAAGGCGGCCAGGGGATCGCCCGGGTAGACCGGGCTTCCGCCTTGCGGGATGGTCTGGGCGAACGCGGTGGAAACCGCCAGGGCCAGGAGGAGTGTCAGGATGCGGAATTTCATGGTCGCCTCGGGATTCAAATTTCCAACCCCCTCATCATAATCCCAACCCCTTGAACCGTCGGGATGGTTCTTTACCGGAGCCGCGCCCGGAAGGCGGGGCACAACCGCATCCGGTCGTAAAGCCGGACGGGAAAAGCCTCAATCCACCTTTTCCATCCGGATTTCGCTTAGGCTCGTCGCGTACCTCAACCAGGACCGGATCTCGACCGGGTGGGTCCCGGCCGAAAGATTCCGCTCCGCCCTCAAAAGGTTCGCCCCTCCGGCGTGGGGCAATACCTTGAAAAGGGTTTGGCCGTCCAATTTCGCCCAAGTGGGGTTGGGGGTCTGGAGGGTGAGGCGATAGGTTCCCGGCTGTTCCACCGTGAAGGCGCCCCGCGCGACCCCCATCCGCCCGCCCATTTCCATTGGCAGGTCGTCCCAAGGCGAGGCCACGTAGTCCTCGTAAAAGACCACCCCCTCACCCCACCCGTAGACGTCGTTGAAGAACGTCCTCCGCCAGGCGGTCGAATTGGGCCGATGGAGGTAGACCAGTCTTCCCGGGTCCTGTCCCAATTGGCCCGGGGGGATCTCCACCTGCCAAAGGTAGGCCCTCCCATGGGTGGGGCGGAACGTCGGACTCAGGTCGGCGGGCAGGGGCACCTCGGTCCAGGTCGCATTCGGAAAATCCCGGCGTATCCTCGCCTGGATCGGCAGGATCGAATTTTCCCCGAACAGGATCTTTATTTCCGGGACCGGCTGACCCGGCGGCAATTCCAACCGGTTCGAGTCGAGGAGTCGACGGACGCCGACCCCCTCATTGAGGACCGATTGGGTCGTCCAATAGAAAAAGGAGAGGTCCTCCCATTGCCAACCCAGGTACACCACCGCGTCCCGGGAAGCCGACCGGCAGGCGTCGGCCACCTGGCGGTCGGTGTAATAGAGTTTTTGGTAATCGACCAAAAGGTTCTTAGCCTGGACCGGCGCCATCAGGACCCAGACCGCCAGCAAACCGGCGAGGGCCGCCCGGCGGGAATCCAGGTCCGGAAGGAGGGACAGGAGGCGGTCCAGCGCGGAGGCCCCCAACAACAAGGCCGGCACGACCAACCCGATCAGTTTGCCGCTGTGGGGATCCGCGGAGAGGACGAAGGGAGCCAAGCCCATCGCCCACCCCCCCAACAACCAGAGGTGGAGGCCTCGGTCCTTGGGGGCGAAGGCCCCGAGGACCCCCAGGGCGCAGATCCCCGTCTCCACCGGTGAAAAAAACGGGCCCCAATTCACCGTCATGTCCGGCCGGTCGAACCCTCCGGACAGGATCAGTTGAAAGGCGGCCCGTAACTTTTGGATAATTAGCATAACGGCCGGCCCGGTGTTCGAATGGAAGAGATCCAACCCCTCGAACCGGCTCGCGTAGAGGGGATGCGTCATCAGTGGGTACAGGATCCAGGCCGCGCCCAGGGTCGCCCAGGCCCAACCGGCCGTCCGGGGGCAGTCCCCAGTTTTACGTGATTGGGCCCAGAAAATTCCCACCACCGGGACCGCCGGGATCAGGATCCAGGGTCCCCACCCGCTCGAAAGGGTCCCATGTCCGTTCTGCAGGATGAAGAACAACGGCCAAGCGGCGCCCAGGAGCGCCACCGAGGCCCAAGCCCAGGACCCCAGGGCGGCCCGTTCTTCCCTCCTCGCGAGGCACCAGGCCAAAACCGCCAGGACCGCGTAGGGTTCCCAGGGCCGGGCCCCCGTGTAGGTGAAGCCGACGAGCGCCACCGCCAAACCCCAACCGAGGAACCGGGAGGCTTTGGGTTTCCGGAAGACCCGGAGGGTCGCCAGGATGAGCGCGGCCACCGCCAAAGGTTCGGTATCGATCCTCATCCCCAAGGTGGATTGGATCACCAGGGGCCGCGCGAGGGCCGTCAAGGCCGCCGCGATCAGCCCCAGCCGGCGTCCGGACAGCTCGCGTCCCGCGAGGTAGACCAGCCAGATTGTGGTCAGGTCGAAAAGGCAACATCCCAACCGTTGGATCCAAGGCCCCGGCTCCCCCGGGAACAACAGCCAGAGTCCCGCCATGAAATAGTTGTAGAAGGGTTCCCGGGTGCCCAAATTGAGGATCAGGGGATGCTGTCCCAGCTCGGCGGTGTTCCGGGCGTCCATGATTTCCGAAGCCACGTCCATCCAATAGGTGGCCCAGGGCTGGCCCCCATTCAGGAGCCGGACCCAAAGGGCCGCCAGGACGATCACCCCCAGGCCCATCCATGCCCAGGTCCGGGTGACTTCCGACGGGGTCACCCGGGGGATGGGCGCCGGCGGGAACGGGATCGAACGGGATGCCCGGGGGGCATTCCGCCGGGTGGTTGGGGCTGGGCGTCGTCGGGTCATACCGTTGAATATTATGGAGTCTTCCGCCGAAAGGTACGAAAAATATTCCCAGCCCGATGGGCTGTGTTAAATTGGGCCCATGGCGAAAAGGCGAAAAAGCTCGGACCGCCCAGCCCTCCGGGCCAAGGTCCATCGTCCCGAATCGGCCAAAATGGCCGTTGCGGCGCGCCCGGTTTCTCCCGTCTTGCCCCAATCAACCCGCAAATCCACCCAGCTCCCCCCGCCAGCCGAAACCTCCCTCAAAATAACAGCGGCTCTCCTATTATTTGCGGTTTCCAACGGGCTTATAAGCCGGGCCCACCTTCCGCTCCTTGCGAAAGGATGGATCGGCCTCCTCGGGATCCTCCTGCCTTTCTTGCTTCTGACATTCAGCGTCCCGGACTCCCCTCGGGACGAGAGCCAATTCTTCCGACCCGCGCGCGGCCGATCCCTGACTTGGAAATGGCTTTGGATACTCCTGCCTTCGGCCGTGTTGTTGCGCTTAATTTACCTCACATCATTCCAACCGGGGCCCGGCGGGGACGAGTCGATGAACGCCTTTCTATCCTTGGGATTGACCGAGCATTGGCGATGGGATTTCTTTTATAGTTGCGGCCAATTGCCCCCCGTTTGGACCTGGATGTTGGCGGGACTGATCGGGTGGACCCACCAACCCATCCTGGCCACCTGGTTGCTCCCGGCGTTTTTTTCCATCCTGTCCTTCATCGCGGGTTTCGCCGCGTTTAGGGCCGTCCTAAAGCCCGATCCCGCGAAATGGGCCGCCATCTTGTGGGCTTTCGGGTTCTGGCCCCTTTTCAGCGGAAGGTTTTGCCACCAGGGTGAATTCATCCCATTTTGGCTCATGGTCGCCGTCCTCCTCATTTCCCGCCTTCGCGAAGCGCCCCGGGACGCCCTCAGGCTCCGTTCCGCCGGGGCCGGCCTTTGGATCGGGTTAGGCACTTTGACCTTCACCGCTTGGCTCGCCGCGGTCCCTTTCCTTTATCTAACGTCTTGGGAACTACTTCGACGCCGCTCCAAGAAAAAGCACCTCGGTTGGGGTTCCCTCACCGCGGGGCTTTTGGCCGGACTCACGCCGTTCCTGGTGGCGGCCCATCACGAGGGTTATGGTCAACACCTCTTGGATATCTCACCCCTGGGCAATTGGACCGACCCCATTCGCCGTGGGTTGGTGGGCGCCTCCTACGTCACCTCCCTCCTTTGGGGCAGTCTTGTCGAAAAGGGGTCCTATAGCTCCCCCTTGGGGGGGTTCCTGAACCCGCTTTTAGGCGGGGCTTTCCTAGTGGGGTTGGCCCTACTCCTCCGTGGGATCCGCCGTCCCCGGAACGCATGGCTCTTGGCGGCCCTTCCGTTCTTCTTGGCTCCCGGCCTATTGGCGCGGGACTACATCGAGTCCTTCCGGATCATCCTGGTCCAGCCCTTATTGGTGGCGGTCGCGACTTACGGGATCCTCCGAGGTTCCTTGGGCGTCCAGAAACGGGGACGACTCCTCGCGGTCGCCGCCCTATTGACCGTCTCCTCGGTTTGGGATGTCGGGACCTTCCTTTCCCTCCGGAACCCCGGGACGCTTTCCCCGGCACGGGCCGATTCAAACCAGTTCGGTGCCGCGCTGATCAGGAACAAGGCCCGGTCCGACGGACCCGGTTTGTTGTTCACCGATTTCTTGACACTCCGTCACAACCATTCCCTCTCGGTCCTCGCCTACCCCGATAACGCGGCCCTCCGGGCCGATCTCGACCCCAACCACGCGACCTGGGCGGCCATCCTGGCCGAACCGGGTTACTTCGGTTTCCTCGAAAGGGATTTCCCCGAGGGTCAATGGACCTCGATGCCCCCCCGGGGCGGTGATCCCGGCTTGTCCCTCGGCCTGGTCCCGATCACCCCGGCCAACCGCGCCCGCTTGGAAGGCTGGGTTTCGGCCCATCACTTTTTCCACCGCCAGAATTGGCTGGCCGAAAACGCCCAAGGCTTCCGGACCCGTTATCCAGCCCTCGTTTCCGACTTAGAGTCGGGGCGACCGCTCATGGAAGGCGATCCATTCCTTTTGTCAGCCTATGGGGAATGGGCCGCGCAGTATTACTGGGACCCGAAGGAAGCCCGGAACATCGGGTTCCTTCGCCTCGCGATCCGGAAGGGCTATCCCGCCCCCCACTTGATCCGAAAGCTGGTCGACCTCCTGCGTGAACAGGGAGACAGGAAGGAGGCGGACCGGATCCAGAAGGCCTATTTCCCGAACGAACCCATTCGGTAAAAAGCGGCTTCCATAAACCGAAATATCCGTCCCACTCGATCTCAGCTGGTTTATTTATTGGATTTTTCGTTTTTCAATTTTCCGTTTCAGCTAACCGCCAACGGCTAGTTGCGCCGTCACTTTCGGTTCACCATCCACTTCGAAAACTCCCCCAGGAACACCCGGAACCCCTCCAGGTGTTGCGGCGGGAAGCCATATTGGGCCCCGGCATTCTCGAGTGTCTTTTCAAAGCAAGCCACCCAAACCAGCCTCGCGTTTTCATCGATGGCGAAAGGCAGGTGCCTCGCCCGCAGCCGGGGCGGACCATGTTGTTCATTGAAAAGGGGGGACCACCGAGCAATTGGACGAAGAACCTGGCCGATTTTTTGGAGGATTCCTCCAGGTCGCCCGGAAACATCGGCCGGATGGGGGGACACCCCAGTTCGGCATAGAAATCGGACAGCATCCGGAAGATCGCCGCTTCGCCCATCCGCCCATACCCTCATCCTCTTGAGGTTGAAACCGTGGATTATCATCCACGGTTCGACCATGAGGGCGACCCCTTCTTCCCTGCCCCAGGTCCGGTGGACCTGGGGACTGAATCGGGAATGGGTAGATCTCACGGGACGGCGGCGGCAGGCTGCGCCCCGGGGGTCCCCCAGCCGGGGTGAAAGCCGACCCGGCCTCAGGCATGGG
>Ga0265334_10001056_pt1 | contig 13567 bp, 5 predicted proteins | sample 42023metaG_FD_192442 | JGI IMG/M metagenome (GOLD analysis project Ga0265334, IMG submission 192442) | Rhizosphere microbial communities from Carex aquatilis grown in University of Washington, Seatle, WA, United States - 4-20-23 metaG | ecosystem: Host-associated > Plants > Roots > Rhizosphere >... | reverse complement strand
CTGGGTGCGTCGCCGAACACGCTCTCTCTGGGTGCGAACACCCACGAGCTCGTGGTGCGATGGCTGTCCGCGCTACCGCTCGCGAAGCGTCCCCGCATCGTCACCACCGACCGCGAATTTCACAGCGCCCGCCGGCAGCTCCAGCGTCTGCAGGAGGAGGGCGTGAGCGTCGTCTGGGTACCTGCTCACCCCGCGGCGACCGTCGGAGAACGCCTGGCTGCCGCGGTCGACGCCAGCGTCGCGGCCGTCGTCGTCTCGACCGTCTTCTACGACTCCGCAGAGCGCGCGGGAAGCCTGGAGGCCGTCGCGCGCGCCTGTGAGGCGCACGGCGCCGCCCTTCTCCTCGATGCCTACCACGAGCTCGGCGTCGTGCCGTTCTCGGTCCACGATCGCGGGCTCGCGAACGCCTTCGTCACCGGTGGCGGCTACAAGTACTGCCAGCTCGGAGAAGGCAACTGCTTCCTGAGGTCCCCCCCCGATTGCGAGCTCCGACCCGTGGTCACCGGCTGGTTCGCCGCGTTCGGCGAGCTCGAATCGACGAGTTCTGCCGCGGTCGGCTACGGACCGCTGACCGTTCGCTTCGCGGGAGCCACGTACGATCCGACCAGCCATTACCGCGCCGCGGAGGTGTTCGATTTCTTCCACGACATGGGGCTCAGTCCCGAGCTCCTGCGCGAGGTGAGCCAGCACCAGGTCGGTCTCCTGCGCGACCAGGTGGACGCGCTCGGCCTGCCCCCCTCGCTGCTATCGCGCAGAGACGTGCCGCTCGAGCAACTCGGGGGCTTCCTGTCACTCCGCTCGCCGCGCGCCGGCGAGCTCCGCCGCGAGCTCGCGCGGCGGGGTGTGCTCACGGACGCGCGCGGCGACGTGCTGCGGCTCGGTCCGGCGCCGTACCTCAGCGACGTGCAGCTGCGGGACGCGGTGCAGGCGCTGGGCGAGGCGGCGCGCCCGCTCGCGTGAGAGGCTCGGGCCCTCTGCTCAGCGCGGGGTCCAATGAGGAACGCCGACCAGCAAGCCGTCCGCGACGCCGATGCGGTATGCGAGGAACAGACCGAACGCGAGGCTGACGAGCCCCGTCGCCCGCACGAGCCTCCGCTCCACCGTCGGGGAGATGGCCGACGCGCGCGCGAGGGGGCCCGCCATCCCGAGCGTGAGCAGCATCATGCCCACGACCGTTCCGATACCGAAGACGACCAGATAGACGACCGCCCACCGCGCGTCGTGAATCGCCGCGAGGACTAGGAGCGAAACGGCCGCGGAACCCGCGAGACCGTGGACGAGGCCGATGAGGAGCGGGCGCAGAGCCGCGGCGCGGCCGAGCCCGTGCAGCGAAGCTCGGCCAGAGTGGGGATGCGAGTGCGCCCCGTGCGCATGCTCGCGGATGTTCCGGAGCGCGCCGGTCAGGTTCATCGCACCGAGAACGACAAGCAGGAGAGCTACGGCCATCTCCATTGAGAGCCCGAGCCGCGGAGGGATGACGACGCCGAAGAGGACGATCGCACCCCCCACCGCGATGATCGTCGCGGTGTGCCCGAGCCCCCACAGGAGCCCGATCGCCACCGCGGCGCGCACGGTCCGCTCGCGGCTCACGATGGTGGTGACAGCGACCACGTGATCGGGATCCGTGGCGTGGCGCATGCCCAGGAAGAAGCCGAGCCCGAGGATCGCGAAGAGATCCGTCACGGGGGGCGAACGTAGCACGGGCCGCGCGATCGGTGCTACGAGGCCCGGGCGGTTCACGGGGCGGCGTGCGCGTGCTCGGGCGTCGCCACTTCCACGAGCAGCCGACGCCGCTCGCGCGTGAGTGCGAGCTCCACCCTGAAATGCCCGGGGGCCTTCGGTTTCTCGTCGAAGTCGTCGCCGGTCAGGCTGGTCTTCAGCCGGTCGCCGCCGATGAGGATGAAGCAACGCCGCTGCGCCACCAGATCCTTCATGGCATTCCTATCTCGAGGTCCCGGAAGGGGCCGCGCGCCGGCGACGACTCCGAGCGAGAACACGAACGACACCAGCGCGTTCATGCGCAGGTTGAACGCGGCGTGCGCCAAGAAGGTCATCTGGCGCGCGCCCCACGCTTCTTCAGCTTCGCATCGACGAGCCGGCGCAGGACGCGGAGCTCATCGGTGGAGAGCTCGTCCTCGTCCAGAAGCGCGACCAGCGGGCGTAGACGCACCTTGCCGAAGAGGCTGCGGTGAATGCGTGCCACGATCCCGGTGGTCACGGTGGAGGCGTTCTTGGCGAGCCCGTACAGGAAGCGCCGTCCGTCCTTCCGTCGAACGAGGAGGCCCTTCTCGTGGAGCCGCAACAGCACGGTCATCACTGTCGTGTAGGCGAGCTTCGTCCCCCGCGCGCCGAGGCGCTCCTGCGTCTCGGTGACGCTGACCGCCTCGGAGCCGCTGAAGAGCCCGACCACCTGCATCTCCAGCGGGCCGAGCTCGTTCACGACGGCCACGGCTCCCATCTACTACAACCATAGTAGCTCGCAATCATCGACCGCTGTGCGAGACATTGCGTCTCGTGTGACAGAAATGCCGATTGCGGCGGGGTCGACCCCGTGCGAAGTGAAGTGATCTGCAATCGATCAGGGGGACGAACTCCCGGTACGGATCCTGCAGATAGATCTGTTTGCGACAGGGCGCCCGGTCGGTCCGCGGGCCAGGGTCCGCTCACGCGCGGCCGTGCCGCTCGAGATCGGCTGTCGCGGAAGGGATTCGTTTCATGACGCTGCACGCACCAGTCCAGTCTGCGCCGATCGAGTGGCAGGACGTTTCCAAACGGCATACGTGCCGAGTCTGTGGGGCGAGTCGCGGCTGCAGATTCGATGTGACGGATGCGTTCGCCTGCTGCGTGAACCGCCCATCTGAATGGCCGCTGACCAGCGGCGCGTGGCTGCATCGCACCAGCGCCGTCGGGGCGCGCCAGATCAGTGGCGCGTTGTCCGGCGCCACGACATGAGTGAAGCCGAAGCGTCGTTCGTCGACGCGCACACCGCCACCACAGATTGCCCCGCCCTCGACCCCGACGCCGAGTGGGACGATCCGGATCTTCTGCGCGGCGCGATCTACTCGCGGGAACGCTTGACGAGCCACGCCGCGGAGCTAGCACGGAGCCACGGCGAGGCTTCCCTCCACGTCCCCGGCGGACGGCTCGCGGCGCGCATCGTGGCGGCGAGGAACACGATCCGCGAGACATACGCGGTCATCGCGGCAAACCCGCGTTCGGTGCACTATCCGACGCCGGCGGAGGAGTGGCTCGTCGACAACTCGCACATCGTCGGCGAGCAGCTCCGGGAGATCGACGAGGATCTGCCGCGGAGCTACCTGCTCCGGCTGCCACGCCTCTCGACGGGGACGATGCGGGGCTACCCGCGGGTGTACGGGCTCTGCCTCGACTACCTTCGCCACACGGATGCACGAATCGACGCGGAGACCCTGGCTCCGTACGTCGAGTCGTATCAGACGGTGAGCCCGCTCACCATCGGCGAGCTGTGGGCGATCCCTATCATGCTGCGGCTCGGTCTCATCCTGACGACCGGCGCGCTCGCCTCCGCTGAAGCGGAGCTGGCCGCGCGGGAGCGAAGAACGTCGGACCCGCCGACTGCGTCGCAGAGGCCACCGTTGCACTCGGAGCCGCCGGGCGAGAGGCCTTCTGACATCGTGCTCCGCCGCGAGCACGCGCGCCAGGCGGCCGATCAGGTGCTCATCGGCAATGCGATCACGAGCATGCGGACGATCGCGGCGCACGACTGGCCCGGCTTCTTCGAGCGAGTCAGCCTGGTCGAGCGCATCCTGCGGACCGATCCGTCAGGAGCTTACGGAGCAACCGACGAGAAGTCGCGTGACCGCTACCGGCACGTGGTCGAGGCGCTCGCCGAGCGCAGTGACACCACCGAGCGCGGCGTCGCGCAGGCTGCCGTCGACCTGGCGCGCGACGCCAGGAACCGCAAGGCGCCGCATGACTGCTCGCATCACGTGGGCTTCTACCTGATCGACGATGGGCGTCGCGCGCTCGAGGAAGCCGTCGGCTATCGGCCCCGCCTGGGAGAGCGATGCGTTCGCGTCATTCTCAGGCATCCCCTTTCATTCTATGTCGGCGGAATCTCGCTCGGCACAGCGCTGCTGTCGATGGTGTGGGCGCGCGATGTCGGGCGGCATGGCGTCCCGCTTGGCCTCGCCGTGGCACTGGTCGCGCTGGCCATGCTGCCGCTCGGCGAGATGGCCCTCGCCTTCGTCAACGCGCTCACCGTCACCGTGCTGCCGCCGCGTGTCCTCGCGAAGCTCGAATTCCCGGACGGCATCCCCGAGCAGCACCGGACGCTCGTCGCGGTCCCCGTGCTGGTCGACAGCGAGAAGGCCGCGACCGCACTCCTCCGCCACCTCGAGGTGCGGGCCCTCGCGAACATCGACCCGCGGCTGCACTTCGCCCTGCTATCGGACCTGAAGGACGCCGACGCCGCGGAGCGTCCGGAGGACGCGGCCATCATCGCGTGTCTCCAGCGGGGTATCGCTGATCTGAACGAGCGCCACCAGAGCCCGGACGGAGACCGCTTCCTGCTCCTTCATCGCCCGCGCCTCTGGAACGCCTCGCAGGGTGTCTTCATGGGCTGGGAGCGCAAGCGCGGGAAGCTGGAGGAGCTGAACCGGCTCATCTCGGGGGCGCGCGAGAAGACGACCTTCTCCATCGTGACGGCCGAGGAATCGCTCTATCGCAGCTTCCGTCACGTCATCACGCTCGACGCGGACACCGAGCTACCACGCGATACGGCGACGGAGCTCGTCGGGACGCTCGCGCATCCACTGAACCGCCCGCGCTGGGACGCAACCGGGAGGCTCGTGGGCGGCTACGGCATCGTTCAGCCGAGAGTCGGCTCGCTCCCGGGGAGCTCTCGCAAGACCCGCTTCTCTCGTCTCATGTCTGGTCCCCCCGGCATCGACCCCTACACGACGGCGATCTCCGACGTGTACCAGGATCTCTTCGGCAGCGGCTCCTTCGTCGGCAAGGGGATCTACGACGTGGAGGTGTTCCAGCGCGTGCTCGGTGACCGCGTACCGGAGAACACACTCCTCAGCCATGATCTGTTCGAGGGGATCTTCGCGCGGACGGCGCTTGCGACGGACATCGAGCTGTTCGACACTCAGCCCTCCTCCTACGCGGCGATGGCCGCCCGACAGCATCGCTGGATCCGCGGCGATTTCCAGCTCGCGCCGTGGCTCTTCCCGAAGGTCCCCTCGCTCGCCGGGCCGCGCGCCTCGGACGTCCCGGCGCTCGGCTGGTGGAAGCTCTTCGACAACCTGCGGCGTGCTCTGGTGGCGCCTGCGCTGGTCGCTGCAGCCTTCGTCGGGTGGTTCTCCGGCAGCGGGCTGGCTCCTCTGGCCACTGCGCTGGTCGCATTTTCGCTGACCGCTCCCCTGTACGGTCGGATCGCCACGACGGCCATTCGCACTCCGAACGACGGCGCGCCGGCGTTCGGCCCTCTCGTGTCGGATCTCTGGACGACCGTCGGCCAGATCTTCTCGAATGCCGTCTTCGCGCTCGACCAGGCGCTGGTGGCGGTAGACGCGTCGACGCGCACCGTCTATCGCGTGCTCGTCTCGCGGAAGAAGCTCCTCGAGTGGCAAACGGCGGGGCAGGCGGAGCGGGCCTTCTCGAGCGGGCTTCCGGCACGCATCTGGGCAACGGCGGCGTTCGCGGTGCTGTCGCTCGGTGTCCTCGCGCTCGTGTCGTGGGGAGCACTACCCTTCGCGGCGCCCGTGCTCCTGCTCTGGGTGTCGGCGCCGGCATGGGCGCTCTATCTCGGACGGCCGGCGACGCGCAGCACGGAGGAGTCGCTCAGCGAGGCCGATATCGCGATGCTCCGCGAGCGCGCTCTCTCCACGTGGCGCTTCTTCGACACGTTCGTGACGAAGGAGGACAATTTCCTGCCGCCAGACAACTACCAGGAAGAACCCCTCGGCGTCGTCGCGCACCGTACCTCGCCGACGAACATGGGCGGCTATCTGCTCTCCATCCTGGCGGCCCGCGACTTCGGCTTCATCACGCTCGGGGAGGTCGTCGAGCGCCTCGAGGCGACGCTCTCGACGATGGAGCGGCTCGAGCGAAGCCAGGGCCACATCCTGAACTGGTACGACACGAAGACCCTTCGACCACTGGAGCCCGCCTACGTCTCCACCGTGGATAGCGGCAACCTCGCCGGGTACCTGTGGACGGTGGCGATGGCCGCCGAGGAGCTCGTGCGAGCGCCCATCGTCAGCCCGGAAGCGCTCGCCGCGGCCCGGGACGCCTTCGCGCTCTCGCAGGCGCCCGAGAGCGACCGCCCGCGTTCCGACGCCGAGCTCGCGCTCGGCCGGCTCCTGCCGCGGCCCGCGGACGCGGACCGGCAGAAGCCGCCGGACCTCGCGGAGCTCGACGCGGTGATCACCGCTGCGCGCGCGGCTCAGGCGGCGCGCGGCGGTTCGCGGGACGTCGAGCGCGCCTACTGGCTCGAGTGGGCGACGAACGGCGTGTCGGCCGCAGCCGCCGAGGTGCGCAAGCTCGCTTCGTACACCGAGCGGCTGGAGACGCCTCCCGAGGCGCTCTCCAGCGGGAGTCGAGGGCCTTCCTGGGAGAGCGTCCGTGCGTCGCTCCTCGCAGCGAGCTCGCCGCGTGACATCGTGCACATCGCCCCCGACGCGCTCGCTCAGCTGGACGAGCTCGACGAGAGCGTGCGCACCGACCCGGCCCTGCCGGAGGACGCCCGCGACGCCGCTCATCGCTACGTCGCGAAGCTCTCGAGCGAGCTGCGGAGCGCGCGCGCTTCCTGTCAGGCGATGCGCGATGCGCTGAGCCTCCTGGGGGAGCGAGCACGCGCCCTCGCCGACGGAATGAACTTCTCCTTCCTGTACGACCGGGGACGGCATCTCTTCTCCATTGGATACAACGTCCGCGCGTCGCGCCTCGACGGCTCGTACTACGACCTCCTCGCTTCGGAGGCGCGGCTCGCGAGCTTCGTCGCGATCGCGAAGGGCGACGTGCCGCAGGAAAACTGGTTCCGTCTCGGAAGGCCGATGACCGGAAGCCGGCACCACCGGGCGCTGTGGTCGTGGAGCGGCTCGATGTTCGAGTACCTGATGCCTTTGCTCGTCATGAAGGACGGCGACGAGACGCTGCTCAGGGAGACACACGTCGCGGTCGTCCACGAGCAGCGGGCGTACGGCGTGAAGAACGACGTCCCCTGGGGCATCTCCGAATCGTTGTTCGATCTGCTGGATCTCTCGATGACGTACCAGTACCGGGCCTTCGGCGTGCCCGGGCTCGGGCTGAAGAAGGGGCTCGAGGACGACCTGGTCGTCGCGCCATACGCGACCGCGCTCGCGGCCCAGGTCTGCCCGGCCACTGCCACGCAGAACCTCCGCGCGCTCGAGCGCGAGGGGCTCCTGGGCAAGTACGGATACTACGAGTCGATCGACTATACGCCGGCGCGCATGCCGCCAGGCCGCCGCGGCGTCGTCGTGAAGGCGTTCATGGCGCATCACCAGGGCATGGCGCTCGTCGCGTTCGCCAACGTGCTCCACGACGGCGTGATGCAGCGCCGCTTCCACCGCGAGCCGCGTGTGCAGGCCAGCGAGCTCCTCCTGGAGGAGCGCATTCCGAACGCGGTCCCCGTCGCCGAGCTCCGCTCGCCGACCAGCCCGGTGCACGCCGAAGAGACGAGCTCACCCGACGTCCTCGAGCGCGTCCCGCTCGACCTCAAGGTGGCTCCGCGCGTTCATTTGCTCGGCCATGGCGACGTCTCTACGATCGTCACCAGCGTGGGGACCGGCGCGACGATGTGGAGGGGCCTCGACGTGAGCCGCTTCCGGGAGGATCCGACGCTTTGCCCCGGGGGCGTGTTCATCTACGTGCGCGACCGGGTGTCGGGCGAAGTGTGGTCCATCGGGTACGAGCCGACGCGACGGATCCCGGACTCCTACGAGGCGGCGTTCGCCGCCGACCGCGTCGAGATCCGGCGCCGCGACGGCGACGTCGAGGCGCTCCTCGAGGTGGCAGTGTCACCCGAGTTCCCTGCGGAAGTGCGACGGATCACGCTCACGAACCACGGCGGCTCCCGCCGCGAGCTCGAGGTCACGACCTACACCGAGCTCGTGATGGCGCAGCGCAACGCGGATCGCGCGCACCGCGCGTTCAGCAGCCTGTTCGTCGAGACGCATGCCGTCTCGGAGAGCGGCGCCCTCCTCGCCGTTCGCCGCGGCCGCGGCGAGCACGAGGGCGAGACCTGGGCCGTGCAGGTGCTGACGCCGGAGGAGGGGCTGGTCGGGGCGTTCGACTTCGAGACGTCGCGTGCGGCGTTCCTGGGGCGCGGGCGCGACGCCTCCGCGCCGCTCGCGCTCGCTTCGCGCGCCCCTCTCTCGAAGAACACCGGCACGGTCCTCGACCCCGTCTTCGTGCTCCGTCGCGGCGTGACGCTGAGGGCGGGCAAGCTCGCGCGCCTCACGCTGTCGACGGCCCTCGCGACGGATCGCGAGACGGCCGAGCGCCTCCTCTCGCAGTACACCGAGGTGAGCGCGAGCGCGCGCACGTTCGAGCTCGGCAGGGCCGACGCGCGCGTCGAGTTGCGACACCTTGGAGTGAGCCCCGTCGACGAGGCCGTCTTCCAGAAGCTCCTGTCCTTGCTGGTGTTCCCGCGACCGAAGGTGAGAAGCGGCGGCTCGGTGGATCCTCGCGGCGCACACGGCAAGGGAGCGCTCTGGTCGCTCGGCATCTCCGGCGATCTGCCGATCGTCGTGCTCCGGCTCGACGATCTGGATTTCGCGGACGTGGCCACGGAGCTGCTGAACGCGCATGAGTTCTTCCGCGTGAACGGCTTCTCCATGGACCTCTTGCTGCTCAGCGAAGAGCCGGGCGGCTACTTCCACCCCATGCAGGATTCGGCGACGGAGCTCGTGCGAACGAGCGTCGCGAAGGGGAGCGTCGATCGCAACGACGGCGGCGTCTTCATCCGGCGCGCGGACCAGCTCTCCGATGCGGACCGCGCACTCGTCCTGCGCGCAGCACACGTCGTGCTGTTCTCGTCGAAGGGCTCACTCGCCCGCCAGGTGAAGCGCGCGCTCGACCCGCCGCCCCTCCCCTCGGTCATCCTGCGTCGGCCGCCGAGGGAAGAAGCGAGGGCCGTGGAACGTCCCTCGCTCGACTTCGACAACGGGATCGGAGGGTTCGATCCGAAGTCCGGCGAGTACGTGATGCTGCTCGCGGAGGGTCAGAAGCCGCCGATGCCGTGGTGCAACGTCGTCGCCAACCCGGGCTTCGGGTTCGTCGTCTCGGAGAGCGGCGCGAGCTACTCGTGGTCGGTGAACAGCCAGACGTATCGCCTCACCCCCTGGAGCAACGACACCGTCTCGGATCCACCCGGGGAGTGTTTCTACGTGCGGGACGCCGACACCTTCGCCGTGTGGTCGCTGGCGCCAGAGCCGTGCGGTGGACGCGCGACGTACCGGGTCCGGCACGGCTTCGGGTTCACCACCTTCGAGCACGAGCGCGGCGAGCTCCTCTCGCGCTTCACGCTCTTCGTCGATCGACGCAGGCCGGCGAAGGTCTTCCGGGCGTCGCTCACGAACCGCGGAAGTCACGCGCGCAGCCTGAGCCTGTACGGGGTGGTCGAGTGGGTGCTCGGCGCGGTGCAGGACAGGAGCGGCCTCACCGTCGCGACGCTCTGGGATCGCGAGACCTCCACCCTCTTCGCGAGCAACCCCCTGTCGCCGCACCCGGAACGCTGCGCGTTCTTCACCGCCACCGCTCCCATCGCGAGCTTCACCGGCGATCGGTCGGAGTTCTTCGGCAATCACGGCTCGCGCAAGCGCCCCGCGGCGCTAGAGCGCACCGCTCTCTCGGGGCGGACCGGCGCCGGCCTCGACCCTTGCGGCGCCCTCGAGGTGCGGCTCGAGCTCGCACCGGGTGAGACGCGTGACGTCTCTTTCGTCCTCGGCGACGGCGCGACCCTCGCCGAGGCGGCGACCGTCGCGAGCGCCCTGCAAGACGAGGCGGCCGTCGGGCGGAGCTTCGACGAATCGTGTGGGTTCTTCCGGGAGCATCTCTCGAAGGTCACGGTCCGCACGCCGGATCGCGCGTTCGATCACCTCGTGAACGGGTGGCTGCTCTACCAGGCGACCAGCTGCCGCATCCTGGCGCGCACGGGGTTCTATCAATCGAGCGGCGCCTACGGCTTTCGCGACCAGCTGCAGGACGTGATGTCCCTCCTGCACGCCGCGCCCGAGATGACGCGCGCGCACATCCTCAGGGCAGCCGCGCGGCAGTTCATCGAGGGCGACGTCCAGCACTGGTGGCACGCGGACACGGGAGAAGGCGTTCGCACCCGCTGCTCCGACGACATGCTCTGGCTCCCGTACGTGACGGCGGAGTACGTTCGCGCCACCGGCGACGCGAGCATCCTCGACGAGATCGTGCCGTTCCTGGACGACAAGCCGCTCGGCGAGTCGGAGAGCGAGGCGTTCGGCAAACCTCCCACGTCGACGGACAGCGCCTCGCTGTACGAGCATTGTCTGCGGGCGATCGACGTCGGCGTGACGGCGGGCCCCAATGGTCTTCCCCGCATGCGCGGCGGCAACTGGAACGATGGGATGAACCGCGTCGGCGCCGGCGACGGCGGCGAGAGCGTGTGGCTCGCGTGGTTCCTCGCCAGGACGCTCACGGACTTCGGCCCTATCGCCGTGCGACGTGGCGACCACGAGCGCGCCATGCGGCTCACGGCCGAGGTGGAGCGACTGAAGAACGTCACCGACGAGGCGGCGTGGGACGGCGCCTGGTATCGCCGCGGCTACTTCGCCGACGGCACGCCGCTCGGTTCGTCCGAGAGCGCGGAGTGCCGCATCGACGCCATCGCCCAGAGCTGGGCGGTGATCTCCGGGATCGCGGACCCGGTGCGGGCGGCCGCCGCCGTCGAGAAGTCGGAGGCGATGCTCGTGCGCGAGCGCGAGCGCATGATGGCCCTGCTGTGGCCGCCGTTTCAGTCGAAGGAACACGACCCCGGCTACATCCGCGCCTATCCGCCGGGCACCCGCGAGAACGGCGGTCAGTACACTCACGGCGTGCTGTGGACGGTGCTCGCGCGGACGATGCTCGGACAGGGTGACGCCGCGATGCATCTCTTCTCGATGCTGAACCCCATCCAGCACGCCAGCACCCCCGCGGGCGCCGCTTTCTACGGCGTCGAACCTTACGTCGTGGCCGCGGACGTATCCGCGTCGCCCAGCCACGCCGGCCGCGGCGGATGGACCTGGTACACCGGCGCCGCGGGCTGGATGTATCGCATCGGCCTCGAGCACATCCTCGGTATCCGCCTCGACGCGGGAGAGCTTTCGATCGAGCCTTGCGTCCCTTCCCACTTCACGCACTTCGCCGTCGACTACAAGGCCGGCGGGGCCGTGTATCGCATCGCTGTCGACAACCCGGACGGCGTCGCGGCGGGTGTCGTCGAGGTCGAGCTCGACGGCAAGATGCTCGTGCCGGGGCCACGCGGCGTCCGCATTCCGCTCACCGACGACGGCGCCATCCACGAGGTCCACGTTCGGATGGCGGAGGCAGCTGCGACACCTCGTCTCGCAGTGGGCGCATCGTGACCAGCCGTCGCCTGGAAACGGGTCGAATCTTCATCCTCCACGCATCAGTTACTCTGGCACGTAGATTGCTCAGGGATTGCTGAGGAAGACATCGCACCCATGAAGACACTCGTGCTCCGTAGCCTGGTGATCGGCGGCCTGCTCGCCGCAGGTCCTGCGCTCGCCCTGGCCTGCGATCGCGAGCCTCTGGCGTCCCGCACAAAGGACCCGGAGACCGCGAAGCGCGGCGAGCTCAACCAGGGTGCGCTGGTCGCGAGACCGGTGCGGAAGGGACACGACGGGGTCTGAAGACGGCGGGGACGAGCGAGCGGACGGTGAGGAGCCGCTCGCGGCGGCTCTCCTCCTCGATGTGGCGCTGCTTCGCCTTCAGCGTGTGAGACAGCGTGATCATCCCGACGAGCTGCGTCGGGTCGTCGCGGTCGACCACGGGCAGGCGCGTCCTCCCCGTGTCCGCCATGCGCTGGACGACATCTCGCACCGTCTCGTCGGCGGCGGCCGTCACCGTGGTTACCGTCGCGATGTCGCGGAGCGTCGCGCCGGCGTTCGACGTGCTCTGCTCGGTGAAAGACTCCAGCATCCGGCGCGTCACCACGCCGATGAAGCGGCTGCCGTCGACCACGGGGTAGAGCGGGGCGCGCTCCCCGAGCTTCGTCCCGAGCAGCGTCGCGACCTCCGCGGGCGACGCGCCTGCGGGCAGCGCCACCACGGCCGTCTGCATGACGTCCCGCACGAACAGGACGTCCATCGGATCGATCGCGTACTCGCGCGTGACGTGAAACCCGCGGCGCGCGACCTTCTCCGTCAGGATGGAGCGGCGCATGGCGAGCACCGTGAACCCGTGGGCCACCGTGGCAGTGACGAGCAGCGGCAAGAACGCCGACGACTCGCCCGTGAGCTCCACCGCGAACACGATGCCCGTCAGCGGCGAGCGCATCGTGCCGCCCAGGATCCCGCCCATGGCGAGGAGCGGCCACAGCCCGGCGCCCTCCGCCGGCAGGTACGGCCCGAGGAGGCCGCCGAGCGCGCTGCCGATCATGAGCAGCGGCGCGAGCACGCCACCCGACGTCCCCGAGCCGAGGTACGCCGCCCAGATCCCCCATTTCACCAGCACGAGCCGCAGCACGTCACCGCGTGACAGCGAACCGCTGAGCAGCGCCTGGATCGAATCGTATCCGACGCCGAGCGCGTGCGGCTCGATGAGACCGCCGAGGCCGACGACGAGCCCACCGATGGCCGGCCACCACATCCAGTGCAACGGCACCCGCTTGAACAGATCCTCCGAGGCGTAGACCGAGAGCGTCATTGCCCACGCGAGCGCGCCGACGAGAAGGCCGAGCACCACGCAGCCCGCGAGGAACGCGGGACCTACCGTGCCCGCGTGATGGGGCACCGTGAAGAGCGGCCCCTTCCCGAGCATGTACGTGCGAACGAGCATCGCCGTTGCGCACGCGAGCGAGACGGGGATGAAGCTCCGGGGCTTGAGCTCGAACAGGAGCAGCTCCACGGCGAGAAGCACCGACGCGATGGGCGCGGAGAACGTCGCCGCCATGCCCGCCGCCGCGCCAGCGACGAGGAGCGTCTTTCGCTCCGCGGCCGTCAGGTGGAAGAGCTGCGCGAGCATCGAGCCGAACGCGCCGCCCGTCATGATGATGGGGCCCTCTGCGCCGAAGGGGCCGCCGGACCCGATGGACACCGCCGCCGACAGCGGCTTCAGGAGCGCCACGCGCGGCTCGACGCGACTTCCTCGCGTCAGGATCGCCTCCAGCGCTTCCGGGATCCCGTGACCGCGGATGCGCTCCGACCCGTAGCGGGCCATCACGCCGATGACGAGCGCGCCGGCGACCGGCACGAGCACCATTCCGAGCCCGAGCGCGCTACCGGCGGGCGACACGAACGCCGTGCTGAACCGCTGGTAGTAGAAGAGGTTCGTGAAGAGACCGATGAGCTTCAGGAGCGCGTAG
>Ga0265334_10001053_pt1 | contig 13589 bp, 10 predicted proteins | sample 42023metaG_FD_192442 | JGI IMG/M metagenome (GOLD analysis project Ga0265334, IMG submission 192442) | Rhizosphere microbial communities from Carex aquatilis grown in University of Washington, Seatle, WA, United States - 4-20-23 metaG | ecosystem: Host-associated > Plants > Roots > Rhizosphere... | reverse complement strand
CGGAGTTCCGTGTCCGGATCGGCGAACCGTCGGCGATCCAGGTCGTGAGTGCTGCATGAGCCAGTTCGCTACGCGCCCTGGCGTCGTCCCCACCCGGGAGCGGCTGGTCCCGCCGGCCGGCCGGCCGGGGCGGGGTGTCGTCTTCCTGGCCGTGGCCCGTTCGGAGTGGACGAAACTGCACACGGTCCGATCCACTCTGTGGGCGTTGGCGTTCACGGTCGTGAGCACGATCGGTCTGGGCGCCCTGCTGACCTGGCTGGAGGTCAGCAGGTGGGACCATCGCTCGCCCGCGGAGGTGGCGGGGTTCGACCCGCTGCTGTACAGCCTGGCCGGGATCAACCTGGCCCAGTTGTCGATCGGCGTCCTCGGGGTGCTGGTGATGACGTCGGAGTACGCCACCGGCGGGATCTCCGTGACACTCTGCGCGACCCCGCAGCGGCGGCTGTTGTTGGCGGCCAAGGTGGTGACCTTCGGCGTCGTGGTCGCGGTGGTGGCCCTGGCGTCCTGCATGACCGCATTCCTGGTCTGTCAGCCCCTGCTGGCCTCCCACCTGCCCGGGCTCGCCCTCGCCGACCTCGGGGTGCTGCGGGCAGTGATCGGTGGCGCGGGGCACCTGATCCTGATCGGGGCGATCGCCGTGGGGGTGGGCGCGATCCTGCGCCGGACGGCGGGCGCGATCGCTGTCCTGTTCGCCGTCCTGCTGGTGGTGCCGGGGCTGATGGCCCTGTTGCCCTCGCCCTGGAACAACGACCTCACCAAGTACCTGCCGAGCTCGGCCGGGGTGGCGATGTCGGCGCACGCCCGCTTCCCGAATCTGCTCCCTCCAGCGGGTGGGCTCGCCGTCCTGGCCGGGTACGCCCTCATCACCTTGCTGGTGGCGGCGCTGATGCTTTCGCGGCGCGACGCATGATGCCGATCGTGGCGATCTTCGACGCGGGCAGCGACGACCAGGCGTACTTCCGCGAGCACCTCGCCGGCACATTCCGGTTGAGCATCAGTGATGGTCCCCTGGCCGAGGCCGTGCTCGATCTGCCTGCCGAGGTCGCGGTGGTCTCGGTCTCCGCTGCGAGCCGGGTCACCGCTGAGCTCATGGCTCACCGACTGCCGCAGGTGCGGCTGGTCGCCTGCCGTAGCACCGGCTATGACAACGTCGACCTGGCATATGCACGAGCGCACGGGATTGCCGTGTCGAACGTGCCGGCCTACGGCGACGCAACCGTGGCCGAGTACGCGGCGCTGCTGATGCTGGCGGTGTCCCGCAGGTTGCGGCAGGCGATGCGCGCGGTCGACACCGGAGAGGTGATCACGGCAGAACTGACGGGACGTGACCTGAGAGGACGCACCCTGGGGTTGTACGGGGCCGGTCACATCGGCCGGCACCTGGCCGGGATCGCCCGCGGCTTCGGACTGACGGTGATCGCCACCGACCCGCGACCCGATGAGGTGGCTGCGCGGGAGATCGGATTCAGATACGTCGATGCCCAGGAACTGTTGGCCAGGTCCGACATCATCAGCCTTCATGCGCCGGCCGTCGAGCGGACCCACCACCTGCTCGATCGGGCTGCCTTCGGGCGAATGAAACCGGGGGTCATCGTCATCAACACCTCTCGCGGCTCACTGATCGACACACCCGCCCTGATCGAGGCACTGGAAGCGGGCATCGTCGCCGGAGCGGGGCTCGACGTGCTGGAGGGAGAGAGGTTCCTTCAGTCGTCGAACCGGCGGCAGCTCCTGTCGAGCAACATCGTTGACGAGCGGTCACAACAGGTCCTGGCGCTCGATGTGCTCACCAGGACACCGACTGTCGTCATCACCGATCACAATGCGTTCAACACGGTCGAGGCGCTGGCGCGGATCCGCGAGGGTACGGTCGCGAACATTCACGCCTGGCACGTCGGGAAGCCGGTGAATCTCGCATAGCGGACCAGTCCGGCCACGCCTGTTGCGGCGCGGCCGGACTGGTCCGCGTTGTCCTCGGCGCCACGACCCCTGGAGCTGATCATGCAGGGGGGCGGCCACCGGAGGTGGGAGCGTGAGGTGACCGGGGAAGGGACAGTGCCCATCGCCGGCCTCGTCCTGACCACGGCCACCACCCGCCCCCGCCGTGAAGCGTGTGAAGGCGAACGGTATAACTCACGGAGAGTGAGGTCGCTCCGTGAGCGAGGCAATGGGTGAGGCTTCGGACCCGCAGGTGGGCCCGGTCGGAGAGGCGTCGAGCAGTGTTCGCGGGCGCCAGCGGGTGGCGCCCCAGGGGAGGAGCCGTCCGATGGTCAAGCATGAGCACGATCCCGCCGATCACCGGCCCGGAGTTGACGAGGAGACGGCCGTCTTCGAGCCGTCGGGCTGGGACGAGCGGTACGCCGGTGAGGGCAAGGTCTGGAGCGGGAACCCCAACGCCCAGTTGGTGGCCGAGGCCTCCGCGTTGACCCCGGGCACCGCCCTGGACGTCGGCTGCGGCGAGGGCGGGGACGTCATCTGGCTCGCCCGGCAGGGGTGGCGGGTCACCGGGGCCGACTTCTCCGCCCGCGGCCTGGCCCGGGCGGCCCGACACGCCGAGGAGGCCGGGGTCGCCGACCGCACGGACTGGTGGCAGGTCGACGCACGGGCCTTCTCGGCCGCCGGCCGTACCTACGACCTGGTGACCACACACTTCCTCCACCCGCCGGGCGGGACGATGGTCGAGATCATCCACCGGCTGTGCGGGGCGGTCGCCCCCGGTGGGCACCTCCTGGTCGTGGGGCACGCGCCCTCCGACGTCTTCCCGCACCTGACCGAGAGCCGGCGCCAGGCCATGTTCCTCGCCGAGGACCTGCTGCCGGGGCTGCCGGCCGGGTTCGAGCCCGTCGTGGTCGAGCAGCGCCCGCGGACGATGACCCGCGAGGGAAACATCTTCGAGGTCGAGGACGCCACGCTGCTTGCCCGGCGATCGGGTTGACGCTCATTCTCCTATCGCGATCGAGGGTGCTCGCGCGCCCGGGCGAACCAGGTGCGAGGGGGAGGTCGGCTCCATTGCGTCCGGGCTCGACCGGTGTCTCTTCGAGTGCGCAGTGTTGAAGGATTGACGAATTCCCGACTCCTGATCGCTCATTCGATCGTCATCCGGGCATATCGTCTCGTGATGTTCACCCCCACGGCGCAGCGAAATCCGAATACCATTACCCAGGGTACTTGGGAATATACGGAGCGTCACCGGAGGTGAATGGTGAGAACCCGGAACTCCCTTGCCGTCGTCACGGCAGGCTGCCTCGGGATCGCCGTCGCATGTCCTGCTGTTGCCGTGGGTGCAGCCGGTCAGCGACCTGCCTATCGCCTGTTCGACGTGGGTGGCGCGATCCCCGGGGCGGTGGACACCGACGTCACCGGTCTGACCGCCACCGCGAGCACCCCCGGCCTGGTCGTCGGCACCTATCGCAACCAGGCTCGGCAGCTGCGTGGTTTCGTCGCCCGAACGGGCAAGGACTTCAGGATTCTGTCCGTGCGCAGCGTGAATGTGAGCGGTGCGAGCGATGTGATCGTCACGTCCGTCAATCGCGGCGGGACGGTGTCCGGCTACTACCTCAGTGCCACCGACAATGTCATGCGCGGGTTCCTCCAGGACCCACAGGGCAAACTCACCCCGTTCGACCACCCGAACGCGGTCAAGCATTCCGCGACCGAACCCGAGTACTGGTCGGACTACGGCGGCACCTACCCCGAACAGTTCGCCGACAAGGGAACCGTGGTCGGCTACTACACGATTCTCCGGGACAACGGCACCTGGTGGACTCGTGGGTTCACCTGGACCCGCACCGGCGGCTGGACCAGCCTCGACTTCGCCGAAGTGGTCCATGCTCCCGCCGACGTCCCTCCGCCCGGCTACGGGAACCAGTTGTTCGGCATGAACGACCGGGGGACGCTGGTCGGGAACGGCAGCTTCTCGACCGGTGCCACGAGCGGCACCCAGCGGGGGATCGCCGTGAACGGTCGGCACGTGATCACCTATGCCTTCCCCGGACCCCCGACCCTGCCGAGCGGCTTCTGCGGCTGGACCTCGGTGCAGGCCATCAATGACGTAGGCATCATGGTCGGCAACGCCGGCAACGGGTGCGAAGCGTGGGCGCGGGCCTGGATGATCAAGGCAGGCAGGTGGAGCGTCCTCCAGTACCAGGACTCCCGGGGACGACAGGCCCCCCAGACGGTCGTCGTCGACGTCACGGGGACCGGACTGATCACCGGGACCTGGAGTTCGTGGACCGGCGTCAATTCCCACGACTGGGCCGCACCCGACGACTCGCGGGCCTACGGAACCTGGCACGGCTTCATCGCGACCACGTGAGCCGATCTCCGCTCCCGCGCGGATGACCTGATCCGGACGGGCACGGCACCCGGGCGACACCGTCGGACGACGTCCGACCGCCTCCGGGAGTCGTGCCCGTCCGGTCGTGTTCGTCCCCGGTCGCGTCCGGCTCGGTGGGCACTCGACCACACGGGAGGTCCTCGTTCCCTCGGGCGGCGGCCGCTGACGGCGGTCCTGCATCCGCGGAGTCCTCGGTGGCCCCGCTCCGCGCCTGCGTGCAGATATTCCACATCATACCGGAAATGCGGATCCTCTCTTTCGTCCGGGGGTTTCGAGTCGTTCTCGCCGATGTTTCTGGCAGGTTCCGGGAAGGTCGCGCGACCTGGTGGACAGGGACAGAGGTCCCTGTCCACGCGATTTTCTGCAGTGATTGACGCCATAGGGCGAAGAGCTGACGGAAACACTCCCCACGACGTCACGTAATGACGTGGCAACACGGCTCCTGCACTTTTGTGTCACAGCCGGGGCGGCACCCCGAAGACGCTCCCGCCCCGGCCGGTGAGGCCGGACGTCCGATCCGCCCATTCCCGTCGGTGCGCGTGCTCGCGGCACTGTGCGCCGAGGTGTCGGTCACGGTTTCCGGCTGCCGGAATGGGAGCGAGTTCCGCCGTTCCGGTCCAGGTTCCTGCAGTCGCAGAAGGAGGAGATCGGCATGCGGAAGGTCGCCATCTACGGAAAAGGTGGTATCGGCAAGTCCACCACCACCCAGAACACGGTCGCCGGACTCGCCGAGATGGGCAAGAAGGTGATGGTCGTGGGGTGCGATCCGAAGGCCGACTCCACCCGGTTGCTCCTGGGGGGTCTGGCCCAGCGCAGCGTGCTCGACACGCTGCGCTCTGAGGGTGAGGACGTGGAGCTGGAGGACGTCCGTTCCAGCGGTTTCTCGGACACCCTCTGCGTGGAGTCCGGTGGCCCCGAGCCCGGTGTCGGTTGTGCCGGTCGCGGGATCATCACGTCCATCAACCTCCTCGAGCAGCTCGGTGCCTACGACGAGGGTGAGAACCTGGACTACGTGTTCTACGACGTCCTCGGTGACGTCGTGTGCGGTGGTTTCGCGATGCCGATCCGCGAGGGCAAGGCGCAGGAGGTGTACATCGTCGCCTCCGGGGAGATGATGGCGATGTACGCGGCGAACAACATCTGCAAGGGCATCCGGAAGTTCGCGGACTCGGGTGGTGTGCGTCTCGGGGGCATCATCTGCAATTCGCGCAAGGTGGACAACGAATTCGAGCTCATCGAGCACTTCGCCAAGAAACTCGGCACCCAGATGGTGTACTTCGTCCCGCGGGACAACGACGTGCAGAGAGCGGAGATCAACCGCAAGACGGTGATCGACTGGAGTCCCGGGTGCGGTCAGGCCGACCACTACCGGAACCTCGCCCGGGCGATCGACGGGAACGAGATGTTCGTCGTCCCCGAGCCCATGCACACCGACGAGCTCGAGTCGCTGCTCCTGGAGCACGGGGTCCTCGGATGACGCGGCGTCCTCGGACGAGCCTTTCCCCCGTTCTTTCCCGCGTCGTCCTTCCTTCCCGCGTCGTCGTCCGGAGGACCCCATGAGCCCGGCCCAGGACCACCCACCCGCCGTCCCCCCGACCGGTCGGGCGGGTGCGACCGCCGACCAGGCACCTCGCGCCCTCACCACCGATCCCGTCGCCACCGGGGACGCACCCCAGGTGGTGGTGGTCGACGAGGCCGTGCTCACCCTGGATCTCTCGGCCCCCACGGAGGCGCTCGCCCTGCCGGACACCCTCGTGCCGGCGGACCAGGGGGCCCTGATCGACCGCCTGATCTCGTCCTACCCGCCCAAGGTCGCCCGCAAGCGACGCCGGCACTTCCAGGTGAACGAGCCCGGGGCGCCGGCCCCGATCGGCGCCAACGAGCGCACCGTGCCCGGCATCATCACCCAGCGCGGATGTTGCTACGCGGGCTGCAAGGGCGTCGTGCTCGGTCCGATCACCGACATCGTGCACATCGTGCACGGTCCGATCGGTTGCTCCTACTACGCGTGGATGACCCGGCGGAACCAGGCCCGTCCACCGGAGGGCGTGGCCAACTACCTCCAGTACGCCTTCTCCACGGACCTCACCGAGGATGAGATCATCTTCGGCGGGGAGAAGAAACTCGCGGCGGCCATCCGCGAGGCCCACGCGCTGTTCCACCCCAAGGCGATCGCGGTCTTCAGCACCTGCCCGGTCGGCCTGATCGGTGACGACGTCCACGCGGTCTCCCGGCAGCTCCGCAAGGAGCTCGGGATCAACATCTTCGGTTTCTCCTGCGAGGGGTACAAGGGCGTCAGCCAGAGCGCCGGGCACCACATCGCGAACAACGGCCTGTTCACCCACGTGGTCGGCACCGAGGAGCCGGACGCCGAACCGGACCCGACCCGATTCCGGATCAACGTCCTGGGCGAGTACAACATCGGCGGCGACGCGTTCGAGATCGAGCGGATCCTCGAACGCTGCGGCATCGACCTGGTGGCCACCTTCAGCGGCAACACCAACTACGGCGACATCGCCCGCTCGCACACCGCCGACCTGAACGTGGTCATGTGCCACCGCAGCATCAACTACCTGGCCGAGATGATGGAGACCCGTTACGGGATCCCGTGGACGAAGGTCAACTTCATCGGCGCCGAGGCGACGGCCAAGTCCCTGCGCAAGATCGCCCGGTACTTCGGGGACCAGGCGCTCATCGCCCGGGTGGAGACGGTCATCGGGGAGGAACTCGAGGCCATCGCCGCCGAGCGCGCGGAGATCCGGAGCAGGTGCGAGGGAAAGCTCGCGATGCTCTACGTCGGCGGCTCCCGGGCGCACCACTACCAGGAGCTCTTCCGGGACATCGGGATGCCGACGATCTCGGCCGGGTACGAGTTCGCCCACCGCGACGATTACGAGGGCCGTGAGGTGATCCCCTCGATCAAGGTGGACGCGGACAGCCGCAACATCGAGGAACTGGACGTCGTCGCCGATCCGCTCGCCTACCACCCGCGCAGGAGCCCGGAACAGCTCGACGCCCTGGCCCGCAGCGGTCTGCAGACGCGGGACTACGTGGGAATGATGCGCGAGATGGCCCCGTCCGCCCTGGTCGTGGACGACATCAGCCACCACGAGATGGAGGTGCTGATCCGCGAGTACTCGCCCGCGGTCGTCTGCTCGGGGATCAAGGACAAGTACGTGATCGAGAAGATGGGCGTCCCCTGCAAGCAGCTGCACAACTACGACTACGGCGGTCCCTACGCCGGCTTCGTCGGCGCGCGGAACTTCTACCGGGAGATCGACCGGCTGGTCAGCGCCAACGTCTGGAAGTACGTCACCCCGCCGTGGGCCGGGGAGTCGCTCGGCGCCTTCGCGTCCGGTGCCGCCTGATCTCGCCCCTGCCGAGAGGAGAACCCCGTGCTCGATCACACCCCCGTGCAGGTGATGGACCGCCAGGCCCTGCGGATCAACCCGGCCAAGACCTGCCAGCCGATCGGGGCCATGTACGCGGCGCTCGGCATCCACCGGTGCCTGCCGCACAGCCACGGATCCCAGGGGTGCTGCGCCTATCACCGCAGCCACCTGACCCGGCACTTCAAGGAACCCGTGATGGCGGCCACCAGCTCCTTCACCGAGGGCGCCTCGGTGTTCGGCGGTCAGGCCAACCTGCTCCAGGCCATCAACACCATCTTCAGCACCTACGACCCCGATGTGATCGCGGTGCACACGACCTGCCTGTCCGAGACGATCGGGGACGACGTGCCGACGATCGTGGGCCGGGCCCGCGAGGAGGGGTTGATCCCCGAGGGGAAGTGGGTCATCCACGCGAGCACCCCCAGCTACGTGGGGTCCCATGTCTCGGGCTTCGCGTCGATGACCGCGGCGATGGTCAACTACTTCGCGAAGGAGGACGTCAAGCCCTCCCGCCGGGAGAAGACCCCGCGGATCAACATCGTCCCGGGCTTCGTCGAGCCGGCGGACATGCGTGAGGTGCGGCGCATCGCCCTGCTGATGGGCCTGAACCCGACGGTCCTGCCGGACACCTCCGGGGTCATGGACACCCCGCAGACGGGTGTCCACGAGTTCTACCCCTCCGGCGGCGTCACCGTGGAGGAGCTGCAGGGCCTGGGACGGGCGGTCGCCACGGTGGCATTGGGCCGGTGGGCCTCCCGGCCGGCGGCGGTCGCCGTGGAGAACCGCTGCCGGGTGCCGCGGGAGGTGCTCGACCTGCCGCTGGGGATCGCCGCGACCGACCGGTTCGTGCACGTCCTGCGGCGTCGGGCCGCGCAGGAGGTGGCGCCCGAGCTCCTCGCGGAACGGGGCCGGCTGATCGACCTGATGGGGGACATGCACCAGCACTTCCACGGGAAGAAGGTCGCCGTCTTCGGGGACCCGGACCACGTCATCGCCCTGACCGAGTTCCTCACCGACCTGAGCATGAAGCCGGTGCACGTGATCACGGGGACACCGGGGAACGCCTTCGACAAGCGCATCCGCGAGATCCTCGCGCACCGCTCCCCGGAGGCGAACGTCCGCTCGCAGGGGGACCTGTTCCTGCTCCACCAGTGGATCAAGAACGAGCCGGTGGATCTCATCGTCGGCAACACCTACGGCAAGCACATCGCCCGCGCCGAGGACGTCCCGTTCGTCCGCTTCGGTTGGCCGATCCTCGACCGATCGGGGCACACCTACTTCCCGACCGTGGGCTACCAGGGCGGCCTGCGCCTTGCGGAGAAGATCCTCGACGCCCTGCTGGACCGTCGCGACCGTGATGCGCCCGAGGAGCGGTTCGAGCTCGTCCTGTAGCCGGGCCGCGCCGGGCCTGCGCGGCTCGGGGAACGCGAGCACCGGACAGCCGAACGCGGGCCCACGGCAGTCGAACGCGAGCACCGGGAGGTGACGGAAGATGGCGGAGGTCCTCCGGGCCCGCCGCGGTCAGGTCGACCGCAGTGGCGGCGTCCTCGACCTGGAGTGTGAGCGGCCGAGCGTCGCGGGCAGCGTGAGCCAGCGCGCCTGCACCTTCTGCGGGTCGCGCGTGGTGCTCTACCCGATCGCCGATGCCCTGCACCTCGTGCACGGACCCGTGGGGTGCGCCGTCTACACCTGGGACATCCGCGGGGCGCTGTCCAGCGGGCCGCAGCTGCACCGGCTCAGCTTCTCCACGGACCTGCGGGAGAAGCACGTCGTCTTCGGCAGCGAGCGCGTGCTCGAGGCCAGCCTGCTCGAACTCATCGCGCGGCACCGCCCCGCGGCCGCGTTCGTCTACGCGACCTGCATCGTCGGGGTCATTGGGGACGACGTCGAGGCGGTCTGCCGCACCGTGGCGGCCCGGACCGGGATCCCGGTCGTCCCCGTGCGCTCGGAGGGATTCCGCGGCACGAAGAAGGACGGGTACCAGGCCGCCTGCGATGCGCTCGCGGGGCTCGTGGGCACCGGGTCCACCGAGGGGATCGGCCCGCACAGCGTCAACCTGCTCGGCGACTTCAACCTGGCCGGGGAGATCTGGATCATCCGCGGGTACCTGGAGCGGATGGGGGTGCAGATCGTGGCCAACCTCACCGGGGACGGGCGGGTGGCCGACGTCCGGCGGGCCCACGGCGCCGCGCTCAACCTGGTGCAGTGCTCGGGCAGCACCACGGCCCTGGCCAAGGTGTTGCAGGAACGGTACGGGCAGCCCTACCGCCGGGTGTCGTACTTCGGCTTCGAGGACATGGCCGCGGCCCTGTACGAGGTCGCCGAGCACTTCGGGGACGCCGAGATGCTGCGGCGCACGCGCGAGCTGGTCGCCGAGGAGATCGGGGCGGTGCTGCCGGTGCTGCGCGAGCTGCGCCCGGATCTGGAGGGCAGGCGGGCGGCGATCTACGTCGGTGGCGCGTTCAAGGCGATGTCCCTGGTCAAGGCGCTCCGGCTGCTGGGCGTGCGGACCGTGCTCGTGGGCAGCCAGACCGGCAATGCCGAGGACTACCGGCACCTCGCCGCGCTCTGTGACCCGGGGACGGTGGTCGTGGACGACTCGAACCCGCGGGAACTGGCGGCCTTCCTCGCCGAGGAGGACGTCGACCTGTTCATCGGCGGGGTCAAGGAACGTCCGATCGCCTACAAGCTCGGGGTGGCCTTCTGCGACCACAACCACGAGCGCAAGGTGCCCCTGGAGGGCTTCGTGGGCATGGCCAACTTCGCCCGCGAGGTGCACGCGTCCGTGACGAGCCCGGTCTGGTCGTTCGTCCCCAGACGGCAGCGGCCGCAGCGCAGGGAGGCGGTCGCATGAGCCCGTTCACCCCTCCGGCACCCCGTGCCGTCCCCTTCCGGACGGCCGACGATCTCCGGGTCGCGGCGGGGGCCAGGCCGGTGGTGGAGACCAGGCCGGTGGAGGAGGCCCGGGCCATCTCGACCACGAACGCCTGCCGCATGTGCATGCCGCTCGGGGCCTGCCTGGCCTTCGCGGGCCTTGAGGGCACCGTGCCCTTCCTCCACGGAGGTCAGGGCTGCGCGACCTACATCCGCCGGTACCTGATCAGCCACTTCAACGAGCCCCTGGACATCGGCTCGTCGAGCTTCGGCGAGGCCAGCACGGTCTTCGGTGGCGAGGCCGACCTCCACCAGGGCATCCGCAACGTCGTGGCCAGCTACCGGCCCGCCCTGGTGGGGGTCGCCACCACCTGCCTGGCGGAGACCATCGGCGAGGACGTGCCGCGCATGCTCGGCCGGCTCCGCGCCGGCGCGACGGACCCGGTTGCCACGCACCCGGCTGCGACGGGGGCGCCGGTCACCGGCGCGGCCACGATCGACACGGCGCTGCCGCCCCTGGTCGCGGTGAGCACCCCCAGCTACGCGGGCACGCACGCCGACGGCTACCAGGCGGCGGTGGCCGCGGTCCTGCAGGCCCTGGCCGAACCCGGCCCCACGACGAACGACCTGGTCCTGCTGCCCGGCATGGTCTCCTGCGCCGACCTGCGTCACCTGCGGGAACTCGTCGCGGTGCACGGGCTCGAGGCCACCGTGCTGCCCGACTACGCGGACAGTCTCGACGCGCCGGCCAGCGCGGAGTACCACCGGCTCCGCCCCGGTGGCACCCCCCTGTCCGAGGTGGTCCGCTGCGGGAGGGCACGTGCGGCCCTCACCCTCGGCGGCCTGGTCTCCCCGGGCACGCCCTCCGGGGGCGAGCTGCTCGCCGGCCGGTTCCGGGTGCCCCACCACGCCCTGCCCCTGCCCGTGGGGTTGCGCCTCACGGACGCCTTCCTCGACTTGCTGGGGGAGTGGGGCGGGCGGGACCCGAGCGGGGCGGTGGCCGCCGAGCGTGGGCGCCTCGTGGACGCTTACGTCGACGGGCACAAGTACCTCGCCGGGCGCCGCGCCGTGGTGTTCGGCGACGAGGACCTGGTCGTGGCCCTCACCGCCTTCCTCGGGGAGGTCGGGGTGAAGGTCGTGGTCTGCGCCTCCGGGGGACGCAGCGGTCGGCTGCGTCGGACGCTGGCCGAGCACACGCCCGAACTGCCCGCGGACGTCCTGGTGCTGGAGGACGCCGACTTCGCGCAGATCGACGCCGCCGCCGGTGAGGCCGCCCCCGATCTGCTGGTCGGGCACTCGAAGGGCTATCCCACCGCACGGCGCCTCGGGGTTCCCCTGGTGCGGGTCGGCCTGCCCGTGCACGACCGCCTCGGGGGCCAGCGGCTGATGCACCTGGGCTACCGGGGCACCCAGCAGCTCTTCGACCGGATCGTGAACACCGTGATCGAGCGTGCGCAGGACTCCTCGCCCGTCGGCTACGCCTACATGTGAGGACCCGCCGTGTGCCGCGTCAGGACCGCCGTCACCGCTCCCTGGAGGGCCGCCGGATGACCCCACCGCCCATGAGTGCGCACCCCGTCGTGCCGCAGACCGCCGTGCCAGCCCGCGAGGCCGCACCGGCTACCCAGGACACCGTCCCGGCGCGTCCGCTGGGACACCCCTGCTTCGATGCCGAGGCTCGGCTGCGCACCGCCCGCGTCCACCTGCCCGTCGCCCCTCGCTGCAACGTGCAGTGCAACTACTGCGATCGACGCTCCGACTGCGTCGCGGAGAGCCGTCCGGGGGTCGCCAGCACGGTCCTCAGGCCGTCACAGGCCGCGGACTACCTCGACGAGGTCGCCCGGACCACGCCCGCCCTCGCCGTGGTGGGCATCGCCGGTCCGGGGGATCCGTTCGCCAACGCCGAGGAGACCCTGCAGACGTTACGGCTGTGCCGGGACCGGCACCCCGAACTCATGTCGTGCGTGGCCACCAACGGACTGGGACTCCCGCCCCACCTGGACGAGCTGGCCGCGCTGGGGGTCAGCCACGTGACGGTCACCGTCAACACGGTCGACCCGGCGGTCGGGGCCCGGATCTACCGGTGGGTCCGGGACGGCCGCAGGGTCTACCGCGGCGTGGCCGGCGCCCGGCTTCTCCTGGAACGGCAGCTGGAGTCGATCCGCGGCCTGAAGGAGCGGGGGATCGTCGTGAAGATCAACACCATCCTGGTGCCGGGGGTGACCCTGAAGAGCGTCGAGGACGTCGCCCGCACCGTCGCCGCCCTGGGTGCGGACACGATGAACTGCATGCCCCTGTACCCGGTGGCGGGCACCCCGTTCGGTGACCTGGGCGCGCCGGACGCCTTCGAGCTGGCCTCGGCCCGGGCCGAGGCCGGTCGACACCTCGCCCAGCTCGCGCACTGCAGCCGGTGCCGGGCCGACGCCGTGGGGTGCATCGGGGAGGAACATACCCCGGCGACCCTGGGCCGGCTCGCGGCGGCCCGGCGTCCTGACCCCACGGCGCGTACCGACGGCACGGGACGCCCCTACGTGGCCGCCGCCAGCATGGAGGGGTACCTGGTCAACCTGCACCTGGGCGGCGCCGACCGCTTCCACGTCTTCGAGCAGACCCCGGCTGGTGCGCGGTTGCGGGAGATCCGCCAGGCGCCCTCGGCCGGGGGTGGGGCCCGCCGGTGGGAGGCCGTCGCGGAGCTGCTGTCCGACTGCCGTGCCCTGTTGGTCTCCCAGCTGGGCGGCAGTCCGCGGGCCGTGCTCGACCGCGCGGGACTCGCCGTCCACGAGACCGAGGGCCTCATCGGCGAGGCCGCCGACCGCATCTTCGCCGGGGAACCACCGGCGGCAGTGCCTCCCCGTCAGGGCTGCGGCGACTGTTCCGGCCCGGGCACCGGCTGCGGCTAGGGCATGGGTGATCCCTGCCTCGACCGGGAGCTCTCCCGACCTCCGGCACATGCCCAGACCTCCCGCACCTGCCCGCCCCCCGTGCCA
>Ga0265334_10001051_pt1 | contig 13619 bp, 8 predicted proteins | sample 42023metaG_FD_192442 | JGI IMG/M metagenome (GOLD analysis project Ga0265334, IMG submission 192442) | Rhizosphere microbial communities from Carex aquatilis grown in University of Washington, Seatle, WA, United States - 4-20-23 metaG | ecosystem: Host-associated > Plants > Roots > Rhizosphere >... | reverse complement strand
TGGCGCACCATCTGCCAGGACCGTAACAGGCGCGGCAATTTGGATAAATACGCCGACGGCAGCGGCCAAATGCGACCAAGACGAATGACTTGCTTTCACTGTGTTCCCCAATCGCTTTTTTTGCCGGACTGCCCGTTCAGCCATCTTTCGTGGCCTTGGCAGGATGCTACCAGTCCGGGTCAGCGTTTGCATACTCTTATCGCGGCGAGGTCAAAGCACGCATAGGACAGAGCCAACGGCATAATCATTCAGTTTTTACGCAAGTGTCGATAAGCGGCATGGGCCACCAAACTCCACTTAGGTGAAGCACTTTGCCCACGCCGCCGCTGAAACTCCCTGAGCTGTCCGCTCGCGCGGCGCTTGTCGGTTCCGCACGGCGGATTGCATCTGGGGGACATTCAAATAGCAGGGATCTCGCTGGTCCGGCGCGACGGAAACGACGTAAGCTACCGGTAGCGCTGCGCCTATGCAGGAATCGTCGCAGTGGTCACAGCAGCGCATGACACGCTCCAAAGAATTCGGTAGCCAGCTTCGCCAGCACAGAGAGAAGCAATGATCAGAGGCATTCATCACGTGGCTGTTCACGTCCGCGACATGGACCGGATGATGAAGTTCTACAAAGAGGCATTTGGCTTTGAAGTCGTCGGGGAACCGTTCAGCTGGAACGACAGCGAGTTCATCGACCGGATTGTGGACGTGCCGCGTTCGGCTGCCCGTGGCGCCATGCTGCGCGCCGGCAGCTGCTATATGGAGATCTTCCAGTACAGTGCCCCGCCGCCGACCTCAACTCAGCCGCTGCAGCCCTTCGACAAGGGCTACACGCATTTTTGTGTCGATGCCACCGATATCGAGCAGGAATACAAGCGTTTGAAGGGTCTGGGGATGACGTTCAATCAACCCGGCCCTATCGACGTCGGCCACGTGAAATCCATCTATGGCCGGGACCCGGAAGGCAATCTCATCGAAATCCAGCAGACCGCAGACCATTGCGATTTCCGAATGGACAAGTTGCCGCCTCTCGCCAAGTAGCCGCGCCTATCCAATTGGCAGTCAGACGTGCGCTTGTCTGTAAATGACACTCGATTTGATCGCGGGGCCGCTGGATGCGCGCGGACAGCGGGCCTGTGGCAAGCTCTAATATCACCTCGTGCAGGCCAATTTGTTCGAGACCTCGGCTGTTCGAGACCTCCGCCATAGACCGGCAAGGCGCACAGGCCTTTCATCGTCGGAGGTGAGGTGGCCGTCGGCGCACGGCAGAGGGCCGCACTTAAAGTATTAATCCGCTGATGACGAAGTCCGTAACTAGCGACGCGAGTAGCGTGGAGGGGCCCCGTTGCGAAGCAGCGGGGATCGTAGCGTCACGAGTCGGCGCAGTGGCGGCCTTTGGGGTGTATGGTTCATGAAGGGTGTCATGCGGTCCGCCACTCTCGACGACAAGTACCTGCAGCCCAGCGGACGCGTCTTCATCTCATCGAACCAGGCGCTCGTGCGTCTGCCGATCGACCAGGTGCGACGCGATCGCGCTGCGGGACTCAAAACTGCCTGCTACATCTCCGGTTATCGCGGTTCGCCGCTGGGCGTTTACGACTCGAACCTGTGGGCTGCGCAAAAGTTGCTGGACGAGCACGGCATCCGTTTCAATCCTGGTCTCAACGAAGAGTTGGCGGTCAGTGCCATCCGCGGTACGCAGGAACTCGATTGGTTCGGGAAATCCGGCTACGAAGGTGTGTTCGGGCTGTGGTATGGCAAAGGCATTGGCGTCGACCGCGCTTGCGAATCGCTCAAACTCGGTAATCTCGAGGGTGCATCGGCCAAGGGTGGCTTTCTGGCGGTGGCCGGTGACGATCATGGTGGAAAATCCTCGGACAGTGCGCACCAGTCGGAACACACGCTGATCGCGGCGCTGCTGCCGATCCTTTACCCGGCGACCATCAGCGAGATTATCGAGTTCGGCCTGTTCGGCTGGGCGATGTCGCGCTACAGCGGTTGCTATGTTGGGTTGAAGACCATCACTGATACCTTGGATCTTTCCGGCGCCATTGAGCTGCCGGACGCCTTCCGTCCCTACAGCACCCCCACTGACATCCAGCTGCCGCCGCAAGGGCTCAATCTGCGGCCGAACCTGCCGGCGCTGGTGGAAGAAGACTGGCTCGTTAATAAGCGCCTGCCGGCAGCGACCGCCTTCGCACGCGCCAACGGCATTGACCGCGCCGTGATCGATGGCGAGCGCCGCACTCTGACCATCGTCAGTGCAGGCAAGGCCTACCTCGACGTGCGCCAGGCGATGGCCGATCTCGGCCTCAACGATGAGACCTGCAAGCGCCTCGGCATCCGGCTCTACAAGCCGGGGCTAATCTGGCCGATGGATCACCTGCGTCTGGTCGAATTCACACAAGGCAGTACCGCGGTGCTAGTGGTTGAAGAGAAGCGCCCGGTCATGGAAGATCAGCTCGCGCGCGCACTGTACGGTGTCAGAGCGGACCGGCGCCCAGCGCTGATCGGCAAGCAAGACTTGCAAGGCGCGCCGCTGTTGTCCGCGGCGGGTGAGCTGACGGTTCCGCAGGTGCGCAACGCGATCAAGACGGTGCTGGAGCAGCTCGGCGTTCGCGACGAGCATGTCGAGACGCAATACGGCCAATTCCGCTCTATGGAAACGCGGGCGCTCACCGTCGGCAGCGGCACCAACCGCCCGGCCTACTTGTGCTCGGGCTGCCCGCACAACACCAGCACCAAGATTCCCGAAGGTTCGCGTGCGATGGGCGGCATCGGCTGCCACGGTCTGGTTGCAGTGGTAATGGACCGCAACACCATGCAGTTCATGCCGATGGGACACGAAGGCTCGCCTTGGGTCTCGGTCGGGCAGTTCGTCGACACACCGCACATGTTCCAGAATATGGGCGACGGTACGTACTCGCATTCCGGCATCCTGGCGATCCGCGCCGCTGTGGCCGCCAAGGCCAACATCACCTACAAGGTGCTGTACAACGACGCTGTGGCGATGACGGGCGGCCAGCCGGTCGAGCTGGGCATCTCCCCGGTCGACATGGTCAACCAGCTGCTCTCCGAGGGTGTGCGGCCGGTGCGTCTAGTCACCGACGAGCCCGACAAGTATGCCGGCGTCAAGCTGCCACCGAACACCAGCGTCCACCACCGCGACGAGCTCGACCCGATCCAGCGCGAGCTGCGTGAGGTCAAGGGCGTTTCCGGCATCGTCTACGAACAGACCTGCGCCACTGAAAAACGCCGCCGCCGCAAGCGCGGCCTGATGCCCAATCCGGATAAGCGCATCTTCATCAACCCTGACGTGTGCGAAGGCTGCGGCGACTGCTCGGTGCAATCCAACTGCATCAGCATCGAGCCGCTGGAGACGGAATTCGGCCGCAAGCGCAAGATCGATCAATCCACTTGCAACAAGGACTACAGCTGCATCAAAGGATTTTGTCCATCGTTCGTCAGTGTGACCGGTGCCAAAATTGCGGTTCGCTCCAGCGGCGATCCCGAGCGTCTCAAACAGCTGATCGCCAGTCTGCCGCAACCGTCTCTCGCAGCGCTCGATGCGAGGGGTTACAACATCCTGGTCGGCGGTGTCGGCGGCACCGGCGTGCTGACCATCGGCGCGCTGCTCGGCATGGCTGCGCATCTCGATGACAAGGGATGCACCGTGCTCGATATGACCGGCATGGCGCAAAAGGGCGGCGCCGTCACCAGCCACATCCGCATCGGGCCCGATCCCAAAGGGATCTATACCTCACGCCTTTCCGAGGGCATGACGGATCTGCTGATGGCCTGCGACATGATCGTGGGTTCGGGTGCGACCGTGCTGAAAACCATGCGTCCCGGCCACACCGCAGCGATTCTCAACACCGATGTCGCGCCGACCGGCGATTTCCAGTCCAACAAGAACATCGACTTGGGCGAGGGAAAGATGCGGGCGGCGGTTATTGAAGCGCTCGACGGCGGCCCGGTGTTCGAAGTTCATGCCGGCAAGCTCGCCACCAAGCTCACCGGCGACAGCATCGGCACCAACGTGTTCATGCTGGGCTATGCGGCGCAAAAGGGTTTGCTGCCGCTTTCGATCGCGTCGATCCAGGAAGCGATCCGCCTGAACGGAACCTTCATCGAAGGCAATCTGCGCACCTTCGCACTCGGACGTCTGGCGGCGCACAACCCCGAAGCGCTGGCGGCTGAGCTGAACAGCAGCCCGGATGAGATCGTGCCGCTCAACACGGTGGATGACGTGCTGGCCAGCCGCATTCGCCTGCTAACCGCGTATCAAGATTCGAAATATGCCAACCGCTATCGCGATTTCGTCAACGATGTGCGCAAGCGCGTGAGTGCACTGAAGCTCAGAGACGGTGAGACCTTCGTGCGCGAAGTCGCGCTCACGCTTTCGCGCTTGATGGCCTACAAGGACGAATACGAAGTCGCCCGTCTGTATACCGATCCGAAATTCATGCAGCGCATCCGCGACCAATTCGCCGGCGACTTCAAGATGAGCTTCCATCTGGCGCCGCCGATGCTGCCGGGCAAGGATTCCTCCGGTCGTCCGAAGAAGCGCAGCTTCGGCCCTTGGACCATGAGCCTGTTCAAGCTGCTGCGGCCGATGAAGATTCTGCGCGGCACGCCTTTCGATCCGATCGGTTACTTCCCGGAACGCCGTGAGGAACGCCAGCTGATCGAAGAATATCGCGCGCTCATTAACCGAATCGTCGGCCGGCTCGATCCGGCCAAGTTGCCGGCCGCAATCGAACTGGCCCACGCCGCAGCGGAGATTCGCGGCTACGGTCCAGTGAAGATGGCGTCGATCAAAGACCATGAGTCCAAGTTAAAAAGCCTGCTGGAAGCATTCGAGACCGCATCTGCGCAACCGCAGTCGCGTGCCGCGTAGCTACAATAGCGGTATTCCAGCCAGCAGATAGTCAGTCCAGCCGATGCTCCTAACCCCTACTCAACAAGCCATCGCCGATAGCATGCGTGAATTCGCGCAGGAGCGCATCCGCCCGCACGCGGTGCGCTTCGAAGCGGCGCGGGCGTATCCGCCCGAACTGTTCCTAGAGCTCGCTGCGCTGGGCCTGATGGGCATGACCGCGCCTGAAGAAAAAGGCGGAGCGGGTGCCGATTACGTCTCCTACGCGCTGGCGCTGATGGAGATCGCGGCGGCGGATGGCGCGCTGTCGACCATCCTCTCCATTCAGAACAGCCTCATGGTGTCTGCGCTGCTAAAGGACGGCAGCCCGGAGCAGCAGGCCCGTTTTCTGCCCGACCTGATCGGCGGGCGCATGATCGGTGCCTTCGCACTGACCGAGGCGGATGCCGGCTCGGATGCTTCCGCCATTCGCACGCGCGCGACGAAGATCGACGGCGGTTATGTGCTGAACGGCAGCAAGCAGTTCATCAGCTCGGGCAAGATCGCCGGACTTGCGATCGCGTTCGCGGTGACGGATCCGGATGCCGGCAAGAAAGGCATTTCCGCTTTTCTGGTGCCCACGGATCGCCGCGGTTATATCGTCGACAAAGTCGAGCACAAGCTCGGCCAGCTGGCCTCGGATACCTGCAGCCTGCGCTTCGACGATCTGCGTATCGAGGCCGCACTGCGGCTCGGTGCGGAGGGACAGGGCTATCGCATCGCCTTGTCCAACCTTGAAGCGGGGCGCATCGGCATCGCCGCGCAGTCGATCGGCATGGCGCGGGCAGCGCTAGAGATCGCGGCCGGCTACGCCAAGGAACGGCGTTCTATGGGCAAGGCCATCATCGAGCATCAGGCGGTCGGCTTTCGCCTCGCTGATCTAGCCGCCCGGCTGGAAGCGGCGCGTCAGCTGGTGCTGCATGCCGCCTGCGTCAAAGACACCGGCGCGCCCTGCCTCAAGGAGGCCTCGATGGCCAAGCTGGTCGCGTCCGAGACCGCCGAGGCGGTCTGTTCCGGCGCCATCCAGACGCTGGGCGGCTACGGCTATCTCGAAGAGTTCGCGCTGGCCAAGATCTATCGCGACGTGCGCGTCTGCCAGATCTATGAGGGGACCTCGGATATCCAGCGCATGGTCATCGCCCGGTCTCTTTGAGATACGCGGCTGCGGATTTTCAATCAACGTTTGAAACAACATTTGTATTAGCGAGAGTGGAGCAATGAATCTACAAGGGGTTGCAGCAGTGGTGACCGGGGGCGCGTCGGGACTTGGCGCCGCGACGGCCGAAATGTTGGCGAGTCAGGGTGCACGCGTAACCCTCTTCGACATGAACGAGGAAGCCGGTCAGGCCCACGCGGCCAAACTCGGCGGACTGTTCGTGAAGGTGAATGTCACCGATCCTGCCAACGTCGGCGAAGCGCTCGACGCTGCCCAGCAGAAGCATGGCGTGGCGCGCGTGCTGGTCAACTGCGCTGGCATCGTACTTGGCTCCAAAACCGTGGGTCGCGACGCGGTGCCTCATCCCCTCGACCAGTTTCGCAAAGTGATCGAAGTCAACCTCATCGGGACTTTCAATACGATCGCCCAATTCGCCGCACGCTTGTCGAAGGCCGAGCCCGTGGGCGAAGAGCGGGGCGTGATCGTCAACACCGCGTCTGTGGCCGCCTTCGAAGGACAGGTCGGTCAGGCCGCTTATGCCGCATCCAAAGGCGGCGTGGTTGGTCTTACGCTGCCAGTGGCGCGCGATCTCGCGCAGTTCGGCATCCGTGTCGTCACCATCGCGCCCGGCATCTTCTGGACGCCGATGATGGCCGGACTGCCCAAAGAGGTGCAGGACTCTCTGGGCAAGCAGGTGCCGTTTCCGAGTCGTCTCGGCAAGCCCGAAGAATATGCGCAGATGGTCCAGAGCATCATCGGCAATCCCATGCTCAATGGCGAAACCATCCGCCTCGACGGCGCCATCCGGATGCCGCCGCGATAAGTTCAGCGGTCGCAGGTTTTTATAACGAGGGGTTTCGAGTGCGCCGGTCATCCTGGTGAGGGTGACATTCCCGGCCTCATCCTGATCCCCGCGGCCGCCGACAAGATGAAGATTCCGATGGTTGCATCGGGCGGCTTCGGCGATGGTCGCGGCTTGGTTGTGGCCCTGAGTCTGGACGCGGACGGCATCAACATGGGCCGCGCTTCTGCGCGACCGTAGAGGCGCCGATCCACAAGCACGTCAAGCAACTGCTGGTCGCCGACGACGAACGCGGCACCAATTTTGATTTTCCGCTCGCTGAAGAACACCGCGCACGTCAGCAAGAACAGCGTCTCGTCGTCGTTGTCCAGTGCCAGACTGGATCTGAATATGTCGCTTGCGTTATAGCGGAAAGCCCGCAATACTGCCCGCAAATAAAACCAACCAGATGGTTGTATTGCTGAGTGCACCAGGGCGCAACATTCGCCGAGTGCGAGAACAGGTAGCCCCGCATTGGAGGAAACGCATGACCGTTGCTGTCCCCGGAGTACCTCAGGCCACTGCCGCAACGCAGGGCTCCGATCCGCGCGAGAAGCTGGCGCTGCGCGTCAGAGCGCTGGGTGCAGAAGATGGGCAGTTCCGTGGTTCATTTCCGCTGGAAGCGATCAAAACGGCCAAGCATCAGCCGGGGTTACGGCTGGCGCAGATCGTGCAAATCGTCATGGAGGGATATGCAGATCGGCCAGCGCTGGGTCGACGCGCACGAGAGCTCGTGACCGATCCGGTCAGCGGCCGCAGAACTCTGCGATTGCTACCGAAGTTTGAAACCACGACATACAGCGAGGTTTGGGCACAGTCCCGTGCGGTTGCCGCCGAGTGGCACCATGACAGTCGAAATCCGCTCAAGACAGGCGATTTCGTCTGCATCCTGGGCTTCACGAGTCCGGAATACGCGAGCATTCTGCTAGCGAACATTTACCTGGGCGCGGTCAGTGTGCCCCTGCAGACGAGTGCTTCTGTACGCAACCACGCAGACATCATTGCAGAGACTGAAGCCCGCACCTTGGCTGTGAGTGTCGACTACCTCGACGCCGCCGTGAATGCCGTTTTCGCCTGCACGGTGCCGAAGCGTCTGGTGGTCTTCGACTATGACGCCCGCGACGATGATCAGCGCGAAAAGCTGGAATCGGCACGGCAGCGGCTGGCGGATGCCAAATGCCCAATTGCCGTGGACACGCTCGATGCCGTGGCGGAGCGCGGCAAGTCGCTGCCCGCGGCACCAATGTATATACCCAAGGCAGATGAAGATCCGCTGGCCTGGCTCTTTTATACGTCCGGCTCGACCGGTACTCCTAAAGGAGCGGTGTTTACTGAACGGCTGGTGATCGGCACTTGGCTTGCCGACGTGCCCATGCCCGTCATCACACTGAGCTTCATGCCGATGGCCCATCTCGTGGGCAACGGCTTCTTGCTGCTGGCATTGGCAAACGGCGGCACCAGTTATTGTTCGCCCAAGAGCGATTTGTCGACGCTGTTCGAGGACTTTTCACTGGCACGCCCCACCATGGCGACGCTGGTGCCCCGGGTTTGCGAGCTGTTCCATCGTCACTACCTCGGCGAAGTGGACCGCCGTATCGCGACCGGCGCCAGTGCCGACGCTGCCGCAGGTGATGTAAAAAAAGAGATGCGCGAGAAGTTGCTGGGCGGGAGATTGTTGTCGGCTGGCTGCGGCTCGGCGTCGTTGGCTCCGGAGACCTATGCGTTCATGGAGTCCATGCTCGACATGCATATGGTCATCGGCTATTCCTCCACGGAAATTGCGGGCGGAACCGTTCTCGTGGACTGGAAGGTGCAGCGTCCGCCCGTCATCGACTACAAGCTGGCCGACGTTCCCGAACTCGGCTACTTCCGTACCGACAAACCATACCCGCGTGGCGAGTTGCTGGTTAGGTCTGACCGCTTCATGGGTGGCTACTACAAACAACCCGATCTCACCGCGGAAAAGTTCGACGAGGAAGGCTTTTACAGAACCGGCGATGTCATGGCGGAACTGGGTCCCGACCATCTGGTTTACGTCGACCGGCGCAACAATGTTCTCAAGCTTTCGCAAGGCGAATTCGTTGCGATCTCGCGTCTGGAGGCGCTTTACTCGCACTGTCCCGAAATTCGACAGATCTATGTGTATGGCACCAGTGAGCGCTCGTTTCTGCTCGCCGTCGTCGTGCCGTCCGAAGCGCTGGTTGCCGAGCTCGGTCACGACGACAAAGGGTCTGAGCGGGCGAAGGCCACTCTCCGCCGTGCGCTGAAGAAGATTGCCGATGAGCAGAGCCTCAACGGTTATGAAGTGCCGCGTGATTTCCTGATTGAAACGGAGCCGTTCAGTTTGCAGAACGGCCTCCTGACGGAGGTCGGCAAGCATCAACGCCCAATGCTCAAGGAGCATTACGGTAAACGACTAGAGCTTCTGTACAGCAAGCTCGCTCAAGATCAAATCGACGAACTGCGCGCGTTGAGAACCGCTGGAGCGAATCGGCCCGTACTGGAAACCGTAACCCGCGCTCTACAAGCCACCCTCGGCGTATCCACTGCGGATGTGCGCCCCGATGCGAAATTTGCGGAGCTGGGCGGAGATTCTCTGTCGGCATTAGAGTATTCGCTCTTGCTCGACGAGATATTCGGCGTCGAGGTTCCAGTCGGTGTGATCCTCAACCCCGCCGGCAGCGTGCAGCGCATCGCGGACCATATCGAAGTTGAGCGCAACTCCCATGCGAACCGCCCCACGTTTGCCAAGGTGCACGGCAAGGCCAGTCGCAAAGTAAGTGCCGGTGATCTCACGCTCGAGAAATTCATCGATCGCCGGTTTCTGGACAGCGCGCCGAAATTGGAGCGACCGAGCGACGCAATCCACACGGTTCTGCTGACCGGCGCCACTGGTTATCTCGGTCGGTTCCTGGCGCTGGCGTGGCTGGAGCGACTGGCGGAGACCGGTGGCAAGCTGATTCTTATCGCTCGCGGCGCTGACGCCGCGCAGGCGCGTCAGCGTGTCGAAGCTGCGCTGGATACCGATCCGGAATTAATGCAGCACTTCCGGGCTCTGGCCGCGGAGCATCTTGAGGTCGTGTCAGGCGATCTTGGCGCACCCAACCTGGGTCTGAACGAGGAGACTTGGACCCGCCTCGCCAGGACGGTCGACGCGATCGTGCACGCGGGTGCTCACGTCAATCACATGCTTCCTTACAACCAGCTGTTCGCCACCAATGTCGCAGGTACGGCGGAGCTGGTCCGGCTCGCTCTCACCACCCATCTCAAACGGGTTCAATACGTCTCCACGCTTGGCGTGAGTGCCTTGGCCGAGCGCCTTGTTGACGAAGATAGCGATATCCGCGTTGCCGTCCCGGCTTGCGAGATCAACGACGGCTATGCCAACGGCTACGGCATCAGCAAATGGGCCAGCGAAGTTCTCCTGCGGCAGGCTTTCGATCTGTGCGGTCTTCCCGTCTCGGTGTTCCGGCCGGGCATGATCCTCGCTCACAGCCGCTACGCGGGGCAGCTGAATGTCCCTGATATGTTCACCCGGCTGTTGTTCAGTCTGGTTGTCACCGGTGTTGCGCCGGCGACGTTCTACGCGCAAGACCTGTCGAGCGGACGGCCGCATGCTCGCTACGAGGGATTTTCCGCCGATTTCCTCTCCGATGCGATCACCGCCATAGGTGTCCGCGACACGCAGGACTTCCATACTTACAACCTGTCGAGCCCATATGAGGACGGTATCTCGCTCGATACCTTCGTCGACTGGCTGGTGGACGCAGGCTGCAAAATCGAGCGGATCGGCAAATACGATGAATGGCTGTCTCGATTCAAGATAGCGATGCAGGCATTGCCCGAAGCGCAGCGGCAGCAGTCGCTGCTCACGCTTCTCGGACCTTACCGGCATCCGCAGATGGCCGGCGCGAAATCACTGGTGCGGAGCGAGCGGTTCTGCGCGGCGTCTCGAACGGCCGGCTTCGATATCCCGCATATGTCGGCGGCGCTGATCAACAAGTACGTCGCCGACTTGCGGCGTCTCCGTCTTCTGTAACGATGCTGCCAAGCGAGGTTTGAAGCTCATGGGCTGGACCGTTTCCGATCTTCCTTCGCTGAGTGGGCGAACCGCCGTAGTCACGGGGCCGGGTGGCCTGGGCTACGAGACGGCGCTCGCCCTGGCGCGAGCCGGTGCCGATGTCGTCCTGGCCGGACGCAGTCCCGCGAAGGGTGAAGAGGCGTTGGCGCAGATCCGCGCCTGTGTCCCGCAACCGCGCATCGTTTTTGAGCAGGTCGATCTGGCGAGCCTTGCGTCGATCAAGGCGTTTGCCGAGCGCCTTCTGCGAAGTCGCAACCAACTCGATCTCCTCGTCAACAACGCGGGCGTCATGGCGCCGCCGAAGCGCCAGATCACGGCCGACGGGTTCGAGCTGCAGTTCGGCACCAACTATCTCGGCCACTTCGCCCTCACTGCTCGGCTACTGCCGCTACTTCGCAGAGGAAACCAGCCGCGGGTCGTGAACCTCTCGAGCCTCGCGCACCGCTCCGGCAGGATCGACTTCGACGATCTGCAGACCGAGCGCCCCTACAAACCGTTCCGCGCCTACTGCTTATCCAAGCTCTCCCAGCTGATCTTCGCGCTCGAGCTGCAGCGACGAAGTGAGAGGAAAGGCTGGGGGCTGATGAGCAACGCCGCCCATCCCGGCATGTCTTCGACGAACCTCGTCGCAAACGGCCAAGGCGCAAATAGCATGCTGGCCTGGATGGAAAACCTGATGAAGCCCTTGTTCTGGCAGTCGGCTGCGGCCGGCGCGCTGCCGACTCTTTACGCTGCCGCGGCGCCCGGAGCGGCAGGCGGTGTGCTCTATGGTCCGGACGGTTTCATGGAAACAAAGGGAGCACCCAAACACGCTTGGATCGTCCCGATGGCAAGGCGGCCCGAGATCGCCGCTCGACTTTGGGAAATCTCGGAACAACTGACTGGTGTACAAATGAGCTAGGGCCCGCATCCTTCGCTCTTTGCGATTAAACCCTGAAGAATTGAAATCGGAAAACTCATAGGCTATGAAAAATAAAGCGCAGTGGCTCGCTGTTCTGTTGACCATTGGAGCCGTTTTGGAAACCGTGGCTGGCGTGGGATTCATTTTCCATCCGCAAGGATCGTTCGTTCTGCTTTCGGCTTCTGTGAATCCTGCGGGGGAACTCATGAACCGCCTCGCCGGCGGGGCGATATTTGGCTTGGCCATTGCCTGTTGGGCTGCCCGCAAGACCCCATTAGCGCCAGCAAGCCTTGGTGTATCGTGGGGCCTTCTCGCATACAACGTCGTCGGCTGTGCCACGCTGACCATGGCGGCCCTTGGAATATCTAACGGCGCAACTGTGACCGTGTTCGGCGCAATCGTCCACGGCGGGCTCGCGGCGGCGCAGCTGCGTGCGCTGCTCGCACGCGGGGAGACCGCAGCGGCGGCGTGACTTCTGGCGTGGCCACAGAGCTGACGGATCTAGCGGTACTCCTGCAGCTTGCGAGACCGGTCCGTTCCCATCGTTACCTACCATCTGCAGCGATGGCCCCGGCTGCCTGGTGGCCGCAACAATCGGAAGCCGACTCTCCAGGCATTTGCCACCGGACGGATTGAGATTCCTTTCCAACGATCCGTTAAAGATGAATTAAAGTTGTCGGGTTCAGCGACTCATTTCAATCATCGGGTTGAAGTTGAAGAACTCGCTCATTCAATTCACGGGGCAATCTAATGAAGCGCTCTGACACGCCGGCTTCTGTAAAAAGCAAGCCGAACATGAAAGCCGATGGGGTAACGGTCAAGGCAGGCACGACATCTGAAGATCGAGGGCAAAAGCGGCGACGAGCCTATCTGCCGGCAGATGAGCGCCGGCGCAGTATCATTGCCGCTGCACAAAAGGTGTTTGCTCGCACCAGTCTCCAGGGCGCGAGAACCCGCGACTTGGCGAAGGCCGCCGAAATCAATCAAGCAACACTATTTGAACATTTCGAGTCCAAGGAAGCCTTGTTTCACGAAGCGGTCGTAAAACCTTTGCTTGAAGCGATGCGGGGAATGCGCGACCGAGCCGCAGCCTACGAGAGCGCGGGTTCCGTAGAGGAATTGCGCCAGTTGGCGCGCGGTTCGACGCAGCGGCACGTCGACGTGATGGGAAAGATTTTCCCACTGCTCACTGCGGCACTATTTTCGGATCTCGCATCCGGCCGGAAGCTTTATCGTGAGCAGATCGCTCCACTGTTGAAGCAACGCAGCGAGGCCATCAGCGGCTTGATCCGCGAAGAGCTGGATCCGGAATTCGTCGAACTGGCCACTTTCGGCATCCTGTTCGCACTTGCGATGGATCAAACCTTTAGAGGAAAGATTTGGAACGTCTCCGACGTCATCGAACAGTTCATGATCATGACCACCACCGGATTCACTAAACAAACCGGTGGAAGCACCCGGCAAAAGAAGTCACGAAATGCCAAAACGACCTGATGGATTTCGCTCGCCGGGCCGCTCATCCCGCGGATGATTGCCCGCTTTTGTGCGTCTATTTTCGATAACCGGCCGTCCATTTTTGGCACGACGTTAAAATTCGTCCGCGGTGGTTCCAGCCGAGGCTGTGTAAAAACATGGCGTGAGGTTTGCTGCGGATCGCTTTGTCATTGTGAGTGACGGAGCATCTGATGAAGCGATTTATCGAGGGCGAGGATCGGTCACAGAGCGTGTTGTTTC
>Ga0265334_10001050_pt1 | contig 13621 bp, 10 predicted proteins | sample 42023metaG_FD_192442 | JGI IMG/M metagenome (GOLD analysis project Ga0265334, IMG submission 192442) | Rhizosphere microbial communities from Carex aquatilis grown in University of Washington, Seatle, WA, United States - 4-20-23 metaG | ecosystem: Host-associated > Plants > Roots > Rhizosphere... | reverse complement strand
GCCCCGGACGCTACGGGTGCGCGTCTTCTCGAACCTCCCCTTCCTGATGCATCCGAAGCAGCTGCGCTGGGGACTCGGCCTGGACCGCCTGATCAAGATCGAGGCCGACGGGCGCGTGCGAGGAATGGATATCTACGAGGGCACCGTGGGAAGCCTGCTGGAAGAGCCGCTCTCGTCGATCTTCCCCCGTACGCTCGAACGGCACGCCGACCCCTTCGTCGTCCGCGAGCTCACGCGCGTACGCACCATGCGGGACTGGGCATCGGCGTGCCGCGCCATCGACCTGCACTTCGCGTCCGGCGAAGATCGCGCCCGCATCCTCCAGCGACAACCAGCGTTGCCGGTTCCACCAGCCCTCGTCGCCTCCTCTGCGCCGCCCTCGCCGCGCAGGAAGGTCGCCCTGGATCTGCTCTCATGAGGCTTCCGTCCCGGGCCATCCCGAGGGTGCATGCGCCATCCCCCGAGTCGTTCCGGCGGCTCCACGAGCTGCCGCGCCTTCCGGTTGTCATCACCGGGGCGCTCGACGGTCGGGCGGCCACGAGAACGTGGTCGTTCGAGCACCTCGCGACCCACGGCGACGTCGCGGTAACGGTGCGCGTCTCGCGACGCGGCGAGGCGCAGCTCTTCGACGGAAATCCGGGTGCGGCCTTCGAATTTCGCGAGCTCCCGCTTCGTGCGGCGCTGGCCGGCCTCTCGGAGCCGAACGGCGAGGTCTGGTACGTGCAGCACTGCGATCTGCGCGCGGTTCCCGTCCTGCACGATGAGGTGGGGCCCCTCGTCTATGCGTCGCGCGCTGCGCGCACGGAATCGAAGCTCTGGGTGTGCGGCGCCGGGACGAAGAACCCGCTCCACTGGGACACCCACCACGCCGCGCTGGCGCAGATGGCAGGCGAGAAGCGCTTCGTACTCTTCCCTCCAGAGGACTCGCCGAAGCTTGCGTCGTTCACGCACCGCACGCTGTGGCGCACGACGGGGCTCGATCTGTCGGCCGTCGATCGTTCGCGCTTTCCGCGCGTCGACGACGCGTCCGCCTGGTCCTGCACGGTGCAACCGGGCGAGGTCCTCTTCGTCCCCTACGGCTGGTGGCACTACATGGAATGCGACGCGCCCACCATATCGGTCACGTGGTGGTGGCCGCCGTCGTTCTCGGCGCACGTGCGGGATTCGCTACGCGAGCGCTTGTCGACGTGGGTGAAGCGCGGGCTGCGCGCCGTCAGGCTCGAAGAAGGCCGGTCGCGCGGCCCCACGAAAGCGTCGCCTCGATCGCCTCCGTCCGGGTGAATCGCGGTCGGAAGCCCGTCGATCGCCAGCGGCAGGTGTCGAGCGGAAGCGGCGTCGTTGCGTAGCGCACGCTCTCCGTCGTGAGCGGTGGGCGGAGCCCGAGTGGCGGCAGTGCGCGCTCGCAGAGCCACGCCGCCGCGTTCAGCACCGGCCCGGGCACGGCAGGGAAACCTGCGCCGCGCCCCAGTGCACGCGATATCTCGGTGGCGAGCTCGCGGCGAGACACGGGCTCCCCGTCATCGACGAGGTAAACGCCACGGAGTGTCGTCGACGCCGCGGCGTGCAGCAGCGCGTCGATCAGCGTCTCGACGAAGATCCACGACCTCCGTGCGTTACCGTCGCCGAAGTGGAAATAGGTGCCGCGCTGGATGCGCGTGGCCATGTGGAGCACCACGTCCCGTGTCGAGTGCGGCCCGTAGATGCCCGGCGGCCGCAGCACTACCGCGTCCGGTCGCGCTGCGAGCAGCGCTCGTTCTCCTTGAAGCTTCGTTCTGCCGTAGGCGTCGTGGGGTGAGCACGGCGCCGACTCGGTGAGCGGAACGCGGCTCGTGATGGGAAACACGTCGGTCGTGGAGACGTGCACGAAGCGCCCGCCGCGGGAGGCCTCCGCGAGCCGAAGGGTACCGTCGACGTGCAGGGCGTGACCCGCGTCATGATTGCCGTCGATCGCGGCGGCGCAGTGGAACACCACGTCCGGCGGAGGCAGGGCAAGAAGCCCGCTCACGTCCGGCAGCGCGCCCACCACGACGCGAGCGCCCTCCGGGGAGCGCCTTCTCGAAGAAGGTCGAACCAGTGCCACGACCTCGTGGCCCTGCGAGCAAAGCTTCCGCGTCAACGCACTCCCCACGAACCCGGTGGCGCCCGTGACCCAAGCCAGCACCAGCCGACTATCCCACTTCGCGCCGGGGGGTGCCTCGCGATGCGCCGACAGCCGGCTCTATCGCGCCAGCTGGCCTGCCGTGATGAGGGTTCTCACGGGCTGACGAGTGACGACCGGCCTCGGCCCCAGCCGCTGGACGCCTCTCTGCATTGCGTTCTGACGTGGTCCCGACCATCCCTTGCCTCTCTGCATTGCGTTCGGGCGTGGTCCAGACCACCCATTTGCCTCTCTGCATTGCGTTCGGGCGTGGTCCAGACCACCCATTTGCCTCTCTGCATTGCGTTCTGACGTGGTCCAGACCACCCATTTGCCTCTCCGCATTGCGTTTGGACGTGGTCCAGACCAGCCCTTGCCTCTCTACATTGCGTTTGGACGTGGTCCAGACCAGCCTTTGCCTCTCTGCATTGCGTTTGGACGTGGTCCAGGCCATTTTCTACCGCGCCTTCCGAGAATCGCCGCGCGACTTTCTCGTTCTGAAAGCAGTCCGCGCCGGCTTCGCCGGTAGTCCGACTGGTTTGATTTGCACCGCGCCAACGAGACGCGCCTGGCGACATTCGCTTGCTGAGAGCAGTCCGCGCCGGGCTCGCCGGTAGTCTCACTGGCCTTTCATTGGCTGATCGTGATCTGTTCTTCCATGCCTTTTCAGGTCTTGGCGGCCCGCGTGGCTGCGCCTCGCGGGCTGACGACCGACGACGCGTTGCGAGGCGACGTCTGTTCGCTACCCCTCCATCTCTCTATCTCTCCACCACCCAACCGCCGCTCGAATCCCTTCCTCCAGCTCGAACTCTGGCTCGAACCCCGCGTCACGCGCACGCGAGATGTCGATGAGCTGAGTCGCGCTCCGCACGCGGACGTGAGCCGGCGCGAAGGGAGGGGGCGCCGAGGACGGGCGCGGGATCCACGCATTGAGACGGGCGGCGGCGAGCGCGACCCGGCGTGGGACGGAAGGAAATCGCGGCGTTCTGCCCAGGGCGCGGGCGATGGTCGCAGCTAGCTCGCGCTGGGACGACGCCCGCGCGTCGGCGATGTGAACCACGCCGGCCCCGTCGCGCGCGGCAAAGTGCACGGCGGCGGCGGCCACGTTCCTCACGTTGCAGAGCGACCAGCGGTTCTCGCCGTCGCCGAGCAGGATGAACCGACGCGCGCGCACCCGGTCATGAACGAACCGGACGTACCCTCCCGGATCGTGCGCGCCGTAGACCTCCGGCGGCACGAGAGCCGTGAAGCGGAGACCGCGAGTGGCGGCGCGCGCCAGTATGTCCTCGCTTCGTCGCTTGTACGCGCCGTAGACGGAGAGCTTGCCCGGGGAGGCATCCTCGCGCAGAGCACCGTCCCAGCGGAGATCCCCGTAGCGACTGACGCCGCTCACGAAGACGAAGTGCGCGCCGTGTGACAGCGCATGGCCAGCGAGCGCCTCCACGCCCCGCACGTATACTTCCTCGCAGCGGCGACGCACCTCGTCGGGTGGCGAGGCGTCGCCACGACGCCAGACTCCGGCAGCATAGACGACCGCGTCGTGCGCCTCAGCGAGAACCTCTTCCGGAATCGCGCCGAGGGTACCCTCGACGACGCGCACACCGAGGAGACGCGGGTCCTTCGCGGCACGTGGCGCGGAGCGCACGAGCGCGCGCACGTCGTGTCCGTCCGCGACGAACGTCTGCGCGGCATGTCCGCCAAGGAAGCCGGTCGCGGCGACGACGAGCACGCGCATCCCTCGAGGCAATAGCCGAAACTCGGGGGGCTCGATCGCGAAAGTCGCTCTCCGCGGGCCGGTTGCTGCTCATCATGCGTTCGGGTACGCTGCCCCTGCCATGCTCGCGGGAGTAGTCCGGGAAGTCTCGAGGCCCGGCAGCATGACGGCGACGCGGTTCGAGAGCGACTTCGTGCGGCCCGGGCAGCCAGTGGTGATCCGCGGTCTCGCCTCGCATTGGCCCGCGCGAAGCTGGGATTTTCACGAGATCTGGAGGCACTTTCCGTCTCGCAAGCTCCGCGCGACCGGCGTGTCGCCGCCGGACGGGCGTAGAGCCATCTGGTCCCTGACGCCGGACGAGCTCGCCCAGCGGATGACGAGCGACGTCGACGCCGACTCCAAGGCGCCACGTCCCGACTGGCTCTTCGACGTCCACGACGAGCTGCCAGAGTTGCTGGAACACCTGCCGCCGCCGCCCGTTTGCGTCGGCACGAGCCAGTATCGGCTCTTCATGGGGCGCGACACGGTCACGCCCGGTCACTACCACTCGTTTCAGCACGCGCTCATCTGCCTGATACACGGCACGAAGCGCGTGCTGCTCTATTCTCCGTCGGATTCTCCGCATCTCTATCCGGAGCCGTTCGCCGGGGACAATCCACACTATCAATCGAGTCAGGTCGACTTCGCGGCACCTGACGCGAAACGCTTTCCAAAGGTCACTAGCGTGCGGCCCCTCGAAGTGACCCTCGCGCCGGGCGACTCGCTGTTCGTGCCCGTGCACTGGTGGCACGCGGTGTACGGGGTGGGTCGCGTCCTGTCGACGAGTCTCTTCTGGAATGCGCGCCTCCGCGACTACCGCTTTCCCCACCCGGGATTGACGGCGATCGCGGCCGTCGTGCGCTCGCACCTCGGGCGCGGGCTGCGCCGGGTCGGGAATCTCGCGCCGCAGGTCGCTCGGGAACGATAAGAGCTCGCATGGCGTTGACCGGAAGGCTCGGGGCGCGCGCGTCGCGGCTCACGTGGCGTCTTTCGGAAGGCATTCCGCTCGATGCGCGTTCTCTCGCCCTGTCGCGCATCGGCTTCGGAGCGCTCTTGCTCCTCGATCTGCGCGAGCGCGTCGCGCTGCTCTCCCGGTTCTACACGGACGCTGGATTCGTCCCGCGCGCAGAGGCCCGGCGTCTCTGGGCGGCGGTGTTGCCGCATGCGCTGCCACCCTGGTCGCTGCACTTCTTCAGCGGCTCGTCGGCCTTCCAGGCAGTCCTCCTCGCGCTCCAGGGCGCCGCGGGGGTCGCGCTCGTCGTGGGGTATCGCTCACGCATCGCCGCTCTTTCCGCCTACGTGCTCTTGCTGTCGCTCTGCCAGCGCGACGTCCTCGTCACGGGCGGCGACGAATGGATGCTCGCGGCGTTCCTGTTCTGGATGCCCTTCGTGCCGCTCGACGGCGCGTTCTCCATCGAGTCGCGGCTCCACGAGCCGCGAGTACTGCCGCGACCGCGCACCGTGTCCTCGCTCGGAACGCTCGCGTTCACGGCGCAGCTCGTGATGATCCTCTTCTTCGCGGGGCTGCAGAAGGTCCTGTCGTCGGAGGCCTGGCGCGAGGGGAGCGCCCTTCACCAGGTCCTTCAGGACGTGCCTGCGACACCTTTCGGCCTGTCGCTCGGAACCCTGCCCCTCCTCGATTGCGTGCTCAGCTACGGAGCTCTGGTCGCGGAGCTCGTCGGACCCTGGTTCCTGATCTTCCCCGTAGCGCGGCCCGTGCGAGCGGCGGCCATCCTGTACATCGGCGCCAACTTGCTCGGCTTCGCGGCGGCTCTCGAGGTCGGTCGCCTGCCGTGGGTCGCGCTCGCTGCGCTCGTTGCGCACGTCCCGGGTTCCGCGTGGGAACGGCTCGGCCTGCCCGCTTCGCTCACGCCCGCCGGCGAGGTCTCGACGAGCCCAAGTGGCCGTCATTCGAAGATGATGGACGTGATGCTCGTCGTAGCGTTGCTCCACGCGCTCGCATACAACGTCGCGCGTCTCCGGAACGACGAGGCAGAGCCCACGTGGCTCGAGGCACTCGCCGGCGTGGTCGTTCCACGCCAGGGCTGGGGCATGTTTCGCAAGGTCGGCCTGCGCGGCGTCCCCGAGTGGTTCGTCGTCGCGGGTACTCGGAACGGTGAAACCACGCCGTCGATCCGCCTGCCCGACGGCCATCCGCTCGGCCTCGAGCTGGACTCGGCTGCAAGCAGCCTTCGTGGAAACCAGCGCTGGGGCTACTTCTGGTCGCGCGCCGAGATGCTCGCCACCGACTACCCGGACGTCCTTCAGCGCTACCTCCAGAGCGAGTGCGATGATTTTCGCCCGGTAGCGCCGCTCGAGCGCGTCGAGATCGTGTGGGTGCGTGGGCGCCGTGGCGCGCGCAAGCACGAGACGCTGACGGCGCACACCTGTTCGGAAGCGCGAGAGCCCGCACCCTGATCGACAGCGGTGCTCTGCCTGGCATAGGATTGAGCGAGAGAAGGTTCGTGGATGGCCGACGTCGTTTTCGCAAGTCTCCGGAACCGGACCTATCCGTACCCGTACCTGGGCGTCGGTTATCTCTCCGCCGTGCTCCAGCAGCGCGGTATCGACGTCGAGCTCGTCGATGGTTCCGTCCACGATCTCGACGTGGCGGGCATCGCGGAGCGTGCAGCGCGGCTCGGGCCCGCGATCGTCGGCGTCACGGCCATGTCGCCGGGGCTCCGTGACGCTTACGTCCTGGTGCGCCTGCTCCGCGCGAAGCTTCCGGATGCAACGATCGTCCTTGGCGGTTCGCACGTGAGCGCCGACCCCGGCGCGGTCGCCGGCATGGGTCTACGCTACGGGTTCGCCGGCGAGGCAGAGGCGTCGTTCGGCTCCTTCTGCGAGCACGTCCTCGGCGGTGGAGAGCCTCCCGCGGAGCTGCCCGGGCTCGTCATGGACGGTCGCGCGAACCCGGCGGCGCCCGTCGCGGAGCTGGATACGCTGCCGTTCCCCACGCGCCTGCCGCTTGCGCACGGAGGCTGGCATCACGTCGCGCACGGGGGCTTCGCCACGGTGCTCGCATCCCGGGGATGCCCGTACGACTGTGCATTCTGTCATCACGACCGCAAGATGCGCTCCCGGTCGCCGGAGAACATCGTGACCGAGATGGAGCGCGTGCATCGGGATCAGGGCTGCACCCGGTTCGAGTTCGTCGACGAGGTCTTCACCGTGCATCACGACTGGGTGTCGCGCATCTGCGGGCTCCTCCGGGAGCGACTCCCGCGGGTGACCTGGACGTGCGAGACACGGGTCAACCTGGTCGACCAGGAGCTGCTCCGGGAGATGGCCGCCTCGGGATGCACAGGGGTGGCCTACGGCATCGAGAGCGCGTCGAATCGGGTGCTGCAGACGCTCAGCAAGCGGCAACGCGTCGATCAGTGCGTGCGCGCGCTCACGCTGTCGAAGGAGGTGGGCATCGATCCCGGCGGCTTCCTGATGCTGGGTTTGCCCGGCGAGACCGAGGAGGACATGCTCGCGACGATTCGCTTCGCGCACGAGGTCGCGAAGCGGGTGACGTTCAGCCGCACCCTGGTGCTCCCACGCACGCCGCTGTTCGACTCCGCGGTACGCGCCGGCAAGATCGAAGAGGACCGCTGGCACCGCTTCATGCTGGGCAAGGCGCCGCTCCCCTATTACGTGCCCGATGGCATGACGGAGCGCCGCATGGCGTGGCTCTACCGTCGGGCCGTGGCTGGCTTTCACCTCCGGCCGGAGCGTCTCGCTGCGCTTCTCCGCGGCGTCCGTGGCCCTAGCGGAGCACGGGTGGCGCTGCAATCGCTCCACTATTCCTTCAAGGTCATGCGGGAAGTGCACTGAGCTCGGGCGCGCGAAAGCAATCGTCGGACCCAACATGATCGTGTACGGCTCGATCGTCACCGTCGTCGCGTGGCTCGCGGTCTGGTGCATCGGTGAGAGCACGGCGCGCTTGCTGTTCGGTCGGCGCGCTCGCCTCGTCACGGCGGCCACGCGGTTGCCGCTCGGCCTCTCTCTGTTGCTCTGCCTGCTCGAGGCAGCAGGGTATTTCTTGTCGATCCGCGTGGCGGTGTTGCTCGCGCTCCCCCTCGTGTTCCACGGGGCCGTCACCGTGGTGACAGCCGCTCGTCGTGGCTCGTTGCGCGCGGACCGAGCCCTGGCACTCGCGAGCTTCGCGGGGCTCTCTGTCGGACTCGTTCCGGTCGCAGCCGCGGGCCGCTTCACCGCCGCGGCGCTCACCAACAACGACGGCACCTACTACATCACCGCGGCGGACTGGCTCGGTCGCGTCCCGTGGCGTGCCCAGTACTCGACGTGGGAGGCGGTGCCCACGTCGCTCTGCATGCTCGAACGCGTGCTCCACCTGTGGCAATGGCGCACCGGAACGCCGAACCTCATGGCGGCCGTGTCCGCGCTGTCCGGCCTCGGGAGCACGGCGACGCTGGCCGTGGTGACGGCGCTACTCTTCGCCTGCGTGCCGTGCGCGGCCATCGGCGTGGCGCGAGGGCTCGGCCTTTCGCGCGGCGGGCTGCAAGAGCTCGGCGTCGGTCTGCTCACGACGTTCAGCGCGGCCTCGGCCTTTCTCGGATTCCAGCACATGACGGGACACCTCGGCGTGGAGTCGCTGTTTCCGGCGTCGTGCGCGGCGGCGCTTGGGTGCGCGCGGCACGGGGGATGGCGGCGTGCGTTCCATGCCGCGATGCTCTCCGGCGCGAGCGTCGCGCTCTTCGCGGACGGCGCTGCCGTGCTCGTCGTGATCGGCGGCGCCGCGCTCGTCGGCGGACACGCGCACCTGACGCGCGCGATGAAGTGGACCCTCGCCATGGCCCTCGCGACCGTCGCGGTCGCTCCCTTCACCGTGGCGCGTGCGGCGGGTGCCGCGTGGAACACGTTCCGGTACCGGGTGCCCTCGTCGAGGGTCGTCTTCCCGCAACGCGGCTGGCTTCCGCGTGGCGTGCTCGACGAGCTCGCGACCCTGACCGGCGTCGACCCGTGGCCACCTTGGCCCGCGGCCACCCCCCCCGGCGCACAGACCATCGTCGAATGGCTCGGAGCCCTCTGTGGCGGGGTGCTCCTCGTCCTCGGCGCGAGTCGGCTCCGCCGCCATCGTGGTGAGCTGCTCGCGGGGGTGTTCCTCGGTGCCGTGGTCCTCCTCGGCGCCGTGCTCGCCCACGTTCACTACCTGCAGGGCAAGGTGTTGCTCACGGGCGCGGCCTTCGTCATGCCGCTCTGTGGCGTCGGAGCCTCGAAGCTCGTGGGTAAGTGGCGCTTCATCGTCGTCCCCTTCGTCGTTGCGGAGCTCGGTTCCGTTGCGCAGCTCTCGCGACCTTCCGCGTTCAAGGTGGTCGACGGACCGGAACACGACGCGCTCCTGCGCGAGCTTTCGAGGGTCCCACCCGGCTCTCTCCTTTCGCTCGACGGCCTCGGGGCGCCGGCCGACACCGTGCTGGACGAGCATCGCGCGCAGCGCGCTGCGCTTCTCGACGGCCTCTTGCCGATGCAACCCGGTCTCGACGGCGGGTTCTACGTTCCGCTCTGCATCGACCTGCAGCGGCCATCGACGTTGCCGGAACGCGCGTACGCCCTTCAGCGAACGACGTCAGAAGTGCTCACGCGCGGGACGACGCTCTCGGCGTGGGGGACCTTTCGCCTCGTCGAGACGGATCTTCGCCCCATGGACGGGTTCATCGCGGCCTGGGCGCCGACGCACGGCTGGATCCGCGCGGAGCATGACCCGGACGGCAGGGTGTTCCGGTGGGGCGAATGGACGTCGTCGGGCACCCTCCACGCAATCTCGAGCTCGCCGTGCGCACGGCTTCGTGGCGAGATGCGCGTGGTGCGCGGTTCGGGCGTCGTCGAGGTGAACATCGACGGCGCGCCCGCGTACGAGGGGACCGCGTCCCCGGAGTGGTCGTCCTTCGAGACGGCGCCGTTCTCGCTTCTGGACGCCGTGAGGATGAGCTTCTCCGTCGCTCGCGTCACGGTGGCCGCCCCGGATGCGGCGCACGCCCTCGCAGTGAGCCAGCTCTCGCTCACGCCGCTCGCCCGGTGCGGCACCATCCGTCGAGCGGACGACCGTGTGGGCAGCACGGAGCTTCCGATTCCGGTCGACGGCACCACGGAATTCATCGTCGAGCCGCCGCTCGCGACGAGGTGTTACCAGGTCGCCGTTCACGTCGAAGTCGACGCGCCCACGTCCGTTCGTCTGTCGACCGACGGCGGCGCGCCATCCTGGCGATACGTCACCGAGACGGAATCGGTGCTCGAGCTCGACGCGCTCGCGGCTCCCGGGGAGCACCGCATCGGCATCGCGCAGGGCGGAGCGGCGCATTCGGTCCGTCTGACGGGGGTGGACGCGATCCCGCGAGCTTGTGCGCCCTGACTTGCTCGTCACGCCGCAGCGCGCGTCTCGCTCGCGACTCAGAACCTGCCGTTGACGAGCAACGACTGCGGGCCGACTTTGAAACTCAAGGACGGCGCCTCGTGCAGGGCCGTCTCCGTCTTGCTGCTCTTGCCGTAGAGAACGAGGAGCGTCACGCCCGTCGCCACGCCCACGCCGCCGACGATGAAGCCGACCACGCCGAGGGTGCTCGCGGTGTTTGCCTGATGGTCGAGATCGTCGATGTGAGGGCGCTGGTCGGGGCAGCCGGTGTCGGCGCAGTTGTTCGAATTGAAAGCCGAGGTGGCGTCGCTGCGCTTACTCGACGAGCTGAGCGTGAACACGGTGCCCATGATGAGGCCAGCGGCGCCGACGCCGAAGCCGACGAACGAACCGATGAGCAGTCCCTTCGGTTTCGACGGGCTGCCCGGTGTGGGCTCTGCGGGAGTCGTCGTCGCGGCCACCGGCGCAGTTTGCCCCTCCGCAGGCCCGTTCGCAGCGGGTTGTGCGGGCGTCGTGGCGGGCGGCTTCACCGCGGCCGCCGCGCCCAGGGGCTCGACCGGAACGGGCGCGAAGCCATTCGACGGCACGAGCTCGAGGACCACCTTCTGTCGCTCGCTCTCCTTGATCTGGATCGACGCCGTTCCGGCCAGGCCCTTTGCGGTGGCGTCGAACTTGTGCGCGCCGGGATTGACCGGGCGCGGGATCCCCACGAGCGCCGGGGGCACCCGCGCGCCATCCTGGCTGAGCGCCAGGTCCTTCGGAACGTCGCCCTTGATGGTCAGCGTGACGTAGGCGAGTCGCGCCTCCACCGCGCTGACTTCCTTCGCAGCACTCTCCTTCGCGGACCGGAAAACCTGGGGCGCGTCGGCCTTCAGATCCTCGTGAATGATGGTGAAGTAGTTCTCGCGCGACTCCACGAGCTGGCCGATCTCCGCTTGAGCGCGCGCCATGTAGAGCAGATGCGGTGGCGCGTGGACGAGCGATTCGGCCCGCTTGAAGTAGTCGACCGCGTCTGCCCATCGCTTTTCCGAAAATGCTCGAGCGCCCTCTGCGGCGGCGGCGCGAGCGTCCACGCGGTCGTCGGTGTTCTGGGCGAAGCCGTCGGGAGCGCGAGCCAGGCATCCCAGAGTGACTGCGAGCATCGCCACACGTCGCCCGGTCGAACGGGGCATGGATAGGGGCCTCATCGACCGCCAACTCTATCACACGTAAACCTTCGCCCGGGAGGCGACGGTTCTTGACACTCGTGACAGCCGGGGGGTCCGATCGGGTCCTCCACGATGCGCGATTCCGAGCGTTGGTTTTCCTTGGCGTACGGGATCTGGCTCTTCGGCTTCTTCGCGTATTTCGTCCCTGCGGCAACCTGGAATCCGGTCTCGCGCTTCGACCTCACGCGGGCCATCGTCGAGCTCCGCACGCTTTCCATCGACGAGTACGCGGACGACACCGGCGATCGGGCCTTCGCGCGCGGCCACTGGTACACGGACAAGGCCCCGATTCCGTCCCTGCTCGCCGTGCCCGAATACGGGGCTTTCTATCTGAGCCAGCGCGTGCAGGGCGAGCACCCGGCGTACACGGTGTTCGCCACTCCGAAGACTCCTGCGCTCCGAGTCTCCGTGAATGGTGCGTTTCAGCGCGGCCTGTATGTGTGTTCGCTGTCCACGGCGGGGCTCGGGACGGCGTTCCTCGGCGTGCTCCTCTTCCGGCTTCTCTTGCGGTGGTACACGCCCCGGGCGTCGCTGGTCGGGTCTGCCGGGACGGTGCTCGGCACTCCGCTTCTTCCTTATGCAACGAGCTTCTACGGTCACTCCGTCGCGGCCGTCTTTCTCGTGGCCGCGTTCGTCGCCCTCTTTCCCGCTTCCCCGGTCTCGCCGTCTGCAAGCCGAGTCCGGCTCGCGGGGGCGTGTCTTGCACTGGCCGTCGGGTCGGAATACATCGTCGCGCTGCCGGCGCTCGTGCTCGGCGTCGTGTTTCTCGCGGGCCGGCGGCGCGTCGACGTCGTCCCGCAGGCGCTCCGTGTCGCCGCTGGCGCGCTGCTACCGCTGGCGCTCATCGCGGCCTATCAAACCGCCTGTTTCGGAGCCCCGTGGCGCACGGGGTATTCCTTCCTCGTCCGGCCGGAGTTCATCCGAGGACACGCATCCGGGTTCATGGGGCTGCACTGGCCCTCGTCTTCGGGGCTCTACGGTATCTTGCTCGGCCGTTCCCGAGGGCTCTTCTTCCTGGCTCCGGCGACGGCGCTGGCGTTGGGCTTCGGCGTTCGTCGAGCGGTGCAGAGTCGCGACGCCGTATCGATCGCACCGATCGCCACGTTCTCCGCGCTGCTCCTCGCGAACGCGGGCTACTACATGTGGTGGGGTGGCGCGGCAGCGGGCCCGCGTCACCTCGTCCCCGTCATCGCGTTCCTCGCGATGGGGCTCGCGGCGGCGTGGCAGTCCCGCATCGTCTTCGTCACGGCCGTCCTTCTGGCCGTCTCCGTCGGCAACGCCGTCGTCCTCACCGCCGTCGGGCTGGAGGCGCCGGATAATGTCGACACCCTCTTCGGCTACGCTTACCAGCGGCTCGGCGCGGGCGAGATCGCGTCACTCAGCGGCGCGTCGAACCTCGGCATTCGCCTCGGGCTCTCGCCCGCCTCGACGCTGTTGCCGATCGTCATCTACCTCGTATTCGGCGTGAGATTCTTGCTTCGCCGGGTGGACGCGTGGGTCGTCGCGACGAGCGACCAGGAGCGGGGGGGACGAGCGAATCCGGCTCAGGCGAAAGCGTAGCGACGCCGCTTCAGTTCGCGTTCGACGTCGGGCCGTCGTCGGAGGCGTCGAGAGTCGCGCCCGTCCCCGTCGAAGCGCCGGTGCCGGTCGTCCCGCCGGCGTTGCTCTTTCCGCCGCTCGTCGTTCCGCCGCTGGTGGTTCCCGAGCCGCCGGTCGTTCCGCCGCGCCCGCTGTTCCCGGTGCCGCTGGTGCCGCCCTTGCCACCGCCGGAGCTGCCGCCGCTGCCCGTCTGATCGCCGACGCCGACGCCGACGTCGGCCGTCTCTCCACCGGAACCGCCTGAACCGTAGTTGCGCTGGTCGGCGCTGCACGCGACGTAACCGGTGCACACCAGTACGAACAGACCGAGGAACAGGACGCTCCGGTATCCGGGCGCCGTGCCTCGCGGGGGAGCCGGTCGTCTCATGCCTTAATGACCGAGGATGCAGGCGTTTTTCGCCGCGTGTCAAGAACGCCGACGGGCGACGCTTCCCGCCACACCCTCTTCCTGTCTCACATCGGCGGGAAGGTACGAGCGCGGTCCCGGGGCTGTCCCGCTCCCTGGTAAGCTCGCCAGACGATCGTGAAGAGGATTCCCGTCTACGAACCCGCCCCGACGCTCGAGG
>Ga0265334_10001046_pt1 | contig 13642 bp, 10 predicted proteins | sample 42023metaG_FD_192442 | JGI IMG/M metagenome (GOLD analysis project Ga0265334, IMG submission 192442) | Rhizosphere microbial communities from Carex aquatilis grown in University of Washington, Seatle, WA, United States - 4-20-23 metaG | ecosystem: Host-associated > Plants > Roots > Rhizosphere... | reverse complement strand
TTCGAAGGGGATGCCCGCGAAGGTCTCGCCCACGTTGAACGCCGCCCCGTCGCGGTTGTAGTTGCGGTGGTCCTGGGGCGCGAAGACCGTGGTCTTCTCGAACTTGTTGGCCAAGAGCCCGCTGGCAAGCGGCAGGCGCGCGATGACGGCCACCTTCCGCGTCCGGCACTTGGGCAAAAGGTCTTCCAGGGGTTTTTGGCGGAAAATGTTGAGGATGACCTGGAGGGACGAGAGGCCGGGCTGTTGGAGGCAGAACAAACCCTCCTCCACCGTCTCCACGCTGGCCCCGAAGTTCCGGATCTTCCCTTCCTTCTTCAGCTCCCGGAGCCACTCGAACACCTCGCCCTTTTTCATCACTTCGAAGGGGAGGCAATGGAGCTGTTCCAGGTCCAGGACCTCCAGTTTCAGCCGTTGGAGGGAACCCTCTACGTGGGCCTTGAAGTTGGCGCGGGTCCAGTTGGCGGCCCCGCCCGGCTGGGGAAACCGCCCCAGCTTGGTGGCCACGAAGGCCTCACCCAGTTCCTTGCCCGCCAGGAACTTGCCCAGGATCGTCTCGCTGCGTCCCGCGCCGTAGACGTCGGCGGTGTCGTAGAACCGGACGCCGTGGTCCCAGGCCGTTTCCAGGATGCGGAGGGCATTGTCCTCGCTCATCTCGCCCCAATCGCCCCCGAACTGCCAGGTGCCCAACCCCACCTCGGATACCTTGACCTGGGTGTCGGCGAATTCGCGGAATTTCATGGGTCTCCTGGGGTTTCAAAGTGTTGGACGGATTTGTTCCAGATGAGTTTAACCGAGGCCCGGACGCCTGAAAAGCGCTTCAAAGCTTGGCAATCGACGGCACCCCGGGCTTCCCAAACGCCGTCCATAGCCCGTGGGCCACGAACCCGGCGCAGGTCGCGAAGGCCTCGCCCGACGCGCATCCTCCCGTCTCCTCGTCCACCGACTCGCAGGCCACCCCGGCGTCCATCCGGGCCCGACGGAAGAAGCCTCCGGCCTTCACCTGATCCCCCGCCAAGAGGCTGTTCACCGCCGCCAGGACCCAAGGGTGCGGCGCGTGGGAGCAACCCACTTCCTCGAACGGCTTGCCCTGGAAAGAGTAGGGGTATTCGGAAGAATGGATCCAGGCGGTCGTAGCCTTCCAAACCGGGTCCTTCGCGGAGCAGAAACCGTAATAAGGAAGGAGCATGAGGCTTCCCGGCGGCTCGTCATAGAGCAGGTGGTTCCCCTCCAGGTCCACCGACCAGGCAAATTGCTTTCCGCCCTTCCCTTTGACGACGCAATGTTGAAGGATCGCCTTCTTGACCGCCGCCGACTTCTTCAGGCAGGGACGGGCCTCGCCCGGTTTCCCCACCGCTTTCAGGAGCCCCGCCAAGTCCACCAGGGCCTTCCAAACCAGGACGTTGTCGTAGGTCACGTAGCGCTGGGGCCAAGGATCATCCGAGGGAAGCAGTTGGGTCTCGTAGAGGTCCACTTTCGGGTGTTTCTTCGCGGCGAGGCGCGCCGGGAAACCCCTGAGGTGTTCCAGCGCCTCGGCCCGCTTCAGGAACGACTTGTCCCCCGTCGCGCCGACGTAACGGGCCAGGGCCAGGATGGGCGCGCAGAACCCGTCCAGCTCGAACCCGGGCTCCAGCATATTGCCGTTCAGGTACCGGCTGTGGACCCCGAAATTGCGGGCTTGCCGCGTGAAGGCGTATTCCAGGATCCGCCGGGCCCAGGGCGGGTCCAGCGCGAGGAGCGAAGGGAACGACCAAAGCAGGCTGTCCCGGTCCCAGTAGGCGCCGCTGACGTAATAGCGCGGACTGCGGGACGTCAGGGCCACGGTCTCCCCGGTGTCGAGGGTCAGGCCCGTGGCGAAGAAATAATTGAAGAAGGCGTTGAGGTTCATGACATGGGTGAGGACCGGGTCGGGCAGGACACGTCGGCGGTCCGCCAGCCAATGGGCCGTTCGTTTCTCGATGGCCGCCGCCCCCTCGCGCTGGAGTTCCCGGGCCGGAGTCAGGGCCCCGATCTCGTCGGGTCCCAGGCCGAAATAAAAAGCCGTCTCCCAAACCTCCCCCGGCGCCAGGTCGCGGCCGACCTTACCGCTCACGAACACCTCACCGGTGCCCGAGGCCGGGAAACCCCGTCGATGGATTTTCTTGGGGGCGAAAAGCGGTTCCCCGGCGATCTTAAAGGTGAAGGAAGTCCGCGAATCCGCCGGGTAGAAGCCGAGCGAGGCCAGGGGCGCGGGGCCCCGCAGCTCCAGAACCGGCATATGGTCCCAGGATTCCAGGATCAGGAACCGCCCCGCCTCGAGCCGCTTGGTCACGTTGATCGTATGGAGGCACTCGGCCCAGGAAGCCCGGAACCCGAGGTCCGCGTCCAGGTTCGACGGGCCCTGGTTTTCGAGCTTGAGGCGGAGGAAGAATCCCCGGTCGCCCGGCGGGCAGACCCAGGCCCCCGTCAGGAGGAACCCGTCGCCCTCCAGGTGGAATTCAGGCACCCAATCCGCCAGGCGACGCCAGTTGAGCCGCCCTTCGAGGGATATCTCCCGGCGATCGATCTGCAGGACCGGCTTCAGGAAGGGCTCGCCCATCCCCGCGAAGGACACCAGGCCGTTGAGCCCCATGTGCAGGACGTTGAGGGACTCGATCCCCGCGTCCTCGCTCCGGAGTGTCGGCAGGGACACGTATTCGTTGCCGGTGGGTTGGTACGGCATGGCCACACCTCCAGGTTAAAGCCCCAATCCATTTCACCAAGTAGTCGCAGGGACACAGAGTTTTCAACCACATCAATTCCAATGTCTTCCCAAGCTTTCCTCAACAAGTCAATTACGACTAGTTGCCGATGGCCGTAATTGACGGGTGGCCCCTATTCCCAATATTCCCCCGGTTGCCTTATCGGGAATTCCTTTGTGCCCCTGTGGTGGATCAGCTTTTTTGTCTTCTCCCCTCAGGGAGTCGGGGTTCCTTCGGGCGCGTCGGGGACCACCTTGATGGCCTTCAGGTATTTCATCCCCTCCAAGGCCCCCTGCCGTTTCGGGTCCAGTTCCAGGACCTTGTTGAAGAGCCGGGCCGCCTCGTAAAAGTCCGTCGACTGGAACGCGGCCACGGCCCAATTGTAGTAGCCGTCGGTGAAATCGGGCTTCAGGTCGGTGCAGCGACGGTACCAATTGATGGCCTCGGGCTTGCGGTTCAGGTTGTAGTACGCGTTGCCGATGTTGAAGGAGAACTCGTAGTCCGTCGGGAAGAAGGCCTCGGCCCATTGGTAATTCGCCAGGCACTTGCCGTAGACCCGGTCAAAGTCCTCCCCTTCGGCGGGCTTCTGCCCGGGGATGCCGGTCTTCATGCGGTCCGCCTGCTCCTCCCAATAGACCCCCAGGCTGTTGCGGTTGATGGCGTAATCCTTCAGCAGGTTGGCGCGGGTCCTCGAGTCGATCGGCCCGGCGTCGAAGTTCCTAAGCCGCAGGGTGGCCCAGAGGCCATCGGCGCGGTCGGAGTCGAACCGACCGACCGCGGGGGGGATCAACGCCTCGCTGTCCACGCCGTAGGGAAAGACCTGGGCGTCGGGGAAGGAGGCGTCCGTGACCTTGTTGTAGGAAAGGTAAAGCGGTCGGTCCGGGTTGTTGACCGCGATGGCCCGCTCCAGCTGGGGGATCGACTCGAGTCCCAACTTCCAGGTGGGCATGGGCACCTTCAGGCCCGGGTGCTCCCGCATCAGGTGGCGGCGGACCCATTCCATCGGGAGCCCGTCCACGCCCACCATCGCCAGGTCCAACCGTTGGTGGAGGACATATTGGAGGTACCAACCGGGAAACACCAAGCCGTCACCCCGGCAATAAAGCAGGGCGCCCCGGGGCGCGGCCCGCATGGCGTTTTGGGTATAGTCGAAATCGTAGGTGTAGTCCGTCTGACGGAGTGTCCGATAGCGGTCACCGGCCAAGACAAGGGAAAGGACGAGGAGAAAAGCCAGGAAGGCCCTGGACCGCTCCGGCCGGGCCCGGTCCGCCAGGACCTTGGACAGCCAGGCGCCCGCCAGCAGCAGCGTGACGAGGTGGACCGGCATCGAATAGGCGTCGATCAGGTAAAGCCGGTCGTCGGTCAAGTGGAGGTAGACCGAGAGTGAGAACCCCATCCCGAGCCACAACGCCGCCAGGCCCCAAATCGCCGCGCGCCGTTCTTTCCGCAAGGTCCAGAACCCGGCCGCCGCGAGGAACCACAGGCCGGGCCATTCCAGGATCGAGGTCTTCAGGAAATACCAGCCCTGGACCAGCCAGTCCCGGATCCCCCCGGTGGCCTCGGCCCCACGGTATTGCGCGCGGGACAGGTTGAAGAGGAGGTTGCCGAGGGTCTTGGGTTCCCCCCAGTTCACGGCCGGGTCCGCCAGGGCCCGGAACGGGAGCGCGAGATGAACCGAAATCCCCATGAGCGCCACCGAGAGGGCCTGCCAAAGGAAACGGTAGTTGAGTTCCTCGCGTTTCTCCGAGGCGAACGCCAAGACCAGGAATCCCGGGGTCAGGACCGCCATGCTCATCCAGTGGTTGCTGAGGGAGACGCCCCAGAAGAAAGCGGCCAAGAGCAGGCGCCCCGAGAGCAGCGAGGAGACGATCAACAGGAGGAGGAGCGAGGTCAGTTGGTAAACGCCTCCCTTGGCCCCGAGCGCGGCTGGGTAGGACGTCGTGCCGAGGATCCACAGGAACCCGAACAGGAAGGCGAAGCCCTTGCCCAGGCCGAACCGCCGGGCCAGCAGGCGCGACAGGAGGATCGAGACGAGTACGGCGAGGAGGGCGGACAGGAGATTCACCCGGAAACAGGGTTGCCCCAGGGGAAGCAGGGTGGCGAGGCGGCCCAAGAGGGTGTGGAGGGGATAACCCGGGGGATGGGGGATCCCGAGCAGCCATGCCGCCGTCACGGTCTCGGGACTGTCATCCAGGAAGAAGCTGGGGTTCAACGCGATGAGGAGGAACCCGAAGAGGCCGAGGCCGAAAAGGGTCGGCGCCATCCTCTTCCAATCCCAGGGAATGGCCATGGCGTCGGGCGGTTCCAGGGAGGAGGGGCTTGAAGGTTGGGGGGCTTCCATGATGTTCGGGCCGGGTTCCAAGGGTATGTTTTCGACCCCTATCATAAACGAGGGAAATAACCCCGTCATTGGGGCCTTTAAGTCCCAGGGCTTGACTTTCATTAGACAAATGTATAACTATACGCCCGTCTAACAACACCCCGGGAGGGTGACCGATGACCCGCAAACCCAGCCAAAGCGACCAAAAGCTGATCGAGGCGGCCCGGACCCTTTTGGACGAGAACGGCTTTTCCGGGCTCAAGGTCCGACAGGTGACCGCCAAGGCCAAGGTCAACCTGGGGATGTTCCATTACCATTTCAAGACCAAGGACGAGTTCACCCGAAGGGTCCTCCAGGACTTCTACGAGAAGTTCTTCCAGGGCTTCAGCCTGGAGTCCGGAAGCGACGCCCCCCCCTTGGAAAGGCTCCGGCGGGCCCTTAATAATCTGGGACAGTTCAACCGGGACAACCGCCGGATGATCCTGGCCATGATCCACGACGCCCTGCAGAGCAACCAGGCGGTGATCCGTTTCGTGAAGGTCAACTTCCCCCGGCACGGCACGGTCATCCTACGGTTGATCCGCCAATGCCAGGACGAGGGGGCCTTGGACAAACGGCCCCTGCATACCGTCATGCCCCTCCTGATGGGGTCCCTGTTCGGGCCGAACCTGATGTTCGGGATCCTGGAACATGTCGAGGCCAAGACCGTCTTCGGGATGGCCCTCAAGGCCTTCCAGGGGGTCCTCCTGTCGGACGACGCCATCGCCCAGCGCGTCGACATCGTGTTGAAGGGCTTGGGCGCCCCAGAAAGGACGATCGCATGAAGCCACTCCATTCCCTCCTGGTCCTCGCGCTCCTCTCCCCCGCCGGGGCTTGGGCGGACCCGTCCGGTTTACCGTGCGCAGACTTGGCGGACCCCGGCGTTACAGCCATGCCGGGTCGCCTGAAGCTCGACTTGAAGGCCTCGGAGGCCGCGGCCTTGGCCCACTCGCCGAACCTGAAAGCCGCCCGGTTCGATGAGCTGTCGGCCGGCCGCCAGGCCGATTCCCAGGAATCGGTCCTCCTGCCGCTCCTGTCCGTCGACGGCTCGGCCAAGTACATGGATAAGGTCCCCTCGGTGGCCCTACTCCCTGGGAAGCCCCCCATCGAGTTCGGGTCCCACAATAATTGGTCGGCCGGCGTCAACTTCTCCTGGACCGTCTGGGATTGGGGCGCCCTGCGCGGCGCCTGGAAATCCGCCCAGGCCACCGCAGCCGCCCGTTCCGAGGCGACCCGCATGACCCAACGGCAGGTGAAACTGGCCGTCCGCGCCGCCTACCTCCAGATCCGCTTGGCCTGCGAGCAGGTCCACCTCGTGGCCGACAGCCTGTCCCTGGCCCAGGACCAATTGCGAGATGTCGAGGCCAAGGTCAAGGCCGGGACCTCCGGGCGGATCGACCTGGCCTCCTCCAGGCAGGAGACCCTGGACCGGCGCCGGACCTTGCGCGAGGCCCGCGCCTCCTTGGCCAACGCGATCCGGGACCTTTCCGCCTTGACCGGCACGGCCGCCGTCGGGGACCCTTCGCTGGCGCTGGATTCCGATACCGCCGCGCATCCCCCCACGGGGATCGAGCCGGCGAGCCTCGTGGTGGAGGTCGAACCGGTGGACGCCATCCTCACGGCCCTGGGCACTTGGCCCGGCAAGATCGACGCCGAGTCCCAACCCCTGGTCCGCCAGTGGGACGCCCAGGCCAAGGCCGCGCACCAGATGGAAAAGAGCGCCAAGGCCGGCCTACTCCCGAAGGTCCAGGTGACCGCACGGTCCTCCTATGACTACCCGGACCAGATCCTGCCCGAATCCATCCAGCAGAACGTCGTGGGCGTCTCCGCTTCCATGCCCCTCTTCGATTGGGGCCGCGCCAAACGGCAATCCGACGCCGCCAAGGACCAGGCGCGGGCCGCCGAGGCCCGCCGGGACCAGGCCCAGGAGGATTGGCGCCGGGACGTGGCCAAGGCCTCAGGCGATTTCCAGGCCCTGAAGGCCGAGGCGGACCTGGACCGCCAGGCTTCCCAACAGGCCGCTGAGCTCGCGAAACTCGTGAGGGAGTCCTACAAATCGGGCCGGTCGAGCTACCTGGAGGCGGATTCGGCGGACCTGAAGGCCCTCCAGGCCCAGGTGCAGTCGGCCCGGACCGCCGTCCAGGTGTTGCTGCAGGCCGCCGTCCTGTCGTCGCTGACGTCGGACTGAACCCACCTCCACCACGGGACAACGGCTCAAACACATTGATTCACCACTGGGACGCAGGGACACAAAGTTAAGCCAATCTTAAACCATCAAGGAATGTCCACGAGACGAGCAGGAAAGTTGGGGCACAAAGTTGGGTTCGAGTTTCAACCGCTCCCAACCCGAAGGCTGTGATTTTGTGACTCTGTGGTGAGAAGGCCGTCAAGCCGTCCATTTTCAGGAGGTAGTCATGACTGACGAACCGAAGAAAAAGAAAAAGCCCATCATCCCGATCGTCCTCGGGGTCCTGGGGATCACGGCCTTCGCGATCTGGCGGATCTACGGCGGCGGGCCCTTCCGCTACGCCGGCACCGTGGAGGCCACTGAGGTGGACGTCCCGGCTAGGATCGGGACCCTCGTGTCGGCCTACCTCGTGAAGGAGGGCGACCAAGTGCAGGAAAACCAGAAACTCGTGGACCTCTCCGGCGAGGACTACAAGCTGGCCGCCGAGATGGCGGATGGGGACTATAACCGGGCGCTGCCCCTCTACAAGAGCGGCTCGCTTTCGAAGGAACAGTTCGACCACCTCCGCATCAAGAAGGAGGACTCCGACCTGAAGGCATCCTGGTGCCAGGTGCCGGCCCCGGTCACCGGGACCGTCCTCACGACCTACCACGAACCCGGCGAATGGGTGGGGCCCGGCACCAAGCTCCTGACCTTGGCGGACCTCCGCGAGGTATGGGTGAAGATCTACGTGGCCCAGCCCGTGCTGGCCCGCATCTCCTACGGCAAGAAGCTGAAGGCCCTCCTGCCCGAGATGAAGGGCAAGGATTTCGAGGGCACCGTGTCCCACATCAACGACGAGGCCGAGTTCACCCCGAAGAACGCCCAAACCCGCCTGGAGCGGGAACGGCTGGTGTACGCCGTCAAGGTGACCTTCCCCAACCCCGACGCCGTGCTGAAGCCCGGCATGACGCTGGAAGTCACGATTCCAGAAAAATGAGGGATTCGAAATTCGGGATGAGGAATGTCTTAAGGCTTAAACACTCCCCATTCCACACTCCTCATTCCGCGTTGGATCAACCACTTGTTTCTTCTGGAGACCCGCCGTGAGCGTACTGAAGGTCGCAATCGAGGTCGAGGGGCTTCGCAAGAGGCTCGGCCCCAACCAGGCCCTGGACGGCGCGAAGCTGTCCCTTGGGTCGGGGCTCCTGCACGGCCTCATCGGTCCCGACGGGGCCGGCAAGACCACGCTGGTCCGCACCCTGGTGGGCCTCCTCAGGCCCGACGAGGGGACCATCCGGTTCACCGCCGACGGAAAGCCCTCGGACTTCGCCTCCGTCCGGCCCTCCATGGCCTACATGCCCCAACAGCAGAGCCTTTACCCGGACCTCTCGGTGTCCGAGCACCTGGACTTCTTCCGGGACCTGTACCAGATCCCCTCGGATGTCTACAAGGCGCGGCGGGCGGAGCTGCTCCACATCACCCGCCTCGCCGAATTCACCGACCGCCCGGCGGCCAAGCTCTCGGGCGGCATGTACAAGAAGCTCGGCCTCATGTGCGCGCTCCTGCAGTCGCCCTCGGTGGTGCTGTTGGACGAGCCCACCAACGGGGTCGATCCCATCTCCCGGCGCGAGTTCTGGGAGCTTTTGTACCGACTCACGGCCCAGGGCATCCTGGTGCTGGTCACCACGGCCTACATGGACGAGGCCGAGCGCTGCGACCGGGTGCACGTCCTGGAGAAGGGCCGGATGCTGGCCGAGGGCGAGCCGCGCGAGATCATGGCCCATGAGGGCGTCTCGAGCTTCGAGGCGCTCTTCCTCAAGCGCGCGGGCGCCGGAACGGGGGCCCCATGAACGCGAACGGTTCCTCCGTCGAGGTCCGCAACCTCACGGTGAAGTTCGGCGATTTCAAGGCCGTGGACGACATCTCCTTCACGGTGTCCCCCGGCGAGATCTTCGGCTTCCTGGGCGCCAACGGCGCCGGCAAGACCACGACCATCCGGGTGCTGTGCGGGCTCCTGCACCCCTCCGAGGGCACCGTCAAGGTCGTGGGGCTCGACCTTCGGGACGGCCTCCAACCCATCAAGGCCCGGGTGGGCTACATGTCCCAGAAGTTCACCCTTTACCAGGACATGACGATCATCGAGAACCTCGAGTTCACGGCGGCCCTGAGGAAGATCCCCAAGGACCTTTTCCAGGTGCGGCTGAAGGACATCTTCGACTTCATCGGGTTCGACCGGGACGTGAAGACCCTCGTGAAGGACCTGCCAGGGGGCCTGAAACAGGAGGTCTCCCTGGCGGCCGCCATGCTGCACGATCCCGACCTGGTGTTCCTCGATGAGCCCACCGCGGGCGTCACCCCGACGGCCCGGGCCCGGTTCTGGGCCCTCATCCGCCAGCTCTCGGGCCGTGGAAAGACGGTGTTCGTCACCACCCACTATATGGACGAGGCCGAGCAGTGCGGCCGCATCGCCCTCATGCGGACCGGACGCATCATCGCCCTCGACACCCCCGAGGGACTCAAGGCCCAAGCCTTTCCCGAGCCGATGCTGGAACTGGTCTTGGCGCCCGACGCGCCGCATTCCCTCGGCCAAGCCGAGGAGCAGGCCCTGGTGGACCGCCTGAAGCGGGAGGGCGGCCTCAGGGACGTCCAGGCCCACGGCATGAGATACCACGCCCTCGTCGGGGACCCCGGCGCCTGGGACCGCTTCAAGGCGACCATGGGCCGAACGATCGATTCCAAGTCGATCCGCCCCTCGCTGGAGGATGTTTTCATCAGGTTAGTGGAAGGAAAGTCATGACCGACCCCAAACCCGCCCCCAGCTACATCGACGGCTTCGTCTTCGCCCGGGCCTGGTCCATCGCCCATAAGGAAGTGCGCCACGTGATGCGGGACCCCTTCACCCTGGGCATGGCCCTGGGCTTGCCCATGCTCATGGTGCTGTTCTTCGGTTTAGCCATGGACTTCACCGTGCGGGATATCCACGTCATGGCCTACGACCTGGACCACAGCCGGTCCTCCCGGCGGTTGTTGGAGGTATTCGACAGCTCAAAATTGTTCCAAACCACCGTGGGGACCGCGACCGCGGACCCCCAGGAGACCGTGGACAGCCAGGTCTCGAAGGCCGCCATGGTCATCCCTCCCCTGTTCGAGCACTACCTGGGTTCGGGCGAGCCGGTGTCCATCCAGGTCCTGATCGACGGGTCCGACAACTCCACCGCCGGGGTCATCGGCGGCTACCTGGGCGGCATGCAGAAAGCCGCCATCCTGCGGCTCACGGACTTCCCCTACTCCGAACCCGTCTCGCTCCAGACCCGCTACCTTTTCAACGGCGAGCTCAACAGCCGCTGGTTCACCGTGCCGGGCCTCTCCGCGGTGGTGCTGGCCATCATCTCGATCATGCTCACCGCCCTCACCGTCGCGAGGGAATGGGAGAACGGGTCCATGGAGCTGCTCCTGTCCACCCCGGTGCATCCCCTGGAGATCATCATGGGAAAGCTGGGCCCCTACGTGGTCCTGGGGTTGGCGGCCCAGACCTTGATCTACCTGGCGGCGCGGTTCTACTTCGACGTGCCCTTCATGGGGAGCCACCTGCTCTTCTTCGCGGGCGCCCTGATCTTCCTGTCGGCCTACATGGCCCAGGGCCTCTTGATCTCGGTGGCCACCCGCAACCAGCAGATGGCCATGCAGTTCTCCCTCATGGCGGGCATGCTGCCGTCCCTCATGCTGTCGGGCTTCATCTTCCCCATCGAGAACATGCCCCTGTTCTTCCAATACCTCACCGGCATCTTCCCGGCGAGGTGGTTCATGGTGATCATCCGGGGCGTCTTCCTGAAGGACTCCAACTTCTCCGAGCTGGCCCTGCCCTTCCTGATGATGACCCTCATCGCGGCGTTCTTCATCCGGTTGGCGGTCACGAAGTTCAAGAAGGACCTGGAACCTTAACAACAGCGGATGGCGGATAGCTAAAAAGCTGAAACCGCACGACAACCACGACCCAAGAAAGGGGGCAAACATGAAACTCAACCCCACGATCATGGGCTTCTTCAAGAAGGAGCTCATGCAGGTCCTGCGGGAACCCCGCATGCGCATGATGCTGTTCATGCCCCCCTTGATCCAGATGACGCTCTTCGGACTGGCCCTCTCGACCCAGACCAAGAACATCAAGCTGGCGGCCTTTTACGAGCCCTCGGACCGGACGGCCCGACGGGTGGTGGAGCGCTGTTACGGGTCCGGTTGGTTCGTCCCGGCGAAAGTGACGGGCGTCGACCCCTACCGTTGGGTGCAGTCCGGCCAGGCCGACGCCGTGCTGGTGGCCCCCGAGGGGGGCCTGACCCGCGCCCTGGTGCGGGGCGACGCCGCGGACCTCAAACCCGTCCAGTTCTTGGTGGACGCCAGCAACATCGTGAAGGCCCAGAGCGTGGAGGCCTACTTCAAGACCATCCTGACCCGGGAGGCGGCCGAGGAGCAGTTCGGTTCCCTGCCCACCCCGCCCATTTCCTTCGTCATCCGCGACCTCTACAACCCCGAGATGGAGACCTCGGTCTTCATGGTGCCGGGCGTGCTCTGCATGATCCTGCTGTTGGTGACCCTCGTCCTGACCAGTTCCTCCATCGCCAAGGAGAAGGAGCTGGGCACCTTCGAGACGCTCCTGGCCTCCCCGGCCACCACCCAGGAGATCCTCCTGGGCAAGGCCCTCCCCTTCGTCCTGTTGGGGATGGTGGATATCCCCCTGGTTTTGGGGGTGGCGGTGCTGGGCTTTCAGGTGCCCATGCGGGGCCACCTATGGGTGCTCATGCTGGCGGCCCTGGCCTTCATCTGCAACACCGTGGCCCTCGGCATCCTGCTCTCAACCTTCACCAAGACCATGGCCCAGGTGTCCATGGCGGGGTTCCTGTTCATGTTCCCCACGATCCAGCTCTCGGGGATGATGTATCCCGTCGAGAACATGCCCGCCGCCCTGAAGATCGCCGCCTATCTCGACCCGCTCCAGTACTTCACCGTCCTGCTGCGCAACATCATGCTCAAGGGGGGCGACACCCAGGTCGTAGTCTTCAACATCGGGGTGCTGGTCATCACGGGCGCCATCGCCATCTTCGTGAGCTTCAAGCGCTTCCACCAGACCCTCGACTAAGCCATCGACCAAGTCATTTGAACCACGGAGAAGGCGGGGGTCAGCGGGGGAATACTGATTTTCCAACTTTATAACCGCCAAAACCTTTAACTCCGTGACCTCCGTGTCCCCCGTGGTTCATTATGTTGTTTTGGGTTCTTTTACTTTCACCTACGATATCCCCATGGGAAGACCCTATTCGGGAGGCGTCCATGCACCACAAGATGACCACCACGGCCTTTGAACTGCCCGGTTACAAGGTCGTCCAGAACCTCGGCCTGGTGAAGGGCATCACCGTCAGGTCCCGATCCCTCATCGGCAACATCGGCGCGGGCATCCAATCCCTCTTCGGCGGCAACATCACCCTCTACACCCAGCTCTGCGAGACCGCCCGCGAGGAGTCCTTCAACCTGCTCCTCACCCACGCGGAACAACACGGGGCCAACGCCATCATCGGCGTCCGGTACGACGCCACCGAGGTGGCCCAGGGCATCACCGAGGTGCTCTGCTACGGCACCGCGGTGATCGTCAAGGAAGCCTGATCCCCTTGTCCCAGATTCGCCAACACGGTTTCTCCCCCTTTTCCATCGCCTGCCTGCATGGCGGTCCCGGCGCGCCCGGGTCCGTCCGAACCCTCGCGGAAGCCCTGGGGACCACCGACGGTGTCCTGGAACCCTTCCAATCAGCCGATACGATCGAGGGGTTGATTGAGGAATTGAAGGGGCAATTGGAGGCCCAGGCCCAACTCCCGGTCGTCCTGATCGGACATTCCTGGGGGGCTTGGTTGGGTTTCCTCTTCGCCGCCAAGTACCCCAAACTGGTGAAGAAGCTCATCTTGGTGGGGAGCGGGCCCTTTGAGGAGTCCTACCTCCCGCGGATTACCCGCACCCGCCTGGAACGCCTGGGCCCCGAGGGAAAGGGGCTCTTCAAGAAGATGTTGGAAGGGACCCTGAAGGACGGCGACCTGGCCCGAATCGGCGTCCTTCTTTCCAAGACCGACTCCTTCGACCGCCTGCCGGATCCACCCGGGGAGAAGAACCCCGAACCCGACGAGGCGCAATACGGGTCTATTTGGAAAGAGGCGGAGGAATTGCGGCGGAGCGGGTTACTGCTGGAGACCGGCAAGGCGATCCAATGCCCGGTCGTGGCGATCCACGGTGATTGGGACCCCCACCCGGCAGAGGGGGTCCAGAAACCCCTCGGTAGGGTCCTGAAGGACTTCAAATTCGTCCTACTCAAGGATTGTGGCCATGAGCCATGGATGGAGAAGAGGGCGCGTGAGGCCT
>Ga0265334_10001045_pt1 | contig 13647 bp, 7 predicted proteins | sample 42023metaG_FD_192442 | JGI IMG/M metagenome (GOLD analysis project Ga0265334, IMG submission 192442) | Rhizosphere microbial communities from Carex aquatilis grown in University of Washington, Seatle, WA, United States - 4-20-23 metaG | ecosystem: Host-associated > Plants > Roots > Rhizosphere >... | reverse complement strand
GGTGCGGGCGTAACGGCCGTAGCGATTCAGGCCGGTGGTGATGGGCATGACCACGAAATTATCCTGGTTGCCGCCAAGCGTGGCGCCACTGGGCTGGAGCACGCCGACGATGGTGTAATTGATGCCGTCGATTTTCAGCCGTTCGCCGGCGGCGAGCTGTGCGGGAAAAGCGTTTCGGCAATTTTACTGGCAAGCACGCAGACGTCGCGCGTGCCCTCTACGTCCGCATCAAACAACGGGCGGCCGTCCTGCACAATCCAGTTGCGCGCCGGAAAGCTGCCGGGCGTTTCACCCATCACGGAAACATTCGGCGCGCTTTTTCCGTAGCGGGTCTGCATTTGCCCGGCCCAAAAAGAAGTTTCCATCCCGATGCTGGCGGGCAACTCCGTTTTTTCCTGGAGCCGTTTCACCTGCGCCATCGTGATGTTTTTGCGACGCCGGAATCTTTCGTAACCACCTTCCGGAGCCTCGAAGAGGATCGCCGGCATCTTGCGGATCATGAAGGTCTGGCTGCCCATCTGGCTGAGGTGCGATTCCACGTTCGCTTTTAAGACCCGCATCGCGGTCATGACCACGATGATCGAAAACACCCCGATCAACACCCCTAGCAGCGTGAGCGCCGAGCGCAACTTATGCGCGACCAGCGCGCCCATGCCCATGCGGAAACTTTCCGAGAACTCGGCGAGCAGAATTGTCGGCCTGTGAAGTTTCATTCGTTTCTAAGCGCGTCCACCGGGTTCATCCGCGCCGCCCGCCAGGCGGGAAGAAAACCCGCCACCACCCCGGTGACCAGCGCAACCATCAAAGCGATGCTGACGACCGTCAGCGACAACACCGCCGGCATCACTTTCTGCATCAGCAAGGTCATGGGCCAGGCGATGGCCAGGGCGATGACTCCCCCAATGAGGCAAATGGTCGCGGCTTCGATGAGGAATTGCAGGAGAATGGTGCGCCGCTTGGCCCCGATCGCTTTGCGGATGCCGATCTCGCGCGTCCGCTCGGCGACCGAAACAAACATGATATTCATGATGCCGATGCCACCGACGAACAGCGAGAGCCCGGTCACGAAAAGCCCGATGCCGGCAATCGTCCCCGCGATCGCGTGGAACATCGTGAGCACCTGGTCCTGTTGATTGATGGCAAAATTGTCGGGGGCATTCGGGGCAAGCCGGCGCAGTCGCCGCATCACCAGCCGCAATTCATCCTTGGCCTCGTCCAGTTGATCGATGTTTTTCACCTTCACCTGGATTTCCAAATCCGGGCTGTTGTCGAAATGCGAGATCAATTCCGGCATGGGAATAATCACCTGATTGTCGATGCCGCTGTCTCCCAGGCCACCTTGCTTTTCGAGCACACCGACCACCTGAAACGGCACGTTGCCAATCAAAACCTTGTTCCCGATCGGCGATTCGCGCAGAAAAAGATTAGTCGCCACCGTGGCGCCAATCACGCAAATCGGCCGCCCGAGATTGCATTCAGCCGGCGAAAGAAAACGGCCTTCAGCAATGGTAAAGCCCATCGTCTGCATCAGATTCTCGGTGGTGCCTTCAATCGATACGTTGCTCGAACTGCGCTTTTTATATTTCACCGGCTCGCTGCTGCCGGCGATGGAATTCACCGCGCTCGCGAGCGTGAGTTGTTCCGCCAGGTCATCCGCCTCAGCGAGCGAGAGGGACGGGCGTTTGCGCGACGAAGTCCACTCTTCGTACGATTCTATGAACCAGGAACCGCGATCCACATACAGAACATCGCCGCCAATGAAAGAAATGCTTTTCATGAACGCGCGATTGAGCCCCTCGATGGCAGTGCCCATGAGCGTGACCGTGACGATGCCAATCACAATGCCCAGCGTCGTGAGAACCGAGCGCATTTTGTTCGCGCGAATCGCGCTCCAGGAAATCGCCAGACCTTCGCGCAACTCGGTCAAAAAGTTCATTCGCCCGCTTTCCCCTTCCCCTCGGACCGTTCATCGCTCGCAATCAGCCCATCGCGGATGCGGATGACGCGGCGAGCATGTTTGGCAATGTCCTCCTCGTGCGTGACCAGGATGATCGTATTGCCACGCTTCCAGAGCTGCTCGAATAACGCCATCATTTCCTCGCCCGTTTTCGAGTCCAGGTTTCCCGTCGGCTCGTCCGCGAGCAAAATCGACGGCCGGTTGACCAACGCGCGGGCCACGGCCACGCGCTGCCGTTGACCGCCGGAAAGTTCGTTTGGGCGATGATGAATTCGATCCCCGAGACCGACGCTTGCCAGCGCTTCGAGCGCCACCCGCCGGCGTTCCTCCGACGGCATGCCCGAATAAACCAGCGGCAATTCGACATTGCGCAGCGCGTCCGAGCGGGGCAGCAGGTTGAACGTTTGAAAAACGAAACCGATTTCCTTGTTGCGGACTTCCGCGAGCCGGTTGTCATCCATCTCGCTCACCTGGATGCCGTTCAGCACGTATTGCCCGCCCGTCGGCGAATCGAGGCAACCGATCAAATTCATCAACGTCGATTTGCCCGAGCCGGACGGCCCCATGATGGCGACGTATTCGCCGCGTTGGATTTCAAGGGAAACCTCCCGCAACGCGTGAACCGTTTCCGCGCCCATCTGGTAACGACGCGAAATCTTTTCAAGTCGAATCAGGCTCATGGCTTGGTGGCACGGGCGTCTTGCCCGTGAGTTGCTGATGTTTGACCATCGATTCGCACGGGCGAGACACCCATGCCACTATCGCGTTGACTCGTGTTCATTTCAGCCGCGCGCCTAAAGTTGTTTCTTTTCCGCGTCGGCCGTCCCTTTGCCCTTCACGACTTTTTTGCCGTCCTCCAAATCGTGGCTGATGGCATGGTAACCGCCGGAGACGACCTCCTGTCCCTCCTCCAACCCTTCAGTCACCTCCCAATAATTATCGTCGCTGATGCCGATTTTCACCGGCACCATTTTCACGTGATCCCCATCAATAACAAAGACCACATCGATTTGCTTCGGGCCTTCCTTCGCTTTCTTATCCGCTTTGACCGTGTTGGTGCCGGAGACTGAATTGGTGGCTGCCACTGTCACGTTTGTCGATGAAGCGTTCGTGCCGGACGCGGCTGCATTGGTGGTTCCGGTTTTGGGCAATCGCGCGGTCACACTCGCGATCGGCACCGCGAGGACGTTGGTGCGCGAACGCGTTTCAATTTCCGCCGTCACTGACATTCCGGGACGGAACAATTCCTTTTCCTTGATGCGAATGTGCACTTCAAACTTCGTCGCGTCCCCGGTCGTACTGCTGGCAGCCGAAGCCGCGCTGCTCTGGCCGAAACCTTTGGCCGAGTTCGCCACTTCGGTCACGACGCCGCTGTATTTGTGGTCCTTGAACGCGTCCACTTCCAGGCGCGTGTTCTGCCCCGGCTCCATCAGCACCACATCCATCTCGCCGACGTCCACGCGCGCCTCCATTTCACTCAAATCAGCGACTGTCATGATTTCGGTGCCCATATTGAAAGAAGTGCCCAGCACGCGCTCGCCGAGTTGCGATTTTAAATTGACCACCGTGCCGTCGATCGGCGATAGAATCGTGGTTTTATTTAAATCAGCGTTGGCGTTGTCGAGGCCGAACTTGGACTGGTCCACCTGGTGCGTGGACGTCTCATACTGCAGTTTCGCAACTTCGTATGTGGTTTTTACGTCCAGAAAAACCGATTCCGAGACGAGCTTGCTTTGCATCAATTCCAGGTTGCGTTTGTATTCCGCCTCGGCTTTGTCCAGTTGGGCCTGCGCCAGATTTTTATTGGCGATGGCGGATTGATAACTCGCGGCCGAGGAATCACGCGTGGCCAGGTAATTATCCGGCTTGATGCGGACCAGCAGGTCGCCCTTCTTCACCCGGTCGCCTTCCTTGACGGGCAAAGCGACAATTTCGCCCGCCACTTCCGGACTGATGCCCACCTGCACCACGGGCTGGATTTTGCCGTTGGCCACCACAATTTCCGTGATGCTATGCCGGGAGACTTTTTCCGTCTGAATCGTGATCGGCGGCTTTCGGCTGCGAATCGCGATCGTGCCTCCCACCAGCAATAGCACTGCGATGCCGATGATCAGAAAAACCAGCTTGCGGCCCTTCTTGCGTTTTTTGGAGGAGACAGCGGCGATAATGGGCGGCGAAGCGACCGTCGACGGCGGAAGAATGGGAGCGGTATCCATAGTTGTTTCTTAAGTTAAAGAAATAGACAATTGTGCGTGAACAGTATCACGGAGACTGTGCCTCTTTTCATCACGCCTCGGAGAATGCGACAACCGGGCGATTGTGTCCAGTCGCGACATGGCGCGCCAGCGATTCTCATTTTGGCCCGGAGCGCGGCTGTGTCGTCTCGACCAGCCGCAGCATCTCTGCAAAACCAAAGGATTTCCTCGCTCGTTCGGTGCTACGGCTGGTGCTTCGCACACAGCCGCGCTCCAAAATGAGAATTGCTGATGGCGCGCGGGTCTAGGTTTCGCGGTCAGAGAGCGTAAGAACAGCCGGTGATGCCCTTATTTTCGGCCCGTCCTTTGGCTCCGGGTGTGGTGTTCAGCAAGTTACTTTCATGATTCCAGGGCTGAAAGCCCGCAAGGTTACAGCCTGGGCTGGAGCGAGCAGCACGAGCGCAGGCCCAGGGTCGGGTTTCCACATCGCCCCCGAGGCCTGAAAGGCCGAACCATTTCTGAAAATGATTTTCCAACCACACAATAACCACGCCTCTCCAATTCAAGTCCCCCTCCCCATCACCGTGCAACCGGCCGCCTGCCTTCGAGTCTCGAAGCTTCCGCGCGCTCCGCCTCGGCCTCCGAGGCGTTACCCTGCCGCCTCAACGCCACCGACAAATTAAAATGAATGATCGAACTGTTCGGGTCCACCTGCAACGCCGCCCGATAAGAAGCAATGGCATCATCCAGTTTCCCCTGGGAAACCAACGCGTTGCCAAGATTCACGAGCGCCTCCACCGAGTTTGGCTCGCTCTTCAGCGCTTCGCGAAAGTGACGGATCGCGCCCTCCGTATCGCCTTTGGACGACAGCGCGCGACCCAGGCTCACGTGCGCCAGCGCATAGCCGGGCTGGTTCTCCAGCGCGCGATTATATTCTTCTATGGCGCCATCGAGATCGCCGCTTTGAGCGAGCGTATTCGCCAGATTCAGATGGCCGATCGCCAATTTGGGAATGGCCTTCAGCGCAAGATGGTATTCGCCGATGGCCCCCTCCAGTTTGCCCTCACGCACCATCACATTCGCGATCTGGTAATGCGCCATCGCGAAACTCGGGCAAAGCTCGAGCGTCTTGTTAAAATTCTCAACCGCGCCCTCAAGGTCACCGCGAATGGCCGCTTGCAGACCGAGATCGTAGAAGGCGATGTGATCGTTCGGACGAATTTGGATTGCGGCGCGATAATGAGTTTCCGCCTCGTCAAACCGCCGGTTTTCGGTCAGGTAAAGCCCGAGATTATCGTGGGCCATCCAGGAATTGGGATTGTGCGCCAGCGTATCGCGCCAGAGCACTTCGAGGTTGCGATAGATGCCGGTCTGCCGCCACGTCAGCAGGCCGAGCAACGTCAAAATAATGCCGAAAGTCGCCGTGTTCACGTAAGCGTCCTTGGCCCGCGCCAGCAGCCAAGCGATGCCGGCGGCCGCCAAAGCCATTGGGCTAATCGCGGCGAGATATTGAAAATGATCCGCCACAAAGGAGTAACGAAACGGGAAGATGTTGATGAACCCAAGCGCCGGAAGCAGGACCATGATGAAATAACCGGCAGCGACCAGCGGCCCGCGACCCCATCGGTTCCGTTTCCACCATAAACAGGCGCATCCCGCCACCGCAGCTGCCAGCGGAACATACGCGAGCGGTTGCGACGGAGTTAGAATCCAGCGCGGGTAAATAAATACCAGCGGATGCGGCCAGCACAATTTCCCCAGGTAAAACCACAATGCTTTCCCGGCGATGACGAATTTTTCCGGCAGCGAAAGTTTCCACTCCTCGGCATTCGCCGCTTCGAGGACGAACCCGTGTTCGATGGATGCCGTGATGAATCCCATCCCAAGGCCGAGCGCCAGAAACGGCAGCAGGAGCAGCCAATCCTTCCGTTGCCATCGGCCGCGCTTCCACCAAACCAGCAACAGAATGACCCCCGGCAAAACTGCCGTGACCGTTTTGCACCAAATCGCGCACAGATAAAGAATGAGGGTCACCCAATAGAGTTTCCATGGGCCAAAGAGGTTTTCCGGAGCTTCGGCTTTTTCCCGGGACACATGGACAGGTGGCGCCAGCTTCCAGAATTCAATCGCTACCCGGATGCACAGCAGGAAAAACAATCCCGACAGGGTATTCTTACGTTCACTGATCCACGCCACGGATTCCACACACGCCGGATGCAACGCGAACAATGCCGCGCCCAGCCACGCTCCGGCCACATTAAGCCGCCGCAGAATCCGCCATGCCAGGATGGCATTGACCGCATGGAGCAGGATGTTTTCGGCGTGATACGGAAATGGATTCAGCCCCCACAGATGAAAATCGATCCAGAAACTGGTCCAGGTGAGCGGATAAAATTGCTGCGTGGCTCCAGGTTCGAGCCAGATGCGGCCCAAGCCCGCAAGCGAGCGAAGCGGCTCGCATTTGGTCACATGAAAATCATCGTCCCAGATGAATTGACCGCTCAAGGACGGCAGATAAGCGATCACCACAAGGAGCAAAAGCGCCACCGCCGGCCTGGCAGCCTTCCAGCGATCCGGCGGATCCAACGGCTTCAATTTAGCAGCCTTAACAGCCATGCATCCGTGCCTCAAAACTCATCCGGTAATCATGAGCAAGCCCAGGAAAGATGTCGAACCGTTATCAACCCGTTTAAAAAAGCAGGAGACGACGTGAAAAGTCTCTCTAATTCGTCTTCGCACTTTCAATTTACCGACACGCTTCAATCAATAACGCTGGTTATTCGTTCATTGGTTATTCGCTCGCCAATTTGGAGAAATTTCGAACCCGTAAACACCTGATTTGGGGGTGCGCAGTTCCGCGCGCGCCGTGTCTGTTTCTTCGTTTGTCCCATACTCCGCGAAGGCGAATGCCCCCCACCGTCCCAGACGTGGATCCTAGCTTAAACCAGCCAGCTCGCAATGGAGCTTCTCACGGTGCTCGAATTCGGTACAAACGACACGGGTAATTCGTCCATTGAGGATCGCTAAAATAGACCGCGCCGTTGGTCAGATTCACCGATTGAAGTGGCAGCCAATCGCCGCCGTTGGGGCCAGCACTGGCCTCCACGACAATAGGAATTCCCGCCGTCCCGATAATGTTGAAGCCGAATTGATTATTCCGCACTCCGAAGCTGGCATCGCTTGTTTGTGCCTGTGGATTCCATAAGACGGCCGGTTCGCCGCCAAACGTCGCCCCCCAGTTCAGGGTCCTCGGAAGATAATAAACAACCAATGTATCGCTGTTGAATATGTATGAGCCGACGCTGGGAGCATTCCCCGTGAAATAGACTCTGCTTAAATTGGGGCAATAGTCGAATGCGAATGAACCAATGTTGGTAACGCTATTCGGAACGACAATGCTCGTCAGGTTTACGCACCCTTCAAAAGCACCGTTTTCGAGACTGGTGACGTTATTGGGCAATACAATATTTGTCATCGGGCAGTTTCCGAAAGAATTAGCGCTAATGGTCGCGATGCCATCTCCTATGGTAACACTGGTCAGTCCGGAAGAGAAAAATGCCGAAGGGGCAATATTTGTAACGCTGTTCGGAATCACGACGCTGCCAAGGTTGCAGTATTGGAATGCATTGTTTTCGATGCTGGCAACGCCATCGCCAAGGACGAGGTTCGTGAGACCAGTACAGAAATGGAAGGCCGACGGACCAATGTCGGTCACACTGCCGGGAATCACGACGCTGTATAGTGAACACTCATCGAACGCAGACGTAGCAATACTTGTGACTCCGGCGGGAACCGTGTAGGCACCCGAAAAACCTGCCGGAAACTCAACCAGCGTCGTTTGACCCCAGTCGAACAGAGCCCCGTCCATACTGCTGTAAGCGGGATTAGCCGGATCCACGAGGATCGCGACCAGACTGCTGCAAGAATAGAATGCCTGCTGGCCGATTTGGGTGACACTGGCAGGAACGACCACACTTGTAAGTCCGTTGCAATAATAAAAAGCAAGGCTTCCAATACTGACCAGGCCGTTGCCAAAAATGACGTTCGTCAGGCTCCTGCAATTATGGAAAGCATAGTCTCCAATATTCGTGACGGTATTCGGAATCACAATGTTCGTTAGACCGGTCGTGTCGAAACCATTGGTGCTGATATTGAGGAGGGTGGACGGCAGCGATATGCAGGAGAGATTCGTGCATGAAAAGAACGCACCATTTCCAATGTTCGTCACACCGCTGCCAAGCGCAACATTTGTGAGGCTCAAGCAGGACTGGAACAAGAAGTTGGCGATGTTGAGGACCCCCTCGGGTAACGCGACGCGCGGCAACTTGGTGCAGGAAGAAAAGGAATAAGGGCCAAGGTTCGTCAGTCCAGTCCCAAACGCCACATTCGTCAAACTGGAACACAAGTGAAACACGTTCGACCCGATATTCCCAGCGCTGTCCGGCAAAGTAATACTGCCCAGTTTTGTGCAGGAGGAAAAAGCTGCGTTCCCGATGCTCGTGACGCCTCCACCCAGCGTCACATTGGTCAAACTCGAGCACGATTGAAAGGCGGAAATACCAATATTTGTGACTGCATCGGGCAATGAGATCGCCGGCAGCTTCGCACACGACAAAAACGCGCTACTCGCAATGCTTGCCACACCAATGCCTATGGTCGCGTTGGTCAAGCTGGAACAATTCAGGAAAGCACTCGATCCAATGGCAACGACGCTGTCTCCCACGGTTACTCGGGAAAGCTGCGTACAATCGGCAAAGGCTTGATTCATGACGTTCGTCACACTGGCGCCAATTGTCACACTCTTCAGGCGTGAGCAGTTTTGAAAAGCACCATATCCAAGATACATGACACTGTCCGGAATCGCGATGTTAGTCAAACCACTGCTGTTAAAAGCGTAGTCGAAAATCAGAACAAGGTTGTTGGGCAGCAACAGGGTTGAGAGCTTTGGACAATATTCGAAAGCAGCATATCCGACATTCGTGAGCCCGTTACCCATCGTGACCGTCGTCAGGTTGGAGCAGGATTGGAAAGCGCCGCTGCCGATGACCGAAAGACTATCAGGGGTCGTCACGCTAATCAGGCTCGATTGACCGCTAAATGCTGTAGACTTAACGCTTACCACTGGATGCCCATTGATCGTGCTCGGAATATTTAGAACAATTGGCGCTCCGCTGTAGCCAGTGATGACAACTCCTCCACTGCTGTTAGTTCTGTACGTGAGTTGCGCTTTCACAGTGCCGGGTGCCGCCAATAAGAGGAACAAAAGCAGTTTGACCACGGAACCGAACCAAGCGCGGAAGTCCCTTTCAGATCGAGTGGTTATCATAAATGGTAATTGCAGAAATGACCTCGATATAAATATCAAAATATCTGATGCACAGGCAACACCATAGTCATTAAGTAGTCCGACTCCGGGTTGACTCAAATTAAATGTTACCGAGAATGGGAGGCGCGGTTCGCGAAGTGGCTGTCCGACATGGATTCGAACCAACTTTTAGGGGGTTCCCACCATTTCCCATGATTGCCTCTAGCTGTGTATTCATCGCCCTTTAAAATGCACTAAAACCCAATTATTTCAAGCATTATATGGGCATTCTTGGGAAGTAACGGGAAGAAAAACGCGTGCAAAATGTGTGCAATAAAATCTGATGTGCAAACTTTGTGCAAAGCGATGTCACGCCGAAATCCGTGCAAAATTGTGCAAAGTTTTTGCCCCCCCAATACGGCCCGGTTGGCCCGCTTTCGCGCACCATCGGCTCCTGCTGGCGTTTTGATCCGAAACGCGGGTAAATCTGGCCTTTTGAAGGATTGCGGCGAGCAGCGGCCCGACGGTTGGCTGACCGGGGCCTTTTGGCATAGCAGGAGGTATTGGGCGCTCCAATGTGGCATCCTGTTCGGTCTCAAGCGCTCGTATCCCAAAAAACCGGAGAGTGCCCGACCGGCCCCTTGGCATAGCAGTTGTGACCATTGCCGGGACGCAATATTCGACTTCCCAATTCCCCCTCGCATGAGGCATAAGTGGTATTGCAGCGGATTGCGGTTGCGCTCGGAAGTCAGGTTTCAATCGAACTCGAGGATGTCCCTCAACCTCGAGGTCGCTCGGCGCGTTCTCAGCGCTCTGTTTATGCGGGCTCGACTTCTTAGGGCGAACAAGAATGATTTTGGCAGTGATTGGCGTGCTCCTTCATTCACACTTGCTCTCGGTCCACCGAAGATGGCCGACCTTCTTGATCTATTAATGCCCATAATTACTTCCAAAAATCTCAACTTCTGCATATCGTCAGCGCGCAAGTCGGAAGAGTGGATCCTGGAGATGAAAACGCGCAAAGCAAACAGCGGCGAAAAGAAACATCGCGGAATCGGCAAGATCGAGATTGCTGTCTCAAATAGTCACGCCGGTGCAGGTGCAAGCGGTTTTAACCCGCTTCCTTTGGAGTTGCTCAAATGTATCTCGCAGGATTTTGACCGCAGACGTAGTGCTCTAGGTGCTTCAAATCGGAGCGAGAAGGGCGCACGAGCAGTTTTCTCGCGCGCTGAAGCGTTGTGGGTACCAAAGATAGCACGCTGGCCATACATCGAACGGATTTGTCGAACTGAGGGCGCGGAATCGGCGACCAAAAAGGCAATCGATTCCATACACGAGGGAAACCCGTCACTTTTTGGAATTAGAACTGGCCACAACGGGTCAGTAAATCACGCAAATCGACTAGCGCAAATTGTCGGACGGCTTTCGATTCAAGACGAGATATTGAAAGGAAAAAGGTCTGGAAGACTTAGCGGGCCGCCGTTGCAAAAAGGACCGCCCAAGGTGGCGTATAAAACTCCGATGGGGCGCTGTGTCCACGGCACGGCGGACATAGCACTAAATTATTTGCGCAATAAGAGTTTAAAAGGAGGCGTGGATTTGATTTTCACTTCGCCTCCCTTTCCGCTCAATAACAAAAAGAAATACGGAAACCTCCAGGGACAGGAATATGTTGATTGGTTGGCCAGCTTTGCACCGCTTTTCCGAAAAGCGCTCAAGCCGCACGGGTCAATCGTAATCGAATTGGGAAACGCATGGGAATCGGGGCATCCAGTGATGTCAGATCTGGCGCTTCGAGCGCTGCTCACATTTCTTGAGCGCGGGGGATTTTATTTGTGTCAGCAATTTGTTTGGAATAACCCGGCGAGGCTGCCGTCACCCGCTCAATGGGTGAACGTCGAACGAATACGTGTAAAGGATTCGTTCACTCATCTCTGGTGGATGTCGCCGACCACCCGTCCAAAGGCAGACAATCGCAGGGTCTTAAAAGAATACAGTGAGGCAATGCGAGAACTTTTAAGTCGGCGGAAGTACAACGCTGGCACACGGCCCTCGCAGCACTCAATCGGAAAGACATCATTTTTTACGAACAACGGGGGCGCAATTCCGAGTAATGTAATTACTCTCTCCAATACCTCTGCCACGGGAGATTATTTAGAGCACTGCCGAGAAAAGAAGTTAACACCACATCCGGCACGAATGCCTTCCGGGCTCGTGGAATTCTTCGTCAATTTCCTTACCGAGCCGGGCGACCTTGTGCTTGACCCATTTTCCGGGAGCAATACGACCGGAGCCGCCGCTGAGAAGCTGGGCAGACGATGGGTCTCAATAGAGGCTGAAAAAGAATACATCAAGGGTTCCCGTGGCCGCTTTCCAAGTTTATCAACTAGGGCCAAAAAATGAGGGCACCTTCCTCTGAGAATGAGCCTGTCAAGCTCTTGCGGAGGCAAGCTAATCTTTCAGCACATTTATTTCCCGATAATTCGCCTGCATGGTTACGTTCGCTCAATAGAATACTGACCGAAGACCTTGGCGCCCTTGCAGTTCTCGGTCCCAGCGGCCTGAACTTGCGTGGCATACCTGCGGCAGAACAGGGCAAGCCCGATTCGCTTAGTTTGTGTCTCGCTTCGCTGGTCGATTCCCTAAGAGGCACTGGTCGTCGGATTGCTCTTGGTTTACCAGCTGGCTCTCGCCACTTGCCCCTTTTATTTTCGGCAGTGGGCGTTCTCGGCGATGCCCTCAGAACGGCGGAGGGAAGCGTCAACTCAAGTTTGACCGGAGTATTGATCGTAAGCACTGATTTGGACGTCCGCAGCCGATACTGCGACCTGTGCGTGAAAACCGAAGCGTTGGATTCGGTTTACCCTGGCAGCAGAATGAAACCTAACGGCGAACAAGTCGCACTAACATCCAAGGGGTCACAGTCGTTCGCTAAAGGCGTTTGCTTCCTTCTGCCTCCTCAGGAATTGCCGCGGGCAAGGATGAAACCGAGTCTTGCGATTTTGGATTTCCGTTACGCGCGACTCACGAAGAGAGCTTACGACATCGCCAATTGGGCCTGCAATCTTCATAAGCACAGCACAGTTGTCGCAATCTACACGATTGGCGACAGGGATACCTTGGAAGCCCTTCACAAACTGAATTTCGAAACGATGCCGATCGACCATGTTGCTTCTGGGTATTGCGCACAGATCAAACCGCAAGAAGCCGGCTCTGGTCCCGTGGAATGGAACGTTCAGAGGAGCGTCCATTATCTTCAACGAGATCACGAAGTGATAGCCGTGGAGGACGGCGAATTCGAAAGCCATTTAGCAGTGGCGCAACGGATAATTGATGAGCAGGGTCAAAAGGATTTTGCCTCGATACGCCGAGCAAAGTGGATCGTTCGCGCACTCGCACAAATGCCAGTGCCCTTGGTCTGGTATGAGCATGCGGCACGGAACCAAGGGCGCTCAACACTCAAAAGGCTTATAGATTTGCTGACGGTTCGTCACGAGACAGGAATGGGTGTGGCTTTGCAATCCTTGCGGATGCAATTCGAAGTCATTTTGAAATATCTGGAAGAAAGGAATCCGAGGTCCGCTAAACTGAAGGAAGTTTTACCAAGCATTGTGAAGGAACATGGGCGGCTTCTTGTATTGGTTCGTGACCGGATTTCGCAAACCGCGTTGCAGAATTGGCTCGATGTCGAGGCCTTTCCAAAAGCCGACTGGCTCCTGGGCGTCGAGATTTGTGCTTGTCCCGATTATGCGCCACTCGCGCTGACCTCATATCCGGCGGTCTTGGTTAACGGCAGTTTTCCGAGAAGGTATCGTTGGGTCGCTGGGGCGGCTTTGGGCGATATTGTAAAATTTTTGGCATTTCCGTCCGAGGTCGAGGTGATTTCGAACCAGCTCGATGATGTATACGGAGCGCTTGGCCAACAAACACGTGCTCTTCAACGCAATCGAGCGGTAGGCGTGCCTCCATCCACGGGGCCTCAGATCGATCAACTCGGGAAAATCATACCAGTACTCCAATTCTCGAAACCTCCTCCGCCGGTCGCACCCAAACCACCGACTCGCGAATTCAAAGTAACAGCTAAGAGCTTGGGTGATCTGACTGGAAGCCTTGAGGCAGCAAAGGCTATAGCGCAAAAAGAACGAGAGAAGGCTGAGCAAGAGAAAAGTAACAAGCTTTCGACGTGGGCC
>Ga0265334_10001043_pt1 | contig 13651 bp, 11 predicted proteins | sample 42023metaG_FD_192442 | JGI IMG/M metagenome (GOLD analysis project Ga0265334, IMG submission 192442) | Rhizosphere microbial communities from Carex aquatilis grown in University of Washington, Seatle, WA, United States - 4-20-23 metaG | ecosystem: Host-associated > Plants > Roots > Rhizosphere... | reverse complement strand
GTCGTACGATGCGTGCTGCGGTGAATAGATACCCGTCGATCGGTAACCATTCACCGGCAAAGCTGAGAGCTTTCGCCGTCGCTGGCCCCGCTAAGGTAGGCGAGCACATCTGGGTTACAACGAAAAAGCTCGGTAGGGCGATTCATTGACTAGAACACCATGACGCTGCCGCCCAGCGCGCTGTTGGACCGCGACGGCACCATGGTCGAGACGCTGGAGATGTTGTAGCCGGCCAGTTTCGAGCGGATTCCTACTCATGTCGTCATCGCCGGTTCTGGCTTTCACCTCCCGGGACAGCCGGTCGCCAGCGAGATGGTCGAGGCCAGGATCCGCGAGTCGAGTCCGGGGCTGCGCTTGCGGCACGGCCTGCTCCAATCGCTTACCGGCATCGAAACCCGGCATTTTTTGCCGGAGGGAATGCAAGCCTCTGACCTTGCTGTTGCCGCAGCGAAGAAGGCAATGGATCAAGCTGCCATGACGCGGACCGATATTGGACTGCTGGTGTGGGCTTCGGCCTCCCAGGATCTGACGGAACCCGCGACCGCACATATCGTGGCGTCGAAACTCGGTTTGAGCTGTCCGGTCTTCGACATCAAGAACGCCTGTAACAGCTTCCTCAATGGCATACAGGTGGCAACGGCCCTGCTGCGCGGCAACGCTTGCCAGACCGCGCTGGTCGTCAGCGGCGAATGCCCATCGCGCGCCATCCGCTGGGCCGTCGAGGATGTGTCGACCTTCATCGACGGTGCCACCGGATATACGATGGGCGATGCCGGCGCCGCCCTGTTGCTGACCCGTGATCCTTCCGCGGAAGGCATCTTTTTTCAGAAATTCATTGCGGCCAGCCACCACTGGTCCCTGGCGACACTGCCCGGGGGTGGATCGATGCATCCACGCGGTGAAGAATGGACTTATTTCCACGGCAACGGAATGAGAATGCGCAACGCGTTCATCGAATTCGGCGACAGCCTCCTTACCGGAGCGTTCGAAGTAACCGGTCTGGCAATCAAGGATTTCAGACGCGTCTTTTGCCACCAAGTGTCGCGGCCCTTCGTCACCGACTTCTGCACCGTCACCGGCATTCCCGAGTCCAAGCTCGTCATCACGGTGCCGCGGCTCGGCAACATCGCTTCGGCCACGATCCCCACGCAGATCGCCCAGGCGGTCGCGGCCGGCGAGATCGCGCGCGGTGATCTGCTCATGTGCATCGGGCTCGCCGCCGGGCTCAGCCTCGGTGCGGTGTTCCTAACCTATTGAACGGCGCCATGGGAATTATCGTCCGATCGCTGTTCGTGGTAGTGCCCTGCTACAACGAGGCCGCGGCTATCCGCACGACGCTCACGGCGCTCGCGACGCAGGCCGATCCCGCCTTCACGCTGCTTGTGGTCGACAATGCCAGCACCGACGGTACCATTGCCAAAATCGAGGCGTTTCGCGAAGCGCATCCGCGCCAGGACATCCGGATCGTTCGCGAGCCTCAAAAGGGGACGGGTGCCGCCGCCGATACGGGCTTCCGCGCTGCAATCGCTGCCGGCGCGAGCCACATCGCGCGCACTGACGCGGACAGCTTGCCACGGCGCGATTGGATTGGCGCGATCAAACGCGGCTTCGAAGGCGGCGCGCTGTTCATCGCGGGCCCGGTCCGTGCCCGCACGGACGACCTCCGGCTGAATCCGCTTCAGCGTCTGGGCGTCCTGCTGCTTACGGCCCTGATGCGCTTTGCCGCTCCGCGTCTGCCGAAAAACCGGGGCAGCGAATTTCTCTGCCCTTACATCCTCGCCAGCGGCGGCAACTTGGCGATCGAGGCGGATCTCTATCTCGCGTGCGGCGGTTTCCCGCGTATCGCACTCGAAGTCGACAACGAGGATCGCATTCTGCAAAACCGCGCGCGCGCACTAACCCCGGCCATCCGCTTTCTGCCGGAGATGGTGGTCGTTCAATCGGCACGAAGGATCAAGCAATACGGATTGCGCAACACCCTGTTTTGGTATTGGAACCGCCGGTACAAACCGGTCTTGGTGGACGTTAGATGAGTACCGGTCAGCGTCGCGCGCGCGCGCAGGAGCGGGGCTTGCAGTTTGCCGCCCAGCCCTTGTTGTCGCCGATCCTGAAGACAGTGGCGCGCATGGGATCCATGGTGTCCTTGCCACGTATCGGCCACATCATCTCCGACCCGGCGCTCGCCAGTGAGGTATTGGGCGCCCCTGAACGCTTCACCAAAACGGGAGAAGGCGCGTTCAGTCATACCCTGACAGACGTCATCGGCCCCTCTGCGTTGATCAACATGGACGGCGACCCGCACCGCCAATTGCGCCAGCGACTGCAGCACCTGTTCACGCCGCGCTTCATAGACCAGCTGCTGACCCGCGAGATGGGGCCGCCCTTACACAACGCGGCAGCAACACTGAAGGCAGGCAACACGCTCGATCTGGTCCACTTTGCCAAGCTCTTCACTGGCCGCGTTGCCTGCGCCTTGCTCGGCATGGCGCTGCCGCCTGGGCGGGAGGATGAGACCTGTTTGAAACTGTTCCGCTCCGGGCAGGAATTCCTCGCCGCGCTCAGCTTGGCGAGCCGGAAACACGATAGCTCGCGCACGGCGGTCTTGCGCAGGCGCTTCGAGGAGATTACCGCCGACGCCCGGGCCGCGTACGATGCAGGCGAAGCGACGACGGTGCCGGGACGGCTGCGTGAACTCGGACTCGATTTCGAAGAAAGCCGGGGCACGGTTGGGCTGCTGTTCCTTGCCGGCACCGAGACGACAGCCACGTCGCTGTCACGGATCGTCAATTTCCTGATCGAAACAGAGCAGTGGCAGCTGGTGGCGGCGCGCCGCGATCTCCTGCCGGCGGCAATCCTGGAAGGTCTGCGGCTCACCACACCGGTGCCGCTCCTGACACGTCATGTCGCCGAAGACACCGTCCTCGGTGGAAAACGTCTGCGTGCGGGCGACCGCCTGATCGTCTGCCTCGCGACCTCGCTGCGGTCTCGGGCATTGGGAGCGACGGCACATGATTTCGACTTGAGTCGCAAACCGCCGCCTGCGTTGGCGAATCTGGCTTTCGGCCACGGCCCGCATTTCTGCCTCGGCGCGGCGCTTGCCCGGCGCGCACTTCACGAGGCGCTCACCATGCTGCTCGACGCCGGCCCCCTCACAATCACGCGCCGACGCTCTGCGCGGCGCGTCATGTTGCCGTCCTATGCGGTGCTCGAAGTGCGCCGCGCGGCAACCGGCGCGCTCCAACCATAGGCCGCCGCGAGATAGTCGGATAGATTGCGCGTCGGTGCGTATCCGAGCACCGCTGCGGCTTTGCCGCAATCGAGCGTGTACTCGTCGGCGACCTGAGCAACTCGGTAGCGGGTCAGGCGGGGCGCTTTGCGCCGGCCCAATGCCTGCCATAGCGTCTCCAGCACCGTGCCGATGAACCAGGCGGCGCTTCTCGGCAAATAATGGATGCGGGGCCGGTGACCGGTGGCTGTCAGGACGGCATTGAGCACTTCGTCAAGACGGAGCGGCCTCGCGTCGGCGATATTGAAGACGCCACGTGCGGAACCGGTGATCGAAGCCGCAAGCGCCAGCATCAACGCATCGACGAGATTATCGACGTGAGTCAGTGAAATCATGTTACGGCCATCACCCACCGCAATAAGGTGGCCGACGACGAGAGCGTCGAGCAGGCGCGGCAACAGGACACGGTCGCCGGGACCATAGATCGCGTGCGGACGCAGGATGATGTGAGCATCACGCTCACGCACGATTGCTTCCGCGGCCGCCTTGCTCTCCGCATAGGCATTGAGGAAACGGCTTGCGGGTGCTGCGTCTTCCCGCACCATGCGCTTGGGCGCAAACGCATCGTAAACGCTCGCCGTGGAAACGTGCACGATCGGGCAATCCGGAAAACTCGCGAGCACGTTGCGGGTGCCTTCGACATGACAGCGAAAGAACTCTGCCGTGCTGCCCCAGTCGGTCACCATGCCCGCGCAATGCGCAACGGCGTCTACCTTGTGCGGTGACCCGGGCAGCGGTCCGCTGACGATATCCCAGCGTTCATAACGCATACCCTGCACATCGGGCTGCGGCTGTCGGCCAAAGCCAATGACATGGGCATCCACGGACACGAGGGCTGCGGCGAGGCGACGGCCGAGGAATCCGGTGGCGCCGGTGATCGCAACATGCCGGCCTCGCAGTGCCTCAACGGCCAGCGGCATTGCATTCACTCCGCAACATGGCGGCCAAGCGTACCCGGTCGAGCTTGCCATTCCGACCAGCATACGGAATCGTACAAACCACAATCTCGTCCGGCTGGGCAAAGGCGTCGATGGCATTGGGGCCCGATCGCAACGCCGCCGCCACCCGCGTGCGGAGCCGCATCGAGTCCTCTCCAAGGGCCGGCTCGATCGCAAGCAGCAGCCGCTCATCCGCCGCCTGCTCGTCCGAATACCCCAGCAGGGCACATGCCGCGACGCCTGGAATCCGCGCGATCGTTTCTTCGTAGAGCGAAGGATAGATGTTGTAAGCGCCGCGGATGATCATGTCCTTCTTGCGGCCGAGGAGACGGATACGCCCGGCGGCATCGATGCGGGCGAGATCGCCGGTCGCGTGCCAGTCCGCGGCATCATGCCCGATATAGGACTTGAACAGGTTCGGCCCACGCACCAACAACTCGCCATCGGCGGCAAGGCGGGTCTCGATCCCCTGCACCGGGCGTCCCACCAGGTCGCCATCCTGGGGATTTGGATCGGCAAGCTTCTCGCGGGATTCGATCACCGAGACGGGGAGTGCTTCGGTCATCGCGTAGATGCACCATATCTTGATGCGCTCCCCACAGACTGCCCGCAGGCGCCGCAGCAGACCGGGACCGATCGGCGCGCTGCCGAGCAGAATGTGCGAAAGGTGCTCCGGAAAACGTCCACCCCTGGCTTCTAGGACCGTAAGTATTGCGGACATCTCGAAAGGTACTGCGTAGAGATGCGTTACGCGGTGGCGCTCGATATCGGCGAGCGCGCGGAGCGGGGCCAGTTTCGGCGGAATGACCGCCGTCGCACCGGCGAGCACCGCCGCTAGGGTCTGGTGCGACTGCGTGCTGTAGACGACGTCGGCCGGCGTCAGCGCCATCAGCCGGCTGATGAGGGAGAAAGCCGCGCCGAGACTGGTCGCGGTGTGCTCAACCGCCTTGGGTGCTGCTGTCGTGCCGGAAGTGAAGATCACACCGATCGTCCGATGCGGAGGACGATCGGCTTGGACCCTGGCGGAGTGCGGCTCCCGCACCGGCATCCTGAGCAAGGTGCGGATGTTGAGCCCGCGTGGCACGCCTGGAAGCCAGGGACCGACCCGGACGAACAACGCATCAAGCGATTGGATGTGTGGCAGATCGATCCCTTTGCGCCGCAGCCAGGTGCGCAACGGCCCGGGAGCGCTTGCGGCGAAGACCAGTGAATCCGCGACAACGAAGCGCGGCCGCACCAGTCGCATGCGCTCGAGGAAGAGCGCGCCGGCGACACCCGGATCCACCACCACCAGCTTGGCCCCCGCACGCAGCAATCCCAGTTGCGCAGCGATCGAAGCAATCCCGGGCCGCACCGCGAATACGACCGCGTCGCCCTCGCGGAGCCCAAGCTGTGTGAAACCCTCGGTCAGCGCATCGATTTGCGCGGCAAGCGCTGTCGCGGTGATCGTCCGTACCCACGGGCTGGCGTGCTGGATGATGGCAATCCGCTCCCGTTTCGCCGCCCGCAGCTGTGCCTGCATGCTGGCAAGCAGGTTATCGAACGTGCTCAGTGGGCGCAGGTCAGCATCCATTCGTTCTATCCGGACGAACGGGCGCGCAGGCGCAACGCTATAGGCGACGATGCCAGCACGGCGCCCATGACCTCCCGGGGTTCCTCCAAGCCTCCAGTGTCGAGCGCCTCGATGGTGAAACCACGAAGCAAGACGGCCACTCCGAGCTTGATTTCAATCAGCGCGAGACTTCGGCCAACACAGGTCCGCGGACCCGCTCCGAAAGGAATGGAAACACTCTTGGTCCTGCGCTCGGGACTGGCGTCGGCGAGCCAGCGTTCCGGATCGAAGGACGCAGCGTCAGCGAACCAGCGGTCATCGAGACCTTCCACACGCTGCAGTCCCATGACGACGGTGCCGGCTGGAACCGCGACGTCGCCCACTACCAGGTCGTGCATCGCCTCGCCCAGAAGCATCGGCTCGACCGGCTTGAATCGCAATGACTCGCAAGCGCACGCTTCGACGTACTGGAGCTTTTCAATCTGCTCCATCGTAATTTCGTCGAGAGACGGCACAACGGCGTCGATCTCTTCCGTGGCCCGCCGTAACACCTCCGGATTACGGTGCAGAAGCCAGATGAGCCAGGCCAGCGCAGTCGACGTGGTGATTTCACCGGCAAGTAGCAGATCAAGCGCATTGCCCGCGACGGCGGCATCGTCAAGTCCGCTGCCAGGCAGGTCCGCGGCGACGATCATGGCCTCCAGCACATTTGCGGGTGTGCTGCGGCGCGCGGGATCCGCACTCAACTGCGCGCGGGCCGCTTCGATAAAGCCGGTGGTCGCGCGCTTGATCTCCGCGACACTGCGCGCAAGCCGCCGGTCGGCGGGCAGCAAAAAAAGACGCCAGTACGGAATCGGAATCATGATGCGGCGGTAGAGCATCGCCATCACGAACTCGATGTGGCTATGAATCGGCTCCTCCTCCGCCTCCAGCGTATTGACGTCGGTACCGAACGCCTGGCTGGAGACCGCATCGACCATGTAGCGCTTGAGATCGCCATTGAGATCGATTGCGGTGCCGGCTGCAGCCGCGGCTGACCAGCGGCCGCGGAGTCTGAGCGCGATTTGCTTGAGGCGGGGGAAATAGACCCGCAGCTGCCGGGGGGAAAGGCTGGCGGTCATCATCGCACGCATGCTTCGCCATTCCGCGCCCTCGGCCATGAAGAGGCCGATGTCCGCACCCATCTCGCGCGCCAGATGCTGCACGCGCGCGGGGCGGCGGAATCCTTCCGGCCGGTTGCGTAGCGTGGAATGTATTACTTCATGGCCGGATATCACCAACAGTTGAACGCTACCAAGCCGTGCGCGGTAAAACGGTCCGTAACGCCGCGCCCATGCCTCGAATTGGAGATGCGCGCGATTGGGATGCAGCTGCACTGCATTACCCAGCAGCGGCCAGCCACGCGGCCCTGGGAGATCCGCGATCTGCCGCAAGCCATCGGCGGGTTTGGAGTTATCGAAGATCACGGAAGAAGATTAGGAAAATAGTCGCAGCCATGGAACTCGACGTCATGGCGACGTCGTTTGAGCTCACAACCAAGCGCGATCAGCGGATAGACGTTGCCGGCCGTTCCATCAATGGACATCACAACGTGCATCGCTTGCCCGCTCCGCGACTCTTCTGGGTCAAACTATAAAAGCGGTAGTAAACGCCCGCTCGGACGACCTATCACGTTGACATCATAAATTAATGGATTGCCGGATCGCCATGGCAGTAGCAGCGAAAATGTGACGGAGTAGTCACTAGAATGCGACAAAAAAAAGCGGGTTCCCTATTGCGGCAGAACCGGCTTGAAGCCGTAGTGGTCGAAATAGGCTCTGTTTTGTTCGTAGAGGGAGTCGGGGTCGATGCCGTATTCCTGGCTGGTGTATTGGTGGCGTCCGCGCTTGCCTTGCGGGTTGTTCGCCAGGGCGAGCTTCATGCGATCTTCAAACTCCTGTGTGTAATCGAGGCCGAACTTGCGGTAGATATTCTTCACCATCCCGATTGGATCGCGAACCAAATCCGGGTACATGCAATCGATGATCTGCGGTTCATATTGCGGATTCGCCCGGCGAAATTCCAGCGGGACGGACCACGAGGCGGACCATAGCTCCTGAACCAGGCTGCCAAAGCGCAGTTTGTCCAAACTGCCCTCCACGTCGAACGGCAGCGAAAACGTTTCAAATAAACGGCAACCGGAAGCCAGATTATTGACTGGGTCACGGTGCGTCACGATCACGCGCGCGTCGGGGTAGTGCGTAAAGATATCGCCAAAGCGATACGCGTAGACCGGCGACTTTTGTGTCCAATGCGACTTGGCCGGGCAGTAGGCATCCAGCATGGTGAATAAATTCCGTTCATATCTCAGCAGTGCGTCCCCCATGCCCGGTTGCGCAAGGCTGCGCACATATTCGCGGCCCGCGGCGAGACTGAAGAGAAAGAACAGCCCGTTGTGGATCGCTACCATGCTCAGGGATTCCTCTTTTTCAGTCGCCCCGAACGGATGAGACTCGGCGATCTTCTCCGCATATCCCGGCACAATCTTCGCGCCCATTGCCAGGTCGGAGAGCCTCCGCTTCACGCGCGGATCTCGCAGCGGATCCATCCCGGTCCTGAGTGGAGGCGTGCAATACACCAGCTCGTAGTCGTAAGGGGAGCGCGTATTCGGATCCTCGCTGAGCAAGCGATGCAGCAAGGTGGTTCCGGTTCGTGCCGCTCCAACCACCAGTACTGGCGCCTGGTAACGTCCGTTGCTCTCGATAAAGTCGCGGTTGGCTTCGTAGAATTTGATGGTTTCCGCGCGATTCTTGATCGGTTCACTCACCATGATCTTGATCACGACGCGACCAATGGGCGAGATATAGGGATTGCCGTCGAAGTTCCTGCTCGCGATCTCGATACATTGACGCAGCACGCCAAGCTCCTCGGCTGTGCCCCATCGCCCTGCCGGCGCGTCGACCGAATCGAAGGCCTTAAGCAGACTGTCCTTGAGCAGATATGCCGTCCGGCCCGTGAGTGCGCGGGACATCGAGGCCCACCACTCGACGGGTTTCAGGAACCAAGGAAATTTCACATAGTTGTGCGGGTAACGCCCAGTGGCGTCGCCGCGCGTTGTCGCCGGGTCCACGTGGTAATAGTTGAAATCGTTCAATTCAGGCTCCGGCGATCGAGGCCAGGTGCGCCACAAGGGCATCGAAACGGCCGTTGCCGGCGAGCACCCTGGGCAGGTTTATCGTCATGTCGACGCGATTATCGACGCCTGTCAGGGTTGCAAAAGCGCTGCCGCGCAGCGGCAAAAGCACCATGTCATGCAGTTTAAAACCGGGACAGCTCAGCGTCGCGGACTCATGACGGCCGACGTTCGAAATAACGGCGGTTTCCACCGGCTTTCTCTTGCGATAGTTCCTGTGCGTGCGCGACAGCAATAAATCCAGCCACGGTAGAGGCAGTAGTTTGATGGCATTGAGTACGCGCGGATAAGCCATGTCCTTGCGTTGCTCCAGCATCTCTTGCAGCCTGTGCTTGAACACCTGGGTGCCCTCGCCTTTTTCAAGACGCACCAGAAGCATGTTGGCGAAGTTCGTGGTCGACAGCAGGCCGGGGCAATGCCGGCGCAGGTCCACCGGGATTGCGATCAGTGCCGGCAGCTCACTGTACTGATGCGCAAACTCGGCCATGGCGGTGGCCACTTTCGCGAGCAAATCCTTCCTGGGTGGCCCCAGATGAATACGCCGGAATTCGTCGCCCATCTCGTCACCTTCCGGAGCGCCGGTCAGCCACATGGTCTTGATGTGACGGGAGGTCGAATGCGTGATGCCAGCACTGAGCATGAGATCGACATCGCTGAAGCTCGCATTGCTTCCCAGCAGGGGCTCGCCGCGCAAGGCGCGGAACATTTCTCGCAGAAAGTGAAGCATGCCGCTGCCATCGACGACCGCATGCAAGGCACGCAGGATCACCAACGACGTTCCGCCATTCCCCGGAGCAACGATCAGTTCGACGGTGGGGCCCGTTTCCAACGGTAGCGGCGTGGCTTCGATGAACTCGGCGCCGCGCTCGGAGAGCGTGTCCCAATCACAGCGCTCCAGCACGCGCAGCCGTGGCGGCTCGCCATCGCTCTGCCACCGAGCCCGGCTGCGCTTGCCGATCATGCGCAGACGCGCACCGGGATTGACCGCCACCACCTGATCGAGCGCCGATTGCCATTGCTGTGCACTGAGCGAGCCCTCCCCCCTCAGCACGAATATCACCTGGCGTGGCGGCTCGAGCGTGTGACGGCTGGTGCCGACACTGGCGTGGTAATACTCCGGAGCGGATAGCGGACGGGAAATGGATGTCAGCGGGGACAGCGGCGGCAAGCGATCCATGTGAGGTTCCCGTGCGCTCACCTGCCGTCATCGCCATTGGTTGCCGTTGTGGCTGGCGGACCGCTCCTGGAAAAATGCTCTTTATAGGCGCTCACGAGTTCATCGAGCTGACCGTGCTGGTTATAGGCCGCCGGCACGGAGAACGTAATGGTGGTGACTTCCGGATGGGCCAGGAAAACCACGTTCAGTTTGCCCACCGAACCCGGAATACCGCTGATCAGTTTCGGTTGAAATCCCGGCACTGCGGAGACCTCCGGATTCAAGCTCCCCATGGAAACAATGCCCCCCGATGGCGACCCGGGAGTGACGGTGTACAACAGCGTGTCGACCGAGCGCCGCAACTGCCGCACCATGTACCAGATCGGAATCCATAGCATCAGCCGGGGGAACGAACGGCAGTCGTGGAATTCGCGGATACCCCGGTTGATTAGCTGCATGATTGCGCGCGGACTCGCTCCATCCGGCACATCGAGACGCAGATAACCGGTCAGGTTGCCGATGCTCATTTCCTGCGTGCGCAGCCCGCGATAGTCCACCGGAATGGTGAAGCAGACTTCGCCCTGCTGCTTCCGGCGGGCCCAAGCGGCCAGAAACGCCGCCGTCTTGGGCAGCAGTTGCGAAACATTGTTTTTGATGACGACGCGGCGCCAGACATAGCGCAACTCGCGCCCGCTTTCCGCCGGAGCAAGGACGGGGATACTGGCCGGTGGCGATTTTGGGGGTTCCGGAATCCGGTCGCGATACTGCGCCAGGACATCGAGATCGGTGATCGTTGAATGCGAGCCGAGCAGCGCTTCGCCGCGCAAGGCGCGAAAGACCTCGGTGCCCCAGTGTATGAGGCCGCGGCCATCGACTGCGGCATGCGCCGTGCGAAAGACTAGGCGGGTCGAACCGTCCTTGCAGGGCACAACGAGAATGTCCGCCACGGGACCACCGTGCAGCGGATCAAGCCGTTCGTTCAAAAACGGCGCGCCCCGTTCGCTGTTGCCGTCCCAATCCGAGAGCGGCATGAGCCGTACGAGCGGCGAAACGCCACTGTCCACCCACCTCGAAAATCCCAGAAAACCTTTGAGCCGGACGCGGATACCGGGGTTGGCTTCGGCCGCGCGGTCCACGGCGATCTGCATGGCCTGAGGATCGACCTCGCCGATACCTTCGATGACGGCATCAACGTGATAGCGATGAATCTCGTTGATGACCAGCGCGCTGCGCTCCAGCGCCGACAAACGGCGAACGTAGCGTCCGGCCATCAGGTGCTCCCCGGTGCGGACATCACCGCGGAAAGAAACGGTTCGAGGTGTCCACGCAGCTCGCTCGGCATGTCCTCGATGACATAGGGTTGTTTTGAGAGAATCGTCCAAGTGTAACTTTTCGTACAAAAAATAGGCACGCTGCACGTGTCTCGTTAATCTTTAATTTGGGCATAAGGCGAAGATTCGCAGCCTGCCTCGCTTAGTTGAGTGGCTGGAAGCCTTCGACGAAAAGGCCGGCCACCCGTTCGCGTGGTATTTCTACATGCTGCACGGTAACCGCATCGGGTACCGCGCAGGTCTGGAGATTGCTGAGGCGATCAGACGCGGAATGCACTGGCTGCCGCCGGCTGATCGCGCCGTGCTGCAGCGCTACGCGGATTCGACCTACGGGTTCTGACCCTGCGAGCAGGGTTCTAACGCTGCCAACCTGGCCAATTATTGGGGGGCGACGACACACACTGCCAGCGCAGCCGATATGCTGCGCATAGCTGCTTCCGCATCTCGCTGCTGTGCCGCTATGTCTGATTGATTCCGCCTGCTGCTCCAGTCGAAAGAGAGCGCAGTGACGGCATGACAACGTATTTCAAGACCTACGAAAAATCGCTGCGCGCAAAACGCCTGTCGGCTCGAATTTCCTTTGCCACAGCCCATCGCAAAAAATTTCCGACGTGACCAAGATCATCAAACTGCACGGGGACCGCTAACACCCAGCAATTGGGGGTAGGTTTGGGGGTTACTTTACGGAACTAGCAGATATAAGTTAATTATCATCAAATAGATAAATATCGGATTCGATTGACGCCACCCCACCAAATTGAAGGGCTCGGATATCTCCGAGCCCTTTTTGTTGCCAGTCGGGCCATGCTGTCATCAGGCCTCCATCGGATACGCATAGGCAGCGATGCGCGGTGAGCCGCAGCGTCCCATTGGTTCAACGCTTGGACTGGACTGGCTCCTGCACCCGCCCGCTGATCGGATCGATCGTTAGGTTCACGCTCTTGCCCTTGGCCCCTTCTTCGGAGAACGTCAGGGCGCGACCGTCCTTCGACGTTTCGCCGCCGGTCTGACGGCGGCTTGCAAAACCCAGGTCCGTCATCTTCGCCGCGTAAGGCGACAAAACGGGGCCATCGCTCACGCCTGGTATCTCTTCCGCCGACGGTTGTGCCAGCACGGTGACGGGAGCAACAGCCAAGAGACTGGAAACGATCGCTGCAACCCGCGCTGCAGCCCGTATAGAAATATGCATTTTCAATCCCCTCTGCTCGTCGCCGAACGGCTTCGCATGCGGTTAAGACCGCGCAGCTTGGCGCTCGTTCGCGTTCTTATCAATCCTGCCATCGAGTCGTCTGCCCGCTAGGCCGACGCTTGGAACGGCGCGGTGCCACCGACACGAAATCAGCCTATATGCAAACTTGGCCAAGGCGGTCGCTGCGGATACAACATGGGGAGCAACGCGGCGAACTCAAAGTGCTTGATTTGCGGATATTTCCGGCTGAAGCGATGGGATCGTGAAATGGAACTCGCTGCCTTTGCCAAGGACGCTTGAAACACCAATCGTGCCGCCGTGGCTCGCCACGATCTCGCTGACGATCGTCAGACCGAGACCTGCTCCTCGATGATCGTTTGGCTGCGCCTGCCAACCGCGCTCGAAAACGCGGCTGAGGTCTGCCGCGGCGATGCCGGAGCCCTGGTCACGCACCCCAAACCGGATGCTGGCCTGCACCCGATCGGCAGTGATGTTGATCCGGCTGCCCGCTAATGAGAACTTGATGGCATTGCCGATGAGGTTGGAAAAAACCCGCAGCATGTGTTCGTAATTGATGTTGACGGAGCCAAGGTCGGTGCCGGCACTGACCTCCAGACAAATATCGCTGCGGTCGGCGATTGGACACATCATCATCACGGCGTCGCTCAGCAGGGTGTCCACTGCAATTCTGCATGGACACGGAGTCACGGCAGACGCGGCCGCTTGGGACGATGCCAGGAGTTCGTTGATCAAGCCGCGAATGCGGTCCGCAGCCCGGTGCATCCTGCCGACCATGAGCGTCGCGTTTGGGGAGAGTCCCCCCATCGAGGAAAGAAACTCAGTCCCCAGCGCGATGATCTGCAGCGGTGTCCGCATATCATGCATCGCAGCGCCCAGCATCCAATCGCCAGAAACTTCTTTCGTTTCGCTGCGGATTTCCACCACCTCTCGGGGTTGCTCGACGATCGTTTGCGACACACTGATATTTTGCAAACTGATATATGGAACTACCGCGGAAGCACGTGTA
>Ga0265334_10001042_pt1 | contig 13676 bp, 13 predicted proteins | sample 42023metaG_FD_192442 | JGI IMG/M metagenome (GOLD analysis project Ga0265334, IMG submission 192442) | Rhizosphere microbial communities from Carex aquatilis grown in University of Washington, Seatle, WA, United States - 4-20-23 metaG | ecosystem: Host-associated > Plants > Roots > Rhizosphere... | reverse complement strand
GCGCTTGGGCTTGCGGCCTGCTTCTCGCCTTACTTCTTTCGCTCGCCAAAAAGCCCTATATGAAATCAGCGCTGCTCGGCCTTCTCGTCCTCGCGTTCACGGCGACCGACTGGCACCGCGCCTTGGCCTGGGGCAGCTCCTGGGACGCGCAGCGCGAGATCTTCGCCAAGCTCAAGGCGAAGGACCTCCCGCAAGGCGCGCGCGTCCTCTTGACCGGCGCGCCGTCAGACCTCGACCACGCCGTGGTGATCGAGGCCGAGTACGCCTTCGACGCCTCGCTGCGCCTGATGACCGGCCGCTCGGACCTCCACGGAAACCTCTTGAGCCTCGAGAAAGGCCCCAGTCCGGGCAGCCTCGTCTACGACGCCCGAACGGGCGTCTTGTCGTCGAGGAATTGATAGAATCTCCGTCGATGAAGCTCGAACCCGCCCGGCTGCGCCGCAGCGTCCTGGAGATGGCGCACCGCGGCCAGACCGTCCACGTGCCGTGCGCGTTCTCGCTCATCGAGATCCTCTCCGTTTTGTACTCCGATTTCATACGCCGGCCGAGCGGCAGGCCCGACGATCCCGAGCGCGACGTGCTCGCGCTCTCGAAGGGCCACGGCGTGATGGCGCTCTACGCCGTCTTGGGCGAGCTCGGCTGGATCACGAAAGAATGTCTCGATAACTACAACGCGGACGGCTCGCCCTTGCGCGGCCTCTCCGAGAACAACATCCCCGGCGTCGACGTGACCTCGGGCTCCATGGGCCACGGCCTGCCGATCGCCGCCGGCTGGGCGTTCGGCCTCAAGAAGATGAAGAGCGCTCGCCGCGTCTACTGCGTCGTCGGCGACGGCGAGATGAACGAAGGATCGATGTGGGAGGCGCTCGCCTTCGCGGGCCACCACAAGCTCGACAACCTGACCGTCATCGTCGACGCCAACGCGTTCCAGGCCATGGGCCGCACCAAGGACATCCTGGACCTCGAGCCCTTCGAGGCGAAGTTCGAGGCGTTCGGCTTTTTCGCCGCGGGCTGCGACGGCCACGACCGCAAGGCCATCGCCTCCAATCTCAAGAAGCTCCTGAAGGTCAAAGGCAAGCCGCAGGCCCTGGTCGCGCGCACCGTCAAGGGCAAGGGCGTCTCTTTCATGGAAGCCGACAACAAGTGGCACTACACGCGGCTGACGAAAGAGTCGCTCGAGAAGGCGCTCGCCGAGCTGCCTCTCGTATGAGGACCGCGCTCTCGAACGTTCTGACCAAGTCCGCGGAGGCCGACGAGCGTTTCGTCGTCCTCTCGGGCGACCACGGCTACGCGCTTTTCGACGAGCTGCGCCGCGCGCGCCCCGAGCAGTTCGTCAACGTCGGCATCGCCGAGCAGGCGATGGTGGGCTTGGCCGCCGGCATGGCCCGCGCGGGCTACCTGCCGGTGATCTACGGCCTCGCCGCCTTCGTGCCGATGCGCGTGGCCGAGCAGATCAAGCTCGACTTTTGCTTTTCCAAGACCAAGGTCATCATCCTCGGCGACGGCGCCGGGCTCGTCTATTCGACGCTCGGGGCCTCTCACCAGTGCGGCGAGGACATCGCGTGCCTGCGGCCGATGCCGCACCTGCGCGTCTACGCGCCCTGCGACGCCGAGGAGCTCAAGGCCTGCTACAAAGAGGCGCTCGGCTACGACGGGCCCAGTTATCTTCGCATCGGCAAGAGCGACCGGCCGCCGGTGCACGTCAAGTCTCTTTCTTCCGCGTCGCCGCATCTCGTCAAAAAGGGAGCGCGCCCGGTCTGTCTCGTCTCTCTGGGCTCGATGACGGCGCCTTGCGTCAAGATCGCCGAAGACCTCGGGCTTTCCTGCCTGTCGGTCCCGCGCGTAAAACCCCTCGACGCCTCGCTGCTCAAGACGCTGTCCGCCTTCGAAAAGCTCATCGTCGTCGAGGAGCACAGCGCGGCCGGCGGCCTCGCCTCCGCGATCCTCGAGCTCGGCGCGACGGGCGCCGGTCCGTCGCTGCCGCCCCTGTTTTCGATCGCGCTCAAGGAGCGCTTCACGGAGCTTTGCGGCGGATATCAGTTCGCGCTGTCGGAGCACGACTTGTCCGACGAGCAGCTGGAGAAGCGCGTGAAGGCCGCGCTTACAAGTAAGACAGCACGGTCCGCCTAAAACCGTCGTCGATCCCGTGCGTGGGCCCCCAGCCCAGCGCGCGCAGCCGCGAGATGTCGGGGCAGAACCGCGGGAACGGGCTCGGCAAGTAATTGGTGCCCGGCTTCCACCCGTGGCGCACCACGCGCAGCTTTTTTTCGGGAAAGAGCTTCACGAGTCGCCGCGCCAACGCGAGGATCGAGACGTCGGTCTTGTCGTTGCCGATGTTATACGCCGTGCCCGGCGCGCCCTTGAGCATCGCCGTGAAGGTCGCCGTCGTCGTGTCCGCGAGATAGCAGTAAGCGCGCACGGCCTTGCCGTCGCCGCGCACGGTGATGTCCCGGTTGCTGACGATGTCGCCGACGAAATCCGAGAACGCGCGCCCGTCGCCCAGAGGCATGCCCGGGCCGTAGGTGTGGAAGATGCGGATGATGATCGTGTGCACGCCGTACTGGCGGTGCCAGGCCGCGCATAAGGTCTCTCCCATGCGCTTGCCTTCCGTGTAGCAGGCGCGCGGATGAAGCGGGTCGACCAGCCCGACGTCCTGCTCGCGCAGCTTGTGCAATGGCTTGACCGTCTCGCCGTAGACCTCGCAGCTCGAGAAATAGAGGACGGCGGCGCCCTTCTCGCGCGCGAGTTCCAACAAGCGGCTCGTGCCGAAGATATTGGGCCCGAGCGTACCGACGGGGTCGGTGCCGTAATACATCGGGCTCGCTTGGCTGGCCGCATGCAGGATCCAATGCACGGGGCCGGAGGGCCTCAAGGCCTCGGAGGCGTCGCCGACCAAGAGGCGCAAGTCCTTCCTTCCTCGATACGCCGCGAAGCGCAGGCGGCCTTTTTCTCCATTGCGGACGGCGCCGATCACCCTGATGCCGAGCTTTTTTTTCTCATTGATATAAAGAAGCGCCTCGATGAAATAGGCCGGCAAAAAACCGTTGGCGCCCGTCACGAGGATCGTCTTGCCGGCGAGCTTGTGAAAATCGACGCCGCAGGACGCGACGTGCTCCAGGTCCGACTCGACGATCGGATGTCTCACTCGAGATTGACGCGGTCGGCGATGAAGCCGCGCGGCCGGTTAAGAGACTGGACGTAGATTTTACGGATGTATTCACCGATCACGCCGATGGCGAGCAGCTGCGCGCCCGCGAAGAACGTGATGAGCGCGCCCAAAGTCGTGATGCCGTGCGGCGCCGAGTCCGGATGCACGAGCTTGTTGACGATCAGAAACGCCGTCCCCGCGAAGCCGAGAAGAGCGATCAAGAGGCCGGCGACGACGACGGCGCGGATCGGAGCGACGCCCGTGCCCGAGAGCATCGCGTTGATCGAGAACGCGACGTAGGCGATGAAGCCCTGGCTCGTCTCGCCGCCCGCCCGCGCGCGGCGGACGAAGGGCAGCGGTTTTTGAGGATAGCCGACGTGCGAGACCGCGCCGCGGAAGTAAAGGTCGTCCTCATGGTAGTGCTTGAGCGCGTCCAACACGCGACGGGACACGAGCCGATAGTCCCCGGCGTTGGCGGGCGGCGGCACGTCTGAGAGCGCGGCGATGATCTTGTAGTAGAGCCGGCGCACGGCCTGCATGAGCGCCGACTCTTCGCGCTTGATGATGCTCCCATAGACGACGTCGTAGCCTTCCTCCCAGCCCTTGATGAAGTCCGGAATGAGCTCCGGGGGATCTTGCAGGTCCGCTTGAATGACGATCGTCGCGTCGCCCTTGGCCTGGCTGATCCCCATGGCGACGGCGCGGTTGGGTCCGATGTTGCGCGAGAAGCGCATGACGCGCACGTTCTTGTGCTCGGCGGCGATCTTCGAGAGAAGCTCGAAGGTGCGGTCCCGGGAGACGTTGTCGGTGTAGATGTGCTCGAAGTCGTAGCGCTCGCGCAGCGGCGCGATCGCCGCGCAGACCTCGTCGAAGTGCCTGCGGACGTTGGCTTCTTCGTTATAGCACGGCGTGACGATCGAGATGAGCTTCTTGGGAGGCATCGCCGGGTCAAAGCATACCAAATCGCAATGTCCCGATCGGCCGCCAGGGCCGTCCCGGCTCGAAGAGCGTGACCGTCGCCGACACGGGGCCCCGCGGATCACGCGGCAGCCTGAGACGCCAGCGCTCGACGACGGATTGCCCCGGCCGTTTCTCGACGAGGTCGTCGTAGGCCGGCCACAGCGTCTCGCGCCGGCCTTTCGGGCGGTCGCGCGCCTCGAAAAGGCGGCCCCGCGCGTCGTCGAGCGCGAGGATGAACGCGAAATCGCCGCGCGCCGAGATCCAGGTCAACGAGAGCTCCCCGACGCCGGGGCCGACGACCCTGAACGAGGCGCTCGAAAGCTCCACGCCGCCCGACCCGGCGAGACGTCCGCCCGCAGATCGCGCGGCGCGAGCCTCGGCAAGCCAAAGCGGCGCCGCCAGCCGGGCCGTCGCCGGACCGGACCCGAGCGCGAGCTCGACGAGAGGCAGGCCGGGCGGCTCGATCACGAGCGTGCCCGCGCGCTTGAAACCGCCGCGCCCGTCGTAGACGAGGATGCGCGCTCCTGCGAGCGGCCGCCAGGACCAGCCCGCGTCGCCGAAGAGATCGCTCTCGCAGCCAGAAAAAAGGCCGCGGCGCGTCGCGGCCGGCGCGATCGACGCGTGCGCGAGCGGCCCCGAGTCTCCCGAGGCGGCGAAATCGGCCTCGATCGGCGACGCCAACGCGGGCGCCGGCCCGAAGCCGGCCGGCGCGCCGAGGACGTAGACGTTGTCGGCGGGCGGACCGGCCCGAAGCTCGGCGGCCAGCGTCTCCAAAAGACGCGACGAGGCGGCCCACGCCCGCCCCTCGGCGACGTCAAAGCCGGCGGCCAGGCCGAAGGCGAGCGCGCCGAGGACGAGCAGCGCGCGCTTGGAATAAGCGGACAGCCGCGCGGCCGCCAGCGACGCGGCCCCGGCCGCCGCGAGCAGAAGCCCCGCGCTCGGCAGGTAGTGGTGCCGCGGGCTCAGGTACCAGAAAAGATTCGGGAAATACGCGCACGCCCACCACGCGACCCCGGCGGCGATCAGCCGCAGCGCGGCGGGGGCCTCGATCTCCTCGCGCGCGAGCAGACGCGTGAGAAGCCCCCACGTCAGGGCCGCGGCCGCGCATAGGATGACCGCTCCCGCGCTCAGGAACTCCAACCGGGGAAGCTTCATCATCGGCACGAGGCTCGCTTCGAGCGCGGCGCGCGCGCTCGGAAGCACGCGGCCGAGCGTGATCACCGGCCGGCCGCCCTCGGAGACCGCGGCGAGATGTCGGAACGAGACGTGCGCGAGGTCGGCCGCGAGGCAAGCCGCGGCAAACTTCACCGCGGCCCGCGTCGTCCCGCGCGAAACCGGGAGCAGGCCGACGAGCAAGATCGGGAGCCACATCAGGAACGCTTGGTCGTAATCGAACAGCGCGAGCAAATACAGGCCGAAGGAGGCGAGCCATAGCGGCTTTTCGCGTCGCAGGCAAAGCGCGGAAAGGAGGACGAGCGTCACCGGCGCCAGATTTTGCGCGATCGCGAAGGTCCAGAAATGCGTCTCGCCGTGGTTCGGATAGACGAGGAAAAAGCCCGCGGCGGCGAACGCCCAGCGCGGCGACGCGCCGGCGCGCCGCGCGAGCAGGTAGAACAGCGCGACGTTCGCGAGGTCGAGCAGCAGACCCGCGCAGTGCAGCGCGCGAGGCCCGGAGCCGAGCGCGGCGCGCAGCGCGGCCTCGTAAGCGATGTCGAGGTTGCGGCCCGGGACGTAGTGGAGGAACATCATCCAGACGTCGCGCCAGGGGCGCGCGAAGAGGCGATGGAACGCGAAGTCGTCCAAGTGCAGTCCCGCGAGCGGGATCGTCGGGCCGAAAAGAAGGCCCCCGAGGACGAGCAGCGCGAGCAGGGCCGTGCGATCGTCGCGGCGCATCGACGGGCATCTTATCATTTGCGCTAGAATAACCCTCGTGACGCGCCGCACGAGACTCGACGTCGTCCTGGTCGAACGGGGGCTCTTCGACACCCGCGCCAAGGCTCAAGCCGCCGTCATGGCCGGCCAGGTCTTGATCGACGGCCGGCCGCAGACCAAGGCCGGCGCGCCCGTCGCGCCCGACGCCGCGATCGAGCTCGTCAAGCCTTGCCCGTACGTCTCGCGCGGCGGCTTGAAGCTCGAGCCGGCGCTCGTTCACTTCAACGTCGACCCGAAAGATCGGATCTGCCTCGACGTCGGCGCCTCGACCGGCGGCTTCACCGACTGCCTGCTGCAAAAGGGCGCTTCCAAGGTCTACGCGATCGACGTCGGCACGGCGCAGCTGGACCAAAAGCTCAAGAGCGACTCGCGCGTCGTCTCGCGCGAACGGACCCACGCCAAGGACTTGAAGCCGGGCCAATTCGACCCGAGGCCGACGCTCTGCGTGATCGACGTCTCGTTCATCTCGCTGACTCAGGTGCTTCCGGCGGTCCTGCCTTGCCTGGCGCCTCCCGCGGAGACGCTCGCGCTCGTCAAGCCGCAGTTCGAGGTCGGACCCAAGCTCGCGCCCAAGGGCGTCGTGCGCGACGAAACGGCGCGTCAAGCCGCGATCGAGAAAGTGAGGGCCTGCCTTCCCGCTCTCGGGTTTGCGGCCGGCGAAGCGTTCGCGTCGCCCGTCCACGGCCCCAAAGGCAACGTCGAGTTCTTCCTTAGGATCACAGCCGTCGCTTCCTCTATATAGCGAGTAGAAGGCTGTAACAAAGGTCTCCTTGACGCTCCCTGGGGCCCCTGTTACAATGAAGGCGTGCCGCGCCTCAGCCTGACCACGTCCGCCGCGCCCCTCCCGCCGGTCTCCGCATGAGGCTGCTTCTCGTTCCCGATCCGACGTCCCCCAACGGCGAGGACGCGTTCTGCCGCGAGGTCGCGCGCCGCGCGCCGGCGCTCGGGCACGAGACCCAGACCTGCGCCGTGCCCAACGAACCCGTCGAGGCCGCGCTCGACCGTCTCCAAGCGACGGGCTTCGCGCAGGGCTGCGATATCGTCCTGATCAACTCGCTCCAGCCCGCGGCGCTTTTGGCCGCGAAAGCCGAAGGCAAGCCGGCCGTCGTGCGGCTCGTGGAGTCCTACGCCGCCGCGTCGGAGGCGGCGATCGGCGAGGTGATGAAGCTCGCCAAGCAGGCCGATCTCGTCATGGTTCCGAGCCATTATCTCGCCGGGCTTCTGCATCAATGGGGCGCCAACGGCTCCGTCGTCGAGATCCCCTACGCGTACGACCGCATCATGGCCCAGCAGATCGCGCTCGTGACGATGCGCGCCTCGCGGCCGCAGGGCTTTTCGATCGTCGCGGCGTCGGCGTTCAACCGCGCGACGCGGCCCGGCTACGAGACGCTCTTGTCCGCGCTCGCGCGGCTGCGGCTCGACTGGCACCTGACGCTCGTCGGCTCGGGGCCCGAGCGCGGCGCCGTCGAGGAGCGGGCCGTCCAGCTCATGATCGCGGGCAAGGTCCAATTCCTGCCGGCGATGCCGCACGAAAAGCTCATGGAGTATTTTCGCGCGGCCAAGACTTATATCGATCCGAGCGGACTCGACGGTTTTCCCACGCTCGCGCTGCACGCGCTCTCCGAAGGCTGCCCGGTCGTCGCCGCGCGCGCCGGCGCGGTCATGGAGTTGATCGAAGACTCGAAAAACGGCCTGCTTTTCAATCCCGGCGACGCCCTCGGCCTCTCGGAGGCCGTCACCACTCTCGCCTCGGTGCGGGGCCTTTCTCTCGCGCTCATCGCCGAGGGCATCAGGACCGTCGAGAAGCGTTCTTGGGAGGCCACCGTCGGCGCGACGTTCGAGGCTTTGGGGCGTGCTATAATCGCCAGGCCATGATCGCCTCGCTGACGCTCGATCCCGACGACAGCGCCGACTTTCCCGGCAACACCGGGACCGCGCTCGGCCGTCCGATCCCGGCTTACGCGCTGCTCGCGGCGCGCGCGGCGGGCCTCATCCGCCACCATTTCGTCGTCACCGCGTCGCCTCCGGTCAAATCCGTCGCGCTGCAAAACGACGCCGTCATCATCGACCCTCCGGCGGGCGAGCATCCGGCCTGCCCGGCCCAGGGACTTCTGCTGCACGGCTACGCGCGGCTCAAAGAGGAACTCAAGGGCGAAACGGAGCCGCTCGAGCTCGTCGTCGTCTTGTTCGCGCACGCCCCTGCGGTCACCGGCGACCTGATCGCGGAAGGCATCGAGGCGCTGCGCGCCCAGCCCGCTCTCGACAGCGTCGTCTCGGTCACCTCGCGCAACCATTTCAACCCCTTCTTCGCCCGCCGCCTAAACGCCGAAGGGCTGCTCGAGCCTTACGCGGCCTTCGCCGATCGAGGCAAGGCCGAGGTCTTCTACCCGAACTGGGGGCTCCAGGTGCTGCGCGTCTCCCAGCTCGAGGCGCCGACCGGCGAGCCGCCGTTTCCTTGGCTCGGCAAGAAAGTCCTGCCGCTCAAGCAGTGGGGCGGCGGGCCCGTCGAGTACAAGTGGCAGGTGCCCGGAATCGAATACTGGCTCAAGAAGCACGGCTACTCCGATCTGACCCCGTCCTTCGAGATGCAGCCTAAGCCGCAGCCCAAGCCGCAGGCCGAGCGGCGCTAGCCTTGCCCCGCCGCGTCCTCGACACGCCCGAAGAAGCCGCCGCCGCCGCGGCCGACGCGCTGATCGCCGCCCTCAAAGGCAAGGAAAAGCCGACGCTCGCCTTGAGCGGCGGGCATGGCGGCGAGCTCGCCGCGAAAGCGCTCGCCGCGCGCGCGGACGCCCTCGATTGGAGCCGCGTCGATTTTTTCTGGGCCGACGAGCGCCGCGTGCCGCTCGATCACCCGCGCAGCAATTACGGCCTCGCGCGGCGGCTGCTGCTCGATCCGCTCAGGATCCAGGAAAGCCGCCGCCACGCTCTGATCGATCCGGCGAAAGCCGAGCAGGACCTGCTGCAGCTTGCGCCGGACGGTCTGACGGCCGTCCTGCTCGGCCTCGGCGAGGACGGCCACACCGCGTCGCTGTTTCCGGGATCGCCGGCCGTTACCTCGTCTTCCTGGGTCGCCGAATCGACCTCGCCCGCGGGCGAGCCGCGGCTGACCTTGACCCCGGCCTATCTCAAGAGAGCGCGCTTCATCGCCGTGCTGGCCACGGGCGCCAACAAGCGGCCCGTGGTCGAGAAGGTCTCCACCGACCCTTCGGCCGAGCTGCCGATCCAAACGATCGGGACGATGGCTTCGTGGTTTCTGGACGAAGCGGCGGCCTCGAATTGATATCATAGCGCGATGAAGGCCGTCATCCTGATCGGAGGCAAGGGGACGAGGCTGCGTCCCTTGACTCTCGAAACGGCCAAGCCGCTACTGCCCGTCGTCAACAGGCCGTTCCTCCGCTATCAGCTCGACGTGCTGCGCGGGCACGTCGACGACGTCATCTTATGCGCGGCCGATCCGCGCCCGTTCCGTCGCGCGCTCGGCGCGCGCATCGACGGGATGAGGCTTACATACCTTTCGGAGGACCGTCCGCTCGGCACCGGCGGGGCCGTCAAGAACGCGGAGCGAGCCCTCGCCGGCGAGAAAGAATTCCTCGTTCTCAACGGCGACGTGCTCAACAACATCGACGTGACGGCGCTCGTGCGCGCGCACCGAAAGGGCGGAAGACCCGCGACGATCGCGCTGACCCGCGTCGCCGATCCGACGATGTACGGCCTGGTCCGAGTGGGCAAGAGCGGCGCCGTCAGCGAGTTCGTCGAGAAGCCATCTATGGAAGAGGCCGACGTCAACACGGTCAACGCCGGCGCCTATGTCTTCGATTCGTCGGTGCTTACGGCGCTCAAGAGCGTCCCTTCGTCGCTCGAGCGCGAACTGTTCCCTTCTCTCTTGTCGGACGGCGGGCTGCAGTCGTTCGAATCGCGCGGCTATTGGATCGATATCGGGACGCTCGAGCGCTATCTTCAAAGCCATCTCGATCTGCTGGCGGGCCGCGCGCTCCTGTCCCTCCCGAAGACGACGCCTAGCCTCGACGGCGGACGCGTCGCCGTCGGCAAGGGCAGCGTGATCGACGAGACGGTGCGCTTCTCGGGCAACGTCAGCGTCGGCGCCTCCTGCCGGATCGGCGCGGGATCAGTCCTGCGCGACTGCGTCCTTCTAGATGGCGTGCGCGTCGGCGAAAACGCCCGCCTCGAGGGCTGCATCATCGGTCCGCGCTCCCGGATCGGGCCGCGCAGCGAGCTCGTGCGCTGCCTGGCCCTCGCCGGGGGCTCTCGGATCGAGCCTTTCAGCCGACTTTAGAGCTCTTTGACGATCATATCTCGAACTGCTATCATGTTCATTCATTGAACATGAATCGGCCCCGGGTCGTTTGCACCATCGAAGCCCGCATGGGCAGCACGCGCCTGCCGAAGAAGACGCTCCTGCCGATCTTGGGCGAGTCTCTTCTCTATCGCTGCGTCGAGCGCATGCGCTTGCCAAAGCTCGTCAAAGAAGTCGTCGTCGCGACCTCCACGAGTCCGAAAGACGACGTGCTCGCGGACTTTTGCGAGCAGAAGAGCATCGCCTGCTTCCGGGGCTCTGAGGACGACGTCCTGGGTCGCGTCGTCGCAGCGGCGACAAAGCACGGCGCCGACATCATCGTGCAGCAGGGCGCCGATTGCCCGCTCGCCGATCCCGGCCTGACGGATGAGCTTCTGGGTATTTTTCTCAAAGGCGGGTATCATTACGTCGCAAACGACATGAAGCTGACCTATCCGGAAGGCATCGACGCCCACGTCATCGACGTGCCGTCCCTCGTTGAAGCGGCCGAAAAGGCGACCCGCCCCGCCCAGCGTGAGGACACGCCGCGCTACCTCTGGGACCACCCGGAGCGATTCAAAATCTTCAATCTCGAGGCGCCGCCCGAGCTCAGGCGGCCCGACTTGCGCGTGACCGTCGATTACGCCGAGGACATCGAGGTCGTGCGCGAGATATACAAGGAGCTCTACCCGTCCAATCCCCGCTTCTCCACGAAGGACGTCCTCGCCCTCGTCGACCGGCGACCCGAGCTCCTCGCGATCAACAAGCACTGCGAGCAAAAGTCCGCGGCGTATGTACCCCAGAAAAGCTGAAGTCCTGCGCGCCGCGATCGTCGGCTGCGGCGACGTCGCCGGCGGCTACGACGAGAGCTCCGCGGACGGAAGCGTCTTCACGCACGCTGGTTCCTACCGGCGTCACGCTCGGTCGATCGAGCTGAAGGCCTGCGTCGAGCCCGACTCTTCGCGACGCCGCGCCTTCCAAAAGGCTTGGCGCGTCGAGAGCGGCCTCGCCTCTCTTCGCGAGCTGTTTTCCGGCGACGGCTCCTACGACCTGATCAGCGTCTGCACGCCCGACAGGCTCCATGAGGAAAACCTGCGCGCCGTCATCTCTTCCGGACGAGCCCGGATGATCTGGGCCGAAAAGCCCCTGACGACTAGCGCCCGCTCCGCCGAGGCCGTGCTTAAGCTCGCCCGCAAGCGCGGCGTCGGCGTGCGGCTCTCGAATCACCGCCGCTGGGAGCCCGAGCACGCGCGCCTGGCGAGCGAGCTGGCCGACGGCCTCATCGGCGAGCTCGTCGGTTTCCACGCGAGCTACGTCAAAGGCCTGACCCACATCGGCTGCACGATGATCGACACGCTCAGGCTTCTTCTGGGAGAGCCTCGCTTCATCCAGGCGATCCCGCCGTTCGACAAGGGCAGCTATCCGGGCGATCCGTCGATCTCTTTTTTCGCCGATTTCGGCGGCGCGGCGGGCCTTGTCCACGGCGTCGACGTCGATCGCTATGTCTACAGCGTCTTCGAGATCGAGATCATCGGAGCCAAAGGACGCGTGCGCGTGGAGGAAAACGGCGAGCGCGTCGAGATCCGGCGCGGCCGCGCCGATCGCCGGCACGGCTGGCACGGCGAGTTGGGCGAGCCCGAAGTCCGGACAACGAAGCTCGCCGACGCTTTCCCGCGCGGCCTGGCCTTGATGATAAAAGACCTGGAGAACGGGCAGACCGGTGACGTCTCGGAGGCGCTCAACGGCCTGCGAGACCTGGAGATCGTCGACGCGATCAAGCGCTCGGCGGCGCGCGGCGGCAAAGCGGTGGCGATCGCGTGACGAGCTGGAAAGGCCGCGCCATTCTTTCATTCTCGCGCGAAGCGGGCGGGGCGGCGCTCATCGCGCCCGTCGTCGAGCTCTTGCAGCGCTCCGGCGCCGACGTGCTGCTCTACGCGAAAGACCGGGCGCTCGACGTATTTTCGCAAAGAAAGCTCGCGCATAAGCCGATGATCGCCTTCGAGGACCTCGAGAAAGCGTGCCGCGCGCGCTTCGGACGCCTCCCCGATCTTGTCTTCACCTCGGCGACGTCGCTGCCACAGCTCGACATGACGGAGAAGCTCCTTTGGAACTGGGCCGCCGCGCGAGGCTGCCCCAGCGCGGCCGCCGTGGACCAATGGCAGAACTACGCGGTCCGTTTTTCCGGCAAGCGCCCGAGCGAGCGTCTGGCCTATCAGCCGGACGCCATCTTAGTCATGGACGAGGAGGCGCGCAAGGAAGCGATCGCCGACGGCCTCCCCGCTGCCCGACTGCGCGTCACCGGCCAACCCGCCCTCGAGGAGACGGCCGCATCGGCCAAGAAGCTCGACCGCGCGGCGATCCGGGAGAGGCTCGGAGCCGCCCCCCGCGACTTCCTCGTCGTCTTCGCCGCCGAGGCGCTCAAGGCCCACTTCTCCGATCTCGGCTACGACGAGCAAACGACGGCGGACTTTCTGCTCGACGAGCTAGGCAAGCTCGCGCCGCGCTCGCGCCGCCCGCTCCGCCTGCTCATAAAGCTCCATCCGCAGAACGCGCGCGGCGAGTTTGAGCCCCTCCTCGCGACAAGCCGCCTGCCGTCCTCGATGGCCGGCATGGAGCTGTCCGCGATGAAAGCGATCCGCGCCGCCGATCTCGTCGTGGGCATGACCTCGATCTTCCTGGTCCAGTCGGCGCTCATGGGCGTACCGACGCTCTCGCTGCAGCTCGGAGCCAAGGGCCCCTCGCTTTTGACGCTCACTAAATCCGGCGCGCTGCCGTTTTTGACGGACGCCGCGAAGGCGCGCGCGCTTCTGTCCAAGCTCGTCCTCGACCCCGCGGCCCGCGAGGCGCACCTCGCGCGACAAACGCGCTTCGGCCGGTCGTTTTCCGGCAGCGCGCGGCGCGCCGCCGCCGAGTGCGGCAAGCTGATCATGAAACGTCACCTGGAGGCCTCATGCTAGCGATCAAGGGCGGAAAGCCCGTCCGCAACATCCCGTACCCGCCGCACACGACGACCGGTGAAGAGGAGGCGCAAGCCGCCGCCGACATCGTGCGCAAGGGCATCCTTTCCGATTTCGAGGGCTCGAATAACCGCTGGTTCTTGGGCGGCGACTGCGTCAAGCGCTTCGAGCGCGAGTGGGCCGAGCACTTCGGCGTCAAGCACGCGATCAGCGTCAATTCAGCTACGAGCGGGCTCTTCGCCGCCATCGGCGCGGCCGGCGTCGCCCCGGGCGACGAGGTCATCACGACACCCTGGACGATGACGGCGACGGCGGCGGCGATCGTCGCCTACCACGCCGTCCCGATCTTCGCCGACATCGAGGCCTACACCTTCACGCTCGACCC
>Ga0265334_10001040_pt1 | contig 13687 bp, 6 predicted proteins | sample 42023metaG_FD_192442 | JGI IMG/M metagenome (GOLD analysis project Ga0265334, IMG submission 192442) | Rhizosphere microbial communities from Carex aquatilis grown in University of Washington, Seatle, WA, United States - 4-20-23 metaG | ecosystem: Host-associated > Plants > Roots > Rhizosphere >... | reverse complement strand
ATACCGGCCAGGTGAAGGGCGTGGTCGCCGAGACCGTCAAGGCATTCGGCCCGATCGACATCCTCGTCAACAATGCCGGCGTCTACGCCTTCGCGCCGCTGGACGGCATCACGCCGGAGCATTTCCACAGCCAGTTCGATCTCAACGTGCTCGGCCTGTTGCTGGTGTCGCAGGAAGCCGCGCGGCATTTCAATCCGGCGGGCGGCAGCATCGTCAACATCTCCTCCGGCGTCTCGACGCTGACGCCGCCGAACACCGCCGTCTACAGCGCGACCAAGGCGGCGGTCGACGCGATCTCCGCGGTGCTGTCCAAGGAGCTCGCGCCGCGCAAGATCCGCGTCAACACCGTCAATCCCGGCATGATCGTGACCGAAGGCGTCGTCGCGGCTGGCTTGCACGAGGGCGACATGCGCAAATGGATCGAATCCACCACGCCGCTCGGCCGCGTCGGCAAGGCCGAGGAGATCGCCGCCGCCGTCGCGTTCTTCGCCTCGGATGATGCGTCCTATGTCACCGGTGAGACGCTGCACGTGACGGGCGGGTTGCGCTGAGCGAGGGAATCGTCCGGCATGGCCGGGGTCTGAACCCGGTCATGCCGGATGAGGTCAGACAATGCGGATCAGTCAGTAAAGTGCAGCGTCACCGTAATTCCGTGGACCCACAGCGTCGGCTGGGTGGCCAGGATCAGCGCCGAGAGATCGGAGGCGTAGGCGGCGGTGACGCGGTCGTTGCGATAGCGCTCGGCGACCGAGCCCCAGCCGGGGGCGTGGTGGGTGACGACGATGGTCGGGCCGTCGAACGGCGTCTCCAGGAGACCCGTGAGCAGGTGCGCGAGGTCCGGTGCAGGCCGAGCGCCTCCTGCGGCCGGAAGCGCAGCCAGGGCTGTTTGCGCCAGGTGATGCGGCGATGGTCGTTCATGCGGTCGCGGCAGACCGCCATGGTGTGGACCTCGGAGCCGGCGCCGAAGATCGCATAGTCGGTCCACAGCGTCGCGCCCGCAAAGCGCACGCCCGCGAGCACGACCGCGTCGTTCTCCAGCAGATGCACCCGAACCGCGCCGCCTCGGCGCGCGCCAGCTTCAGCTCCTCGGGGTAGGTGCGGTGATAGTATTCATGGTTGCCCATCACCATGACGATCGGCACGTCCTCGGCCACGATCCCGCGCAGCCGCGCAAACCCGTTCACCGCCCCCTCGCAGACATCGCCGGCGACGACGACCACATCGACCCCAGGCAGGGGCTCGATCGGCTTGATGTCGGCCATGTCGGCGTGGAGATCGGAGAAGAGGTGGAGGTGCACGTCCGGCCAACCGGCGGATTACGCTTCGCCAATCCGTTCTACGCTCTCAGTGTTTTCCAATGTATTTGAAACGACGGCGTTTAGTCGAACAACTTCCGCAACGCCGTTGCTGGTAAGTTGGTAGAATAGGCCTTGTCCGCCGCCTTGAAGATTGTAGATGGTGCCTTTCACATAGCCTAGTAGCTCAAGTTGGTTGAGAATCCGCTTCTTGTCCGTCGTTGAAAACGATACAAAACTATAAGAATGACGCGCGACATCCTTCAGGTAACTGTCAAGTGCCGTATGGACTGCCGACGTATTCGATGTCGTTCTCAGCCCTGGCCCGACGATCGCTAGAATTTCTTGCCAAGTGAGTTTTATAGTCGAGCTTCTTTTAAGGTCCGAGCGGTTGGTTTTGTATTCGTAATGAATCTCAAATGTATCGGTGAGCTTAGCTAGATTGGGGACTGAGATGCGTGGTTGCGCTTGGGCTAGTGCGCTCCTTAGTTCGTCGTTGACCTTGCGAAGATCGTTTATTTCGTTAAGCAGTTCATCAGAAGCTGCTCTGTCGCCTCTAATCCAGCCAATTCCGGGATTTGCCGCGACTTCTTGTGCAATCGCTGCGACTACTTTCGTGGCCAGTTGGTCGGGGGCGGTCCAATAATCGACTAAACTGCTTTGTTCGATACGTTTTCGGAGTTCATCAAGGCGTCGAGATTTTTCTGCATCAGCTTCGACTTTCGCTACGGTAAGCTGATTTAAGTCCGATCTCAGAAATGCAAGTGTAGGTAGCTCTTTTTGAAGAGCGTACTCGTATTCCAGTTGGGTGAAGCTCTTTCCGTCTGGGAGGGTGCTACCATACCGGCCGGCCAAGACGATCACGTAGTAGTCACAGCGATCGATTATGCGCTTAATAAAATCGAACTGCTTCTGGCTTGACGCTGGAAATAGTTCCATTCCTTCAGGAACGTGACCAGCTTTCGAAAGGGCTTCGCTTATGCGCTGACGTTCCTCCTGAAGGTCAGCGTATGTCGAGCTGATGAAGACGTGAAAGAGTTTGTTCGCCATCTTTAAAGTCATCGTTGCGTATTTGCCGGATCTGCGCAGCTGTCATTTGCTCTGCTGCGCAGATCCGTCGAGAAATACACGATAGTAACAGCCAATTGCTATCAGCTGCACCCCGTCGTGCTGCCGCACGTATCACACTTCATGCAGGTGCCGTTCCGCACCAGCGTGAAGTTGCCGCACTCCGAGCACATCTCGCCTTCGTAGCCCTTGGCCTTGGCTTCGGCGCGGCGTTCGGCCTTGGAGGCGACTTGCGTGTTCGCCGTGCCGGCCTTGCTCCATTGCAGGGCCTCGAGCTTCTCGGTGGGCGAGAGGTCGTGCTGTGGCTCCTGCTTCAGGGCGACGGCGCCGTCGATGGAATCGCCGGCGCGGGCATGGGAGAGGGCGGTGAGATTCACCCCACCCCGATCGGAAGCGGAGTTTCCGATCGACCCTCCCCCTGCAGGGGAGGGTGACGAGGAGCCGCCACGCATCACCACGAGGTTGTCGGTGCGGGAGCGGGTCAGGCCGCGCGAGACGTATTTCGCGGCCTGCTGGCTCGGGCCGTCCTCCGATGGCTTGCCTTCGTCGACGCCGCGGCCGAGCGCGTCGAAATTGCTTTCGGACGGGTCGACATGGGCGAGGTCGAAGCGCGACATGTAGCTGACGGCGAGCTCGCGGAACACGTAGTCGAGGATCGACGTCGCGTATTTGATCGAGTCGTTGCCCTGGACGGGGCCGGCCGGCTCGAAGCGGGTGAAGGTGAAGGCGTCGACATACTCCTCCAGCGGCACGCCGTACTGGAGACCCAGCGACACCGCGATGGCGAAGTTGTTGATGAAGGAGCGCAGCGCCGCGCCCTCCTTGTGCATGTCGATGAAGATCTCGCCGAGGCGGCCGTCATCATACTCGCCGGTGCGCAAGTACACCTTGTGGCCGCCGACGACCGCCTTCTGGGTGTAGCCCTTGCGGCGATCCGGCATCTTCTCGCGCTCGCGCATCACCACGATGCGCTCGACCAGCTTCTCGACGATCTTCTCCGAGACCTGCGTGGCGCGCGCGGCCATCGGCTTCTCGTAGAAGGACTCGACCGCATCGTCCTCGTCCTCGTCGTCAGCGATGAGCTGCGAGTTGAGCGGCTGCGACAGTTTCGAGCCGTCGCGGTAGAGCGCGTTGGCCTTCAGCGCGAGCTTCCATGAGAGCAGATACGCCGCCTTGCAGTCCTCGACCGTGGCGTCGTTCGGCATGTTGATGGTCTTGGAGATCGCGCCCGAGATGAACGGCTGCGCCGCCGCCATCATGCGGATGTGGCTCTCGACCGAGAGGTAGCGCTTGCCGATCTTGCCGCAGGGATTGGCGCAATCGAACACCGCATAATGCTCGGCCTTCAGATGCGGGGCGCCCTCGACCGTCATAGCGCCGCAGATGTGCACGTTGGCGGCCTCGATCTCGCGCTTGGTGAAGCCGATGGCCGACAGCAGCTCGAAATTCGGGGCGGCGATCGCGTCCGCGGAGACGCCGAGCTGCTTGACGATGAAGTCCTCGCCCAGCGTCCACTTGTTGAACACGAACTTGATGTCGAAGGCGGTTGGCAGCGCCTTCTCGACCTTGGCGATGGCCTCGTCGGTGAAACCCTTGGCCTTCAAGGTCGTGGCGTTGACGCCGGGGGCGTTCGACAGCGAGCCGTGACCGACCGCATAGGCCTCGATCTCGGCGATCTCGCTCTCGCGATAGCCGAGCACGCGCAGCGCCGCGGGCACCGCGCGGTTGATGATCTTGAAGTAGCCGCCGCCGGCCAGCTTCTTGAACTTCACCAGCGCGAAATCAGGCTCGATGCCGGTGGTGTCGCAATCCATCACCAGGCCGATCGTGCCGGTGGGGGCGACCACGGTGACCTGGGCGTTGCGATAGCCATTGACCTCACCGAGCGCCAGCGCGTCGTCCCAGGCCTGGATGGCGTGGCTGACCAGCGAGACCTGCGGGCAATGAGCGTGATCGAGCGGCACCGGGTTGACCGACAGCGCCTCATAGCCGGTCGCTTCGCCCTTGGCGGCACGGCGGTGGTTGCGGATGACGCGCAGCATATGCGCGGCGTTCTTCTTGTAGCCGGGGAAGGGGCCGAGCTCGCCGGCCATCTCGGCGGAGGTCTTGTAGGCAATGCCGGTCATGATCGCCGACAGGGCACCGCACAGCGCGCGGCCCTCCTTCGAGTCATAGGACAGGCCCATGGTCATCAACAGGCCGCCGATATTGGCATAGCCGAGGCCGAGCGTGCGGAACTCGTAGGACAGCTCGGCGATCGCCTTCGACGGGAACTGCGCCATCAGCACGGAGATCTCGAGCACGACGGTCCAGAGCCGGCAGAGATGCTCATAGGCGCCGACGTCGAAATGCTTGGTCTCGGTGTTGTAGAAGGTCAGCAGATTGGCCGAGGCCAGATTGCACGCGGTGTCGTCCAGGAACATGTATTCCGAGCACGGATTGGACGCGCGGATGTCGCCGGACGCCTTGCAGGTGTGCCAGTCGTTCATCGTCGTGTTGAAGTGCAGGCCGGGATCGGCCGAGGCCCAGGCGGCGTGGCCGATCTTCTCCCAGAGGTCGCGCGCCTTCAGCGTCTTCACGACCTTCTTGTTGGTGCGGCCGATCAGGCTCCAATCGCCATCGGTCTCGACCGCGCGCAGGAAGTCGTCCTTCAGCGACACCGAATTGTTGGAGTTCTGGCCGGACACCGTCAGATAGGCTTCCGAATCCCAATCCGTGTCGTAGATCGGGAAGTCGATGTCCTTATAGCCCTGCTTGGCGAACTGGATCACCCGCTTGATGTAGTTGTCGGGCACCAAAGCGCGGCGCGCGAGCTTGATCTCGCGGCGCAGCGCCGGGTTCTTCTCGGGGTCGAAGCAGTCGTCGCCGGAGCCCTCGCAATTGACGCAGGCCTTCATCACGGCCTTGAGGTGCTTCTGGTTGATCTTGGAGCCGGTGACGAGGGCTGCGACCTTCTGCTCCTCCTTCACCTTCCAGTCGATATAGGCCTCGATGTCCGGATGGTCGGCGTCGACCACGACCATCTTGGCGGCGCGGCGGGTGGTGCCGCCCGACTTGATGGCGCCCGCAGCGCGGTCGCCGATCTTGAGGAAGCTCATCAGGCCGGACGAGCGGCCGCCGCCCGACAGCTTCTCGCCTTCGCCGCGCAGCCTGGAGAAGTTGGAGCCGGTGCCGGAGCCATATTTGAACAGGCGCGCCTCGCGCACCCACAAATCCATGATGCCGCCGTCATTGACGAGGTCGTCCTCGACGCCCTGGATGAAGCAGGCATGCGGCTGCGGATGCTCGTAGGAAGATTTCGACTTGGTCAGCTTGCCGGTCTTGTAGTCGACGTAATAATGGCCCTGGCCGGGGCCATCGATGCCATAGGCCCAGTGCAGGCCGGTGTTGAACCATTGCGGCGAGTTCGGCGCGACCATCTGCTTGGCGAGCATGAAGCGCAGCTCGTCATAGAACGCGACCGCGTCCTCTTCCGACGAGAAGTAGTTGCCCTTCCAGCCCCAATAGGTCCAGCAGCCGGCGAGGCGGTCGAACACCTGCTTGGCGGAGCGCTCGCTGCCGTAGCGTTCGGTCTCGGGGAGGGCGGCCAGCGCGTCGGTGTCGGGCACCGAGCGCCACAGCCAGGACGGCACGCTCTCTTCCTCGACCTTCTTCAGGCGCGCGGCGACGCCGGCTTTCCGGAAATATTTCTGCGCCAGCACGTCGGAGGCGACCTGCGACCAGAATTCGGGGATCTCGACATTCTCGAGCCGGAACACCACCGAGCCGTCCGGATTCTTGATCTCGGACGTGGTCAGGCGGAAGTCGATCCCTGCATAGGGTGACTGTCCTTCGGTGGTGTTGCGCCGTTCAATCCGCATCGCGAGCCCCAATTGTTCTTGCCGGACCGCGTTCGCGGCCGGGATCATTGCATCCAAGGGCGGCGGCTGGCGAGTCCCGATCCCGGGACACCCGCCTGCCGCCGCAGTTCAACCGGTCGCCCGGCCCGTCTCTGTTCTGCCTCGAAGGCGGCAGGCCGCCGCGCCGTTGTCCGGCGTCTCGCCCCGTCTTCGTCGCCGGCGCGCGCAGCCCGTCCGCTGCCCGCTCCGCCTCATGTCTCAACGCCTCACGCTCTCGACGCCTCACGCTCACCACGCACCAGGCGCGCCATCCTGCTCCCGTCTCGCTGCAGAGGAGCCCCCACATCTAGTGGGTTCCCCTGCAGGACACCGTCCGCTTCCGTCCCGGCGCGGGACAGCCGAGGCCGCGCACGCCGGGCCTTGTGGCCGGATGGCGTGGTTGTCCTCGAACCCTTCTGGGAAGCGGCCGGCGAGACTTCAAACGCGATCAAGCGCCGAACCGGGCCGGAAGCTAGGACGACTCCGCTCCGCCCGTCAAGGACTAGTACGGGTTCCTAAACCAAACACTAAATATGGGGGAAAGCGGGGGATAACAGGCCATTTGCCGGTATCGTGATGGCCGTAACTATCGGCGAGTCCTCGCGGATTCGAAACTGAAAAAATTTGCCGGCGATGTCATCCACAGGGCTTCGCCCCGCTGTTCACAGGGCAGGAATTTATTCGTCTGCGAACGATGTGTTCCGGTTGCATCGGCGCGACTCACGGCCACTTACGGGCTGGTGCGGGGCAGGCATGCCCCACAATCCCTGGTGTGGCCGGGAAAACGCCGGCAAGCTGCAAATCCTGCAGACCGCGCCGGTGATTCCATGACAGACACGCCGAAGGCCAGCGGGCGGATCACGCCCGCCGGGCTGATGTTTCTTGCCGTGACCTCGCTCGGCTGGGGCTTCAACTGGCCCGTCACCAAGCATCTGGTCGGCGTGCTGCCACCGCTGACGCTGCGCGGCAGCACCGGCGTGGTCGGCGCGGCGCTGCTGGCGCTGCTCGCGATCCTCAGGAGCCAGAGCCTGGCCGTGCCGCGCGAGGTCTGGCCGCGGCTGATCATCGCCGGGCTGCTCAATGTCACGGTGTGGATGGTGCTGATGGGGCTGGCGCTGCTGTGGCTGCCGGCCGGCGAGGCGGCGCTGATCGCCTATACGATGCCGGTCTGGGCGTCGATCCTGGCCTGGCCGATCCTCGGCGAGCGGCCGACCTGGCTGCGCGTGCTCGCGCTGCTGCTGGCCTTCGCCGGACTCGCCGCGCTGATGGGCGGCAACGGCCTGGCGGCCAGCCGCGACAAACTGCCGGGCATCCTGATGGTGCTCGGCGGCGCCTTCGGCTTCGCGCTCGGCGCGGTGCTGGCGAAGAAGCTGCCGATCCGGCTGCCGCCGCTGTCGGCGGCGGCCTGGCAGATCGGCATCGGCTGCGTGCCGATCGTGCTGGTGGGCCTCGTCATCGAACAGTCCGACTGGAGCAGGCTCGACCAGCTCGACTGGGCGCTGATGTTCTACTCGACGGTGATCCAGTTCTGCGTCGCCTATGTCACATGGTTCGCGGCGCTGGCGCGGCTGCCGGCCTCGGTGGCAGCGATCGGCACCATGGCCGTCCCGGTGATCGGCGTGGTCGCCTCGGCGATCGCGCTCCGCGAGCCGCTGGGGGCCGGGCAGCTGGCCGCGCTGGCGCTCACGCTGGCCGCAGTGGCGCTGGCGACGCGGGGCTGAGCGCCCGCCGCACCATCTGCGCGAGCTCGGCGCGGCGATACGGCTTGGTCAGCAGCAGCAGCGCCTCCGAGAGCAGCTGGCCGTGCTCGAGGATCGCATTGTCGGTATAGCCGGACGTATAGAGCACGCGGACCGATGGGCGCTTGGCCTGCACCGCCTCCGCCAATTGCCGGCCGCTGACGCCGCCGGGCATGATGACATCGGTGAACAGCAGCTCGAACGGCTGGTCGCCATCGACGATCGCCAGCGCCTCGCGGCCGCGCGCGGCCGACAGCGTGGTGTAGCCGAGGCTCTGCAGCTGGGCCAGCACGAAGCTGCGCACCAGCGGGTCATCCTCGACGACGAGGATCGTCTCATGGCCGGTCGGCAGCGCGATGTCCGGCTCGGCGGCGACCTGCTCCGCCGTCTGCGCCGGCGGCAGATACAGCCGGATCGTGGTGCCGCGATGCTCCTCGCTGTAGATCTTGACGTGCCCGCCTGATTGCTTGGCGAAGCCGTAGACCATGCTGAGCCCCAGGCCGGAGCCCTTGCCGGCCTCCTTGGTGGTGAAGAACGGCTCGAAAGCGCGGTTCTGCACCTCCTGCGGCATGCCGCTGCCGGTGTCGCTGACGGCGACCATGATGTAGCGGCCCGGCACCACGCCGGGATTGGCGGCAGCATAGGTCGCATCGAGCGCGGCACTCTGCGTCTCCAGCAGCAGCTTGCCGCCATCGGCCATCGCGTCGCGGGCATTGATCGCCATGTTCACCAGCGAATTGGCGAGCTGCGCCGAATCGACATGGGCGACCAGCTCCTCCTCGGCGAGAATCGCCTTGATCTCGATCTGCTCGCCCAGCGTCGGCCGGAGCAGCTTGGCGATGTCCTGCACGGTCGCATTGACGTCGATGTCGCGCGGCCGCAGCGGCTGCTTGCGTGCGAAGGCCAGCAGATGGCGGATCAGCTCGGTGCAGCGGTCGGCGGCCCTGCTGATCAACGCCGCCAGCTCGGCGGCCGCCGGGCGATCCTGCACCGTGTCGATCAGCACCTCGATCGACCCGGTGATGATGGTCAGCATGTTGTTGAAGTCGTGCGCGACGCCGCCGGTGAGCTTGCCGATCGCATCGAGCTTCTGCGCCTGCTGCAGCAGTCGCTCGGTTTCATGCACTTCGGTGACGTCGTGATACACCAGCACGGCACCGCTGATCGCGCCCGCAGAATTGCGCAACGGCCGCCCGCTCACCATCAGCCGCGCCTGTGCACGACCATCGGCCGGCTTCACCACCACCTCGCGGCGATCGAATGACAGGCCGCGCAGGGCGGTCGCGATCGGCAAGTCGTCGTCCGGGATCGGTGTGATGCCGTCGTTCTCGAAGAACCGGTTCTCGACCACCATCTGGGCGAATGTCCGGCCTGTTTGCGTTCCGAGAAAATCGCCGACGGCCGGGTTCGACAACACGATGGTGCCGTCCGGATCCACCACCAGCACGCCTTCCGCCATGCTGTTGAAGGTGTTCTCCAGGATCGCCGAGGATCGCCGCAGCTCGTCATAGGCGACAGCGAGTTCGCCACGTTGCTGCAGGGCCTGGGCCTCGAGCGACATTGCTGTGGCCTGCGACCGGCTGAGCGACGAGCGCAGCGTTCGATCCGACATGTAGGCGCGCCGAATGAGGTAGGCTGCGATCAGCAGCAGCACCCCGACCCCTGCCAGGTCGATCATCAGCAGCCACGCGCCGGTGCGCTGCGAGGTTTCCGTGCGCGCCGCGAGCAGCCGCCGCTCCTCCGCATTGAAGGCGTCCAGCGTTGCGGTGATCGTCGCCATCGCCGCGCGTCCGGGTCCACCCGCGAGCAGGTTGTCGAGCGCTGCCTGATTGTTCGCGGCCCGAAGCTGGATGAGCCTGCCCGACAAATCGAGGCGGCGCTTCACCACCTCGTCGATGGATGTCAATCGGGTGACCTGGGCCGCGTTGTCGTTCACCGCGTGGAGCAGATCCGCGAGCGCCGCGGGAACCCGTTGTCGCGCATCCTGGAACTCGGCCACGAAACGATCGTCAGCGGTGAGCGCGAAGGCCCGCGAGGCGCTCTCGACCTGGCGCAGCAGCAGCCGCAGATCGGACGATTTTTGCAGCACTTCCATGGTGTGATCGACCAGGGCTGCGTCATCGCGCGACTTCAGGTCGAGGGCCACGGAGGCGGATCCCACCGCAAGCAAGGTTCCCAAGCCCAGGCCGATCGCCACGCGCCGGCGTATCATGGCAAGAGCTCTTCAGCGCACTGCGCGTGGGATCGATCAAGCATTGTTGTGATGGAGGGCTCGCCGCCTCTGCGCAGCTAATAAGGCTATTAGGAATGACAATTCCTAAGCAATATATGGCGCTCTGCCAATTCTTCTTTGCGGTTCCATGCCGATTATCCAGAGCCCGCGCCGATCTGGCGCGACGTCAATTCGCAGCGTGCTGGCCGGGCATCAGCCGGCGAGAGCGCCGCCGACGGCGGCGGGCGGTCCGGCATCCGCGCCCGACAGCAGCGCCAGGCGGACCATCTGCGCGAGCTCGGATTTGCGATAGGGCTTGGTGAGAAGCAGCGCGTCCTGATCGAGGCCGCCATGCTCGATCATGGCGTTATCCGTGTAGCCCGACGTGTAGAGAACCTTCATGCCGGGACGTTGCCGCAGCGTCTCCTCGGCGAGCTCCTTGCCGTTGACGCCACCGGGCATGATGACGTCGGTGAAGAGAAGGTCGAAGGTCTGCCCGGCCTCGATCTTCGCCAGGGCTTCGACTCCGGTCGATGCCGTGATGGTCCGGTAGCCCAGGCTCTGCAGTTGCGCCACCACGAAATCCTGCACCAGCGGATCGTCCTCGACGATGAAAATCGTTTCGGTGCCGCGGGGCGGCGGCGGATCAGGCGCCGTCGGGGCTGCGGGTTGCCCCTTGGGTGCGGGAATATAGAGCCGGATCGTGGTGCCCTTGCCTTCCTCGCTATAGATCTTGATGTGCCCACCGGATTGCTTGACGAAGCCATAGACCATGCTGAGCCCGAGGCCTGAGCCCTTGCCGGCCTCCTTGGTCGTGAAGAACGGCTCGAACGCGCGATCTCGGACCTCCGTCGACATGCCGGTGCCGGTATCGCTGACGGCGACCATGACATAGGCGCCGGGCTCCACGCCGGCATTGGCGGCGGCATAGGCGGCGTCGAGCACGACCCGGCGCGATTCCAGCAGCAGCTTGCCGCCATTGGGCATCGCATCGCGGGCGTTGATGGCCATGTTGACGAGTGAGTTGGCAAGCTGCGCCGAATCGATATGAGCGATCAGCTCTTCCTCATCGAGGATCGAGTTGATTTCGATCTGCTCACCGAGGGTCGGTCGCAGCAGCTTGGCGATGTCGAGGATCGTGCTGTTCACGTCGCTGTCGCGCGGATGCAGCGGCTGCTTGCGTGCGAAGGCGAGGAGATGCCGGATCAGCTCGGTGCAGCGGTCTGCGGCTTGGCCGATCAGGGCTGCGGTGGCGGCGGCAGCTGGGCGGTCTTGAACCTCTTCGGCGAGGGTTTCGATCGTGCCGGTGATGATCGTGAGCATGTTGTTGAAATCATGCGCGACACCGCCCGTGAGCTTGCCGATCGCGTCGAGCTTCTGCGCCTGATACAGCAATCGCTCGGTCTCATGCGCCATCGTGATGTCGTGATAGACCATCGCCGCCCCGGTGATGGCGCCGGCGGCGTCACGCAACGGCCGGCCGCTCACCATCAACCGCAAGAACTCGTCGCGCTCTTGCAGATGGACGATCAGTTCGCGACGGTCAAATGCCTCGCCGCGCAGGGCGCGCGGCGTCGGCAGGTCATGACCTGCGATTTGCGTCACGCCGTCGCTTTCATAGACGCGAAGCCGGGCTCGAACTTCGGACAGCTTCCTGCCGGGACGGTAGCCGAGCAGACGCTCCACGGCGGGGTTCGAGAATACGACCGTGTCGGCGGAATCGATCACCAGCACGCCCTCGGCCATGCTGTTGAAGGTGCTTTGCAGGATCTCGGCGGAATGGCGCAGCTTCTCATGCGCCGCCATCAGATCGCGGTGCTGTTCCTCGGCCTTCTCGGCCAGCGAGACGGCTTCGGCCTCGGAACGGAGCAGGGAGGCGCGGAGCGTGCGGTCGTCCTGATAGGTGCGTCGGATGAGGTATCCAGCGATGAGCAGGAGCACCGCAAGCCCGCACAGGTCGATCGCCAGCAGCAGGGAGCCGGTCGCTTTGGAGGTCGCCGTCCGCTGCGCCAGGAGCTGACGCTGTTCGGCAACGAAGCGATCGAGATTGGCCGTGATCCTGGCCATGATGGCCGGGCCTTCGGCGCGACTGCCAAGCGCGTCGAGCCCGGAGCGATCCGATGCCGCGCGCAGACGGATCAATTCGGCGGCGAGATCAATCCTCCGGTCGATCAGCGCGGCCGTCTCGGCAAACAGGTTCCTCGCGGAGGGACTGTCCGCCGCGCTTCGCTGCAGATCGGACAAAGCCGTGGGAATTTGGGCCCTGACGTCGTTGAACTCGGTGTTGAACTGCTCCGCGCCGGTGAGCCCGAAGCCGCGTGAGGACGCCTCCACCTCGCGCAGGAGCAACCGCAGATCGGATGCCTTCTGCAGAACGTTGAGCGATGAATCGACCCAGGCTGCGTCATGGCGCGACTTGATGTCGAGCGCCGTCGATGCCGCTCCGATCGCAAGCAGAGTTCCCAGCCCGAGCCCCAATGCGAGGCGATGGCCGATCATCCGGTGCGCCCGGTCAGCGACATATCAACCCGGAGGGTGGTCGAATGCCACTGGCGCCTCTTCCGGGCAGCAGGGTGGAGTTGATGTTCGATGCAGCGATGACGTCTTGGCAAGGTGCGCCTCCTTGATGGAAAGTCCGGGCGCGTTCGACGGCGATAGGCGCAAACGCTGAATCGCCGCGGGTGAGAAGGCGCGGGACGGCAGAAACAGTCTGTGCATCGGCAGCAGAGCGATACCCTTGCGAGCAGCCCATTCCCTGAGGAAAGAAGAATCAAGGCCGAATTGGATATTGGACCTGTTCGCTGAATTCATCTGCACGCCGGACGGCACAATGTGGAAATTTCGTTCAAAATCAATCTGCGACGTGGCGGCCTGGACACACAACGCGTAACGATGAGGCACGAACAACTATGAGGCACTTCTACACGCGACAAGGCGGCGGGTGATTACCCCGCCGCCTTGTTAGAGCAGTGCCGTCATTGCCGGACGCTTACGGACAGGGATGACGCAGACCGTCATAGCCCAGATAGGTGCCCGACGCAGGATCGTAAGATCGATAGCGCCGCGCGCAGTAGCTGGGGTCGACGCCTTCCGTCCCGACGACGGCGACAGGCGCAGAGTCGTCATAATAGGAATAGTCGTTGTAGTAGTCCGATCCGTAATAATACGGGTCGTTGTAGTAGGCATAGGAGCCGCCCAGCGCGCCGCCGATGAAGGCGCCCGTTGCTACGCCCGGCCAGAAGCCGCCGCCGCGATGATGCCAGCCACCGCCATGTCCGCCATGCCAGTTGCCTCCGCCGCCATGCCAATTGCCGCCGTTCCAACCGCCACGGCCGCCACCGCCATTGTTGATGGCGACGTTCGCGCCAGCCGCCGGACCACGGCCGGCAAAGACGTTGGCGCCGCCTGCTGCGGCCCGGCCGGCAAAACCGCCGCCGCCCATGCCGCCGGGCCCTGGACCCGCCGAGAAGCCGCGACCGCCACCTCCGATCGCTC
>Ga0265334_10001034_pt1 | contig 13735 bp, 10 predicted proteins | sample 42023metaG_FD_192442 | JGI IMG/M metagenome (GOLD analysis project Ga0265334, IMG submission 192442) | Rhizosphere microbial communities from Carex aquatilis grown in University of Washington, Seatle, WA, United States - 4-20-23 metaG | ecosystem: Host-associated > Plants > Roots > Rhizosphere... | reverse complement strand
TGTTGAAGGCGATGGTTGCGACGACCGCGCGCATCCCGCAGCCTGCCCGCCAGGCCATCTTCTCCCGCGTCCCCGCTCCCTACGGCATCATCGCGGTGAACGCCGGCGAGACGGAGGCCGTTCACGCGAAGACACTCGAGAAGTGCTTCGAGCAGTACTCGGTACCGGTGGAGGGCCAGGCCGACGTGCTGGTGATGGGCATCCCGTACATCAGCCCCTACAACGTGCACTCGTTCCTGAACCCCCTGCTCGTGTCCGTTCTGGCCGAAGGGTACCTCTTCAACATGTACCGGGGCGCGCCGCTCGTGAAGAAGGGTGGCACCCTCATCATCACGCACCCGTGCACGGACAAGTTCGATCACGAGCAGCACGCGCCCTACGTGGAGTTCGTCCATCGCTTGCTCCCCGAGACACGCGACGCGCTCGAGCTGCACCGCCGCTACGAGGAGAAGTTCGCGAAGAACCCCGCCTTCCTGCAGATGTTTCGCAGCGGGCACGCCTACCACCCGGTGCACCCCTTCTTCATGTGGTACTGGGGCGAGGCCGGGCGCCAGCACGTCGGCCGCGTCATCGTGGTGGGCGCGGACAACGAGTACATTCCGAAGCTCCTCGGTTACGAGACGGCGCCGTCCATGGACGAGGCCCTCTACCGCGCGAGGGGCGGGGAGGCGCGTTCGCTCGACGTGACCCTGCTCCACGCGCCGCCCATCGTCATGGCGGACGTGAGCCTGCCCGGCGCGCGCGCGAAGCTCTCGGGGGCTTCCGGATGACTCCACCGAGTGGCAACGGACACGCCAATGGCAACGGCAACGGCCACGCGCCGCTGCACGCGGAGCGGAACGGCAACGGCAAGAACGGCAACGGCAACGGGCGCGCGCCGACGCTCTACCCGTCGGAGATCCTCCGCGGGAAGAAGCTCGTCGTCATCGGCGGCACCGGGTTCCTCGGCAAGGTGTTCTGGGCTCTCCTGCTGTCGCGCTACCCGATGGTCGCGCGGATCTACCTCCTGGTCCGGCCGAAGCGGGGCGAGACGGCCGAGCAGCGCTTCTGGAGCGAGATCGCGACGAGCGAGGTGCTGCGTCCGCTCCGCGAGGAATACGGGCCCGGTTACGAGCTCTTCCTCCGCGACAAGGTGACGCCCGTCGAGGGCGACGTGGCGATGCCGTTCTGCGGCCTCGGCGCGGACCTTCGCGACGACCTCCGCGGCGAGATCGACGCGGTCGTCAACGCCTCGGGCGTCATCGACTTCGACCCGCCGCTGGATCTCGCGCTCGAGGTGAACGCGTTCGGCGTGCAGAACCTGGTCGCGCTCGCGAAGGACCTGGGCAACGTCGCGCTCATGCACACGAGCACCTGCTTCGTCGCGGGCACGCGCACCGGCTTCATCGAGGAGAGCGATCCGCGCGATCATCCCTTCCCGCGCAGCGGCGAGCTCGAGCGCGCTCACTGGGATCCGGACAAGGAGATCGCGGAGTGCCTGGACGTCATCGAGCAGGCGCGTCACCGCGCCAACGACGCCTTCCGGCAGAGCCGCTTCCTGGACGAGGCGAAGCGTAACCTCGAGCGCCGTGACGAACCGTGCACCGGTCAAGTCCTGGACGACGAGATCGCGAAGGTGAAGCGCAAGTACGTCGAAGCGCGCCTCGCCGACATGGGGACGGAGCGCGCGCAGTTCTGGGGCTGGCCGAACACGTACACGTACACGAAGAGCATCGGCGAGCAGATCGTCTCGACGTCGGGCCTCCCGTTCACCATCGTGCGTCCGGCCGTCGTCGAGTCGAGCGTCGCGTTCCCCGTGAAGGGCTGGAACGAGGGCATCAACACCAGCGCGCCGCTGCTCTATTTCGTGATGAACGGGCAGACGCAGATCCCCGGGTCCGACAATTTTCTGGATGTGATCCCGTGCGACATGGTCGCAGGAGGCATGGTCCTCTCGCTCATCGAGCTCATCGAGGGCAAGGCGCCGCCCATCTACCAGTACGGCGCGAGCGACATCAATCCATGCAAGATGTCGCGGTTCGCCGAGCTGTGCGGCCTGTACAAGCGTCGCAAGTGGCAGCGCACCGGCAAGGGCGGGCCCATCGTCAGCTTCCTGCAGTCGCACGTCGAATCCGCGGTGCTGGGTGAAGAGGCGTTCGACAAGTACGGCCCCGAGCTCGTCGCTCGCGGCGCGTCGTCGATCGCGAAGTTCCTCGGGGTCGCCGCCGTCGGTCCCGCGGCGTCGCTCATCGGTCCGGCCGCGAAGATGCTCGACAAGTTCGCCGACCAGCAGCGCAAGGTGAAGAAGGTCCTCGACAACTTCGTGCCCTTCGTCGCGCGCTACGACTACGTGTTCCGCTGCGATAACACGCGCGCGGCGGTGGCCCGGCTCTCCCCCGAGGACCGGAAGAAGATCGGTTGGTTCCCGGAGAACATCGACTGGCGTGAGTGGTTCCTCGACGTGCACATGCCGGGCCTCGAGAAGTGGGTGTTCCCCAACATCGACGACCGCCTGAAGCGCGCCGTCAGGGCGCCGATGCACCACGAGACGCTCGCGTCGCTGCTCGCCGAGATGGCCGCGCGGTACGAGCTCTCCACGGCGCTCGAGCGCACCGAGCCGGAGGGGATGAGCCGCGTCAGCTACTGCGAGTGGTACGAGCGCTCGCGTGCCTGCGCGGCCCGCCTCGCGGCGATGGGCGTCGGCAAGGGCGATCGCGTCATGCTGGCGGGTGCGAACCACCCGGCGTGGCCCATCGCGTTCCTGGGCATCCAGCTCGCTGGCGCGACCGCCGTACCGGTGGATGCGGCCATCGAAGCCGTCCCGGCAGAGAACGTCCTGCGCGCGAGCCGCGCAAAGGTGTTCGTCTGCGACGAGGAGGTCGCGGCGCGCCTCCGCGGACACGTGACCACGAAGGTCGAGTGGCTCGACCTGCTCGCCGCGGCCGAGCGCGGCCCTGCGGGCAAGGACGCGCAGGTCACCGCCGACGACATCGCCGCGCTCATCTACACGAGCGGGACGACCGGGACGCCGAAGGGCGTCATGCTGTCACACTTCAACCTGACGTCGCTCGTCGCGTCGCTCGCGCCGCTGTTCCCCCTCGGGCGGAGCGACCGCGTGCTCAGCGTGCTGCCGCTGCACCACACCTTCGAGCTGACGTGCGGCATGCTCCTGCCGCTCTCGCGCGGCGCCCGCATCACCTACCTGGACGAGCTCACCGGCGAGCGCCTCGAGCACGGGCTCAAGGCGGGGCGCATCACGGCGATGGTCGGCGTGCCCGCGCTCTGGGAGATGCTCGAGCGAAAGCTCTACGCACGCGTCGCGGAGCGCGGCGCGTTCGCCGCGAAGGTCTTCGACCTCGCCATCGAGGTGAACCGCGCGCTCGGCAAATCCATGGGCGTCGACGCGGGGCGGCTGCTGTTCGGCCCGGTCCACGAGGCCATGGGCGGGCACCTGCGCTACCTCGTGAGCGGCGGCGCGGCGCTGCCGGCGGACACGCACCAGCTCTTCGCGGGTCTCGGGCTGCACCTGACGGAGGGCTATGGGCTCACGGAGGCGTCCCCCGTGCTCGCGGTCGCGACGGGCGGTCCGTCGACGCGCTCCGGCGCGGTCGGCCGTGCCATCCCCGGCGTGGAGCTCAAGATCCTCGAGCCGAACGGCGACGGCGTCGGCGAGATCCTCGCGCGCGGCCCCAACGTGATGGTCGGCTACGCCGACAACGAGGAAGAGACCCGCCGAACGATCGACGAGGACGGCTGGCTGCACACCGGCGATCTCGGGAAGCTAGATCGCCGCGGCAGCCTGATGATCGTCGGGCGGGCGAAGGACACCATCGTCACGTCCAACGGCGAGAACATCTATCCCGACGACGTGGAGGCGCGCCTCGGCGTCATCGAGCGCGTCGAGGAGTACGTCGTGCTCGGCGTGTCCGACCCGCGCGGCGCAGAGCGCATCGCCTTCGTCGCGGTGCCGAAGAGCGACGAATCCCTCACGCGCGCCGAGCGGCACGCGAAGGCGAAGAGCGCCCTCGACAAGGCGCTGGTCGAGCTGCCGAACACGCTGCGCCCCGCCGTGACGCTGCTCATCGACGTGCCGCTGCCGCGCACCGCGACGCGTAAGGTGAAGCGGACGGAGGTGCGGAGGCTCGTGGAGCGCGTCACCGCGGCGGAGCTCCGGACCGAGGGCGAGGCCGCCGCCAGCGCCGGGCCGAAGCGTGACGGCGCCGCGCGGCTCGTGCGCGCGGCCGTCGCGACGATCGGGCGGAAGGCGCCCTCGGAGATCACTTCTTCGATGACCCTGCGCGGCGACCTCGGGTTCGACTCGCTGATGCTGCTCGAGCTGCTCGTCGCTCTCGAGAACCAGGTGAGCGACGCCGTGGACGCCGAGCGGCTCAACGCCGCCGAGACGGTCGCCGACGTGGAGAGCCTGATGCAGGTGACCGGCGCTGCGCGGCGGCTCGCTCGCACGCTGCCCCAGGAGGAGCCGGAGGCGAAGCCCATCGAGCTGCCGCCGGCGCTCCGGCACGCGGCGATGCACTGGCTCGGCAACCGGCAGATGGGCTTCTACCGGAGCGTGATGCAGACCGAGGTCACCGGCCGAGCCTTCATCCCGCAGAACAGGAACGTGCTCGTCGCGGCGAACCACGCGAGCCACCTGGACATGGGGCTCGTGAAGTACGCGCTCGGCGAGTATGGCCAGGGCATGATCTCGCTCGCCGCCCAGGACTACTTCTTCGAGGGCGGCAGGTGGCGGAAGGCGTACTTCGAGAACCTGACGAACCTCGTGCCGCTGTCGCGTACCGGCTCGCTCAGACAGGGCCTCCGGCGCGCGGGAGCGCTCCTCGACGAGGGCGAGGTCGTGCTGATCTTCCCGGAAGGGACGCGCACGCCGGACGGCGCCGTGAAGGAGTTCAAGCCCGCGGTCGGGCACCTCGCGCTGCAGCACAGGAGCGACGTGCTCCCGGTCTGGCTGGGCGGCACGCACGCCGCGCTGCCGAAGGGCGCAAACTTCATCCGCAGCCGCGATCTCCGCGTGCGCATCGGGCCGCCGCTCTTCCACTCCGAGCTGGTCCGTCTGACCCAGGGCATGGGCGTCTCGGAAGCCTCTCGCGCCGTGGCGCGGCTCGTGCGGCGCGCGGTCGTCGCGCTGTCCCGCGGAAAGGTGCTCGACACGCAGAAGCTCGAGCCGGAAGATCTCGCGGAGACGGGCGACGAAGCCACCATGGCCGAGCTCTTCCAGGAGCTCGAGCACCGCTTCGTCGCGGGCAGCGTGAAGGACCCCATCAGCTTCTACTTCGCGCTCGGCAAGAGCGAGCGGTGGACGGTCCAGGTCGGGCCGGACGCCTGCCGCGTGGTACCGGGCAAGGTCGCCGACTCCGCCGATTGCGTGCTGAAGACGTCGCCGGCGATGTTCACGCGCATCGTGCGGGAGGCGTATACGCCCACGCCCGGCGAGTTCATGTCGGGCACGGTGAAGAGCAACAACATCGCGCTCCTGATGACGTTCCAGAAGGTTTTCGGGCTCGCCTGAGGGCGGGTCAGGAAGGCAACGACGTGCGGTACTGGGTCGGCGGAGCGACGGGCTTTCTCGGATCCCACCTCGTGAAGCGGCTACTCGAAGGCGGCCACGAGGTCGTCGGCGTGGCGCGCGGCGGCGGTGCGGTCGCGGGCGTTCGCGTGGAGTCACTCGACGTGCTCGACGCCGATGCCGTCGCGCGAACGGCGAGCGGCGTCGACGGCGCGTTCCTCGCGACGGGGAAGGTCTCCCGCGACGCGGGCGACGCGGAGGAGATGCACCGCGCGAACGTCTTCGGGACGCGCAGCGCGCTCGCCGGCCTTCGCCTCGCCGGTGTGCCGCGCGTCGTCTACGCGAGCACGAGCGGCACCATCGCGATCGCGACCGAGCCCGACATCCTGGACGAAACGGCGCCCGCGCCGCTCGAGCACCTCGCGCGGTGGCCTTACTATCGCTCCAAGTACTACGCCGAGCTCGACGCGCTCGAGTCGAACGGCGAGGGCGGCCTCGAGGTCGTCGTCGTCAATCCGTCGCTCCTGCTCGGGCCGGGCGATCTCCGGGGCTCGTCGACCACCGACGTCCGTCGCTTCCTCGACGGCGAGGTGCTGGCGGCGCCGCGCGGCGGCGTCGCCGTCGTCGACGTGCGCGACGTGGCGGGCGCGATGGTCGCGGCCCTCGAGCGAGGGCGGCCCGGTGAGCGCTATCTTCTCAACGGAGCGAACCTGACGGTCCCGGCGTTCCTCGACCGCCTCTCGCGCATCAGCGGCGTGAGCGCTCCCGCTGCGCGCTTGCCGCGGTCGCGCGGGCTCGCGGTGGAGGCCACGCGCCTGTTCGGCAAGGCCGTGAAGGCCGTGGGCGGCGAGCTACCGATGAGCGTCGAGAGCGTCGAGATGGCGCAATATTACTGGTACTGCGATTCGGGAAAGGCCATGCGCGAGCTCGGCTTCTCCCCACGGGATCTGGGCGACACCCTGCGCGACACCATCTCGGACCTCATCGCGCGCGGCGTTGCGCACCCCCGCGTCCACCGTGACGAGGAGAGCACGGGCGGCCGCGCGTTCACGGCGCGTCGCCTCTCGCGCCTCCTCGGCGAGAGCGAAGCGGAATGACGGCAGACGCCGCCGCGCGTCTGACCCTCGAGCTGGAAGCGGCCGCCCTCCGGGCGGTGCGGGCGACGTACTCCGATCTGAACGACACCTTCTTCAAGGGGCGGCTGCGCCGTCCGACGCTCGAGCTCGCCGACACGACTGCGCGTCTCGGGCGCTGGATGCGCGAGTCGCGCAGGCTCGAGCTCGCGCGCGTGCTCCTCGTCCGCCACGGCTGGGGTGTGCTGGTGGAAGTGCTGAAGCACGAGATGGCCCACCAGTACACCGACGAGGTCCTGGGCGCGCTGGACGAGGGCGCTCACGGCCCCACCTTCCGCAAGGTGTGCGAGGAGCGCGGCTTCGACGCGCGCGCGGCGGGCGTCCCCGAGTCGGCAGCGGCGCCGCACGCGCCGATCCTCGACCGGGTGGCGAAGCTGCTCGCGCTCGCGGAGAGCTCGAACGAGCACGAGGCGCAGGCCGCCATGAACGCAGCGCAGCGCTTGATGCTGAAGCACAACCTGGAGGAGATCTCGGTCGGAAGGACGCAGGCGCTCGGCTACCGCCACCTGGGCGTGCCGACGGGACGGGTCTCCGAGGCGGAGCGCATCCTCGCGAACATCCTGTCCGAGCATTTCTTCGTCGATGCGATCTGGGTGCCGGTATGGCGTCCGCGAGAGGCCAAGCGCGGGAGCGTGCTCGAGATCTGCGGGCGTCTCGAGAACCTCGAGATGGCCGAGTACGTTTACTCGTTTCTCTTGCAGACCGCTGCGCGGCTATGGCTCGAGCACAAGAAGAGCCTCGGCATCCGGGAGAACCGCGATCGCCGCGCGTACGTCGCGGGCGTCGTCGCCGGGTTTCGCCAGGAGCTCGAGGAGCAGCAGCGGCGCAACGCGAAGGAGGGGCTCGTCTGGGTCGGCGATCCGGAGGTCGGTGACTATTTTCATCATCGCCATCCGCGGGTGCGCTGGACCCGCCACGTCTCGAGCCGTGGAACGAGCGCCCACGAGCACGGCGTCGCGGCCGGCCGGCGCATCGTCCTGCACCGCGGGATACGCCAGGGCCCGTCGAACGCGCCGGTCCGGCTCTTGAAGCGCTAGAAGGTTTTGCTGGTGCGGATCAGTGCCGGCGTGCTCACGATGAAACGTCACGTCGCGCGGGGGCGAGTCGCGTCCTCGTTCGCTGAGCCGAATCCCGAGTGCAGCTGGCGCCTCGCGCACTGAGGCTTCTTCTTGCCGCCAAGCCGCCAAGAGCGCCAAGCTTCGCCGAGAGGGTCTTGATTTTGAGACGTCGCTCTACTTCATCTTGTCATCGCGCCGGTCACGTGACGCAAGCAGTCCGCACTTAAAAATTCCCCCTGGCGTTCTTGGCGCTCTTGGCGTCTTGGCGGTTTCCGAAAAAACGCGGCGGTGCGGCTGCTGCCCCCAGTAGGACGCAAACGCGCGCCAACGCCCGACTCCGTCCGGGTCGCCTGCCGAGATAGGCGTCTAAGACGCCGTCTGCGCGCGGGCGCTCTGGCGCTTGGCCATGGCCCTGCGGATGAAGAAGAACGCGACCGCCAGGAGCGCGCCGCCGATCGCGGCGCAGACGAACTGCATCACGACGAACTGCGACAGCGCGCTCTTCACGCTGCCCGCACAGGAGAAGGCGTCCCGGCTCGGCGGCTCGTACCACCAGCTGATGACAGCCGGGCCGCCCAGGCTGGAACCAGCCAGGCCGAGCAGCGCGCCTGCGCCTCCTGCGATCACCAACCGGCGTGCCGCCGAGCCGGTCGTGATTTGGTGGTCTGCCATCGCGCGCGCCTTTCAGTAACGTCGGACCCGGGGATCGACCTCGACGGACCAGGCGTCGATGCCGCCCGCGAGGTTGTAAACGTTCCGGAAGCCCTTGGCCAGAAAGTGCTCCGCGGCGCTCTGGCTACGGCCGCCGTGGTGACAATGGAACACCAGCAGCGTGTCCTTCGGCATCAACATCAGTGCGTTTTCCGCAGCCTGATCCATGAAGCGCGAGCCCTCGATCTTCGCCGTCTCGCGCTCGCCGGGGGTGCGCACGTCGAAGAGCTCCACCTTTTCACCCGCGTTGAAACGCGTCGCGAGCTCCTTCGGCGTCATCTGCCGGACCTTCGGCGGCTCGTTCGGGTTCTCGATCTTGAAAGCCGCGCCCTGCGGCGTCTCGACATAGTCGATGGTCGTGCCACCCGCGCGCCGCGCGCTGGCCCGGTCGAGCAGCAGGGTGACGCCGCCCGATTCGACGATGACGTCGCTCGGGGTCCGCTCGCCGATGGAGAGGCCGTAACCGAAGCTGCCGTCGATCTCGAATCGCACGCCTTCCTTGTCCGATTCGACGGCGCCCTTGAGCGCCTTTGCCGCGCGCTCGGTCACCGTGATGCGGGGTGGCTCGACGGGCTCCGACTTGCCGCCGAGCTTCTCCTCCAGCTCTCCCGAACCATAGAGCTCCTTCACGATGTCGCACCCGCCGACGAACTCTTTTTTGACATAGAGCTGCGGGATGGTCGGCCAGTCCGAGAACTCCTTGATGCCCTCCCGGATGGTCGGATCGTTCAGCACGTCGACCGTGGCGTACTTCGCTCCGAGGGAATCCAGGATCTGTATGACGGTCGCCGAGAAGCCGCAGCGGGGCGCCTGGGGGGTGCCCTTCATGAACAGCACGACGTCGTTCGAAGCAATGGTGTCCTGAATGCGCTCTCGGGTTTGCTGATCCATGGGCCTCTCTGATGGTGCTGCAGCCGATCGGCGTCAATCTTGGGCCGGGCACGGAACGTGCGCCAGCGTGGAGGGCCCGGCAGGCGCCGCTTGTGGCCTGGAATGCCGCCTTTTCGCCAGCCCGGCGTTGCTCCCGTGGCCCCCGGTGGCGCGTCACGGCGGGAAGGCCACCCGGCCTGCGTCTGGCGAACGGGGAGAGTGCCGCGCTATACGGGCCGGGTGAGTAGCGGCAAACCAGGCGACGCGCTTCCGAACATGAACGCAGGGTGGGCCTCGGCGATGGGGCTCGACATCATCACCATCACGGCGGAAGAGGTCGTGATCGAGTGGACTGTCGACGACAGGCACCTACAGCCGTTCGGCATTGTCCACGGCGGTGTACACTCGGGCGTCGTCGAGACGTCGTGCTCGCTCGGGGCGGCGATGGCCGCGGCGCCCAGGGGCCAGATCGTGATGGGCATCGAGAACCACACGAGCTTCCTTCGAGCCGTCCGGGGCGGAAGGCTACGCGCCACGGCAAAGCCGCTCCACGTCGGCCAGCGTGCGCAGCTGTGGGAGGCGAACATAACCGACGACCAGCATCGCCTCATCGCGACCGGTCGCGTGCGACTCTTCTGTCAGGATTCGGATCCCGCGTCGCGTGGTAACAAGGCGGGCTAGCGGGAAAGCCACGACAAGGCGTAAACTTCTCGATCGATGATCGTCTACTGGTTGCGCCATCGGGGCACGGCTTATCCGGTGCACCGGGGTGAGTGCATCTTGGGGCGGGCGCCACACTGCTTCATGGTGCTGAGCGCGGAGCAGGTCTCTCGCGAACACGCCGTGGTCCGTCTGGTCGGCGACAACATCGAGCTCGAGGAGCTCTCGAGTCGCAACGGCACGCGCGTCAACGGCCGTCTCATCGAGGGCACGCGACACCTCGAGGCCGGGGACGTGATCGAGATCGCCGGCGAGCGGATCGAGGTGATGCGTCGTGTGAGCCGCGACCAGAGCGCGACTGTGCAGGGCGAGCCCCCCGAGGACGCGACGGTGAAGGCCCAGCGCAACATCCTCGAGCTCGTCGAGGAGCTCACGGCGCGTGCGGCCGAGACCCGTGAGAAGGATGGCCTCGTGCGCACCATCCACGAGCTCGTCGACACGCTGGTGCGGACGGCCGAGCGCAGCGGTCGGCGGCTGTCGCGCGCGGAAGCGGTCCGTCTCGTCTCCATCACCCGCGTCGTCGCGGGGTGGTCGCCGGACCACTCGCTCGTCGACTGGAGTCAGTCCGTCGCTCGCACGGTCGGGCAGATGTGACGCCCGTCGCGGGAGCGTTCACCCCTTCGCGCGACGGCGACGGAGAGCGAGCCCTGCGAACGCGACGAGGCCGAGATACGAGGCGACCGTGCCGCGAGCGGCGTGCGTCGCCACCGAGCAGCCGCTGGAGGACCCGGAGCTCGGCGTGGTGGGCTCCTTCGTGACGGGCTTGGGCCCCGCATCGGGCGCGTGCAAGCGCAGATCGATGCACTGGTAGTAGATGTCCGGGACGTACGGGTTGTCGTTCGGGTCGCCCTTCACGGGGTTGTACGCGCCGTGGATGGTGTCCTCCATGACCTGGATGATCTGGAGCGTGCAGTTGTCGCACTCGACGTCCGGCATCTTCACGTCGAACGTGTACTTCTGACCGGCCATCGCCGTCAGGTGGGGGTTCAGGTCGTCCATGTCGGGCAGAACGGTCGCGTTGTTGTAGTAGTCGGAAGCCCCGCACTTGTCGGCGGCGTTCAGCGGGCATGGGCGCATGGGGTCGATGGGCTGGATCGACGCGGGGGGTGCGAAGTCGTCATCACCGTCGTCGTCGAACGCGACGCGGAAGTAGCTCGGGTGCGGGATGAACTCGACGATGGCCACGGACACGGTCTCGCCCGGCGCATACGTGTACACGTTCGTGCCGCGGGTGCCGCCCGCCATTCCGCAAGGGCCGTCCTTTATCGGGCCGTCGCCGTAGCGAGACTTGTGCGTCCCCCCTTGATCCAGGCTGATGTGCGCCGCGGCGGAGCCTGCGAGCGACGACCCGAAGGCGACGAGGGAAGCGACCTGACACACTCGAACGAAAGGAGAGCGGCGCATTGGTGGCGCGTACCTTACCGGTATCGCATTGCTCGAGCAAACGCGGGTCCGGCCATTCGTCGTCGAGATTTTCGGTAACCGAAGCGACGGATCGCGTCGTCTCGCGAATTAGGCGCGGGCTCGTGACGCGTCACGACCTGGTAACGAGGAAGGCGCCCCCGGCGAGCACTGCGTCACCGTGCGGCGAGCCGGTACGCCGCGAGCAGCACTGCCTCGGACGGTTCCGCGCCCCGCCAGTAGTCGTTCAGCGCGCCCCAGCGCACCACGCCCTCCGGGTCGACGAGCAGGAGACAATGGGCGCGCGCGCTGCAGAGCGACTCGGCGACCCCTCGCTGGTCGTCGGAGAGGAGCGAGAACGGGAGCCCCAGGGTGCGCTTCCACTCGGCCGACACCGGCGGAGGGTCCGCGCTGACGCCGAAGACGCGGACGCCGGCGGCGATGAAGGACCGCGCGTGCCCGGCGAGATCCGAGAGCTGTGCGCGACAGGCGACGCAGAGGCCGCCGCGATAGAAGACCAGCACGAGGGGATGCCCGCGGAGCGACGACAGAGGGACCGCGCGCCCGGCCTCGTCCGTGAGGCGCACGTCGGGAAGCGGGAGGCCGAGGTGCACCTCCGGCGACGACGCCGGCAGCGGCCGCGTCGACACCACGTCGAGCGCGAGGAGCGACAGCACGCCCACGACCGCGGCGCCCAGGTGCGCGACCCGTGACCCCGACCCCTTACGCGCGGCGACGCGCGCCGCCGCGAGCGTCACGACGCCGACCGCGACGGCGAGCGGCCAGGGACGATCCAGCACCGCGGGCGGCGGGCTCGTGAAGCGAGCGAGCGCCAGGTAAGCGGGTGCGCCGAGCAGCACCGCCGCGGCGGAGAAGAGCAACGGACGGAGCTTCGAAGAACGACTCAACGGACGCTTCCTCGTAGCCTATCATGGCGCGCTCCATGATCACGCCGCCCGGGTCCCTGCGCGCGCTTTCGCTTGCTGCGGGGCTCTTCGCGTTCGCGTGCCATCGCTCTCCGACCTACTACGAAGACGTTCGCCCGATCCTTTCGTCGCGCTGCGTTCGCTGCCACACGAAGAGCGGGGTCGCTCCGACGCCGGTGCTCGACTCGTTCCAGGCCGCGGCGGAAGCCGCCGGCAAGATCCGCCTCTCCGTGCAGATGAGAGAGATGCCTCCCTGGGGAGCGGAGAACACCGGTCTGTGCGGGAGCTGGCACGACGCCCAGTGGCTCAGCGACGAGCAGCAGCGAACCCTCGAGAAGTGGAGCGAACAGCCGCTGCCGGGAGACGAGGACAGCGCGCGCCCGGCCCCGCTGCCCGCCGAGCCGTCATTTCGAGCGAGCGGCGTCGTGCTCGATACCGGGGGCGACTTTCGCGCAGGGCTCGGCCCGGCGGCGTATCGGTGCTTCGTCGTCGGTCCCGCCGACGCGCGTGATCGCGTCGCGACTGCTTTCCGGTTCGTGTCGACCGAGCCCCGCTCCGTCGAGCAAGTGACGATCTACGCGCTCGACGACGCGCGCGCCGACGAGGCCGCGGCGCGCCTCGACGCCGAGGACGCCGCGCTCGGCTACACCTGCTACGGCACGAGCCGCGTCGACGGGGCGCGTCTTCTCACGAGCTGGACGTGGGATTCCACCGTGTCACGCATGCCGGCGGGGTTCGGCGTGCGCGTGCCCGGCGGACGGAAGCTCGTCGTGCAGATCCACTACAATCCGATCGCCACCGGGCTCGACGTGCCGACGCACACCCGCGTCGAGCTCGAGCTCGACGACGCGGCCAAGGTGGCGTCCTATGTCAGGCTCGCGCCGGACGCACTCGCGCTCGAGCCCCGGCGGACGCACGTCGAGGCGAGCGCAGAGCTCGCGCTACCGCGCGCGATGCGGCTCCTCGGCGTCGCGCCGCGCATGCACACCCTCGGAAAGACGATGCAGCTCGATCGCCTGGAGGGCGGTGCAGCGCACTGCACCGGCAGCTTCGATCACTGGAACTTCTACCGGCAGCGGCTCTTCGTGCTGGAGACGCCGCTCGCGCTCGCGCAGGGCACGCGGCTCAGGCTCTCCTGCGCGTTCGACACGGAGAGCCGCGTCGACGTCACGCACATGGGGGAAACGATCACCGACGAGGAGTGTCTCGCGGAGCTCCTCGTCGAGGGCGGCTGAGCACTCGCGCGACGCTCACGCGAGCGCGGTCACGGGCTCACGACGGCTTCCTGGAGCATCATCCGGTGATCCTCGTGCTCCAGGTTGTGGCAGTGGTAGACGAACGTCCCGGGGTAGGTCTCGTCCTTGAAGATGATGCGCACGGTGCCGCCTGGCGGGAGCGCGACGGTGTCCTTCC
>Ga0265334_10001033_pt1 | contig 13737 bp, 14 predicted proteins | sample 42023metaG_FD_192442 | JGI IMG/M metagenome (GOLD analysis project Ga0265334, IMG submission 192442) | Rhizosphere microbial communities from Carex aquatilis grown in University of Washington, Seatle, WA, United States - 4-20-23 metaG | ecosystem: Host-associated > Plants > Roots > Rhizosphere... | reverse complement strand
GCGTGGTTGCGGCCCAGCTCAAGAGCCCGGGCTATCTGATGCAGCGGAATCTGCGCGAGGCCCTCTTCCCGGCGGGGGATCCTTCCTTGCGCGATGCGACGCCGGAAAGCGTGCGAACCATTACGCTCGCCGATGTGGTGGATTATTTCCACAAGGCCTACCGGCCCGATCTCGCCACCATCGTGATGGTGGGCCGGGTGACGCCGGAACAGGCGCGCGCCGTGATTGGGAAATATTTCGGCGCCTGGAAGGGCGAGGGACCGAAGCCGCCGACGGACCTTCCGGCCGTGCCGCCCAACGGATCGAAGACGGTCGCCGTGCCGGACGAGAGCCGTGTCCAGAATACGGTCGTTCTGGCCGAGACCATCGGGATTACGCGCGCGGACCCCGATTATTACGCGCTGGAATTGGGCAGCGCTGTGCTCGGCGGCAGCTTCTATTCGACGCGGCTCTCCATCGACCTGCGCAAGAATGCGGGTCTCGTCTATTCGGTCGGTTCGGATGTGAATGCCGGCAAGACGCGCGGCAATTACTTCGTGCAATACGCGTCCGACCCGGAGAACGTGACCAAGGCGAGCACCATCGTCGTGCAGGAACTGAGGAAGATGCAGAACGAGCCGGTGACGGCCGACGAGCTGCAGCGCGTCAAGGCGTTGATGATCCGCCAGATACCGCTCGGCGAATCGAGCGTCACGGGAATTGCGCGCGGGCTCGCCGGGCGCTGGGACCTGGATTTGCCGCTGGACGAGCCGACACTGGCGGCCGGGCGGTACATCGCGCTCGGGCCCGCGGAAATCCAGGCGGCGTTCAAGAAATGGATCCGCCCGGACGATCTGGTGCGCATCACGCAAGGTCCGCCGCCGCAATAGAACCCGCAAAGGTTTGCGTTCTCTCAGAGTCCGGACATGAGCAAATCCTGTTGGTCTTCGGTTGCCAAGCACGCTCGCCTCTGCGTGGCGCTGCCGATGGCATTTGCGGCCGTGCTTGGCCTTGCGGGCGGTTTCGCGTCGGCTGCGCCTGCCCTCACGCGCGTGCGCATCGAGGTGCCGAACATCGGGAACCTGCAATTCTTCACGCTGTGGGTGGCGCTGGGCGCGGGTTATTTCGAGCAGGAAGGATTGATGCCGGAAATTCTCGTCGCGCCGGCCCCTCGCAGTGTCGGAGACCGGCTGTTCACGGGCGAGGCCGATGTCGCGCTGTTGCCGCCGCCGATGTTCCTCGGGCTCATGGCCGAGGATAAACCGATCCGGCTGTTCGCGAGCCTGCTCGCCAACGAGCCCATCGATCTGGTGCTGCGCCAGGATGTGGCGCAAGCGCGCGCATTTTCACCCGCCGCGCCGTTGGGCGACCGCTTGCACAAACTCGCCGGTCTGAGAATCGGGCTCGCCGGCGAAGTGGCGCCGCGCTTGCGCGCTCTGTTCGCCGCTGCCGGAATGAACCCGGACAAGGACGCGAAGCTCGTCGTGGTGGACGGTCCCGATCAGGTGGCGTCCTTGCGGCAGAGGAGGGTGGACGCGCTGTTCGCGCACACGCCCTATCTCGAAACCGTACTCGTGGAAGATGGCGCGGTCCTGGTGGCCGACAATTCCGGCGGCGAAGTGGCCGAGCTTGCCCAGGGCCAAGTCCACGCGCTCGCCGCGACGCGCGAGGCCATCGGCGCGAACCCGGAGCGGATCGCTGCCGTGACCCGGGCCATCGCGCGCGCCGAACGGCTGATCCATTCCGATCCCAAAGCCAGCGTCGATGCGATCCTTGCTTCGGGTTTCTCGAAAGCCGCCCGGCCGCAGCTCGAAGTCATCGCCCAAATCTACGCGGCCGCCGTGCCGGCCGGCCCGAAAATCTCGGTCACCGGCATCGAACGCGATGCGAGGCTTTATCCCGCTCACCCTCGCGCGCCTGATTTCGCGCGCGTGAAAGCGGCCGATTTCGTTGCGACCGAATTCGCGCCCTAGAAGCTGGATCTAGCGGGCTTCGCAATGGCGGACGTTGAGGCGGTCGTACCAGCAGTCGCGGTCATACCCATAACGCTCATAGTAACGGTCGCCATAATACGGTTCGTCATAGGCGTAGCGGTCGTAAACGCGATAGGCGCAACCCGAGAGGAGCGTGATCGCAATCGCGCCAAAGAGTGCGTGGTTCAGCATCTTCATGGGTCTAACTCCCTGTGCCGTCTCCTTACCTACGCGCGATGGGGCGAGGTCGTTCCCCCGATGGTGGCGCGAGGGGCGGCCTGGCCGTGACGGGGAAATTCCGGCTACGCGCGGTGGAGGATTTCGTTCGCCACGGCCGGGAGCCTTTCGAAATCGAACGGTTTGTAGAGCATCTTTATGCCGGCGTCGGTGATCCGTTTTGGCACAGGTTCGTGCGCATAGCCCGTCATCAGCAGCACTTTGAGACGCGGGCGAAGCGAGAGCCCGGCATCGACCAACTGATAGCCCGTCATGCCGGGCATTTTCACGTCGCTGATCAAGAGATCGATCCCCGACTCCGCCTTGATGATGGCCAGCGCCGCTTCGGCGTCGCAGGCTTCCCATACGGCGTAGCCGGCATCGCGCAGCGTTTCGCTCACCACCATCAGCAGCAAGGGCTCGTCCTCGACCACGAGGACGGCGGGGTGGTTTTCGGTTTTTTCCATGGGGACCATCATACACTCACTGGCAAGGGTTGGGTTTCGTAACGGGGTAGAAGAATGGTGATCGTGGTGCCTTTGCCCAACTCGCTCTCGATGATGAGATCGCCATTGGATTGGCGCACGTAACCGAAGGTCATGCTGAGGCCAAGCCCGGTGCCGCGCCCCTGCGGCTTGGTGGTGAAGAACGGTTCGAGAGCCTTTTGCCGGACTTCCTCGGACATGCCCATGCCGGTATCCGTGATCGCGAGCGCCACGCAATCGCCGGCCGTACCGGCGCGTTCGCCGCTGTCTTTCGCGGGGCAGTTCAATGTCTCGATGGTGAGCTTTCCGCCCGAGGGCATGGCATCGCGAGCATTCACCGCAAGGTTGATGATGACGTTCTCCATCTGATTGGCGTCGCAAAGAACATGCCAGTCGGCCCCAAGCCGCATCTCGATCTGAACGCCGTCGCCGACCGAGTGCCGGAGGAGATCGGTCATGCCGTCGAGCAGACTGGAAAGATCGACGGGCTTGGGCGACAGCGGCTGGCGGCGGGAGAAGGCGAGTATCCGCTGCGTCAGGCTGGCGGCCCGGTCCACTCCTTCATGGGCGCCGTCGATATAACGCTGGACATCGCTGCGCCCTTGGGCCACCCGCCGCTGCAGCAATTGCAGATTGCCCTTGATGATGCTCAGCAGATTGTTGAAATCGTGCGCGATGCCGCCGGAAAGCTGGCCGATGGCTTCCATTTTCTGGCTCTGGCGCAGGGCGTCTTCGGCCTTTTCGCGTTCCTGCATCTCCGCCTGCAGTTTCTGATTGGAAAGCGTCAGCTCGCGTGCCTGTGCTTCCAGCCGTGCATTGGCGAGAGAGAGCGCGTTTTGCGCGGCATAGGACACTGCCAGCACCAGAACGCCCATGGCGACGAGCAGCATGATGCCGCTATAGCGCACGACTCTGCGGCCAAAGGATTCCATGACGCCCCTGAGATAGACCGCGCCGACCTCATCCGCGTCCTGATCCACCGGCCGCACGACATAAATGCGGTTGTTGGCGACACGCGAAGTGCCGATCTCGGCATTGGTGGGAAGCGGCTCCGCGCCCGCGCGGACAAAGCCCGCGACGCGGCGGCCGGTGGCGTCATAGACGCCGGCCGCCTCGAGTTCGGGAACCGCCTGCAGTGCGGAGACGAATTCCTGCGCGGCCTTGTCGTCCTTGAACACGAGCGCCGCCGTGACGCTCGCCGCCAGGATACGGGCCTGAACGCCAACGCCCTGAACCTGCTGGGCGCGGTAGAGCGTCTCTTCGTAGAACGTCGCGAGGATACCGCCGAGCACGATGGCGAGCGCGCTCACCAGCGCCACCGACGGGGTGAATTTTCTGCTGAGCCGCATCTTTGGCCAAGTGAGCATCGAGGCTCGCGCTCCTATGGCCTTGGCCTGACCGCGCGGGCCAGGCTCAACAGTTTCGAGCTGATGGAAAGCCCGCTCTCGGCGGCCGCGGCATCGTCGATGTCGAACCGCACGCGGTTGGCCTGAACGACGAAGCTGATGATGCCGTGCGCGGGCCCGCCATGAACCGAATCGGTGATCGTCAGAACGGGAGCGCTGCGTACCGCGTCCAGCGCCTCTTCCGCCGGCAGGCCGTTGAACGCCACATAAAGGATGTGGCACCCCGAATCGCGCGCGACGGCCGCAAGGTGCCTGACCGTGACAGGCCGGTCCCCTGCGATCTGCCCCGCGGCCACCGAATCGATGATCTGCGCAACCGGATCGTTTCCGACGACGCAGAGCTCGAACGGACTGGCTGATGCTCCGAACGCGGCGGGAGGCCAATCCACGAAGGCCGCGAACTTGTACACGAAGGTCGCTTTGACGGCGTATTCGAGCGAGTCGGCGGGCGCGGCATCGGAAGCCCGGACCGCGAACGCCAGGACGGCTGCGATCGATGCCGAAGCGATGCGCCCTCCGGTCAAGCGGCCTCCTTCAGTACCGCCAGCGCGCGCTGACGTCGATGCTGCGGGGAATTTCCTGCGCCGGCAGCGATGGATTGATGAACTCCGTGTGGCGGGCGTGCAGCAGATTGGCGCCGGTCACTGCAAGCTCGAGGGTGTCGCTCACGCGCCAGGCGAGACGCACATCGGCTTCCGCATAGCCCGGCACATGCGGACTCGATAGATCGTCTATCGCCCGCAGATCCACGTCCAACGCGACGCTGTCGGTCACATCCATGCTGGAGCGAAGCGAGGCCTGATAGGAGGGGTCGTTGCCGGCAAACTGGACGCCGAAAATGTCGCGGCTGCCGGAATCGAGGTGCAGGTCTTTGGTGAGGGTGCTGAGACCGGCGCTCAAGCGCCACCAGGATAGCGGCGCATAATTGCCCCACATTTCGACGCCGTAGGTGCTTCCGCTCATATTGTTCAACACGACGAGCGGAAAGACCGCCGGGGTGGACGCTTCGACCGTGCGCAGCCGGTCGTAGGCATTGTAGAAGGCTGAGACGGAGAAGGACGCCGTGCTCGAGATTTGTCCGCGATAGCCGAGTTCGTAAGCGGTGAGATGCTCGGAAACAAAATCGCGTCCGCCTCCGAACGTGCCGGTGATGAACAGATCGCGGTCAAAGCGCGACGGGGTTCTGACCGCCCCCGATATCGCGGCCCAGACAAGAGCGTTGTCGAACACGCTCCAGGCAAGCCGCGCATCGGGCATGTATTCGAGGCCCGTGTAATCATTGTGCTCGGCCTTGATGCCGAGCGTGAGCGCCAGGCCCTCGGCGAGGCCGATCTGGTCCTGGACGAAGAAGTTGGCGAGATTGAGCGTGCGCCTGGCAGGATCGAGGAACGAGGTTTTCGGGCCGGGCACGAAATCGTCATCGGTGACACGATCGCCCGCGCCGATCACGAAATTCTGCCCGCCGGCCGCGGCAAAATTGTATTGAAGGTCCAGATCGTAGCTGTCGAGAGTGGCCACGATTCCGGAAGTCGTGGTGCGGCGCGAGCGCGAATAATAGAGCTGGGTTTGCAGCATGGACCCGCCGGCAAATGCTCTCGTCCAGCGCCCCAGCAGATTACCGCCGGAAATGGCGCCGTTGCGCAAGGCCCCCGGCTGGTCTTCCGTCGTCCCGCTGTAGATGTCGCCCTGGAAGGTGAGCGCATCGCTCCCGTGGCTCCAATCGGTGCGGAAGCCGCCCTGAAGCTTGTCCCAGGAATCGCCCTCATCCGCGCCAGTTGAGGTTTCCAGTGCCCCGCGCTTGGCGCCCATCATATAGAGGCGGAAATTCGCATCCTCTCCGATCTTACCTCCAAAGCGGGCGGTGGCAGTCTGGTCGAGGCTTCCCACCTGCACGTCGACAAGCGCACCCTGCGTCTCGCGTGAACTCTTGGTAATGACGTTGATGACGCCGTTGACGGCGTTCGACCCCCACAGCGCACCGCCGGGGCCGCTGATCACCTCGATGCGGTCGACGTCGGCAAGGGGGATGTCCTGTTCGTCCCAGAACACGCCGGAGAACAATGGCGTATAGACGACGCGGCCATCGATCATGACCTGTAGTTTGTTCGCTGTGCCGGTATTGTGGTTGAAGCCGCGCGCGCTGATGGCATAGGCCCCGGAATCGAGCCTCGCCACCTGCAGATTGGGAGCGAGCCTCAGGACTTCCGGCAGGCTGGTCGCGCCGGAGCGGCGAATGTCCTCGGCCGTGATGACGTAAATCGCTGCCGCTGCACCGCTGAGCGGCTCCGGACGCCTCGAAACCGTGCTGATCTCGACATTGGCAAGTTCGTCGATGGAAAGCCGGCTGAGATCGGGGACGCTCTGCGCCTGCGCGGCGGCTTCCGTCGCTAGGGCGCACAACAGGCAAGCAGATACAGCGATTCCACGAATCACGCCCCCCTCCCCAGGGAAGAACCTCAATACGCTTAAGGCCAGGGAAAGTTCCCGCCCCCATTACCCCCATTGGCCTTAGTGCGGGTGCACAGCGCCGAATTCGAAATCCGCAATCAGCGGCAGATGATCGGAAGCCACGCGCGCAAGGGGGGTATGCACCACCTCCATGGCGGTGAAGCGTACGCCGCTGGCAAAAACATGATCGAGCTTGGCGACCGGGAAGTTGCTCGGGAAGGTGGGAAGCGGCCCTCTCCCGAGCCCCTGCCATTTCGCGCCGAGCCGCCTCGCCAGCCGGCGGCAGCTCTTGCCTTGCGGGACGGCATTGAAATCGCCGGCCAGCAGCACTGGATCGCGGCAATCGGGATGACCGAGCCAATCCGGCCCCAGAAGAGCGGACACCTGCCCGGTGCGCTCGGCCGGGAGAAGCCCGAGATGGGTATTGATCACATGGATGTCGCGGCCGCCAAGCGTCACTTTCACCCACAATGCCCCGCGCGATCTGATGTCAGGCAGCCAGCCGCGTACGGAGAGCAGGCCCGCCCGCATCAGCCTGCAATCGCCGGCGGTGAGGATCGCATCGCCGAATTTTTCCTCCAGCACGTGAATCGCGGGCTGGAAGTGGAAGGCCATGCCGAGTTCATGGGCGATCAGCCTGGCTTGGTCGATCTGACCCGTTCTCAAGCGTCCGACGTCGAGTTCCTGAAGCGCCACGATGTCGGGCTTGCACGCCGCGATGACGCTGACGATCCGGCGCGGCGACAACTGGCCGTCGAGGCCAAGGCACCGATGCACGTTATAGGTCATGATGCGCGGCAATCGCGTCGGGCCAAGCCGCCGAAAACCGGCCGCACCTCGGGGCCCGGCCGGCGGCATTCGGCAGGGCATCGCATCGTCCGGTGCGTCCGTGAGAACGCTCGAATAAGAGACTCTTTTCGGGCGCGAGGGAATGACAAAAACAAAGCGGCAGCGAATTCGATTTTTCGCGACATTTGCTGCCCAAGCCGAGGCCAATGCGAGCCGGCGCCGGGCGAGGGGCGGATCGAGCCGCAAACTCGATCCGGCCCTTAACTCCTAATGTTCGGAAAGCGGGATCTGAATGGTCACGCGATCTTCGTTGCCGACGGTTCGGGTGATGTGGCCCTTGCCGGTTAGATCCTCGGCCAATTCGATGCTGCCGGGCCCGACTTCGATCTTCTTTCCGCCCATCAACTCGATCTCACCGTGGCCGCTGATCGTCATCACATATTGGCGGCGTGGGGCGGTGTGCCAGTCCGCGACCCGGCCGGGAGGCGCACGATGAAGCTCGGCGCCGGAATTCGCCATCAGCTTGTAGACGTCGTTGCCGCCGCCCGGAGCGAACTTGGCCTCGATTTCTTCGGCGTGCGTCTGTCCGTCGGGGCCCGTATAGAGCCGGGTAATTACGACAGGCTTGTGTTTTTGGGCCGCCGCGTCCTGTGCGCTTTGTGCCGGCTGCATCAGAACGGACAGGCTCGATAGAGCGGTGCCGATAAACCACGCGCGTTTGGAATTCATGAGGGGCCTCCTGCCATTTCGCGCATTTACAACCCTTGTCGAAAGGGCGGACAGAGCGCTGTGTCCACGCCCAAGCATTGACGGATCGGCCCGAAAAGTCCATCGCGCATGAAATCGGGCTGCCAAAAAAGAGACGCCCGCGGTTGCTTCAACCCCGCCCAACAGTGACGCTGCACTGGTCCTTCGTTGTCGATGTGGTAGTTTTGGGGTCCGTGAGCCCTGCGGTCCCTCACGTCACAAGTGGGCAAAGCGAGCCTCAACCAAAGGAGCGTCTTTCGATGTCGCTGTCAGCTTTCGCGAGATGTTCGTTTACCGCGGCGATTGTCGTGTGGATGGCCGCGGGCGGAGCCCAGGCTGCCGAGCCGTCGGGCACGGCTGAGACGAGGGGCGTTCCGCCGGTCAACAGCGGCGCCGATCCTTATCGCGTCATTCGCGACTGGGCGCAGTTCACGACGGAGAAACGGGCCTGGGGCGGCTCCAACGGCGTAGCCATCGACAAGGATGGCAAGACGGTGTGGGCGACCGACCGGTGCTCGCCTGGGACCGTTCCGGGCTGTCTCGACACCAAGGCAAACCCGATCCACCATTTCGACGAGAACGGCAAGGAGATCCGGAGCTTCGGCGGCGGCATGTTCGCCTGGCCCCATGGCATCCATGTCGACAAGGACGGAAACGTCTGGGTGACCGACGCGCGCATGCCGAGCGCCGACGATCTCAAGAAATATCCAGGCGCCGACAAAAAGGGCAGCGTCGTCTTCAAGTTCAGCCCCGAAGGCAAGGTGCTGATGACGATCGGCAAACCGGGTGTGAAGGGAAATCCGCCGCAAGCCCTGACCGAGCCGACCGACGTGGTCACCGATCCCGCCAATGGCGACGTCTACATCGCCGAGAGTCACACCGACGTCGAGGACCCCAATCTTGTCGGGCGCATCTCGGTGTTCGACAAGAATGGCAAGCTCCTGCGCATCATCGGGAAGACCGGCACCGGGCCGGGCGAATTCCGCACGCCGCACGGAATCGAGTTCGATTCGAAGGGCCGGCTGATCGTCGCCGACCGCCACAATCACCGCATCCAGATCCTGACGAAGGACGGGAAATATATCGGCGAATTCCACGAGTTCAGCCGCGCGAGCGGGCTCGCGATCGATCCGAACGATAATATCTACGTGGCGGATTCGGAATCCGCGCCGCGGGTTCATCCGGGCTGGCTTCGGGGCATCCGCATCGGGAATTTGAAGGACGGCAAGGTCACGACATTCATTCCGCCGCACAAGACCGATGCCCCCGAAGGCGCCATGGGGGAGGGGATCGCGGTCGATGCCGCGGGCAACATCTTCACGGCGGAAGCCAACCTCAGAGGCGTGACGAAATACGTCAAGAACTAGCGATGCCGGTTCGAAGGGCGCGGGTTTATGCCATCGAGTCCCCAAGCCGTTACAGGCTTCAGAAGTCGCGCGAGCGGTGGTATGGTGGCCCGGGCACAAGAGGGAGCCAACTATGGAACAAGGGACGGAACGTAAGAAAATTCCCGCGGAAGCGGTAGAACTGTATTCGCAGTTTATTCATGGCGAGATCAGCCGTCGGGCATTCGGCGAAGGGGTGAAGCGTTTCGCCGTCGCCGGTCTCACAGCCACCGCGATTATCGATGCGTTGATGCCGAACTACGCGCTGGGGCAGCAGGTTTCCAAGACCGACGAGCGGATCAAGGCGAGTTATGAGACCGTGCCCTCGCCAAATGGCAATGGGTACATTCGGGGCTATCTCGTGCGGCCGGACAGCGCCAGCTCACGCGAGGAGACCCCATCGAAACTGCCGGGCGTTATCATCGTCCACGAGAACCGGGGACTGAATCCGCACACGGAAGACGTTGCACGCCGCTTTGCCCTGGAGAACTTCATGGCATTTGCGCCGGACGCACTTTCGTCGGTCGGCGGTTATCCGGGCGACGATTACAGGGGCGGCCAGCTCTTCGGTAAGCTCGACGGCGCCAAGAGGACCCAGGATTTCCTCGCCGCCGCGCGCTGGCTGAAGGCGCGTCCGGACTGCACCGGGAAAATCGCTGCGACCGGCTTTTGCTTTGGCGGCGGAATGGCCAATACCTTGTCCGTTCTGATGGGCGCGGATCTGGGAGCCGCCGCTCCGTTTTATGGCGGCCCGCCCAAGCCGGAGGACGTGCCCAAAATCAAGGCGGCCATCCTCATCCATCACGGTGGGCTCGATAAGATGCTGGCGGGGGGATATCCGGCCCAGGAAGCGGAGCTGAAGAAGAACAACATCCGCTACGAAGGCCACATCTATCCGAATTCCGTTCATGGCTTCTTCAATGACGCCACGCCGGAACGCTACAACAAGGTCGCGGCCCAGCAGGCATGGACGCGCACCATTGAATGGTTCAACCAGTACACACGCGCAGAGGCGTAAGCCCGCCGCGTTGACCGGGAGGCCGGAGTGGTTCCGAAGCCGTATCGCCTGAAGGTGATGGCTTAGGGACCACTCTCCTCCGCAGGTGTTAAAGCCGCTGACGGGATGAGTCTGCCCGCAGGGCTTGCCGGCCAGCGGACAGAGGCGCAGGCGTGACTCGGGCGGCCGGCGAAAAGAGCTGGGTACGGAACGTTTTTCCACAATCCGGCATAAACCAGGGTGCCACGCTGCACCTGTTTCTTGGGATTGTGGATTATCGGCCCGGCAACGGCATGCGTCTTGAAGCGAATTCGCCCTTTCTTTAGGTTTGCGCCCGATTGAAACGGAGGGATTGCCCGTGTTGAACAGGTTGCTTATCGCCACCGCACTGTGTCTGTCGTTCACGGCCGCGACGCAGGCGCAAAACGCGCGGGTGCATGTTTATGGCCCCATCACGAAGGTGGAAGGCCGCACCGTCACGGTCATGAACAAGGACGGTCAAACCGTGACATTCGATCTCGCCGAGCAGGGCCGAATCGTCTCGGACCAGCCGCTGGACGTGAAGACTATCAAGGTTGGAGATTCCATCGCCTTCAGCGAAGTCATGGACAAACCTACTCAGGTGGATACGCAACCCTTTCCCCATGGCGCCGGTGCGCCGGGCAAGCAGCCGCTTCGCGATAATCCTGCCGGCATGCGCTATCTGGGCGTGGTGACGGCCGCGACGCCTACCGCCAACGGCATCAAGGTCGCGGTGAATCTGCAGAAGGGCGCCGGCAAAATCGAAGCCGAGCTGACCAACGATATCCCTATCCGCTTCACCCACCAGCCGCAATCCCTGGGCGACGTGAAACCGGGACTGACAATCCTGGCAAACCCCACGCGCAATGCCGAGGGCAAACTGGCGTCGGGGTTTAACCAGATCGAGAACAACAGCCATAAACCGATCGATCTCGATTGAACGTACCGCGCTATCCCATTCAGCCGGCGCGAGCATCCCGCCGCGATAATGGCGACCCCGACACGATTCGAACGTGCGACCTACAGATTAGGAATCTGCCGCTCTATCCTGCTGAGCTACGGGGTCTCAAGGGTTTTTTGCTCTTTCCTTACCTCTTAGGCACGGTATAGGCACGGATGTCACGTTTCTGCTTCTTCGTCACGTTTATCAAACCGATGAGGCTGAGCCAATATCCACCCCCCCGAGAGGACCTTTCCGGAGACTTGGAAGCCAGCGGACAGAAGCTCGAACGCAAGGTACTGCGGCCCTCCGGTCCGCTCTCCGGAGGCAGCGCTCGGCCAACGCAAAAATACGATTTTCGTCCTCCTGGGACAGGCGATCTGAAGCGGGTTTGGTTGGATAGCGCGCGATAGTGCAGTTCGTGAGCCCCGTTGCGGGTGAATACCCGCCCCGTCCAAGATGGCTTCCTGTGCGTGCGCGATGAATCTTTTGGGCCACTGACATGGAGTTCTGGCCTGGGCGCGTTTCCCACCGATCTTCGCCTCATCCGCAAGCCGAGACACTGTACCACGATGCATTCGGGAATTAGCAAAAGTAACCCCGTTAGGCGTGTGGCCGGAGCGGGGTTGCGGACGAAGGCGCCTCCGATACGCGCGACATTGCACATTGATTGGCATCTTATTGGGAATCGCCAATACATGTTCTTCGTCATAAGAGGGACAGTTCTACGTAAGCTCCACGCGGGTATAATTTTCTTGAGCGGTTGCCCTCCGGAATCCAGCCGGCCCCCGGGACGCCGCTCCCGTTCGGAGACCCGGCAACCCCCTTGTCCGGGTCTCCTTTTCGTTTGGGAGGCTCTCAAAAATCACGCTCCGATCGGTAACGTTGTCGCGCTGAAGGGCTTTGACGGCTCTCCGTCGATCATCAGCCGCAGGTAGATTCGGTAATTCGGCAGACGAATGAGGTCTTCTGCCGAGAACAGCTGTTCAAACTCGCGGGAAACATAGGCCGCATCCTCAGCACCCAATCGGAAAGAGATAAGCGTGCCCGCATTGCCGAGTACCGCGTGCCGTACTGGGGGATCCAGTTGGTGTAGGTATTGGTGCGAGAACACCAACCCAATCGCGTATTTGCGCAGCTCCGCCGCCATATTGGCGACGGCGAGCGTCGTAAAGGACTGGAATTCATCGGCGTAGACATGAAATGGCCGCCGCTCGCTCTCCACCTGCGACGCACGCGTGAATGCGGCGAGCGATAGCAAGGTGACGATCAGCCGCCCGCAAGCGCGGCACTGTCGGCGCCGATCTGACCCTTGGCGAGATTGACGACGAGAATCTTGCCTTCGTCCATCAGCTGCCGAAAGCGCAGCGGGCGTTCCGATTGCACAAAGAAGCGATACAGCCGGCGGTCGGCCAGGAAGGCGCCGACCTTGTTTTGAATGGGGGCAATGGCTTCGGCCTGATAGCGGTAAGTGTATTTCGGATATCCTGGGATGAGAGGTCAGAGAACGGGCGTTCGAACCAAACCGCTTCTTGCGCGCCATGATCGTCGGAGATCGTGAAAGCCATGAGCTGTTCGAGGCTCATCTCTCCGGAGCGATACACCGCCAACAGCCGCGGCGAGACGGCGGCCAATTTCAAACGCTGCAGCACGACATTGGACGAAAGTCCAAAACGGGCGGCAATGTCATCAACGGGGAGGCCATCTCTCTGGAGCTTCAGGAAGGCCTCAAACTGGTCGGCAGGATGCAGCGGAGCTCGAACGATGTTCTCGGCAAGCGACACTTCTGCCACCTGGGCATCCCCCTTGAGAACGAGGCAGGGAACGCGGTGATTGGTGGTAATCTTCTTGCGTCTCGCTAGTAGCTTCAGCGCCGTGCGGCGGCGTTCGCCGGCCACCACCTCGAAGGTGTCAGGGCTCTCTGCATCCTTACTATCGAGGCGACGGACGATAAGGTTTTCGAGTACGCCGTTCGCCTCGATACTGGCGGCCAGCTGTTCGATGTCGGAAGACCTGTCGGTCTTCCGGACATTGCTCTTGCACCGCTTCAATTGGCAAAGCGGAATCATTCTGAGCGCGTTGCTCATCTGGTTTCTCCTGATTTGGTTGGATAACGGGCGATGACATCCGAACGCGCTACTGCACGCGGGACGCCTCTTGCGGACCGAAAGGAACAGGGGTCCGCGCCTATGGTCGCGTGAGAGTCAGGCCCCGGATAGCGGTGGAAATGGCAGACATCTCTGCCATTTCCACCGCTATCGCGCCTTAGTGGAGACCTTTATCATCTCAAGCGCGTATGAAAATCACACCCGAGGAAATTGACGATTTCATACGGGTTTGAGAGCACGCGT
>Ga0265334_10001031_pt1 | contig 13748 bp, 10 predicted proteins | sample 42023metaG_FD_192442 | JGI IMG/M metagenome (GOLD analysis project Ga0265334, IMG submission 192442) | Rhizosphere microbial communities from Carex aquatilis grown in University of Washington, Seatle, WA, United States - 4-20-23 metaG | ecosystem: Host-associated > Plants > Roots > Rhizosphere... | reverse complement strand
GCGGGACAGGGCGGGGTCCTGGGGGACCAAACACTCATTTGGGACCAGAAGGACCTGAAGGGACGGCCGGTTTCGAATGGTTTGTATTACCTGGTGGTTTCCGAAACCGGGTTCCCCGACCAAGTCTGCAAATTCCTCTTGTTGAGGTAAGAGCCGGTCGGTGTGGCTCCCCGCTGACGCCGAAGCGGCTCTTCATTTGTTAGAATCAAACCCCATGAAATCCCTCACCCGACCCGCCTCCTGGGGATGGTTCCTCCTCGCCGCCCTCTGCTTTTCCCTTCAGGTGGTTCCCCGGTTTTGGTCCGATTCCCCCACGAACGACGAGCCCCTCGAATGGACGAACGGCTTTTACTATTGGAGCGGTGACCTCCACCACAACCTGAACCACCCACCTTTCGCCACGGCGGTCCAGGCCCTCCCGGCCCGAGTCTGGCTCGGTCCCGGTCCCGATTTGGACCGGTTGGACTACATGGAACGGGGGTTTTATTTCCTCTTCAACCGCTCCCCCGGGCAATGGGCCGACCTTTTGGCGTCCGGCCGGGCCGTGACCTTCTGCTTCGGATTGGGGATTGGACTGTTGCTCTTCGGGTTCTTGCGCGAACGGGATCCGGTGGCCGCCCTCGTGGCCGGGGCCCTCTGGGCATTCGAGCCGACCGGGTTGGCCTACTCAGGCTATGTGATGTCGGACCTGCCCTTGGCGTTCCTCACCCTGGCGGCGGTCCTGGCCTTCGGAAAAAGCCTGGGGCGTCCGGGGTGGACCTGGGCCGTTGGGACGGGAGTTTTGGCGGCGATGGCGGCTACGGCGAAATTCTCGGGGCTCGCGCTTTTTCCGATTTTCGCCTGGGGGGAGTGGCGCCATGCGTTGGGAAGGAGCGGGACCCGGGCCTTGCGTGAAACCCGGAACCGTTGGGCTTGGGGCGTGGTGGGATTTCTGTCCTGGATCTTCCTGCTATACCTTCCGGGTTGGTGGGGCCTCCCCGGCTCCGGCCCCTGGGATTCCCTGCGCCTCTTCCTGGCGGGGTTGAAGGACCTCCTGTCCTTCGCCGGCGCGGGCCATCCCGTCTTTTTCCTGGGGGCCGCGGGACGCCGAAACCATTGGCTTTATTACCCCACGGCCTTCCTACTGAAAACACCCATTCCGTTCCTGGTCTTGCTGTCGTGGGCCGGGTGGGGAAGCCTCATGCGGCGTTGGCGCGCGCCGGACTTGGGGATGGCTTCCGCGCTGGTGCTTTTCGTCTCCATCGTCCCGACGCAGAACCTGGGGGTGAGATACCTTCTCCCGGCCATCCCGTTCCTGATCCTGATCGCGGCGACCGCCGCAGCCCGGTTGTGGGAGACCCGCGGTTCCCATTCCCGGGCGGCCCGTTGGGGCGTCGCGGGATTGATCCTCTGGCAGGCCGTATCGGTGGCGCTCGCCTATCCGGGGCATCTCGCCTACTTCAACGACGCGGTCCCAGCGGGAATGAAGGCCCGGCTTTTGGGGGATTCGAACCTGGACCTGGGGCAGGACGTGAAACGACTCGCGGAAAGGGCGTCTGTAAAGGGTTGGCCGCCCGTACGGCTTGTCCAATCCAGCGGGTTCGATCCGGCGGCCTACGGCATGGCTTGGGAATTTTGGACCGATCGGGATTTGGAGGGCCCGCAACCCGGGCGGGTTTACGCGGTGGATGTCTCGTTCCTCCAACTGGGCCCTGTTTTCGAACCCTCCCTGACGCCCCTCGCCCAAAGTTGGATCACCCAAATCCCCCCCACCGAGCGGGTGGGGGATTCTTGGTGGGTCTGGGTGATCCCGGGCGACCCCGGGCCCGATTCCGGGAGGCGGATCCGATCAGTTCCCGGATCCGTCAGGTTCAAAGGATTGCGGCCCAAGGAATGGCCGGCTCCCCTGGGATTCTTTTAAACCGAACCACCTCGGGATCGGGCCGTTGATCCCCTGGGGGCCCGACTCGAGCCCTTTTGGTTGAGGGACCACTTAGTCCGCCCCCAGAAATCCCGAAGGGAGCGCAGGAACCCCTGGATTTCCCGCGTGAATCGGTTCGATTTGATAAAATCCCGTTGGGGTTTCCTTCTAACAACCTTCGGACCGACGGGAATGCCCCCAAGCGCCCCAGAGGATAATCGTGACCCGTCCTAAACCATCATGGTTGTGGTTTCTTTTGGCCGCGTCGGTATTCCTCGCGTTGGCGATACCCAGGATGATTTGGAATTCCCCCGTGGGGGATGAGTTCTGGGAGACCACCGACGGGTATTATTCATGGCTTGGATATCCATCGCCGATTGTCCAACACGCGCCCCTCGCCACGGAGTTGCAGGCGATCCCGCTTTTTTTCATGGGGGTCGAGGCGGGGAAGCCCGTGGACTCGAACGCTTATATGCGAGGATTCAGGTTTTATTTCGTCGAGAACTTGAGCCGGTGGAAGCGGATGCTGCTGTTCTCGAGGGCGGTGACGGCCTTCGTCGCGATCCTTTTGGGGGCCCTCTTGTATGCCTCGACCCGAGAGAGCCCGATGACCGCTGGGGCCTGCCTGCTTTTTTGGGTGTTTGAACCCAATTTGGGGGCACATGCCGTCGTGGCGTCATCGGACGTTCCCATGACGTTGTTTTATTTCCTGTCGGTCTATCTCTATTCGCGGGCGATTTCCGGATCGGACGACGGTCTCGGGACCCGATGTGGGCTCTTGTCCGGGATCTTCGCCGGGGCGGCCACCGCCTGCAAGTACACGGCGCTCACCCTGGGGCCCATCCTGTTGGCCCTCGAGGCATCACGCCGTTTGCGCGGGGCAAGGGGCTTGGGTAAACCCTTGTGGAGGGATCTTTCGGTTTGGATGCTTGGTTTTTCCATTGGTTTACTTCCGGCGTTTTGGCTTGTCACCCGAGGTACGCCCTGGGATGCCCTATTGGAAGTTTCCCGGGGGATTCGGGCGGCTTTGGGAGTCATGGATCTCAGGCACCCCAACTATTACTTGGGTTACGCCTCCCGGACGAATCATCTGGGGTATTATTTCATGGTGTTGGCCGTGAAGATGAGTCCGCCGCTCTTGATCTTGGCCGCCTTATCGGGGTTCAAAGAATTCCGGAAGGATTTCAACGGCCGCGCGTGGATTTGGGCGGCTCCCCTCGGTCATTTCCTCATGACCGTTCCAATGCAAAACGTCGGCATCCGATACCTTTTGCCTTGTTTGCCGTTCATCCTGTTGGGATCCTCCGTGGTTTGGAACCGGTTGTGGGCGGGTCGACGTCCCTACCGACTTGCCGCGGTCGGATTGGCGCTTTGGATGGTCCTCACGAGCATGGTCCATTGGCCCGATTGGATTGCGTATCAAAGCGATTGGGTCAGAAACGAAAACAAACTGAAGTACCTCGCCGATTCCAATTTTGATTGGGGCCAAGATTCGGCCCGATTAGCCGAGGTGGCGAAGAAGCGTGGGTGGCCAACGGTTCATCTGGCCCAATTTGTAGGCTTGGATCCGGGAGCCTACGGGATGCGTTGGACCTATTGGACCGAAAAAGATTTGGCGGCCCCCCAGGCGGGACGGGTTTACGCGGTCAATGCGTCCTTCCTCCAAATCGCGCCTGTATTCGATTCGGACCTGAATCCCATCGCCATGGGCTGGATCAGGAAGATCCCGCCAACGGAAATAGTCGGGGAAACATGGTGGGTTTGGGAGATCCCCGGGAATGAATCCCCGGACCCTAGCTACAAAATATTATCGGTCCCCGCCTATCTCTGGACTTGTCGAATGAGGCCCAAAACTTGGTGTGACCCCATGAAGGGGGGGGGAGGCCCAAACCTGACGGCCGTCATTACCCATCCTGAAGCGGGCAACAAAAAATTGGCGCCCGGGGAAAAGTTCGGCAGCCCTTGACCCTCTTTGACCCCCTCATTAGAATACGCCTGCTTTCCAAGCATCCCAAAGCTAAGAACCCCTCGCGACACGCGCCGGGCATGTTTTTATTTGTCCAATAGGAACCAAACCGTTCCCCGGACTTGAGCCGGGGGATTCCGGGAGATCCGATGGGCCGTTACCGTTCTTACGGGTTCGCGCTTCTCACCCTGTTCATGGCGAGCGCGGCTTTCGCCTCAAAGGAACTTGAGGCCCAAGCCGTGATGCCGCCTTTCATGCGCAAAGCCAGGTGGGCGCTCGCGTTTTTGACCCTCGTCATGCTGGCCTTGACGGTCCGCCTCTTCATTGTGGCCCGGGTCAGCCCGATGGAACCCCCGCCGCCCCCCGAGCCGGAGGCGGCCGCGGAGGGCGCGATCACCCGCCGCTCCTTCCTCTCGCTCCTGGGTTGGGCCTGGTTGGCCTTCACGGCCGCCACCCTGGGGGCCCTCACGACCGTCCTGCGGTTCTTCTTCCCCAACGTCATCTTCGAGCCGCCCCCGGTTTTCGTCGTGGGGATGCCCAATACCTATTCAATCGGCGTCAACAACGACTTCAAGTCCAAATTCTCCGTTTGGGTCGTCCGGGCCGAGGAGGGGTTCTACTGCCTTTCCACCGTCTGCACCCACCTGGGCTGCACCCCGAACTGGCTGGAATCCGAGCAGAAGTTCAAGTGCCCCTGCCACGGAAGCGGGTACTACATCTCGGGCGTCAACTTCGAGGGGCCCGCGCCCCGTCCCTTGGAGCGTTATCAGGTGGCCTGGGCCGAGGACGGCCAGATCCAGGTCGACAAGAGCGTCGTCTTCAGGCAAGAGCTGGGCCAATGGAACCTCCCCGGGGCGTTTTTGCCCTGGCGGGGTTAAGGGGAAGACATGAACATCCTGGATGAAGTCAAGAAACGGCTGGAAGCTTGGCGGACCAACAAGCCCAGCCTTGAGAAGGTCAAGAACGAGGTGGCTTCCACCCAACTCTGGAAGTCCGTCATCCGCCACGGCTACCCGGACACGCCCCGCAACCGGATCATGGCGGTCCTGTCGAACGTTTTCCTCCACCTGCATCCCGTCAAGGTGCGCCGGTCGGGCGTGAAGATGAGCTACACCTGGTGCATGGGGGGGCTGTCCTTCTTCCTTTTCCTGGTCCTCACCATCTCGGGCGTCCTGTTGATGTTCTACTACCGCCCCACAGCCGAGTACGCCTTTTACGACATCGTGGCCCTCCGGGAGCACGTGCCCCTGGGGATCATGCGGGAGCTTCACCGCTGGGGCGCCCACGCCATGGTGATCACGGTCTGGCTCCATATGTTCCGCGTGTTCATGACGGGGTCCTACAAGCCGCCGCGGGAGTTCAACTGGGTCATCGGCGTCATCCTGCTGGTCCTCACCCTGCTGCTGTCCTTCACGGGTTACCTCCTGCCTTGGGACCAGCTGGCGATGTGGGCCGTCACCGTCGGGTCCAACATGGCGCGGGCCCATCCCTTCATCGGAAACCAGGGCCCCGGAGCGGCGCTCCTGCAGGTGGGGGGCGTGAAGCTGGTGACCCAAGGAAGCGACATCCGATTCGCCCTCTTGGGCGGCAAGTTCGTGGGGGCGCCCACGCTCCTGCGGTTCTACGTGCTCCATTGTGTGGCCATCCCCCTGGGGGCGGCCACCCTGATGGCGATCCACTTCTGGCGGGTCCGGAAGGACGGCGGGATCTCGGGACCGCTTTAAACCGGTGGTTGGCGGTTGGCACCGCGCCCGCGGCGCGGCACTTGCCTAGCCAATGCCTCGGCTGGTGGCCTCGGCATGGCAAGCCGTCGGCTAAAGATGTTTAGTTAGTGACTTGGATGACGAACCAAGAACGACTTCGGCGGGGGACATGCAACCGATCCTAGATTTCATCGACGGGCTCTTCCAGCCACAGTTCTACTTCGCCGGGTCCGTCGTGGCCTTCTGGGCCATGATCCGGTACCGGGAACAATGGACGGAACCCAAGAACGCGTTGAGGCTCTTGGTGGGGCTGACGGGCGTCCTGGGGCTGTCCCTCTTCAACGACCACTTCCGGGAGATCGCCGGCACCCCGGATAACATCCCGATTTTCCTCATGGTGTACTGCGTGGGGTTCTTCCTCTGGCTGTCCTTCCGGCAGGCCGTGGTCAACGACCGCCGGATCTCCACGGGCCAGCCCCCCGTCGAGAAGGAAACCAGCGACCAGAAGGTGTATGTTTGGCCCGACTTGGTGTTCATTGAGTTCATCGCCACCATCATCGGGGGGGCCTTCCTGATCCTCTGGTCCCTCAAGTACCACGCTCCGCTCGAGATGCCCGCCACCCCCACCTGGTCCCCGAACCCGGCCAAGGCGCCCTGGTACTTCCTGGGCCTGCAGGAAATGCTGGTCTATTTCGACCCCTGGCTGGCCGGTGTGGTGTTCCCCGGAACCATCGTCATGGGCCTGATCGCCATCCCCTTCATCGACCGCAACCCCAAGGGCAATGGGTACTACACCTACAACGACCGCAAGCTCGCCATCACGCCCTTCCTTTTTGGTTTCCTGATCCTCTGGGTTTCCCTGGTCTTCATGGGCACCTTCCTGCGGGGCCCGAACTGGAACTTTTTCGGGCCCTTCGAGTTCTGGGATCCCCACAAAGTGGTGGTTTTGAACAACGTCAACATCTCCGAGTATTTTTGGGTCAAGCTCCTCGGCATGGGGTTGCCCCACTTCTGGCTCCTCCGGGAACTGCCGGGGTTCCTGATGATCGGCTTTTACCTGGGGGTCCTGCCGCCCCTCCTCACGATGCGGGTGGCCTTCCTCCAGGACCTGCTCAAGAAAATGGGGTTCATCCGTTACGGCATCCTCCTGAACCTGGCCCTGCTCATGGCGAGCCTACCGATGAAGATGCTCCTGCGGTGGCTGTTCAACCTGAAGTACATCGTGTCGATCCCCGAGTTCTTCTTCAACATCTAGCAAGGAACGCCCGTGGCCATCTTCAAGGACGATCGCGCTTATAACCCCGAGACCCTCACAAAGGTCTTCCTGGGGGCCTCGCTCGCGCTCCTATTCTTCGTGGTACTGATGGTGGTCCACGACTACGACCGGCCCTGGAAGCATATCCAGGTCAAGTTCATCAAGATGGAGCGGGTGATGAACCGCGCCGCGGAGGCCGAGGCCAAGGAAGTGATGGACACGGCGGATTACCAGAAGGCGGAGGCGGATCTCCAGGCCGCCCAACAGGAAGTGGACGCCCACCAGGCGGCCATCCGCGAACTTGAGGACAAGTCCTCGGCCCTCGACGGCAAGATCTACAAGGCCACCCAGGTATCCCAGTTCCAGAAGGCCGAGTCGGACTCCCTGAAGTATTCCTATGAGGAGGGCGTCGTCCGGAAGGGGAAGCCCGACCCCAAGGGGCAGGAGCGCCTCGACAAGTCCCTGGCCAAGACCGACGACTTGGCCGCCAAGCTGTTTGACCTGAAGCAACAGCAACAGGGCTACCAAGACCAACTGAAGGACCTCTACGCGAAACAAAAGGAGGCCCAAGGCAAGGTCGATTCCCTGACCCTCAAGTACGGCCTCCTGGCGAAAAAGGCCAAGACCCTCAAGACCGACTGGCTGTTCGAGTTCCGCAACGCCCCCTTCCTGGACTTCATGTCGCCGACGGTCAAGATCCAGCAGGTCGCCCTGGACGACCTTCCGGAGGACCTGTACTACGCCAAGACCATGCGGGTGGACCGCTGCACCACCTGCCACCTGGCCATCGATAAGAAGGGCTGGGAGGACGCGCCCGAGCCGTTCCGGACCCACCCGAACCTCGAACTCTACCTGGGCGACAAGAGCCCGCACCCCCTGGAGAAGATCGGCTGCACCATCTGCCACGGCGGCGTGGGCCAATCCGTCGACTTCACCCAGGCCGCCCACACCCCGAACGACGAGGACCAGGCCAAGCTTTGGCGCAAGAAATACGGCTGGGAGCCCGTGGAAACCACCCAATCCCCCATGAAACCCCTGAAGTACGTCGAGGGGGCCTGCCTGAACTGCCACAAGAGCCAGGAATACGTGAACCACGCGGACAAGCTCAATCGAGGCCGGGAACTCATGGTGGTCCGGGGCTGCGTGGGTTGCCACAAGGTGGTGGGCCTCGAGAACCTTCCCAAGGCGGGGCCGAGCCTCCTACGCGTCCGTGGAAAGCTCAAGCGCGACTTCGTGATGAAGTGGGTCTGGGCGCCCACATCCTTCAACGACCATGCCAAGATGCCCAGCTACTTCCAACAATCCAACAACTCCACGCCGGCGGACCTGGCCAACACCAAGGCCGAGTTGGATTCCATCGTGACCTACCTTTGGAACCACTCGGATGATTACCATGTCCCCGAGGCCTATCCCGGTGGAAGCGTCTCTAAGGGAAAGGAACTGTTTTCCCAGGTGGGCTGCCTGGCCTGCCACGGGATCAAGGGCGCCCTGCCTTACCACGCCATCTTCGCCCCCGACCTGTCCACGGTGGGCAGCAAGTTGTCGCCGTCCTTCATCTACAGTTGGATCCGGAACCCCCGTCACTTCAACCCCACGACCCGCATGCCCTCCCTGCGCCTTTCCGTCCGGGAAGCCGCGGACCTGACGGCCTACCTCTCGAGCCTCAAGAACCCGGCTTTCGAGAAGGAAGAGGGCCCGAAGGCGGACCCCGCGGCGCGGGACGCCCTTATCGCGGACTACCTGAAGCCCATGGAGGGCGACCAGGGGGCCCTGAAGAAGTTGGCCGGCATGACCGAGGACCAGCGGGCGGATTTCCTGGGACGCAAGAGCCTGACCAAGTACGGTTGTTTCGGCTGCCACACGATCCAGGGATACGAGAACACCCCGGGTATCGGCACCGAATTATCCGAGTGGGGCACCAAGCAGGTGTCCCAGCTCGACTTCGGCCTGACCGGCCTGGAACACGCCCACACCTCGTTCCTCGAGGCCAAGCTGGCCAACCCGCGCCGTTTCGACGACGGCGTGGTGAAGGACTTCAAGGACCTCCTGAAGATGCCGAACTTCAACCTGTCCGAGGAGGACCGGGCGTCCTTGGCCACCGCGGTGCTGGGCTTGGAGCATCCCACCGTTCCCGAGGAGATGCAGGCCGGGTTGACGGGCAACGGGCCCCTGCTGGAAAAGGGGCGCCGGGTCCTCAACGGGCTGAACTGCCGGGGTTGCCACCTGATCGAGGACCAGGGCGCCAAGATCCGGACCTACTACACCCAACTGGGCGAGGACTTCTCCCTGGCCCCCCCGAACCTGCGCAAGGAAGGCGCGAAAGTCCAAATCGACTGGATGCACAACTTCTTCCTGGACGTCCAGCCGATCCGTCCCTGGCTGAAGATCCGGATGCCCAGTTTCCATTGGGATGGTTCCATGGAAGGCGACCTGATCACGTACTTCAACCTGAAGGAAGACCAGGTGTTCCCCTGGGAGACGGTGGACGCGCCGCGCCTGTCCCCGGCGGACCACGCCCAGGCCCAGGCGCTCTTCGGGAAGCTCCAATGCCAGAAGTGCCACATGCTCGGGAGCCAAATGCCGGCCGACCTGAATTCCGCCGCGCCGGACCTGTTGAAGGTCAAGAGCCGCCTGAAGCCCGACTGGGTCGTGCAATGGCTGAACAACCCCGAGGCCCTCATGCCCGGGACCCGGATGCCAGGGTTCTGGACCGAGTCCAACCCGGCCCCCAAGTATTTCCACGCCGACTCGCTGAAACAGCGGACGGCCCTGAGGGACTTCTTGTTTCACCTTTAACCGGACTCCCCGGGAGGGGATTCGGCCTTGATTCGCGGGGAACCCTGTTGGAAACTGGGCCCCACAACGGCGACAACGGAGGACGGCATGGCTTGGCGTAAATGGGCGATGTGGACCTTGGCTTTGGCGATCGTGGCCGGGACCTCCGGTTGCCTCGGCGGCGGCGATGACGATGACGACAGCGCCGTCCCCGCGGTCGCGGCCAAGCTCGGCACGGCGGTCGTGACCGGCAAGGTCGTCTTCAAGGGCAAGGCCCCCGTTGAGCCCGTCATCCAGATGGGCGGGGACGCCACCTGCAAGGCCCAGCACGCCACGGCGGTCTCGGATCCGGCCGTGATCGTCAACAAGAACGGCACCCTGCAGAACGCCTTCGTTTACGTGAAGGAAGGAGCCGGGACCTACGCGGCCTCTAAGGACCCCGTGAGCCTTGTCCAACAGGGCTGCATGTACCACCCGCACGTCTTCGGGATCATGGTGGGCCAAACCCTCCAGATCAAGAACGCCGACCCGACCCTGCACAACATCCACGCCATGCCCGTCACCAACGACGGATTCAACGTGGGACAGCCTACCCAAGGCATGGTGAGCGAGAAGGTGTTCAAGAAATCCGAAATCATGGTGAAATTCAAGTGCGACGTCCACGGCTGGATGAACTGCTATGGGGGCGTCTTGACCAACCCGTTCTACGCCGTGACCGGCGACGACGGCACCTTCAAGCTCGACAAGCTCCCGGCGGGCAAGTACACCGTCGAGGCTTGGCACGAGAAATTCGGCACCCAGACCTTCCAGATCGAGGTGAAGGACGGGGAAACCAAGACCCAGGACGTGACTTTCGGGCAATAAAAAGCATCCCCCAAAAGCCATCCCCGAGAGGGATGGCTTTTTTGTTTAGCGGGATGATGAAAAATCGGACTGAAGGGACATTTTCGTGTTGTACCCGCGAATCATCCCCCTAAAAACCCCGGGGGATTTACAGCGATTCGCTCGAACCGCGTGGCTGCCCTTCGAGAGCCTCGGGGCCCTGAGGCGCGCGTAGCGCCTCGAAGGGCTGACAGGGTGCGAAAGCCCGTTTTTGACGGGGTTGTCAGGCGGCTAGGCCGCCTGACGGCAGGATGAAAAATAAACTTTTTCAGCGCCCTGTTGGGTGGTCCATTTAAAATTTTGGTCGGGTGGATCCGGTTCGAGGGAACCCGGGTCGTCCCGGCCGGCCGAGGTGTCGTCCGTGACCCAGTCCTCCCTCTCCGCCCACCGTTTCGCGGTCATCTTGATGTCCTCCACGCTGTTCCTCCTTTTCGCGGGAGCCCTGGTGACCAGTACGGGTTCCAGCCTCTCGGTCCCCGACTGGCCCCTGTCCTTCGGCACGCTTTTCCCCAAGATGACCGGCGGAGTCTTTTATGAGCACGGCCACCGCCTCATCGCTGGCGCCGTTTCCCTCATGACCCTGGGTTTCGCGGTCTTCCTCCAGAAAACCGAACCCCGGACCTGGGTGCGGCGGTTAGGTTGGGCGGCCTTCGGGGCGATCATCCTCCAGGCGGTTCTGGGGGGCGTGACGGTGTTGATGCACCTGCCTCCGGCGGTCTCCATTTCCCACGCCGGGTTGGCGGAACTGTTCTTCGCCCTGACGGTCACCCTCTTTCTCGTGACCTCTCCCACCTGGGAAAACCTCGGGCCGGGTTCCGGGGTCCCCGGGCCCCGGGAAGCCAAACTGCGCCGGGCCACCTTGGCCGTGGCCTGCCTGCTTTACCTGCAGATCCTCCTGGGCGCCTTGACCCGCCATTTGGGCGCGGGGCTCGCCATCCCGGATTTTCCCCTCAACCTGGGCCGCGTGATCCCGCCCCTCGATGATCCCCTCGTGGTGGTGCACTTCCTCCACCGGCTGGGGGCGTACGCCTGCGTGGGTCTCATCCTCTATACGGTTTGGCAGGTCATGGGGGCGGAGAAGGTTCCCCCGGTGATCCTCCGGGCCGTGACCCTGTTGGGAGGCCTTTTGTCGATCCAGTTCACCCTGGGCATCCTGGTGATCGTCACCCGGAAGAACGCCTGGGTCACCAGCACCCACCTGGCCACGGGGGCCGCGCTTTGGGGAACGGCGGTCTACCTGGCGGTCGCGGCGAGACAAGCATGGGGGAGCGGCGGCGGTCAGCGGTCGGCTGTCAGCGGTCGGCAATCGAATTGAAGACTAGAACCAACCTCAAGCCCAACGGGTCGAAACAGGAATCTGGAATGGGCGGGTGGAAGGATTTCGTGACCCTCACCAAACCCCGGCTCAACCTGGTGGCCTGGCTGACAACGGCCGCGGGGTTCCAGCTGGCGTCCCAGGGTCCCGTGGACCTGGGCCGTTTGGGGTTGACCCTCATCGGCGCGGCCCTGGTGGCGGGGGGCTGCGGCGCCCTGAACCAATGGCTGGAAGTGGACCAGGACCGACTGATGAAACGCACCCACCAGCGGCCCCTCCCGGCCGGGCGGTTGACCGGGGGACAGGCCTTTTTGTTCGGGACGGCTTTGTCCGCTGCGGGGGTCCTGTTCCTCCTCCGGTTCGTGAACCCCCTCTCGGCGCTTTTGGGTTTCGCCACGGCCGTCACCTACCTTTTCCTCTACACCCCGCTCAAACGCCTGACGCCGATCTGCACGCTCCTCGGGGCCATCCCGGGCGCCCTGCCGCCCGCCATGGGTTGGGCCGCGGCCCGGGGGACCTTGGACGCCGGGGGTTGGGCCCTCTTCGCCTTCCTGTTCCTTTGGCAGATGCCGCACTTCCTCGCGATCGGCTGGATCTTCAAGGACGACTACGCTGCCGCGGGGTTTCCCATGACCTCGGTGGTGGACCCCGACGGGACCAAGACCGGTCGGGAGGCCGTGGGATACTCGGCCCTCCTGATCCCGGCCAGCCTAGCGCCGACCTGGCTGGGGATCACCGGGCAGGTGGCCTCCGGTCTCGCGGTCGTGCTGGGTTCCGTCTTCCTTTACCTGGCCCTGCAACTGATGAAAAAGCGGGACCTGGCCTCGGCCAAGGCCCTTTTCCGCTATTCGATCGTTTACCTCTTGGTTTTACTGGGGGCTTTCGCGTTGAATAAGGTCTGAGATCCAGACAAGATGGCAAGGTTCACCACGGGGGGCACGGAGCGCACGGAGGACATCTTTTGAATGGCATCACCCGGATAGGATCCCTCCGTGACCTCCGCTTTCTCCGTGATTCATTAGGTTGGGCTTCGATTTATTCCTTTAGGGAGGAGCGGCCATGACGAACAACCGATGGATCGGACTTTTGGCCGGAATGGCGGTCCTCCTCGCGGGTTGTTCGGTCCCGCCGCCGAAGGTCCGGGAATTGCCGGATTTCCAGCTCACGGAACGCGCCGGGACCCCCATGACGAAACGGGACCTCTTGGGTTCCGTCACCGTGGTGGACTTCATCTTCACCCATTGCGCGGGGTCCTGCCCGGTGATGACGGGCCAGATGGGCCGCCTCCAGAAGAAGTGGGATGGGAAGGGAGTCCATTTCTGGTCCATTACCGTGGACCCGAAACGCGACACCCCGGCGCACCTAAGGGACTACGCGAAGGAAGCCGGGGCGGGGGAAAACTGGTTATTCCTGACCGGCGACAAGAAGGCGATCTTCGACCTGGCCAATAACGGGTTCAAACTCGCCGCCCAGGATAACGCCGATCCCGAGCCGGGCAATGAGGTCATGCATTCCACCCGTTTCATCCTGGTGGACCGCAAGGGCTTCGTCCGGGGTTTCTACGACGGGACGGAGGAAGAGCAGTTCGTCAAGCTCGAGTCGGACCTCAAGACGGTCCTGAAGGAAAAGCCATGACCCTCGCCTGGATGCCGGCCCTCAACGCGGTGTTGAACACCTTGAGCGCGATCCTGCTGGTGCTGGGTTTCCGCGCCATCAAACGGGGGGACCGGACCCTGCACAAGCGTTACATGCTCTCGGCCCTGGCGTCCTCAATCCTGTTCCTAGCCTGCTACCTGACCTACCACGCGCTCGTGGGCGTGGTGAAGTTCGGGGGCCAAGGGTGGGTGCGGGGGGCCTATTTCACCCTGTTGATCACCCATACCTTCCTGGCGGCCGCGGTACCGGCCTTTGCGGTGTACCTGTTGATCATGGCCTTTGGGGGAAAATTCGAC
>Ga0265334_10001027_pt1 | contig 13760 bp, 12 predicted proteins | sample 42023metaG_FD_192442 | JGI IMG/M metagenome (GOLD analysis project Ga0265334, IMG submission 192442) | Rhizosphere microbial communities from Carex aquatilis grown in University of Washington, Seatle, WA, United States - 4-20-23 metaG | ecosystem: Host-associated > Plants > Roots > Rhizosphere... | reverse complement strand
AGCGCGATGGTCGCGAACACACCGAACAGCCCATAGGTCGCAATCATGAAGCAGACAACCGCCGCCAATCCACCCAAGGCCGCGAGCTTGCCGGCATGAACCGAATCGGCGCCCAGTTCCGCGCCCACGGTGCGTTCCTCGATCACTGTAAGTGCGGCGGGCAGCGCACCGGCATTGAGCAGGATGGACAGATCGTTCGCCGTCTCGGCCGTGAAGTTGCCTGAAATCTGCCCCTGCCCCCCGAGAATGGGTTCCCGAATCACGGGCGCGGAGATCACCTTGTTGTCGAGCACGATGGCGAAGGGCTTGCCGACATTGACCTTGGTGGCATCGCCGAATTCGCGGGCGCCACGGGTATCGAAGCGGAAGTTCACCACCGGCTCCCCGCCGCGCGGATCGAAACCCGAGCTTGCCTGTTCCAGGCGGTCGCCCGAGACCAGCACACGGCGCTGGACCAGATAGGGCACCGTGTTGTTGCCGGCCTTGTCCTGCTCGTACAGAAGTTCGTCGTCCGGGGGCACACGCCCTTTGAGCGAATCCTGCACATTCCCGGTCGCATCGACCATGCGGAAGGTCATCTTCGCCGTGGTCGAGAGCACGCGCTTTAGCTCTTCGGGATTCTTCAAACCCGGCACCTGGACCAGGATACGGTCTTCACCCTGTTGCTGGATGGTGGGCTCGCGCGTCCCCAGTGCATCGATGCGCCGGCGCACCACTTCGATCGACTGCGTGACGATCTGCGTCTGCATCTGGCGCTGATAGGCCTGAGACATTTTCAGGGTGAAATTGCCGTTGCCGTTATCGGTCAAATCGTATTCGGCGGAGCCCAGGCCGAGAAAGGTCCCCGGCGGCGAGGCGATGTCCTGCAAGATCTTCTTCGCCGCATCGATCTGAGCGGTATCGGCGATATGCAGGGAGACGCTGTCGCGGGCGAGATCGAGGCCGGTATAATTGATGGTCGGCCGCACGCGGCGGAGCGCCGTGCGAATATCGCCTCGAACGGTTTCCAGCCGCTCCTTCACCACGCCCGGCATGTCGACTTCGAGGAGCAGATAGGAGCCCCCCTGCAGATCGAGGCCGAGATTGACGGTGGAACTCGGGAACCAGCCCGGCAGCGAATTGCGAACGCGTTCGGGCAGGAAATTCGGCAACGCAAAGATCGCGCCCAGCAACAGGATCAAAAGAACCGTGATCGTCTGCCAGCGGCCGATATAGATCATGGAATTAGCCTTTTCCGGAGAGACGCTCTCCTCGCCCGCTCGGTCATCAGCTTTCGCTCTTTTCGCCACCGCGCGAGCGCACTTCAGTCAATGTACTCTTGAGCACCCGAACCTGCACATTATCGGCGATCTCGACCATGATCTCCCCGTCTTCCTTCACTTTGGCGACGCGCCCGAGGATCCCGCCCGCGGTCACCACCGTATCGCCCCGCTTGACGCTTTCGACCAGGGCCTGGTGCGCCTTGACGCGCTGCTGCTGCGGCCGGATCAAAAGGAAGTAGAAGATTCCGAACAGCATAACCAGCGGAACCATTGTGGAAACAAGGGGATCGTTGAGGTTCATGTGTTATCTCTAGGGGGCTCTTGGGGCGCACGGCCCTCAAACGAATATAGCCCCGGGGCACTCCTTTGCAATGGAAACCGGCCTGGGCTACGGAACCTGCATGACCACGGATTTCGCCAGAATCGAAGAGTTGCTGGAACGGATCGCGTCCGCGCTGGAAAGCCGAAACCCGAAGGCTGGGGGCGAGACGGCATTCGGCCAATCCGACGCCTTTGTCTGGGAAGCCGACAGAGTAGATCTCGTGCCCGTGGCGCAAGTGGCCGCCCTTCCGCTCACGCTGCTGAAGGGCATTGATTATGCCCGCGATACCCTCTTCGAGAACACGCGGCGGTTTGCCGATGGTTTGCCTGCAAATAACGCGCTCCTCTGGGGCGCCCGCGGCATGGGCAAGAGCTCGCTGGTCAAAGCCGTGCACGCGGATGTGAACCGGGACCGCGCCGCCGCCAACCGTCTGGCCCTCATCGAGATTCATCGCGAGGACATCGGTTCGCTGCCGTTGCTGCTCCGCCGCCTGCGGTCTGCGAAGCGGCGGTTTCTGCTCTTTTGTGACGATCTTTCGTTCGACCGCGATGACACCAGCTACAAATCGCTCAAGGCGGCACTCGAAGGTGGCGTCGAAGGCCGCCCCGCCAACGTGCTGTTCTATGCCACCTCCAACCGCCGCCACATGATGCCCCGCGACATGATGGAGAACGAACGCTCCACAGCCATCAACCCGTCCGAAGCGGTGGAAGAAAAAGTCTCGCTCTCCGACCGCTTCGGCCTGTGGCTCGGCTTCCATCATTGCGGCCAGGATGAATATTTCGCGATGGTCGAGGGCTACGCGGCCCATTTCCAGCTGCCGATGCAAAAGGCCGAACTCCACGCGCGCGCCATCGCCTGGGAGATGGGCCGTGGCGGACGATCGGGCCGCGTAGCCTGGCAATTCATCCAGGACCTCGCAGGCGAGCTTGGGAAAACACTGGGATAGACGGCGGTCAGCCTCTGCTGATAGGCCCCGCCGCCCTGCGAAAGCGCCCCGCCCTAGATTTCTTCCGAACCGGCGGCGGCTTTGCCTTGCGCGGACCTTTGGCGAGTCCGGCAATGGGGCCTGCGAGAAGGGATTCCATCCGCTGCTGCTCACGGAATTCGGTCAGGTCCATGTGCAGCGGCGTGACCGAAATGCACCCTTCCGCTATCGCGTGCAGATCGGTGCCGCGTTCGGGATCGGTCAAGACACGCTTGAAGCCGACCCAGAAATAGGTCCGGCCGCGCGCATCGACACGTTCATCGACCTTGAGCATCGATTGGTCGCGTTGGCCTTGCGCGGTGACGGCGATGCGCGTGACGCGGGCGGGCGGCAGCGCCGGAAAATTGACGTTGAGCAGCACGTTCTCCGGCCAGCCGATCTCGACCAACCGCTTCAGCACCATGGGCCCGTGCTTCGCTGCGCAGGCGAACAGCCTGTCTTCGTCGTCGCGGTCGCCGATGGCCTGGCTCATCGCGATGGAGGGAATACCCAGCACCGCGCCCTCCATGGCCGCGGCCACCGTGCCCGAATAGGTGACATCGTCGGCCACGTTGTAGCCACGGTTGACGCCCGAGATCACGAGGTCGGGGAGGCGCTCCTTCATGATGTGGATGCCCGCCATCATCACGCAGTCCGTGGGCGTGCCGGAGAGCGCGAACCGCTGATGCCCGGCCTGGCGCAAGCGCAAGGGAAGCGTGAGGGTCAGCGAATGGGACGCTCCGGATTGCTCGGTCTCGGGCGCCACGATCCAGATGTCGTCGGAGAGCGTACGCGCGATCTTCTCTGCGACCACGAGGCCGGGCGCGTGAATGCCGTCGTCGTTGGAGACGAGGATGCGCAATGTCTTCCGGCGGCCGGCGCGAAGCGTCACGGCGCGATCCGGTCAAGGCCGCCCATATAGAGCTTGAGCGCATCGGGGATAAGGATCGAACCGTCCGCCTGCTGATAATTTTCGAGCACCGCCACCAGCGTGCGGCCGACCGCGAGCCCCGAGCCGTTCAGCGTGTGCACGAAGCGCGTGTTCTTTTCGGCTTGCGCCCGGAAGCGCGCATTCATGCGGCGGGCCTGGAAGTCGCCGCAATTGGAGCAGGAGGATATTTCCCGGAACCCATCCTGGCCCGGCAGCCAGACCTCGATGTCGTAGGTCTTTCTCGCGGCGAAGCCCATGTCGCCGGTCGAAAGCACGATGACGCGGTGATGCAGACCGAGCCGTTTCAGCACTTCCTGCGCGCAAGCAGTCATGCGTTCGTGTTCGGCCGCGGATTGGTCCGGCGTGGTGATAGAGACAAGTTCTACCTTGGAGAATTGATGCATGCGAATCATGCCGCGCGTGTCTTTGCCGGCCGCGCCTGCCTCGGCACGGAAGCACGGCGTGAAGGCGGTGAAGCGGAAGGGAAGCTGTTTCTCGTCGAGGATTTGTTCTCGCACCAGATTGGTCAGCGGCACTTCGGCGGTGGGAATTAGACCATAGCGCAGCCGTTGCTCCCCTTCGAAATCAAGGGTCGATCCCATATCGGAAAACTGAAGGACAGAAGCCGCATTTTGAAGCGCAGTTCGCATCACGCCGACGACTTCTTTTCGAGTATAAATTATGTCGTCCAAGTGATTTTCGAAGCCTGCATTGGCAACGATGAAATTCATCGTGTCAGCGAGCCAGTTTGACTCTCGGGGATCAGTGAAGAACAAGTCCTCTTCAAACTTCGGAAGCTGACTCGTCCCATATAATGCCCGATCTCGCACCAACAGAGGCGGAGAAACTTCCGTATACCCACCAATCTCGATGCGTTCCGTGGGGTTGTTCTCGCGCGCGCCTTCCGTGTGAAGGTCGAGCATGAATTGCGCAATCGCCCGCTCGAGCCGCGCAAGATGGCCCTTCAACACCACGAAGCGCGCGCCGGACATCCGCGCCGCCGCTTCGAAATCCATCTGGCGCAGGCCCTCGCCGAGATCGAAATGCTCTTTCGGCTTGAAATCGAATTTCGGTTTCTCGCCCCATCTCCGGATTTCGACATTGGCGTGTTCGTCCGCACCCACCGGCACGTCATCTGCCGGCAGATTGGGAATCCCGGCGAGGAATTCGTTGACCGCCGCCTGCAGCCGCCGCTCTTCCTCTTCGCCCTTCTGAATCTGGTCCTTAAGTCCCGCGACTTCGGCCATCAGCGCTTGGGCCTGGGCGTCGTCCTTTTTCGCCTTGGCTTGACCGATCAGCTTGGATGCCTCGTTTCGCCGCGCCTGTGCGGTCTGAAGCCGCGTCAGAAGCGCGCGCAATTCCGCGTCGCGCTTCAGGACCTCCGCGCTGACCGGTTCGAGCCCGCGCCTCTTCAGCCCTTCATCGAAGGCGGCCGGGGCTTCGCGGATCGATCTGATGTCGTGCATGGCGGCGTTTCCCGAAATGGGGGGCTCTTCTGGCATGGGGCGGGAATGGCGTAAAGAAGCGCCAGAACCCAGCCGGAGCCGACGATGCTGGAACTGCGCCCGAATTGCGAATGCTGCGACGCCGACCTGCCGCCGGCGGCGCTGGCTTTGATCTGCACCTATGAATGCACCTTCTGCCCCGCCTGCGCCGAGCACGTGGGCGGCATCTGCCCCAATTGCGGCGGTAATCTGGTTCAGCGCCCGATTCGTCCAGCGGCGAAGCTCCTCAAGAACCCCGCGTCCAAGGTGCGGAAGGTGAAGCCGGGCGGCTGCGCCCCGAACCCCTGATGCTCCAACCCCGATGGAGGAACCGATGTCCGACGACGAACGCGCCATCCGCGACCTCATTGCCACCTGGATCGCGTCCTCCAAATCGGGCGATATCGATACCGTGCTTTCGCTCATGCTGGAGGATGTCGTGTTCATGGTTCCGGGACGCGCCTTCGGAAAGGCGGAGTTCGCAGCGGCGTCTCGGGGGATGAAGGCAGTAGCCTTCGAGGGCCTGAGCGACGTGCTGGAGGTCGAGGTGCTGGGAAACCGCGCGTGGGCACGCACGCATCTGACAGTCACCGCCACTCAGCCGAACGGCAAAACCGTGCGGCGTGCGGGCCATACGCTGTCGATTTTCCGCAAGGAGCCGGACGGGCGCTGGCTGCTTATGCGCGACGCCAACATGCTGGCCTGATCGCCCCCTCCCTTCGGTGGATGTCGGTCATGAAACCCTCATCCTGCGCTTGTCGAAGGACGAGGTAACGCCGCCCCTCACCCGGCCGGTAGGCGAATCTATGTCGGCTGAATGTTGCGGGCAGCGGCTGCCGCTGCGGCTTCTTCCTTGGCGCGCTGACGCTCGATCAGCATCACCGCCCAGACCGAAATCTCGTAGAGCCCGACCAGCGGGAACGCGAGAGAAAGCTGACTGAACACGTCCGGCGGAGTCACCACGGCCGCGAGCGCGAACACGCCCACGATCGCATAGCGCCGCGCACTCTTGAGCCCCTTGCTCGTCACGATCCCGACGCGGCCCAACAGCGTCAGCAGCACCGGCAATTCGAAGCAGAAGCCGAAGGCGAAGATGAGCGTCATCACAAAGCTCAAATATTCGCCCACACGAGGCGCGAGCTGGATCGCGATCTGGCCCGGAGAGGCGGGAACTTCCTCGCTCAGGAAGAAGCGGATCACGCGCGGCAGCATCAAGTAATAGACGAACGCCGCGCCCAGAATGAACATTACCGGCGTCGCCACGAGGAACGGGATGAACGCCTTGCGCTCGTGCTTGTAGAGACCGGGTGCGATGAACATCCAGAGCTGCCACGCCATGAACGGGAAGGCCAGGCAGAGCGCGCCGAACATGCCGATCTTCACATAGGTGAAGAACTGTTCGTACAGCGCGGTGAAGATCATCGTCCGGTTGATCTGACCGGCCAGAGCGTCGGACAAGGGTTGCGTCAGGAAGGTGAAAATCGGCCGCGAAACCGCGAAGCAGAAGAGAAAGCAGACCAGAAACGCAATTAGCGAATAGACGATGCGATTGCGCAGCTCCATCAGATGTTCGAGCAGCGGCGCTTTGCTCGATTCGAGTTCGGCCTCTTCTTCGGCTGAGGGACCGGCCATGGATCAGGCGGCCGTGCTGGTGTTCGTGGCAGGCTCAGGCGCGGGCGCCTCCTGTGGAGCCGCGGCCGGAGCGGCTGCGGGCGCCGGAGCGGCCACGGCCGCTGGCGAGGCTGCGGGCGCAACGGAAGGAGCCCCCGACGTGACGTCCGCGAACTCGTCCAGCTTCGGAGGAGCTGCGCCGACATCCTCGATGTTCGCCAGCGGGTCTTTGGGGAACTCGATCCCCAAGGCGTTGTAGTCGGCCTCCGTCATGGGCTGGGTGGCCGTCGTCTTCAGCTTGTTCACCTCCGCGCGCAATTCGTCCAGCTCGCTCTGGCGGGCCATGTCGTCGAAACTGCGCCGGAACTGATCGGCCATAGCGCGCGCCCGGCCCGCCCATTGGCCGATCGTGCGCATCAGCTTGGGCAGATCCTTGGGACCGACCACAACCAGCGCAACGATCAGAATGACCAGGAACTCGCTGCCGTCGATGCCGAACATTCAGAACGATACCTCATGCCCATGGGCCGCCGCCTCCTGCGAGGCGGACGCTCAAGTGCGTCTCCACCTGCGGCCGGGTCAGCCGTGCTTGACCTCTTCGGCCTTCTTGGCCTCGATGGTCTCATTCTTGTCGGGGATGGCCCGCGCCTCATTCGGGTCCTTCAAACCTTCCTTGAAGTTCCGGATGCCGCTGGCGACGTCCCCCATGATGTTGGAAATCTTCCCTTTGCCTCCAAACACCAGTGCGACGACAACCAGCAAGATCAGCCAGTGCCAAATGCTAAAACTGCCCATCGGCTCATACTCCTACGTTGGCGACATGATAGCGCGCGAGGGGCGATCTTGCGCGCATTTCTTCGCCCAACCCTAATTTCCGCCCTGTTTAGCCGGTTCGTTCACGGCCGACAAATCTGATCGCGGCAGGGGAAGACGAATGCGTCCTCCGGCCGCGCCTGGAGGCGGATATCCGCCCCGGGCTTCAGCCCGGCGTTCAACGGAGCCGCCGCCCTTACGAAAATGGGGGTTTCCACCCCTTCGGGCAAGGTATCGCCCCCGATTGCCGCTTCGATTTCGAGCTGGCCGGCATAGGGCCTGACCGCCAGCACGCGGGCGATAACGCCGTCCTCGGCCACCCGCACCGCGGACGGGCGGAACACTATCTCTACCCACGCGCCTTCCGCCACGGATTCCGCCGACGCCTGGCCGAAAGGTGATACGACGCAGCCGTTTGTCACGCGAGCGTGAAACAGATTGGCCCCGCCAAAAAGGGCTGCGGTCTCGGGGTCCGCCGGATGGCGGTAGAGGTCGGTGGGCGTTCCGGACTGAACGATTCGGCCATCCCGCATGAGCGCCACCCGGTCGCCGACCCGCATGGCCTCGTCGGGATCGTGGGTCACCATCACGACGGCCGCCCCCTCTTCCTTCAGGCGCTTGAGCGTTGTCGTGCGGACTTCGTCGCGGAGCGCGGCATCCAGCCCCGAGAACGGCTCATCCATGAGCACCACGTCGGGCTTGGGCGCGAGCATGCGGGCGAGTGCCACCCGCTGCTGCTCGCCGCCCGAGAGCGTGTGCGGATAGGCGTTGATGTGCGCCCCAAGGCCGACCCGGACGAGTTCGTCCTCAGCGCGGGCCTCGCGTTCGGCTCGGGAGAGCTTCGAAAGACCGAAGGCGACGTTCTGCTTGGCGGTCAGATGAGGAAAGAGCGCGTAATCCTGGAACATGAGCCCCACGCGGCGGGTTTCGGGCGGCTCGTGTCGTCCCTCGCCCTCGACCAGCCGCCCGCCTACGAAGACAAGTCCCGAATCGGGCCGCTCAAGCCCGGCAGCAATGCGCAAAGTTGTCGACTTGCCGCAGCCGGAGGGACCGAGCAGGCACAACACCTCGCCGCGCGCCACATCCAGGCTGACGCCGTTCACGGCCGCGCGCGCTCCGAATCGGCGCGTCAGCCCGCGCAGGGAAAGCCCGTCGCAGGGTAGGCCGAAAGTCTCCGCGATGGCGTTCAGGGCGTGACCTTTGCGAATGAGTCTCGACGGCTAGTTAGGCGGGAATGGACTGTGACCGCAAGCACGCCTCGCCCCTCTATAGCGCGGTGGCATGGCCACGCGTCTTTGTGGCGGGGCGGCGAAGATGTAGCCTTCGCCACCGTCAAGAGGGGAGGCGCCAATGAAACGTCGGGGATTAGCCCTGTTCGGGAGCCTCTTGGTCGCGGCCACTGTGACGGCTTCCCAGCCAACCGCTCCGGCGCATGCTCAGAACGCGCCGTTCCAGGTCATGGAGACGTCCATCGACGACATCCATGCCGCGATGAAATCCGGGCGGCTGACGGCGCATCAATTGGTCCAGGCCTATCTCGACCGCATCGCTGCCTACGACAAAAAAGGCCCCGCCATCAACGCGATCATCACGCTGAACCCACGGGCGCTCGAAGACGCCGACAAATTGGACGCGGCCTATAGGCAATCGGGATTTACCGGCCCGCTTCACGGCATCCCGGTTCTGGTCAAAGACGAGATCGACGTCGCGGGCCTGCCGACCACTTTGGGTACCGTCGTATTCAAGGATTACCGGCCAACCCGCGACTCCTTCGTGGTCGAGCAATTGCGCAAGGCCGGCGCGATCATTCTCGGCAAGACCACGCTCAGCGAATATGCACGCGGGGATACCTACGGCTCGATGTTCGGCATCACCCACAACCCCTACGATCTGGAACGCACCGTGGGCGGTTCGTCGGGCGGCTCGGCTGCCTCGCTCGCGGCAAACTTCGCAACGGTCGCGCTGGGCGAAGAGACTCTCGCGTCCATCCGCCGCCCGGCGGGCTGGGACTCGCTTGTCAGCATGCGCCCGACGCCCGGTCTCGTCAGCCGCAGCGGTATGTGGGACGGCTATCCCACTTTGGCCGCGCAAATGGGACCGCTTGCCCGCAACGTCAGCGACCTCGCGCATCTCCTGGACGTCATGGTGGGCTACGATCCCGAGGACCCCCTGACCGCCGTCGGTGTCGACAAGCATAATGGCAGCTACACGCGCTTTCTCGACACGAACGGATTGAAGGGCGCGCGCATCGGCATCTTGCGCGAATCCATCGGGATGAATTCCGAACCCGAATCGGAGGATTTCAAGAAGGTGGATGCGGTCTTCGAGAAGAATGTCGCAGAGCTGAAAGCGGCCGGGGCAACGATCGTGGACAACATCGTTATCCCGGACTTCAAGGCGCTGACGGACAAGCGGGCCGGCGATCCGACCGCGAACGACGAAGCGCTGAAGCGTTATCTCGCGCGCAATCCGAACAGCCCGTTCAAATCACGCGAGGACATCGCGAAATCGCCAGCCCTTAGCCAGAGCTTTCCACCCCGCAGCGGTGACATCTGGAAAGGCTCGCCGCCCGCCCTCGATACCGCCAAGTATGCCGATTATCTAAAGGCCCGCGATCAGCTGATGCTCAACATCCTGAAAGTGATGGCCGACAACAGGCTCGACGCCATTGTCCACAAGACCGTCGAGCATCAGCCTACTCTGATCAAGGACGGCATCAATCCGCCTTACGTGGCCAACAAGGGCATCCCGACCTACAACACGTTCCTCGCCTACTCCGCCATCATGACGGTGCCGTCGGGATTCACGGTCGACAATCTGCCTGTGGGAATCACCTTTTTCGGGCGACCCTACAGCGAGCCCGTTCTGCTGAAGCTTGCCTATGCCTATGAGCAGGCGACGCACCACCGCCTGCCGCCTAAGACCACCCCGGCGCTGCCGGCGCGATAGAGGCGAGGGCTGCGGGAACCGCTGTAACAAAAAACGGCCCTCCTCCTATCGTGAAAAGGGGAACTCGAAAATCGCGATAAATTTAATAGGCGCAAGACGTTGCGCACTGACCCCACTCACGAGCTCCGCCACCCGGCGGGGCTCTTTTTTCGGCCCTCAGCCCACGCTCGCCTGGCCCTTGCGGTCGAAGGCGCGCGCGATATCCGCAAGGCGCTTGTGCACGGTCTCACCGAGCAGGGCTTTCTTCGCCGACGGAATCTCGAGCGCGACCACGTCCTTTGTGAGCTTGAGAGTTATCTCCGGCAATTCGCTTTTGAGCGCGCCGGAAAGCCCGAAGGCTAGCCGCGCCGCCAATCCGATCTGCTGGGCCAGCAGATCGCCTTCGGCCGTAAGCAGACGGCTTACCCCGGTGGCCACCGGAACATCGCCATCGCCAGCATAACGGTAATAGACCGCACTCGCCATCAGCGCCCGCTCGTGGTGGTCGGCGCCGCCGTAATTGCCGAGCAATACCTGGGCGAATGCGCCCATGGCGCGATCGTCGGGGTGACGCCGCCAGCCGATGTCGGAGAACAGACACGCCGCCTCGCGGATGCGCCGCTGACTTTCCGTCTCTTTCGGAAAGAGGGCCGTCATCCAGGCAAACAATTCTGGCGCATGCCCGGCGACGCGCGATTCGCGCTGGTTCAAATCCTGGGCGAAAGCGATCAACGGGTCCTTGGCCGCTTCATCCGGCTTGAGCTTCTGCCGCAGCACCCCCTCGCGCAAACCGTAAGCCGAGACTACGACTTCCTTCAGGCCGAAGGTCTGGATCATCTCCTCCATGACCACCGCGCCATAAGGCAGCGCCTCTGCGCGCCGCTTGGGCACCGAATGCATCCTCTCCAGCGATTTCCTGGAAAGCCCCGACACCACGCGACACAGCTTCACCGCGCGGCCCGAGGGGATGACGTAATGGTGCAGTACGCGAAGGGGATATTCCTCTTCCTCCATGTCGACATGGGCGAGCGCGCGCCAGATGCCGCCAACCGCGTAAAGCGCGCGGCCCTTGAGCGATTTCGCGAAATCAAGCTTGTCGAGACCTTTTTCGACCACCCCACGCGCTTTATCGAGCTTGGCGCCTGCAACATCCATCAGCCGCAAAGGTCCGAACGGCAGCGTTGCGGCCGCCCCCGTCTTCCCGTCCCTGACGGTGACCATGTCCAGGCTGCCGCCGCCCAAATCGGCAACCAGCCCATCGGCACCGGGAATGCCGGCAAGGGTCCCTTCGGCCGCGACGCGGGCCTCCTCCTCGCCGGAAAGTATGCGGATCGGCCGGCCAAGGGCCTTCTCGGCGCTCTTGATGAATTCGCGTCCGTTGGTGGCGTCTCGCGCGGCGGAGGTGGCGACCGCTCCCGCATCGACAACCCGATGCCCGTCGCACAATTCGCGGAAGCGGGCGAGGGTCTCAAGCGCAAACTGCATGCCTTCCGGATCGAGCTGGCCGGTCGAGACCATGTTGCGGCCGATGGCGCAGATGGCCTTCTCGTTGTGAAGGGCGGCCGCATGCCGCCAGGGTCCTTCATAGATGACAAGGCGCACGGAATTCGAGCCGATATCGACAACGGCGATGGGACGGTAGCCGCTCTGGTTGCGCGAAAGCGTGCGCGGCTGGAAATCGGCAAGACTCAAGCGTGGCACCTTTGGGGCGAAATCAGCCGCCGCGAATCGCGGCCGTCACGGTTGGAGGTGTGTCCACTTTCAAGGCCTTACCGCGGCCCGAAAGCGATGGATTGGTCATGAAATAGGTATGCGCCGAGAACGCGTCCGGCGAGTCGAAGGCGGGATCACGGACATAGGAGCCGTCGGCACGGAGGAACCAGCTCTGCGCCTGATCTTTCAGATTGGCCAGCATGATCTGGGACAGTACCTGCTGATGCACGGTCGGGTTGTCAACTGGAACCATGGCCTCGACGCGGCGGTCGAGATTGCGGGTCATCCAGTCGGCAGAGGTGATGAACAGCCTAGCCTTGGGCGAGGGAAGCCCGTGGCCCGCCCCGAAGCAGACGATGCGCGAATGTTCGAGGAAACGCCCGACGATACTCTTTACACGGATGTTATCGGAGAGGCCCGGCACTCCGGGCCTGAGGCAGCAGATGCCGCGCACGACGAGATCGATCTGCACGCCGGCCTGGCTGGCGCGGTAGAGCGCATCGATGACGCGGGCATCGACGAGCGCGTTGAGCTTGGCCCAGATCGCGGCGGGACGCCCGGCGCGGGCGTGCTCGATCTCTCCGTCGATGCCTTCCATGATGCGGGGGAGCATGGTGAGCGGCGAAATCGCGATCTTTTCGAGGCTGTTGGGCTCGGCATAGCCGGTGACGTAGTTGAAGAATTTCGCCGCATCGCGCCCGAGCGCCGGGTTCGCAGAGAACAGCGAAAGGTCGGTGTAGATCTTGGCGGTGACGGGATGATAATTGCCGGTGCCGAAATGAACATAGGTTCTCAGTTCGCCCGATTCGCGGCGCACCACCAGGCTCACTTTGGCATGCGTCTTGAGTTCGATGAAGCCGTAGACGACCTGAGCGCCTGCGCGTTCGAGATCGCGAGCCCATTTGATGTTGGCGGCCTCGTCGAAGCGCGCTTTCAGTTCGACGAGCGCGGTGACGGATTTGCCGGCCTCCGCCGCTTCGATCAGGGCACGGACGATCGGGCTGTCCTTGCTCGTGCGGTAGAGCGTCTGCTTTATCGCGACGACATCGGGGTCCTGGGCGGCCTGACGCAGGAACTGGACCACCACATCGAAGCTTTCGAAGGGATGATGAACGATCAGGTCCTTCGCTTTTATGGCCGCGAAACAGTCCCCGCCATGGTCGCGGATGCGTTCCGGAAAGCGCGACGTGAACGGCTCGAACAGAAGATCGGGGCGGTCGTCGAGAATGAGCTGCTTGGTTTCGTCCAGGCCCAGAAGCCCGTCGACTACGAACGGCTGGCGCATGCCCATGCTGAGGTGATCGGCGATGAAATGGCGCAGATCGGGCGGCATGTCGGCACTGCATTTGAGGCGGATCACCGACCCGCGCCGACGGCGCTTCAACAGCGACTCATAGAGCCGCACCAGGTCTTCGGCCTCTTCCTCCACTTCGATGTCGCTGTCGCGCAGGATCCTGAAAACGCCCGATGCGTGCGCCGAATGCCCGGGAAACAACCGGTCGAGATACAGCCCGATGAGATTTTCAAGCGTGATGAAGCGCGCCTTGCCGCGGCGGTCCGGGAGCCGGACGAAACGCTGGAGCTGGGAGGGGATCGGCAGAAGCGCGGTCAGCACCTTGCCATCATGCCGCGCCAACCGCATCGCCATGACGAAACCGAGATTGGGAATGAAGGGAAATGGATGAGCCGGATCGATCGCGAGCGGCGTCAGGATAGGGAAGATGTGTTC
>Ga0265334_10001025_pt1 | contig 13762 bp, 14 predicted proteins | sample 42023metaG_FD_192442 | JGI IMG/M metagenome (GOLD analysis project Ga0265334, IMG submission 192442) | Rhizosphere microbial communities from Carex aquatilis grown in University of Washington, Seatle, WA, United States - 4-20-23 metaG | ecosystem: Host-associated > Plants > Roots > Rhizosphere... | reverse complement strand
CCTGGAGTTCCTCCACCGGGACCTTGACGAAGCCCAATACCTCGTCCACGAGGAAACCCGCCGCAGGTTCCTCCTGTCCGGCGCAGTTGACCGCGATGAAACTACCCGGTCCGGATCCGCCGGCATTTCCCCGGGGAATCCCCAGGATGCCCGCGAGGTCCAGGATCGGCATGATCTTTCCGTGGAGCTGGGTGACCCCCACCATGTGCGGGAACTGGCGCGGGACTTCCGTCCACTCGACTTTCCCGGCGGCCTCCCAAAGGTGTTTGGCCTCGAAAGCCAGCCGTTGGGTCCCCAATCGAAAGGTCAGGTAGGTCTGGGGGAGTATCCTGAGTTCGCCGCTCATGCCGCGCCTTGCTTCGGCTGGGATTCCGACCCCGATGTTTCGTGGACGCCCCACCGGGCCAGCCGGGTCATGTCGAGGACCAGGGCGACCTGTCCATCCCCCAGGATGGCCCCACCGTTGACGCCCCGGAGACGGCTCAACAAGGGGTTAAGGCCCTTCAGGACGACTTCCCGTTTTCCCAGCACCTCATTCACCAGGAGGACGAAAGGTCCTTTGGGGGTTTCAATCCGGATGCCCAGCGGGTGGCTTGGGCCCTCTGGGGACATCCCCAGCCATTGGGACAAGGGCACCTGGGGGGTGGATTTTCCCCCGTCGAGCCGGCCGGCCTGATCGGCCGTGATCAACTCGAACTTGTCGATCTGGGTCAATGGGATGAGGAAGAATCCACCGCCGCAACGGACCAACAGTCCCTCCAAGAGGGCCACCGTCAGGGGAATCCGGAGGATGAAAAGGCAGCCCTCACCCGGAACGGTGGCGAGCTCCACGGAACCCCGGAGTCCCTGCAGGCGCCGCCGGACCACGTCGAGGCCGATTCCACGGCCCGAAACCGCCGAGGCCTTGTCCGTGGTGGAGAACCCTGGGCGAAAGATCAGGTCCTGGCACTCGGAGGGTTCCAGGTCTTTCCCCGGTTCCAGCCAACCCAATTGACGGGCCTTGCGGGAGATCTTTTCAGGGTCCAGGCCCTGGCCGTTGTCCCGAAGGGAAAGGTGGAAATGGCCCTCCTGGTGCCAGGCCTTGACCCAAAGGCCGCCAGGTTCATTCTTGCCCCGTTGGGTCCGGACCTCGGGGGATTCGATCCCGTGGTCCATGGCGTTTCGGACCAGGTGCAGGACGGGTTCCCACAACTCGTCCACGAGGCGCTTATCGAGGCGCGTGGCCCCCCCCTCCAACTCCAAACGGACGGTCTTGCCGGTCCGTTGGGAGAGGTCCCGCGCGACCCGTCCAATCCGGGCGAACAGGGGCTTGATCGGCACCATCCGGATGGAAACCGTTTGGTCCTGGAGCTTTCGGGCCAGTTTCCCCATCCGGTCCAGGTCCCCTTCGAGCGGCTCATACGACGGGGTGTCGTGGACTTTCATCCGCACCAGGGTCAGGTGGGTGATCCATTCCTCCAGGGTTTCCATGAGGGCGTCCATCCCAGCGGCGTCGATCCGCAGGATTTTTTCCTCCTCACCCGGGATCTCGGACGGGACGGGAGCCATGGCCGGGGCGGGGGCCTCTCTCCGGACAGGATCGGCGTTCGGGCCGAAGAGGACGGGAGGGATGAAACGCTTAATCCTGCCGGAGGGAATCCCCTCCCGAATCAGGGCCGTCTGCTTCCGGTAAAGATCAAGCGCCCGGAGAAGCCGATCCACCTCCTCATCCGTGGGTTTGCCTCCGGACTTTTTATAGGGTTCCAAGAGGTTTTCGGCTTGGTGTGATAATTCGCCCAACGCCGGGAACCCCAAATAGCCGAAAAGGCTTTTCAAGGTGTGGAATGGACGGTAGACCCGCAGCGGGTCCCAGGGCTCCGTCCGGTTGGACCGCAACAATCCTTCCTCGATGGACGTGAAATGCCCAGGCGCCTCTTGGAGGAAATCTTGGAGCCCGGGGAGGTCGACTTCCTTCACCGTCAGGACATCCTCCCCGCCCGGGACGGCCGGGGAAGCCGGGTCCTCCGGCGAGAAGACCATGACATCCGTCCCAGGGGGTAGTTGGCCCGATTTCTCGATCTCCAAGGCCAGGTTCATGTCCGCCTCGAGGATGGCCCGAAGGATCCGTTCCAAGCCTTGGCTCGCGGGTCGACCTGCCCGGAGTCCCTTGACCACCTGGTTGGATTGGAGGAAAAAGGTGGAGGCCCAAGGTCCGTAGGTTCTTTTCGCCTCCTCCGCCCAGAGCTTGAGGCATTCGGCCACCCGGAGGACGCCGGCGAAATTGGCCGGCTCGGTCTTCACCGCCATGAAGGAGATTTGGGAAAGCTGTTCCTTCAAATCGGCCGGTCGTTCCACTTCCGGGAGGTCCATGGGTTACGCCTTCTTCGGGTCGACCGGCTCGGGATTGATCCAAAGCTGGACATCCAGGACGATCGATTCAATCGCAACGGTCATCCGGGCATCTGGAGGCCTGTTGGGTGGCCCGATTTCCAAGGTGGGCCGGGGCAGGAAGTGCCGGAAGACCGTCTCGTCGGAAACCCTGATCTTGTTCATGATGTGGCCGCAAAACATGTTTGAAAACTCGTTAAAGGCGTCCTCCGGGCTGGTGGCCTTATCCGCCAGGAGCGAGTTCGCCAAGACCTGGCCCAGGGTTTCCGAAGTCCGAAGAATCACCAATCCGTCGTATTGGCCCGTCAGTTTCATCGAACGGGAAAGCCCCAAATCCTGTTTTTCCCGCCCCTCCTTGACCCATTGGACAAAGATGCCCGGCCAAAACCATAGGATATTTTCAAGGGCGTCAAAGAGGTCCGCGGGGGTCGGAACGCGAATGCCCTCCGGGACGCCGGGACGTAATAGGTCTTGGGCGGAAAGCCTGTCCATGGAAGCACCTGGTGGAGGTGGATTTGGCCGTGACTGAGGGGATGATTTAATCGCGGCGGTTCCCTGGATAGGTTGATTCCCCATCATTTCTAAGTAAATTATTTTCAGGATCCCCGCATTAAACTCTTCCACATAATTTCAGCGGCCGAACGGGTTCATCCTTCAGGATCCAGGAAAACGGGGTTCCCCAGGCGCCGAATCCGGGTCCCCTACCGGACAGCATCAAATTTACGAGGCTGTTTCCTATCCGTAACGAAATCGGCACGACTTTGCTTCAACATGCGGGTCCATGGACCTCACCCTGCAGAAGGCTCTTTTTGGTTTCGCCCGAACCCTCACGGAAAAGACCCCCCGGGGCGGCGCCCGTTTCCTTGACGCGGCGGTCCGTCCCCTCCTCGCCCTTCCGGTCCTCTCGAAAAACATCCACAAACGCAACCAAAGGATCCTCGCCGGCCTGGATCGTCTGGACCGGGTCCTGATCCTTTCCGATATCCACTTGGGCGACGCGGTCATGATGCAGTCCCTGGCCACCGCGGTCCGGGATTTTTTCCCACTGGCCGGGGTGCATTACGCCGTCAGCCGAAGCGCGGCCCCTTTCCTGGAAGGTCACCCGGACGTGACCCGGCTCTGGCCCCTCTATACGGGATCCCCCCTTCCCTCGGACGCCGACCTCCAAGCGGTGGAGGACCTCCTGAAAAGGCACCCTTTCGACCTCGTCGTCAACGCTTGCCCCTTTTTCGTCCCCGGTCGTCCCCTGCCCCGTCAAGGGGCGGTCCTTGATTTCATGACCCACGCCCCCCGAATCATGCGCAACGAGATCAGCCCGGGCGAGCCCAACCATTTCATGTTCCAGGCCCATCTCTTCCTGACCCAACTCCTGCGGGAAAAATTCACGCCGGTCCGGCAGGGGGAATACCGGGGCGGCCAGCTGGTTTTGGACGACGAATCCGTGGACCGGGCCGCCTCCTTCCTGGAAGGCCTTCGCCTGGAGCCCCATTCCAAGCTGGTGCTGGTGAACCCCGACACGGCCTCACCTTATACCCGTCCCCCCGTCACTTTCCTTCAGGGACTTTTGAGGCGTTTGGCGGTCGAGGAAAACATCCACCTCCTCGTCGGGGAAGGCCATACGGACAAGGGCGTGGGGATCCGGCTCTGGGACTCCATGCCGGAAGCCTATCGGCGCAAGGTCAGCCTGGTTCCGGCCTCGCTCCCCGGCACGGCCTACGCCTCACTGATCGACCGGATGGACGCCTTCGTCTCCGGCGATACGGGGCCCCTCCATTGGGCGGCCGCCCGGAAGGTTTCCCGGACGGGACAGAGGTCCTTTCGGAACCGAACCGCGGTTTATTCCCTCTTCGGGGCCACCCCGGCGCGGATGTCGGGATACGACGACCACCAGCTGGGCTTCCTTTCCGCTTCCCAAGACGCCCCCTCCCGCGCCTTTATTTCCGAGGCCCCGTGCCGAAACATCACCTGCCTCAACAAACTCCATATCACTTGCCGGAATATCCGGTGCTTCGAGGGGCTCTCCCCCCTTCCCGTGGCGGTCACCGTGATCCGGAACCTTGACGCGGATCATCCCACAGAAAAAAATCCCTACGCCCTGATCGCCTGATCCCTGTTGGTACTCCTGAAGGTTCAAGCGGGTTTCTCCCCTCCCGTCCCCAGGCTTAACCCTCATTTAACTTCCCCAAAACCAGCCTGTCACCCACAGGTGGGATATTACCGAAAGGAGAACCACCATGACCCCTAGCCCCCTGCCGAAAGGGACAAGTTCCGGCCGCCGGTCCCTCCGGATCGTCACGCAGAATTGCTACGGACTTCCCTTCACCTACCGACACCCCCGGTTTGAGGCCATCGCCCGGCGGTTGGAAGGCCTGAATGCCGACCTGGTATTCCTCCAAGAAGTCATCTTCGCGGGCGACGAAAGGAAATTTTCCCTCCCCGGATACGATTGCGCTTGGTCGCCCGGCAACGCGATCAACCGGGGAGGCCTGCTGACCCTCAGCCGCAGTCCCATCGAATCCTGCCGTTTCCATCCCTTCCGTAAGCAGGGGGACTTGCGGACGATGCAGTGGAGCGACAGGCTCCTCGGCAAGGGTTGGCTGGAATGCTCCATACCCGAATGGGACCTCCTCGCGGTGAACGTGCACTTGGTGTCCACCTACAAGGAACGGGTCTTCACCCATGACAAGGTCCAGGAAAGCCAATTGGTCCAACTCTTGGGGCACCTGAAACGGCCGACCCGTGTGGTTTTGGGCGGGGACTTCAACTTCATGTCCGGAACGCCCTATCACGGCCAATTGACGTCGAACCTGGAGGATATCTCCCAGGGGCTTCCCGCTTCCGGTGCGGTGGGATGCCAACCGAAGATCGACCATATCCTGGTCAAGGGGCTGGGTTGGACCGACGCCGCCTGCCAGATGATCACCCCGAAGACCTTGGTCGGCCCCAAGGGGCCGCTCCCTTGGTCCGACCACGCCATGATCCGGGTGGACTTATCCTTGGATCGCCACGAGATTCCGGGCTATCCGGGGAACGAACCGGCTTCCGCCCCGATCCCGGCGCCTTGGGACTCCCTGAAGGCCCGGGTTTCCGCCGCGTCTCGTTAATATCCCAATCGCCGGATCGTCAATCAGAAAAGAAAGACCCTAAAGAAATTCGGGTGGGATTCGAGTTGAAAATCCCGCGGGAATAACAGCCATTTACAAAAAAGAATTTCGCCTCAAAGGAACAAGCTCCAGGCCCTTTTCTTGAGGATCCATTCGTCGAGGAGGTCCAGGGATTCATCCCGGCTCTTCCCCACCATCATTTTCTTCAGGTCGCGGAATTTCTTGGCGTCCCAAAGGTTCCATTCGAAGAGGGCCGGACCCCCGCCTTGACGGACGGGGCCCTTGGCTTTCCGCTCGGTGGATTTCACAGGATGCCTCCCAGGAGGAGCCCCGCCCCGGCGCAAAGGCTCCCGAGGAAAGCCCCGGCCAGGACGTCCCCGGGGTAATGGACCCCCAAGGCCACCCGGGAATAGGCCACCGACAGGGCCCAAAGGTAAGCGGCCGGGGCCGCGACCGGGTTGAAAGCGGCAACGCAGGCGGCCACCAGGAAGGCGCCGGCGGTGTGGCCCGACGGGAAGCTGAACTCATCCGGCGGAACGATATGGCGCGACACGCCCGACAAGGCCACGAAGGGCCTGGACCTGCGGAAAGTGGATTTCAGGATTTTATAGAGGGTAAGTTCCAACATGAAGGCCGCGGCGCAAATCCCCAGGGCCGGGTGGATCCGGCTTCCCGGAACGGCGGCCCAAAGCAAGCAAGCCCCCAGGGCGTACCAGGGCCCGTCCGCCGACCTGGATAAAAGCCTCCAAAGTCCCCGTCTTAGACCGGGGCCTTCCCGCCGGGAAACCACCCGGAAGGCGCTTTGGTCCCAATTTTGAATCCGATCGATCCAGATTCCGTTCATGACGTCCCCCCGCTCTTTCTGTTTTCCGTGCTTCAGGGTAGGGGCGGGGGGTTACGGCCAAGTCATTCGTACGTTAAATGATTGGAAAGCGGCCTCCAACCGGAGGGGCGATCAAAACGATAGGGGCCGTGTGACAGGAATGATGAAAATCACGCAAAAGGGCCCTTTCCCTTCCTCCATGTATCCTCAATTTACACACAGGTAACGCCGGCTGGGGGAACCTGCCTTAAAATGTGGGTCAAATTCAGGAGAACTATGCCGACCCTCGGTGCCATCGATATCGGATCAAACGCCATGCGGATGGCGGTGGGGTTCCTTGACGCCCGGAAACAACTCCAGGTCGTGGAAGACCTCCGGGAACCCGTCCGCCTGGGCCAGGACGTCTTCACCCGGGGGACCCTCTCCCGCGCCACCGTCTCCCGCATGATCCAGGCCTTGATCCGCTTTCGGGTGGTCTTGGAGGCCCATCGGGTGGAAAAAACACGGGCCGTGGCCACCAGCGCGCTTCGGGAGGCCAAAAACCGGGAGGCCGTCCTGAAGCGGATCCGACAGGCCACGGGCCTCGAGATCGATTTGATCTCCCCCGAGGAGGAGGCCCTCCTGGTCCAGATGGCGGTCTCGGAGAAAATCCCCCTTTGGAACCGGACGGCGCTCCTCGTGGACGTCGGGGGCGGAAGCGTCGAAGTCACCCTGGTCAAGCATGGGCGTATCGCGGCCACCGAGAGCTTCCACATGGGATCGGTTCGCCTCCTGAAGATCCTGGAGGGCGAGAAGACCGGGGAGAGGAAGTTCAACCGGATGGTCCAGGAATACGCCGAGGCCGCGAGGCGCCGTATCCAGGAAAAATTCGGGAAAAGGCCTGTGGATCTCTGCGTCGGGACCGGGGGCAACCTGGACGCCCTCGGGGACCTTCGACTCCAGCTCCTCCACGGTCCCGACAGCGCCTCCTTTAGCCGGAAGGATCTCGGGGAACTGGTCCGACGGCTCCAACGATCCACCCTTAACGACCGTATCAGCCGCCTGCACATGCGGCCCGACCGGGCCGACGTCATCCTCCCGGCGGCCCTCGTGGTCCAGAAGCTCATGGAGGCGGCCAAGGTGCGGCGGGTCCTGACGCCCCACGTGGGGCTCAAGGAAGGCATCCTCCGCAACCTGGTGCCTGAGTTCCTGACCGGCCGACCGGCCACCCATCGGGCCGAGATCCTCACTTCCGCGGCCCAGTTGGGCCAACGCTACCGGTACGACGAACCCCACGCCGACCGGGTGGCCCGTTACGCCATGGAACTTTTCGACAAGACCCGAAAACTCCACCGGCTGGAGGAGGACGACCGGCTGCTCCTGGAAGTGGCCGCCAAGCTCCACGACATCGGCCAATACGTGAATTACGGGTCACACCACAAGCATTCCTATTACCTGATCCGGGCCTCCCACTTGGTGGGCCTCAACGTCCAGCAGGAGGAACTGGTGGCCAACGTGGCGCGTTACCACCGGAAGTCCCCGCCCAAGATGAAGCACGACAATTACCGGACCCTGGCCCCTTCCCTCCGGAGCCGCGTGATCCGCATGTCCGCGCTTCTCCGGGTGGCCGACGCCATGGATTACGAGCATGCCGGGAAGGTCCAGTCCTTCCGGGTGGAAATCGGGCCCCGCCGCTTCTCCCTCCGGCTCCACGGCACGGGGGACCTGGCGCTGGAGAAATGGTCCCTCCTGCGCAAATGCGACCTTTTCGAGAAAACGTTCAAGACCCATCTCACGGTCAAAGGATAGGCGAGCATGCGAATCCCCAAACAGAAGGAAATTCCCGGACGCCTCATCGCCGTGGAAGGGCTCGACGGGTCGGGCAAATCCACCCAAATCCGGCTCTTGAAACGATGGCTGGAGTTGGAGGGATACAAGGTTTTCTTCACCGAGTGGAATTCCTCCGAATTGGTGAAACAGGCCACCCGGAAGGGCAAAAAGAAGAAAATCCTGACCCCCACGACCTTTTCCCTGATCCACGCCACCGATTTCGCCGACCGTTATGAACGGCAGATCCTCCCCCTTTTAAAGGGCGGGTACCTGGTTTTGGCGGACCGTTACATTTACACGGCCTTCGCCCGGGATTCCGTCCGGGGTTGCGACCCCCAATGGCTCCGTAAGGTCTACCGCTTCGCCCGCCACCCGGACCTGGCCTTCTATTTCGACGTCCCGTTGGAGACGGCCCTGGGCCGCATCTTGGAGGGCCGTCCCAGCCTGAAGTACCACGAGGCTGGGATGGACCTGGGGTTGTCGAAGGACCCCACTGAAAGCTTCAAGCTTTTCCAGGGCCGGATCCACGACGAATACCGGAAAATCACCTCCCAATACCCCTTCGTGAAGATCGACGCCACCTTAAGCGCCGAGACCCAACAGGCCCTCATGCGGGACCACGTGAAGCGGGTGATTGATTTGAAGAACTTCAAGCGCCGCGCGAAAGGAACGATACCGGCATGAAGAACCCCAAGCGTTTCTACGGTAAAGGCATTCCCGGCGTGGACCCGGCCGGGTTGAAGGGCACCCTGATCGTCCTGGAGGGGTCCGATGGGGCGGGGCGCACCACCCAAATCAGCCTCCTCTCGGATTGGCTTCAAAAGAAGGGCTATGCCACGGTCATCGTTGGGCTCAAGCGCTCCGAGCTCGTGGGGGAAGCCCTCCGGGAAGCCATGCGGGGCCACACCTTGATGCCCACGACCCTTTCCCTGTTCTACGCCACGGACCTGGCCGACCAGCTCGAACGGGTCATCATCCCATCGCTCAAATCCGGTTTCGTGGTCCTTTGCGACAGGTACATCTACACCCTCATGGCCCGGGACCTGGTCCGGGACGGCACCGTGGATTGGTTGAGGGATATCTATGGTTTCGCCTTGGAGCCCGACGCGGTGTTTTACCTGAATGTCAGTCCCAGGGTCCTGGCTGACCGGAATTTCCAGAAGCGGGGCTACCTTGATTACTGGGAGTCCGGGATGGACATCGCGCGGGCCGGCGACATGTTTGAGGGGTTCCTAAAATACCAAAACAGGATCCACCGGGTTTTCCAAGGCTTGCACCGGGATTACGGGATCAATATCCTGAACGGGTCCCGGAACGTCCGGGCGATCCATAAGGAAATACGGGCCCGCGTGGAGAAACTCCTGCCGGCCGCCGAACGGACCGGGACCCTTCCCGCCCCGGCGGTCCCGTCCCCCCCCGCTTCCGAGAAAACCGCGGAACCGGTCCCCTTCACCTAATCGCCTCAGGCCGGTTCGGGTTCCCCCGTTTTTTCGCCCAAGGCGAGGAGACGATCCAGGATTCGTCCCTCCGCGAGCCGGCGGTAGAGGAACACCAACCGGTTTGTCTCCCCCTCCTCCAGGTCGGAACCGGCCGAGAGGCCGTGGTCGAGCACCATATAAACGACGGATCCGCATCCCTCGAGTTCATGGGATTTCCTGAGGAACGAAGGCCCTCCCAAACCGGGGGTCAATAGGTCGACGATGACCGCGTCCGGGCGGATCCACTCCATTAAACCCAAGGCCCGGTCCCCGCGTCTCCCGTAATGGACCGAGTACCCCCCGCGTTTCGCCAATTCACCCCCCACACGCTTGAACAAACCCACATCCGGCGATAACAAGAGGACTTTCATGCGCGCCTCCCTGTTTGAGTGGACCCACTTTGGGCCTCCCGGGCCTCAAATCGGTCACGGAAAGGTAAAGGTCGGGTTAATTCGGGGGGCTGGTGCGGGCCGGAAAACGAAACACCGGGGCATGGGAATGCCCCGGTGTTATCAAAAGTCGGCGATTAACGGGCTAGGACCAGCCTTCCCGTGGCTTGGGTGATCCCCGTATCCAAGACCAATAAGTAACAGCCGTCGGCGAGGGGCCGTCCCTTCAAGTCCCGCAAATCAAGCGGCAGGTCGTAGGTTCCTGGCGCGAAGGCGCGGCGGAATTCCTGGACCACGACCCTCCGGTAGGCGACCGTATAGAGGCGGAGGGTGATTTCCGGGGCGCCCTGTCCCAAGGTGAAATGGATTTGGACCAGATCCCCGGTTGAAACGGGGTTGGGCCAAGCAATCGGCGTCGAGACGGCCGAGGAGGCCTGACCTGGGACCGGGGTGACGGTCGGGGACCCCGGGGTCGGGCTCATCGTCGGGGTCCGGGTGTCGGTCGCGGTCGGGGTGGCGCTGGGGGTCCAGGACCAGGTCGGGGTCGGGGTATAAGTGGCGGTCGCGCCGGGCGGAGGCGTCCAGCTGGGGGTGAAGGTGCCGGTGGGCGAAGGGGTGAATGTCTTGGTCGAAGTGGGGGGGGGCGTCCAAGTGGAGGTGGGGGTGCTCGTAGGGGTCGGCGTAAAACTGTTGGTCCCGCTCGCCGTCCCAGTAGGTGTAAGTGAAGCTGTTGGAGTCCGGGAGGCTGTCGCACTTGGACTCGGGGTGGCGGTAGCGCTCCGGGTAGGCGTCAAGGTAAAACTAGGCGTCGAGGACGGGGTTCGGGTCGGGGTCCGACTGGGCGTAAAGGTGGCGGTGTTCGGCGCCAAGGTCGGGGTAAGGGTCGGCGACCCCGCCGGGACCCCACAGGCCAGGTTGGGGAAATTTCCGGACCCCACCAGGATCCCCATCAGTCCCAGGGTGTCCTGGAAGTACTTGAATCCCCCAATGGCGTACCGGGTCGTCGTGAGGTCGTACAGGGCGTTGGTGAACGCCTGGTTCGTGCCGTCGGCCATGGCGGCCACCAGCACCGGCCCGGGATAAAGCGAATTCACGTTGCCGCTGGAGGCGCCCGAGGTGATGACGAAGTTGTCCTTGAAGTATCCCGCGCCTTGGCTGTTGTAGTTGCCGATCATGTTGGCGACCATGGGCTGGAGGTTGTCGAGCGGCCCTTCCTTCGCGGTCGGGAACGGGTCGCCGTTCCAAAGCTCGTCGATCCCGGTCCGAAGCGGGTACCGAGAACCCTCATAGCTCATGTTGGTCCCGTTGGCTCCCATGGAGGTGTTGGTGGAGTCGGGCTTGAAACCGAGGGGATAGGCGTTCAAAAGCGCCTTGTCATAGGTTTGGTAGACCCAATTGATGGCGTTCGGCCAATTGTGGTTGGCGTTATTGGTGGCCGAGGACCAGCATTTGAACCAGGCCGGGGAGGCGTAATCGGGGTACCAGGTCGTGTCCCAATTGTCCCCGGGCTTGATGTGGTAGTCGGTGGTATTGGAGATCTCTAAGGCCCAGATCGTGTTGCAGAACTTCTGGAACTCGCCCCGATAGTTGATCCCGGTCCCATTGCCCCACTGCTGTTCGGCGATCAGGAGGGCCTGGGCCATGTCGAAGTCCGCGTCGGTCGCCCCGTTCGTCCCGATGACGCCCCCGTTCTGGTTGATGTTCCAGTCCATGACGTAATGGCCGATCGTATCGGGGATGTATTGGAGGGCGTATTTGTAAAGGCCGTCGAATAGGGTCTTATCCCCCATCATGGCGGCGATGAGCATCCCGTAGCCGATTCCCTCCGACACCGTGTCGTTGGAGTTGGTCCCGCGGAATACCCTCAGGCAGCCCGCGCAGGTCGAAACCCCCGCGTTGCGCGTCGTCCCGCCCGCGGTCACCGCGTTGGAGTACCAGTTGTTGTAGAGATTTTGGACGTCGGACTGGAACTGGGCGGTGGTCTTATGGTTCGGCTTGATCCCGAACGGATAGGCGGCATTCTGGGGGAAAGGATGGGCCGGGGAGCCTGAGTTGATGGATTGGGCCGCCACCCGGAAGGAGCCCCCGAAAACCAGCAGGAACGCGAGGGGAACAAATCGAAGGCGTCGAAGGGATCCAGTCATGGTTGTACATCCTGGGGGTTGGAATGGGCCGGACGATGCACCGCGCCTTCCTTTATAAAACTGCAAAAACCATACCCCAAGTGAAAAATATAGGCCTCCAAAAGCCTGATGACAGCGGTTCCTTGAATCGGATTAGAGGGGTTTATCCCGACCGTATCGTCGATATAGGGGAAATCCGTCAGGAAATAGCCTGATCTTTGACAGGGTCACCGCGCGACAAAATTGGCCGACCCGCTAAAAGCAAGGCCCGTCCCACGGTCATGGGACGGGCGAAATAGGCTCTTTCCTATTCCAGGATGACGAGCTTACCCAGCGCGCGGGTGCCGTCCGGCGTCTCGACATAGACGTAATAGGTGCCGTTGGCGAGTTTCACGCCCTTGAGGTCCTTCAAGTCGAGGGCCGCGAAGTTCATCCCCACGCCGAAGGGTCCCGGCATCACCTTGTCGTAAATCAGGCGGTTGGCCACCGTCACGACCAGGACGGTCACATGGTCGACCGGTCGGTTGATTTGGAAGCCAACGCTCACGGGCCCCGAGCCGTCCGAGGGGTTGGGGAATACGATCGGTGTTTCCACGGGAGCGCCGGCCGCGGGGGTAAGGGTCGCGGTGGAGGTCTCGGTCCAAATCGGGGTGTTCGTCGGCGTCCAACTGGGGGTGGGGGTATCGGTCGGCGTCCAAGTCACGGTCCAAGTGGGCGTATGGGAGGGCGTCGGGGTCGGGGTGGCGGTCCAGGTGAAAGTGGAGGTCGGCGTCGCTGTCCGGGTGAAGGTAGGCGTACTGGTGGCAGTCCAGGTAAAGCTGGGTGTCGGCGACAGGGTCGCCGTGCTCGTCGCGGTGGACGTCCTCGTCGGCGACGGCGTAGGCGTCGCGCTGGGGGTCAGGCTGTCCGTCGGGGTGAGCGTGAAGGTCGTTGTGAACTGAAGGGTCGCCGTCGGGGTGGATGTTTTCGTGGTGGTGGACGTCAACGTAGCGGTGAAACTGCTGGTTGGGGTGCTGGTGGGGGTCAACGTCGAGGTCGACGTTGGGGTGCGGGTCGAGGTGGACGTGACCGTCGGGGTGTTGGTGGCGGTGGCCGAAGGCACCGGGGTCAGGGTCCAGGTCGGGGAATTGGTCAGGGTGAAGGTCGAGGTGGCGGTCGGGGTAAACGTCCTCGTTGCGGTCGGGGTGGACGTGGCCGTAGAAGTGGCCGTCGCCGTCGAGGTGAAGGTCCGGGTCGGCGTCGGGGTGAAAGTCACCGTGGCCGACGGGACAGGCGTCAAGGTCGCGGTGGGGGTGAAGGACCGCGTCGAGGTCGAGGTCGGTGTACCGGTGTTGGTCGATGTATTGGTGGAAGTCGAAGTCGGCGACGGCGTCCTCGTCGCGGTCGGCGTGGAGGTCACGGTCGAAGTGGACGTAGGGGTATTGGTGGGCAACACCCCGGTGAAAGTATAGGTCGGCGTGAAGGTGCGGGTGGAGGTGGCGGTAGCCGACGCAGTCCAGGTGAAGGTGTTCGTCATCGCCACGGTATTGGTGGGGGTGGGCGTGCCCGTCCGCGTGGAGGTGGCGGTGCTCGTGGCCGTGGACGTAAACGTCCGGGTTGGAGTGGAGGTCGCGGAGGGCGTCGGCGTGAAGGTGTTCGTCGGCGCCACCGTATAGGTGTAAGTGGGCGT
>Ga0265334_10001024_pt1 | contig 13764 bp, 9 predicted proteins | sample 42023metaG_FD_192442 | JGI IMG/M metagenome (GOLD analysis project Ga0265334, IMG submission 192442) | Rhizosphere microbial communities from Carex aquatilis grown in University of Washington, Seatle, WA, United States - 4-20-23 metaG | ecosystem: Host-associated > Plants > Roots > Rhizosphere >... | reverse complement strand
GGGGCTCTGCCCTGACTGCACGTCGCGGGAACAACCCGAAGTCCCGTCCCGGAACATCTGACCCCGCCTCGGCTCCGGCACAGCCCCGCCACGGCCCCTGGCCCCAACCGGGCCCCAACCCGGCCCCAACCGGGCCCCAAGCCCGGCCCGTCTCGGGAGCCCCGCACCACGCACTACCCTGTCCCGTCGCCGTCGACGAGGACGGCGGCACACGGGGAAGAACCGGCCGCGCGGGACCGGTACGCCGACAGCGCACACCGAAGGCGTGGGGCCCCCCGGGGCGACGTCCGGGCCGTGCCCGTGGCAACTCCTCAGCCGACTCGGGGACAACTCCCAGCCGGGCTCACGAGACTGCCAGGCAGGCCGTTCCCACGGCCAGGCCGCCACGGCGCCGGGCCGTCGGGCCGTCGGGCCGTCGGGCCGTCGGGCCGTCGGGCCGTCGGGCCGCAGTGACGTCGGGCCGTCGGGCCGCAGTGACGTCGGGCCGTCACCTCGTGAAGGTCGCACAGGTCACAAGGGTGCGGATCCGCCGTCCCGCAACCGCGCGGGCCGCCCGGAGCGTCTTCGGGAAGAGGGCGCGCGACGGCGGGGGCGTCCGTAGAGGCGATGGACGGTGCAGTGCGGGCCGGATCGCGCCGACGAAACGAGGGTGAGCGTGGGTTCAGGCAGGGACTCGAGGACGGTCGTCCAGGCCGCCTCGAGAGCGGTCGACGTCGAGAACTCGGGGGACGGGCGACTTCTCGGACCGATGCCGGTCGACGGGGAGCCCGCGGACCGGCGGAGCCGTCCGGTCCGGCATGCCCGGGGCCGGCGCCGCAGCCGCACGCGCCGGGTGCTCCTGTGGACCGCGGTCGTGCTGCCCGTGGTGCTGGTCGGCTCGGCGACACTGGTCTACCTGCACCTGAACGGCAACATCCACACCAGCCCGCTCTACAGCGGTCTGCCCGACGACACGGACAGCACCACCACCACCGGCGGGGTGTCGACCGATTCGGTCGCCAGCGGGGCAGGGACCGAGACCGTCGACATGTACGGCCGGTCGCCCCTGAACATCCTCGCGATCGGTTCGGACAGCCGGGACAACGCGACCGACTGCGACCTGGGCGGGGACTGCGGCCCCGGCGCGAACGCCGATGTCGAGATGCTCGTCCACCTCTCGGCGGACCGGACCAACGCGACCGTGCTGAGCATCCCCCGGGACACCATGACCTGGTTGCCGGGCTGCCGGGACCCCGAGACGGGCGCAGTCACCCGCCGCCACTACGGCCAGATCAACTCGAGTCTCGCCCATGGTCCGGGGTGCACGGTGGCCGCGGTACACAAGCTCACCGGGATCACGATCGACCACTTCGTCATGGTCGACTTCTCCGGAGTCGTGACCATGTCGGACGCCGTCGGCGGGGTACCGGTCTGCGTCACCAAGGACGTGTACGACACCTACTCGAAGCTCAAGCTCTCCGCCGGCACGCACACGGTCAAGGGCAAGGGTGCCCTGGAGTTCCTGCGGTCCCGGCACGCCTTCGGGGACGGCAGCGACCTGGGCCGGTCCTCGGCACAGCACCAGTTCCTGTCCTCGCTCATCCGCACCCTCAAGAGCGCGGGTACCCTCACCGACCCCCTGCGCCTGTACGACCTGGCCGACGCGGCGACGAAGGCGCTCACCGTGGACAGCGGCCTCGGGAGCATCCCGGCGCTCCTGGGCCTGGCCAAGGATCTGAACAAGGTCCCCACCCAGCGGATCACGTTCCTGACCATGCCGAACAGTCCAGACCCCAGCAATCCGGCCCGCGTGGTGCCGGCGGCGGGCGCGAAGACCCTGTTCACGTCGGTCATCGAGGACCACTCGCTCACGGCGACCGGCAGGTCGGGCAGGACCTCCGCCGGTGCGACGACCTCCAGCACGACGACCACCTCCACGAACAGCACGACCGGCGGCCCGGCACCGGCCACGATCCGGGTACGCGTGGCCAACGGTTCGGGACTGTCGGGACGCGCCACCGCGGTGGTGAACGCCCTGTCCGCGGGAGGCTTCACCCACGCGAGCGCGACCACCTCGGTGTCCGCCACGGCCACGACGACCCTGCGCTACGGCCGGGGCCAGCGGGCGGCAGCCGAGGAGGTGGCGGCCGTGCTGCGGCTTCCCGCCTCGGCTCTCGTCCAGGGGCAGGTCTCCCGGCCGGTCCTGACGATCGGCGCGGACTGGCCCTCCGGTTCGACCTACTCCGGCACGTCGGCCGGATCACCGGACGCCGGGGTGCTGTCCTCCGGTGAGGCGAAGGCCGCGAACGCGCACACCGCGGACGAGTCCAACACCTGCACGGTGGTGAGCGACTACGCGACCGTCGTCCTGCACGGGCGATCGATGACCCCCACCCGGGCCTACGCGTTGAGCCCCGACGTGCCCGACTCGGCCTCCTGAGGCGCACCCGCTCCGCCACCGGGTCCCCCGGACGAGACGGCACGCCCGGTGCGCTCCCGTCCGGTGAGATCAGGCACCTCAAGCAGCCCCGGAGGACTGCCGAAAATCTCGAACGTATCGGCACCTCCTGTCGGCACCTTCACGGGAGCGCCGGCGTGCGCCACCGCACCCCGGTCATGGCCCTGACGTCGTCCCGGCTGTCACCCGGCCCGCGAAGACGCCGAGGACCGGTGGGAGGAAGGAGGAACGGTGCCCCGCCCCGTGGTCGTCCTCGCCGAAGGACTCGACCAGTACCAGGGCAGGCTAGTCCGGAGCATGTCGGCGCACTTCGGGGAGCGTTCCATCCCGCTCCTGGTGCTGGTCAACGACCACGAGCCCGGCGCCGCGCCCTCCGCGGCGCTCGGTCATGCCCTGTGGCTGGCCCGGCCCCTCGGTGTGCTGCGCTTCGTCGGCACCCACCCCGCGGACGCCGACCTGATCGAGGCTCTGTTGGCGCCACTCGAGGTGCCCCAGGTGACGCTGGGCTTCGAGCTGCCGGACCGCAGCTGCGTGCTCGGCGACAACCGTTCCGGGATGCGTGAACTGATGCGGCACCTGATCGTCGACCGGGGTATCCGCCGTCCGGTGTGGTTGCGGGGTATCGCCTCCCAACCCGACTCGGTCCAGCGGGAGGAGGTCTTCCGGACCGAACTCGCCGAGCACGGGATCCCGGTGGACGAGGACCTGGTGCTGGACGGAGCCTTCGCCCACGGCATCTCGTACCAGGCGGTGACGTCCCTGGTGACCCGCAGGCGGGACTTCGACGCCGTGGTCGCGGCCAACGACATCTCGGCCCTCGCCGCGATCGAGGCCCTGGGCGATGCGGGGATGAACGTGCCTCGTGGGGTGGCCGTCACGGGTTTCGACAACGACAGCACGGGCACCCTGCGCTGGCCGAGCCTGACCACGGTGGACCAGGACGTCGAGGCACAGGGACACGCGGCCGCGCAGCTGATGCTGGAGCACCTCGACGGACGACACGAGCCCCGGCGGGTCGTCGTCCCGTCCCGCGCCCTGCTGCGGGGGACGTCCGCACGCGTGGACCAGATCCCCTCGGAGCAGCTCAGCCAGGCGATCGCCACCGCGCGGGCCGTGCACGACGAGTTCACCCAGCGGTACCCGCTGCAGGCCATCCACACCGCGTTGGCCCGGGCCCTCACCCTCGACGACGTGGTCGCCCCCCTGACACGCAATCTGCCGCGGGTGGGCGTGCGGCGCTGCTTCGTGGCCATCCGGGATCCCGTGGGCACCGATGTCCTCCTGCCCGCTCCGGCGGCCGTCGGGACCCGGCCACCCGAAACGGCCGACACACCGGACGAGACGCCGATGCGCCTGGTCCTGGTCCTGCGCCAGGACCAGGCCCATCCCCCCGACGACGGATGTTTCCCGGCGAGCGCACTGCTGCCCGAGCAGCTCGCTCCCCAGCTGTGTCGTGACACGCTCTTCCTGCTCCCGATCTGGGTGCCGGGGGCGGAGGTGGGCCACGTCCTCTACGAGCAACCGACCGGACCGCTCGGGCTGGTCTGGACGCTGCGCGTGGACCTGACCCAGGCGCTGGACGCCCACCGGAACGACCTGCGCCTGCAGGAGCGCGCCGCGACCCTGCAGCGCGTCGTCGCCGAGCGCACGCACCAGCTCGAGTCCGAGGTGGCCATCCGCCGCCAGGCCGAGCACGCCCTGCAGGGGGCCAACACCGAGCTGCGGCGACTCGTCCGCCAGGACGGTCTCACCGGGATCGCGAACCGGGCTGCGTTCGAGGAGTACCTGGCCGTGTGCGGGGAGGAGCTCTCCCGGCAACCGACGTCGCTCGCCCTGCTGCTGGTGGACGTGGACCTGTTCAAGGCCTACAACGACTACTACGGGCACGTCCGCGGGGACGAGGCGCTGCGGACCGTCGCCCGGTGCCTGGGCCTGTCCGCCCGGGAACCCCGCGACCTGGTCGCCCGCTTCGGGGGCGAGGAGTTCGTGGCGCTGCTGCCCGGAGGCTCCGCACAGTCCGCGGTCGCGGTCACCCGCCGGTTCCGCACGCTCCTGGCCGCCCACGCCGTCCCGCACGCGGCGTCCACCGTGGCCGGTGTGGTCACCGCCAGTGTCGGCATCGCGGTGAGCACCCCCGACCGCCCGCTCTCACCCGAGACCCTACTGACCAGGGCGGACGAGGCGCTCTACCGCGCCAAGTCGCTCGGACGGGACCGGGCCGTGCTCGCCCGGCCCGGAGCTGCCGGGGCAGGCATGGCCACCGTGCAGGGCCCCGGCCCGTGGAGCGCCCGGTGAACCGGCCCGTCCTGGCGATCGTGACCGGGACGCACGACTACCAGATGAGGCTCCTGCGGAGCATGGCGGAGGTCTTCGACGAGCACGGCATCCCGCTCATCGCCCACACGGGGGGAATGCTGCGCCGCGACACCCTCTCCCCGGTGCTGGAACGCATGATCCGCAGCACCTCCCCGCTGGGGGTGATCAGTTCCGGCGCCCTGGGGGTCGAGGAGGAGCGGGGCCTGATCGAACTCCTGTCGTCCCTGGACCGGCCGGTGGTCACGATCGGGTTCACCATGCCGGGAGCCACCGCGGTCAACGGGGACAACAGCACCGGCATGCGCGAACTGATGGCCCTGCTCACCGAGCACCGAGGGGTGCGCCGGCCGGTCCTGGTCCGCGGGATCCCCCACCAGCCGGACTCCATCGCCCGGGAACGTGTCTTCCGCGAGGAGCTGGCCCGGCGCGGGCTGAGGGTCGACGAGGACCTCGTGCTCGACGGCGGCTTCGACCTGGAGGAGTCCTTCGACGTGACCCGTGCGCTGCTGCGACGGCGTCGCGACTTCGACGCCGTCGTCGCGCTCAACGATCCGTCGGCCTTCGGGGCCCTGGCCGCCCTCACCGAGGCGGGCCTGCAGGTGCCCGAGGACGTCGCGCTCGCCGGCTACGACAACAGCGCGGAGGCACGGTTCTGGCCCGGGCTGACCACCGTGGACCAGGACCTGGACCAGCAGGGACGTGCCGCCGCAGAGCTGCTGCTCGAGAAGGTCGCCGGCCAGGACGACCAGGCCGACGTGGTGGTCGACTCGTGGCTGGCGGTGCGCCGGTCCACCGCCCGGGACGACGATCCGCTGCCGGGGCCGGCCGAGGTCATGGAGATGCTGGTCACGGGGACGGAACGACTCGCGGTCCACGAGTCGATCATGGCCCGGTCGCGACCGCTCACCGTCTGCCGCACGATGGACGACCTCGTGCCGTCCCTGACCACCGACCTGGACCGCACCGGGGTGAGCCGCTGCTTCCTCACCCTCTTCGAGCACACGGGGCCGCCGGGCGACCCGTCCACCGCAGGCTCGGCGCCCTCCTGGGGGCGGCTCGTCCTGAGCTACCACGGCCGGGGTCGGGTGGAGCATTCCGACGAACGCTACGACACGGCCCAGTTGTTGCCGGAACGCCTGCAGGAGGAGCTCACCCGCGGGCTGCTCCTGCTGCAACCGCTGGTCATGCCGGACCGGACCCTGGGCTTCCTGCTCCTGGACCCGGCCCCGGGCCAGGCCATGGCCACCCAGGCGATCCGGGTGGATCTCTCCCGCGTGCTGACCCGGCTCCTCATCCAGCAGGAACTCGAGGCCAGGGCACTGGACCTGGAGGGGATGGTCATCCGCCGCGCCCAGGAACTGCAGGCGGAGATGTTGCAGAGGCAGCGCACGGAGGAGAACCTGCAGCGTGCCAATACGGATCTCCAGCGGGCGCTGCGCCTGGACGGTCTCACCGGCATCGCGAACCGCGCGGCGTTCGCGGGACATCTGCAACAGGCCTGGCGTCAGGCCGCGACGGACGGCGCCAGCCTGGCCGTGCTGATGATCGACGTGGATCACTTCAAGGCCTACAACGACCACTACGGTCATGTGCGCGGGGACGCGGTGCTCCGCGCCGTGGCCCAGCACCTGCAGGAGGCCGTCCCTGCGCGGGACGGCCTCGCCTGCCGGTACGGAGGGGAGGAGTTCACGGTGATCCTGCCCGGTAGCGGAGCCGAACGGGCAGTCGCGGTGGCCGAACGCTTCCGCAGCCGGCTGGCCGAGGCGGCGCTCCCCCACGCCGCCTCACCCGTCGGACCGCTGATCACCGTGAGCGTGGGCATCGCCACGGCGCACCCGGACTCCGCCCGCTCGGCCCGGGCGCTCACCGAGGCGGCGGACCGGGCCCTCTACGAGGCCAAGGCCCTGGGGCGGAACCGGATCGTCGTCTACGAGGACGATCTCCTTGATCCCTGGGACCCGGCCGCGCAAGGACCCGGACGCCGCTGACGACGGCCGAGGTTCCGACGGTTCCGGCCTCGGGCCGCCCCCATCAGTCCGTGCGGGACGCCACTCCAGCCGAGTCGAACGTCGCCATCTCGCGCAGGGCCCGCACCGATGCCTGGACGAGGGGCAGAGCGAGCAGCGCCCCGGTCCCCTCCCCGAGCCGCAGGCCCAGGTCGACGAGCGGATCCAGGCCCAAGCGGCTCAGGGCGAGGGTGTGACCGCGCTCCACCGAACGGTGCCCGGCCACGCACGCGTCCCGGCAGTGCGGCGCCAGGGCGGCGGCCACGAGCGCGGCGGCACCCGCGATCACGCCGTCGAGGATCACCGGCACCCGATGCGCGGCCGCACCGAGGACGAGCCCGGCGATCGCGGCGTGTTCCAGACCGCCGACCGCGGCCAGCACCCCCACCGGATCGGCAGGGTCCGGACGGTGCAGGGCCAGCGCCCGGCGGATCACCTCCGCCTTGCGCACCCGCCCCGGCTCGTCGAGGCCTCCGCCGCACCCGGTCGCGTCGTCCACCTCCGCTCCGGTGAACACCGCGATCAGCGCGGTCGAGGCGGTGGTGTTCGCGATCCCCATGTCGCCCGTGAGCAGGCACCGGTTGCCCTCGGCGACCAGGCACCCGGCGATCTCGATGCCGACCTCCAGTGCCTGCACCGCCTCGTCCCGGCTCATCGCGGCCTCGACCGAAAGATCAGCGGTACCGGGCCGGACCCGTCGCCGCAGCAGAGTCCCCTGGCCTGCGGTCGGCTCGGGCACCGGCCCGGCCACGCCGACATCCACGACCACCACCCGGGCGCCCGTTTGGGAGGCGAATGCGTTCACCGCCGCCCCGCCTGCGAGGAAGTTGGCGACCATCTGCACGGTCACCTCCTGGGGCCAGGGACTGACCCCCTGGGCGATCACGCCGTGGTCGGCCGCGAAGACGGCGACGGCGGCGGGTTCGGGCAACGGCGGGGGGCAGAGACCGGCCAGACCGGCCAGCCTCACCGAGACGTCCTCGAGGGCACCGAGGGAGCCGGGGGGCTTGGTCAGATGCTGCTGCCGGTCGGCGGCGGCGGCGAGGGCCGTGGAATCGGCCGGGGTGATCGCGGCCAGGGTGCTCTCCAGGAGCGTGCCGAGCGGGCGGCGGGCAGGATCGGGTGCGGTGACGGGCACCGGGAAGTCCTTCCACTGTCGACGGGGTTCCACGCCGCCGGAGGCCAGAACCGAACGCCGGGCGGGAGTGTGCCCGGGCACGGGACGGCCGGAATGTCCTGGCTCCCGGATGCAGGACCGCGGAACAGCCGGTCCCGGCGCCGGCTCCCGGCCTTCCCGGCGACCGGCTCGCACCGGTTCCAGTGGCCATCGCGGGGAGTCGGCTCCCCGGTCACAGTGGCGGGCCCGCCCCGGCCTTGGGCACGACGCCCGCACCGGAGTTCCTCCGCACCGTCGCCGCCATCCTGGCACAGCGGCTCACCCGGCTCGGCAGAGCCCGACAAGCAGAGCTCGGCAGAGCCCGACAAGCAGAGCTCGGCAGAGCCCGACAAGCCGAGCCCGCACCTCACCCCGGAGGCACGCCCCCCTGCAGCACCGCGACCAGGCGACGCACCGGTCCGGGCACCAGGTGGCCGTGCACCAGCTCCGTGCGATGGACCAGGGGCGGTGCGACGAGCGGCACCACCGTCACGTCCGCCCGGAACGGATCCTGGTACGGCAGCACGGCCAGCCCGTGGCCCGCCGCGACCAGGGCCTGCACCGCAGCCGTGTCGCTCCCGGTGTACCGCAGCCCGGCCCTCGGACCGTCCCCGCCGACCGCGGCCTGGAGTGAGGCCAGTGGGGCGGCGGCGTCGGGAGCGTCCAGCCAGCGTGCGTCCACCAGGTCGGGCAGGCGCAACCCCGGGCGACGCGCCAGGGGGTGCCCGGCCGGGAGCACCACGCACAGTGCGGTCTCGACGATCCCGATCCGGGTGAGGGCGCCGGCGTCCGGCAGGCGAAGGGGGTCGTTGCTCGCCGCGATCCCGTCCACCAGGGCGGCGTCGACCTGCCCGCCCGTGACCGCGGCCGTCACCGCGGCGCGGCCCTCGACCACCACGGTGAGCGCGATCCCGGCCACGTGCTCCCGCAGGGCAGCCAGGGCGTCCGCGATCGTGCGCGTCATGGCGCCGGGTGAGCAACCCAGGACCAGCCGATCCGTCGGCGGCCGGGCCGCCCGGGCCACGTCCGCCCGGGCCGCCTCCAGCCGGAGCAGGATCGGTCCGGCGTGCTCCAGCAGGCGCGCCCCGGCCTCGGTCACCGCGACCGGACGACGGTGCAGGAGCGGTGCCCCCAGCTCGCTCTCGAGCACGGCGATCTGCTGGGACACCGCGGACTGCGTGTAAGCCAGCTCACGCGCCGCGGCCGAGAAGGAGCCGTGGTGCACGACGGTCACGAAGGTGCGGAGCAGGGTGGGGTCCACGGCATAAGCATCGCTGATACAAGGGTCATCAATCATCGTTGGCGCTGAAGACTGCTCGCCATCGATCCTGGGCACATGAGCACACACCCCACCCCGGACCAGCAACCCCACCCCACGACGCGGATCGCCCTGGTCGGCGACCGATCCCCGCACATCCGGGCGCACGGTCGCATCCCGGACCTCCTCGCCACCCTGCGCGAGCAGGACCACCTCGACCTGGACCCCTACTGGATCCCCACCGAGGATGTCGCGGCGCACGGGCTGGACGGCTTCGACGGGATCTGGCTGATCCCCGGGAGTCCGTACCGCAGTGAGGCCGGCGCCGTGGAGGCGGCGCGGATCGCCCGCACCGGCGACGTCCCCTTCCTCGGCACCTGCGGTGGGTTCCAGCACGCCGTGCTGGAGTACGCCCGCAACGTCGCGGGCCTGCCGCGGGCCGGGCACGCCGAACAGGACCCGGACGCCGAGCTGCTCGTGATCGCGCCCCTGTCCTGCTCCCTGGTCGGTCACGAGGGCACCGTCGTCCTGGTGCCGGGCAGCCTCGCCGAGTCGGTGCTGGGCGTGGAGCGCACCATCGAGCGGTTCCACTGCTCCTACGGCCCGGTTCCCGAGCACCTCGACACCCTCACCGCGCACGGTCTGCGCTTCACCGGTCACGACGAGCACGGCGAGGTGCGGATCGCGGAACTGCCCACGCACCCGTTCTTCCTGATCACCCTGTTCCAGCCCGAGCTCGCCGAGAGCGGTTCCCGCCCGCACCGGGTGATCCAGGCCTTCGCGGCCGCCGCCCAGGAACACGCCCGCGCCAGGTCGGCGACACCCGTCGCCGCCGCGACCCGGTAGGACGGGCCCGGGAGGCCTCGGCGATCCCGTCGACCAGGCGGGCGCGTCCGGTCACCCCGGCGGGGCGAGCGCCCGACGGCCGGATCCCGGTCAGCCCCCGGGCCGCTGGTGGCCCGCCGCCCCGAACGGGAGCCGGGTGCGCGCGTGGACCAGATTCACCCGCAGCAGGAGCTCCCGGTCCCCGAGCACCTGGGCGGGGGCGTCGTCGGCCACGATCCGGTGGTCCTCGCCGAGGACGACGGCACGGTCGGCCAGCAGATCGAGGGAGTCCAGGTCGTGCGTGGCCAGGACGATCGTCTTACCGGCCGTGCCGAGTTCCACGAGCAGGTCGATCAGCCACTGCTGGGTGCGGGGGTCCAGGGCGGCCGTGGGCTCGTCGAAGAGCAGGACCTCGGGATTCATGACCAGCACCGAGGCGATCGCCACCTTCTTCTTCTGGCCGCCGGACAGGTGGAACGGCGTCCGCTCGGCCAACTCACGGATGCCGAGCATCTCCAGGACCTCGTCCACCCGCACCTGTGCCTCCTCGCTCGACATGCCCAGCTGCAGGCAGCCGAAGGCGACCTCCTCCCGCACGGTCGGCGAGAAGACCTGGGCGTCGGAGTTCTGGAACACGAACCCCACCCGGGAACGGAACGCCCGGGAGAACTGCTCGTCCTCCAGGGTCTCCTCGGTGACCGGTTGCCCGAAGGCGCGGAAGGTGCCCGAGGTGGGCAGGACCAGCCCGTCCAGGACCTTCAACAGGGTGGACTTGCCGCAACCGTTGGCACCGAGCAGGGCGAGTCGCTGTCCGCGGGGGATGTCGAGAGTGATCCCGTCGAGGGCGGGGAAGCGGTCCAGGTAGGAGTACCGCAGATCCCGGCAGGCGAACACCGGGACCGCTGTGGCCCACGCCTCGGCGGTACCGGTTCCCGTGCTGGAGTCCGGTCCCGGGTCACCGGTCTCCCTTGCTCGGGCCGGGGCGGACATGTCGACGGACTTCTCAGCGACCAAGGAACTGATCCCCCAGGAGGACGGAGACCCCGACCGCCAGGATCACGGCGGCGGCGACCAGGTCGATGCGGGTGAACCGGAAGACGTGCAGCGTGCGGGCCTGCCCGCGGTACCCCCGGGCGACCATCGCCTGGTGGACCTCCTCGGACAGGTACTGCGCCTTGCCGAACACCGCCCCCGCCGACGCGCCCAGGAAGGCGCGCGCGGTGCGGTCGTGCATCTGCGCGCCGACGGTGCGTGCCTTGCGCGCGGTGTACATCTCGGTGACGGTGCCCAGGAGCAGGAACACGTACCGGTAGGCCAACGTGATGATGAGCACGAAGATCCGGGGGACACCGAGGGCGCCGAGCGCCGCCAGCAGCCGCACCCACGGCGTGGTCAGGGTGACCAGCACGACGAGCGAGATGGAGCAGGCGACGCGGGCGACCACGAGCGCGGCGCTGGTCAGGCCCTGGACGGTGAGTCCCTGAGGGTGCCCGTGCCAGGTCCACAAAGGGACGGCGAGCTCGCCCGGCGTGACCACGGACAGCGTCGCCGGCAGGACCATGACCCCCGTGAAGATCGGTACGAACAGCCAGACCCGCCGGACGAAGAAGCCGGTCGGGATCCCGGAGACCCCCGCGAGGACCAGGGTCGCCAGGTAGGCGAGGCCCAGGACGACGGGGTGGTGCACCAGGGCGAGCGCGACGAGCAGCACGAGCAGTCCGACGAGCTTCACCCGCGGGTCCAGCCGCTGGAGCAGTCCGCGAGCCGAAGCGCTGTCCTCGCCGAACATCACCTGCCGGAGCAGGGTCGCCCCACCCTCGAGGGTCCGCTCGACGAAGGAGCCACGGCGGCGGCGCCCCAGGCAGCCGCAGGCGCACAGCCCTGGTTCCGGCCGCAGCAACCACGCGGGCGTGAGGTGCCTCGCCTCGCCGTCGGCCGGCGTCGTGTCCCCACCGTTCGTGCGAGCCGCGGTCGACGCAGTGCCCGATGTCGCGGTGGCCCCGGACGTCACCGTGGCCGAGGGTGCGGTGAGGGACGCCGTCATGGGCCGGCCTCCGCCGGGTCAGGAGTTCGGGTGGCCCCTGTGCCCTCGGTGGGCACGACGTGCACGCCCGCCTCCGCCTCCCCGCCGGACAGTGCGCCCCGGGCGGACACACCGGCGGGAACCAGGGCCCGAGCCCGCTCACGCGGTGGCACCGTCCGCCCGGTGACCAGCGCCAGGAGCCGGACGAGCCCGTAGATCGTGACCCCGACGACCGCGACCCCCACCAGGGCGGACACCCAGTACCCGAGCGCGGGGTCCTGCCCGCCGGAGAATCCGTAGCCTCCGAGCAGGGCATGGCTCCAGAAGCCGTTGTACGTGTTCAGTCCGGCCGGGATCGCCCGCAGCCCGAGCTTGCCGAGGTCGAGTCCGCCGGGGGCGTCCTCGCCGAAGGCCCCGCCCGGCGCGAGCAGCCCCAGCGGGGTCAGCACCACCATCGCGGCGACGAACCCGAGAGCCATCCGGGCCGGGCGAAGACGCGGGCCGCCGGACGCACGCTCGCCGGGCACACGTCCATCGGCGGTGACCGGGATCCCCGGATGGTTGGGCACCAGGCGCCGGACGTCGGCCCGGGCCAGGTAGGCGAAGACACCTGCTGTGAGGATGGCCTCCGCGGCACCCGCCACCGTCAGGTGGGCCAGCATCATTGCCGGAACGGTCTGCGAGAGGTGGTAGGGCGCGTACAGCGGTGCGCCCGAGGCGGTGTGGAAGAACACCGGCTGGATCCCGAACTCGACCGCAGCCGCGAGCGCCGCCGCATTGATCCCGAGGTATCCCCCGATCGCGGCCGCCACCGTCCGCCGGCGCGAGGTGAGCGGAGTCCTCCCGGAGATCAGCCGGTACGCGGCCAGTCCCACGAAGGGCATGATGATGGCCATGTTCACCACATTGGCGCCGTAACTGAGCACTCCCCCGTCCCCGAACAGCAGCGCCTGGAAGAGCAAGGCCACGGAGACGGCGACGATCGCCGCCCAGGGACCGAACACGATCGCGATGATCACGGCTCCGACCGCGTGCGCGGTCGTCCCGTCCGGGACCGGGACGTTGAACATCATCGTCAGGAAGCTGACCGCCGAGAACATGCCCAGCAACGGGACGTTGCGGGTGTGCACCACCGAAGTCACCTTGCGTGAGGCGATCGCACAGGCCGGCACGGCCACGGCGTAGGCCGCGGCACAGGTCTGCGGAGAGAGATATCCGTCGGGAATGTGCACGTCGACCTCCGGCGGGCGGGTGGCCGGGATGACCGCGACAGCCGCAGCCCTCAGGAACACTACCCTGTTGCAAACTATTCGCAATAGGAGCGGTCGGCGTCGGGAGGTCGTCCGACAGGTGAACGGCGGCAACGGAACAGCCGCCTCGGGACAGCCATCGGAGACGGTCACCGGGGACCCGGTCCGAACTGACGGACCCGCGTGCCCACGAACGGCGCGCTCCCGACCGGACCGGGGAGACGCGCCGCCGCGGACAGCTGTGCGGATCTCGTGGTGCGCAGTGCCGAGCCCTTCGCCGGTCAGATGCTCCGGCCGCACTCGACGCCCCCACGCCGGAGCGACCGAACATCACGGGACCGGGGTGAGGCACGAAGCCCCGGCCGGCCGGAGTCAGCGAGATCCACCACAGCCGAGGAGCATGGTCAGTAACTGCACTGCACGGCCAGGTCGTCGAGGTCGCCGCCGACCCAGCCGGTCAACTTCGGATTGGCTCCCAGGGCAACCCGGAAGT
>Ga0265334_10001018_pt1 | contig 13839 bp, 27 predicted proteins | sample 42023metaG_FD_192442 | JGI IMG/M metagenome (GOLD analysis project Ga0265334, IMG submission 192442) | Rhizosphere microbial communities from Carex aquatilis grown in University of Washington, Seatle, WA, United States - 4-20-23 metaG | ecosystem: Host-associated > Plants > Roots > Rhizosphere... | reverse complement strand
TCCGGGGATATCAGGAGCACGGCCGAACCGCGAATCTCGGAGACTGGACTGCCACCACTTTTGCGGCCGGAGACTACACGGCCAACGGCGGATCCACTCTCACGGTGACCTCTGGCGAGGTCACCACGAATGAGTACACGGAAATCGGCCATACGCTGCATTGGAACTTGGAGGTCGACGGAGCCACGACCTCGGTCGCATCTCCGACTGAAATAGATATCAAGATCCCGGCAGGTTTGGTGGCAGCGAAGACTACAAAGTTCACTGTCGTTTTCACCGGTCTGGTCGCGGAGATCTGCTATGGCTTCACCACGGCCTCGAGCAACGTTATTGGTATCAAACGCATTGGCGGTGGCTCATTCGGGATAGGCGTGTTCAACATCGCGTTCCAAGCTACGTTCGAAGTGACGACCTGAGGATGAGGCATGCACAAACTTACTGGCTGTTGGGCGGTTTGGCAGTGGCGGGCGCGGCCTGGATTTATTCCCGGACTCAGTCCGGTCAATCGATCCTTGCTGACCTCGTGGGGCGGGTTGTGAGTACCGTACGCGGTATCCGCAACAACAACCCGACCAACATGAAGGATGCCGGCATCCAGTGGGACGGGATGACGGGCGTGGATCCAGACGGTTTTCTGCAGTTCGCCACCATGGCCGATGGTCTGCGAGCGCCCGCCAAGAACCTGCGCAACTATGGGCGCCTCGACGGGATCAGCACAGTTGACGGGGTGGCGCGACGCTGGAGCAAGACCGACCAGGATGCGTACAGCGCGAATCTCGCCACCTGGCTCGGCGTGGATCCGCACGACTCGATCGACCTGGAGGACTACGCGACGCTCGCCGCCCTGGTGCGTGGGATCATCCGTCAAGAGGATGGCGGGGCGGCCGAGCTGCTGGTCGACTCGCAGATCGACGCCGAGGTGTACTCGATATGAGCGCCTCGAAGGTCTTCGAGAACCTCACTCGCAACCAGTACGTGGGGCTGGGCCTGGCGGCCGTCGTGGTGGCGATCGCCGGCTACGTCATCGTCAAGAAGGTCATCAGCGACGTCGGCAGCGGCGTGAAGAGTCTGGGCAAAGCGGCGGCGGATGCTGTCACGAGCACGGCCGACCAGGCCGGCGAGCTGTTTGTCGCGGCTCCGGATCAGACCGGCTCGACATTCGTGAAGTGGTACGACCCCACACAACGGACGGTTTTCTTCTACTGGATTCCGTTCCCCGATGGCTCCCATCACATCGTCGGCGCGGGCAGCGTCCAGTCCGATGGGACCTTCGATTACGACGGGACGCCGTACCGGATCGGCTACGACAAGATCGGCGACCTGCGCGCCTATGCGTACGATCCCTCCAGCGTAGATTTCGGGGTGACCGGGGGAGGGTGGTGATGGATCTCACCGGCATCGGTCAGGCGGCCACGGCCGCGAAAGACATCCTCGGGATGATCTTCCCGAACAAGACCGAGGAGGAAAAGGCACAGCTGGCCGCCTCCCTGGCGCTGATCCAAGCGCAGACCGACATCGACAAGACCGAGGCGCAATCGAGCGATCCCTTGGAACACTGGCGGGGCGCGATGGGCTGGGTCTGCGCGATCGCGTATCTGAACAATTTTGTCCTGAGCCCCTACGCCGTGGCTTTCGGACTCCACCTGCCCCAGGTCGATATGACGCAACTGGGGGAGCTCACGGTGGGCATGCTCGGTCTCGGAGGCCTGCACGTCTACCAAAAGGTCAACGGCAAATGAATTTTCGACTGTCCAACTCAACTCGAGGTATCTATGCGTAGCTTGATCCGTTTCCCCCTGTTCCTACTGGCGGCCGCCCTGGTGTTCGCCGCAGTATTGGCGCTCACCAATCTGTCGCTCGTGCGTCCGGCGCACGCAGCCAGCTCCTCCAACGAGTTCATCTGCACGAAGAACGCCTATGCGGCCGGCGCTCTGACGACCTTGACGCAGACGAGTACGACCGTCACCTGTCCGGGCGTGGTGCTCGGGGATATCTGCGATGGCATCTCGTCCAGCGTCGATCCTGGCGCGGGTATCGTGCTCTCCTGCGCGATCTCGGCGACCAACACGGTGCGCCTCCAGGTGTTCAACTCGACGGCGGGCACCCTCACGCCGGCGAGCGCGAACTACACCGTGCTCATTCAGCCGAAGTACATCTCACCGTAAGGAGCGCGCGCTGTATGTTGTCGGAATCGAAAGTCGCGGCGGTGGTGATGACTTTGGCAGGCATCGGGGCTGTTGCGATGTTCACGATTGCCGTGCTGAAGGCGCGCCCCAAACCGCAGGACCCGCTGTCTGCCACACCTGCCACATCGGCAACCTCATCCTCGGTCACCCCTCCGGCCTACGATGTGTTGTCCGGTGTGGGCGGGATTACACCCCTGCAGGCTCATCCCGATACGACCGGGGTGAGCATTGCCCCGACCAACCCCAGTTAGAGGCATGTCATGAATTGGATTGCACAACAGTTTGAGTCGCTCAAGGCGCGCGTAGAAGCGCACATCCCCGCCACCCACAAGGCGCTGAACGATCTCGACACCCGCATCTCCGGTGCCGAAACCTTCACGCAGCAGGCGGTGGCGAGCGTCGAGGCGCGCGTCAAGGCCCTCGAGGAGCTCGCGCAGCAGCTCCACAAGGCTGCCACCCCGTGAGCCTGTGGAGTCTGCTCGACTCCGCAGTCGGAACGGCCGTCTCGGAAGGGGCGGCCGATGTGAAGGGCAGCTTGAATGCCGTGCTCTCCGGCATCGATGTTCGTGTGAAAACGAACCTCGGGCCGGAGTTCTCCTTGGGCGGGCTCGCCTCCGCGCCGTCGGACCCCTCGCAGGCTCCGCAGGCTCCGTCTCCGCCGGGGCTCCTGGATCTGATCGGGCTGAAGTACTCCGCGCGCTTGGTGGATTCCTCCGGGAGCGTGCTCACGAGTGTGGGGACCCCGCCGGCCACCAACCCGGTGTTGGTGGTCTTCTACGTCGCGGTGGTCGCGGGGCTGCTGTATTTCACTGTGCGCGGCGTGGCTGTCACGTTCCGCCGATAGTTTCTATTGGGAGTCAACATGCGTGAAGTAGCGCTCGTCCTCTACGGCGGGATCCTCGGCTGGTATCTGTGCAAATGGTGGGAGCGCGAGCGCGACTTCCTGGTCTGGAAGGCGGCCGAGCGGGCTGCGGCATTGTCGGCCGCCCATCCTAACGGCGCTGACCAGGTCGAAGTGCCCGCTACGCCGTAGACGCTCATGGTCGAGGAGGCCGAGGGGCCGCACTCCGTGACCGCAATCCTCAAGGCGAATGATCCCTTCTGGTGGTGGCTGCGGGAAAATTTCAGACTGCCGTCGATCGTGGCTCTGCTAACGTGCTTCGCCACGGCCGCAGGCTGGATCTACACGCAGCACCTGGATCTGCGCCTTCTCAAGGAGCATGACCCTCGTCCGAAGCTCGAGGAGATCGCCGGCCAGCTCTCCGCGGTGCTTCAAGCGCAGTCGGCGATGCAACAGCGGTTGGAGGATTTTGGCGAGCGAATCGACCGGCAGGAGCGTAAATGGGAGCGAGTCGAGGAGGTTGCCGCAACGCCGCTTCCTGCTCCAACCAGGTCGGGCATATATCCTCGACGTAGCGGCCCTCGATCCAGTCCGCCTGGAGGTGGGTCGCCATAGCGGCCCGGTAAGCGTCGAGCTGGCCCCGCATAACGCGCAGTGCTCGCAGGTCGGCCGGCTTGAACAGCTCGCCCTCGGGTGATCGCAGGATGTCTTTGTGGACGCTCCAGCCTTCCCAGGGCTGGGCCAGAATCCCCAGGTTGCCGGCGCAATCGAGCAGCGCTTGAAGCCACCACGGCCGCCGGCCGGAGCGGATCCAGCGCCTGGCGGTACTCGGGTGCACGCGCGCGCGCTCGACGAGCTGCTGAACAGCGAAATTAGCGGATCCGCCCATAGTTCTGCGATGTAGCGACCGATCGCAGTGCAGGTTTAGGAAGCGCGGGAGACCGAAGAATCTACGCGGGGACCGGCATCCAGGTCGAGAAATCCCACCATGGCCGCCTACGACGTCTATTTGTCATAACATACATTGGCGGCGAACCAACGTCGGCAGGGGAGGCCTCTCCTGCCTCGGCTTTTCCAGCGTTTCCAACTCCAAACACCAACGCCGTCGAGAGCAAAATGCTCGCCGCGTGACTGCGGAATTTCTCCGCGATCCCTCGCCAGATTTTCTCCATTTCGGGACTCTGCGCACGCTCAGCCTCAATGCACGCCAGAACGTACTCCGGCCGCTCGTGAAGGAGTTCCGCGATCCGCGTCACAAATCGCTGATCGATTGTGGTTCGGCCCCTTTTCCAATTCTTGACGGTGCTCTGGGTTGCCCCCATGCTAGCGGCCGGGGTGGTTCCCCACCCGCTTCGTCATAGGGCCAGTCCTCTGTCGGGCGCATCGGGGAATACCACTTCAGGGGAACCGCCCCCTTGAGCGGTCACGCGAGTGGTATCGCGTCACAGAGGAGTCCCGTCAATGTCCCCCCCCGTCGGCATCGTCGATATCGGTCTGCTGCTGTTGCTCACCGCAGCGCTGTCCTCCGTTGCCACCATGGTCGCGCTCTACCTGGCGGACCGCGAGCCATGAGCACTCTCTGGGTGCAATGCGGTGGCTGTCGCCATCGATTCCCAGTTCCGGGCGATCGGTGGGCACTGTCACAAGTGTTCGTCTGCACGGGCTGCTCTGAAGCGGCCGTTTCTCCCTCGCACTGTCGCAGCCGTGAGGTGTTGGAACGCCTCGCGGCTGTTCTCTCGGTTGCGGAGCCTAGGAGGGGGACTTGAGCCACTACAAGCTCGTGCTTTTGTGGCTCTCGCTCTGCGCGCAGTGCGGGCCGCCGCACACCGAAATCGGGATCTCGTGCGCCGACGGCGATCGCTGGCTTGTACAGGCATGGGGTTGGATGGCGCGATCGAACTTGCCTCCGGAGATCGGTCCCCTCGGTCTGTGTGTCTTGTTGCCGGCTCCCATGCCATGGGGTGTCGCACTTTGAGCGGCGGCCCCCAGCTCGCTCGCGAAATCATCACGCGGTGGTTCAATCGCCGCCGGCCCGACCCACCGCGCGCAGTGCGGATCGTCCTCGAGATCAATGGCAAAACCTTCGTGGACATCTCCTCGAAGCTCGCGCTGGCCATGATCGACTGCGAGTACGGCAAGCCGGTCTCGATGGAGAGCCAGGTGCCGAGGGTCAAGATCACCTTCACGGAGGTCGACCCCTGACCGTGCGCGGCGACGAAATCGACTACATCGCTCGAATCGCCGAGGCCTGGGACGGGCGCGGCTCCAACGCCTTCACTCCGCCGACAGAGCACCGTCTGCTCCTGAAAGCTGCAGGGCTTCCTGACTCGCTGTGGGAGAGATCCTGGAGCGCGCTCGCCGCAGACCAGCGCATGGCGTTGGTGTGGACGGTCTACCGCGTGAACGAGCTACGGCGATGCGTGGCGCACATCTTCGGCGAAGGGGAGGGTGCGTCGACTTGGGATTGACGGAGACACTAGACATGCGGCCGGGTTCGGAGGACGTGGATTTCCTCACCATCCGGCTCTGCTTGCTCCACTACCCCAACTCCGTTGAGCGGACAGGCTTTCCCTCGATCTATCACGCCACCGATTGGGAGTACGTCTTCAACGGCTTCGAAGAGAACGACGATTCCCTTCCATGGTGACTGAGCCGCTCGACATTCAACGTGAGCGCCGGTGGTACTACCGGCAGATACAGATCGACGGATCAACCGAGTTCGGGGCCGTCTTCCGGAATCAGGAGACGGGCGAGACGCAAAGCTACGCGGCCTGGGCACCGACAGCGTACGAAGCCCAACAGCAGCTCGAGCTGGATCTACCGGGCTACTCGAAAAACCACGAAATCCGAAGGCAGCTCGCCGACGCACTAGATGTGCGTGCGCTTGCCGTAGCGAGGCGAAAGCAGTGGGGTGTGAAGTACCTCGACAACTGCATCAAGCGCCTGCGCATGGCCAGGTGGAGCGGGGCCGTTGGGTTCAGCCTCGCGAAAGGCAAAACGATCGTCTACTGGGACGAGAAAGCCGGCCTCGCGAGGCTCTGTCCGGACGATGCGCGCGAAGAGTCGATGCGGCTCTCGCGCAAGCTCGTCGAGCCGCTCGAAGCCCTGCAGGCGGACGGTCACTCGTTGCACTACATGGTGTTCACAACACCCAACGCGCCGCCCGGAGGCCTGCGCAATGAGATGGTGAGCATCAACAAACGCTTCCGCCGGCTGCTGAAGGACTGTCCCGAGATGAAGGGCGCACTGTGTGTGCTCGAGGCTCCGCTCGGCGGCCAACGCGATTGGAACGTGCACCTCAATGTGGTGGTCGCCGTAAAAGGGTACTGCGACTACGAAAAAATCCGGCGGTTGTGGCACTGGGATGTCCACATGCGCAAGCTGCCCGTAGGTCCTGGAGTAGTGCGCGGCGCGCTGGCCGAGGTCATCAAGTACGCGGTGGCGGCCACAGTCGCGAAGTCGGCCGAGAAAGCCGCTGCTGAGGACGATAGATTTAACCGGTCGGCGGATGGGCCGACTGAAGCCCGCAATGGGGCTGAGCGCGATACAGCCAGGACCCCGGCACCTCCTATGTTGGAATGGACCGGCGAGGAGCTCTTCGAGTGGCTCATGGCCATGCGCGCATTCCGGCGCACGCGCACCTACGGCTGTTTGTATCGGCTGAAAAAGCCGAAGGCTGAGGACCTGGGCCAGATCGTCTGGCTGGGCTCGATGTGGCACGAGGGCGGCCGGTACCGCATCGCCTCCGCTCTTCTTGACTCGATACCGGAGGATAAGTCGCCCGGGCTGACGCGCGCCCAGCGGTGGCAACAGCTCATGCGCGAGCTAAAACCCTCCGGAATCGACTCCGTCGTGGGTCTGCACCCCGCGACCTAGTTCACAGAACGGCACTCTCACTCAAGATTCTGTGAAATCGAGCACCGCTCGAGGCCCCCTCGTGCGTGCAGCCTCCGGCCCCGTGAGTATTGAGTCACAAAAGCGCGTCACGACCGATGCACTGGTCACCACGTGTCGGGAGATCAGCAAGCTCTTGGGACAGGCCAAACCGTCCCCTGCGCTTCGCATCGCAGCTCCACAAATCGCCGAGGCTCTCCCCCTGGTCAAAGCTTTGGTGCTGGGTCTCGAGGACCTGGTCGACCGTGTGGCGCTGATCGAGGCCTCGTACCGCAGCAACAACCATCCCCACGAGATCCGGTTAGCCGAATGAGTGATCGACTCCGACGCGCGCTCGCGCGCGCTCTCGATGAAGACTCCGCAGACGTCTGTCCGGACGATGCGCGCGAAGAGTCGATGCGGCTCTCGCGCAAGCTCGTCGAGCCGCTCGAAGCCGAGCAAGAACGCGACAGTGAACGCCGGCAAGCTCAGTTCGACAAGGAACACGCCGAAGACGCAAAGCGTAGGGAGCGTGAGCTGGTAGCCCTGGAGCGCATCTCGTACAGCCTCCAGCAGCTCTCTGAGTCGGTGAGCCGACTCTCAGTGAGCGGGCTTCAGGTGCACGGGCATCGATGAGCAAACGCACCAACACGCCGATCGGCGAGGTCACCTGTCCGCACAAAGGGTGTGACGAGGTCTGCAAAATCTATCGGTTCCGCCCGCGCACGGAGGGGCGCAAGACGCTCTTCACCGGCAAGCACTATGCGGAGTGTCCCGTCCACGGGCGCATCGGCTCTGATGGCAACCCCGCGGTAACTGACTACATCCTGACCGAAGGCAAGATATGGGGACCGAAGCCAGGCACCGCGGCCGCTCCGGAAAAACGCGCCGAAAAATCGGCGCCGGCGCACGCGCCGGCGCGCAAAGCCAGCGAGCAATTGCCTCGGAAGGCTTCGGAGAAAGCTCCGGAGATTCCGAAGCCACCAGCAGCTCCGGAGCAGAAACGAAGATGGTGGGAGCCAGTGATATGACGGACACCCGGCAAGAGCCTCTCAGCAACGAAGCGGCCGATCTGCTCCTCGAGGCAAACGCGGCGCTCGCCACCGCCGAGCCCGAAGCTCTCACCGACAATGGACTGCCGCCACCCGAGCCAGTGGATGCAGCCAAAGGCTTTCGAGAGGTTCTGCACCTGCCCGCGATGTTCCTGCAGCGCGGTGTGCTCCCTCAATGGGGAATCGAGGATCAGTATCGCGACGAGTTCACCGCAGCGACTGCGGAGTGCCTAGCGCAGCTCTTCCCGGACGGCATCAATGGCAAGTACGCCTGTTGGTTCCGTCTCCTGGGCTGCACCGGGTTCATTGTCGTCAACGGCATCGCGCAGAACGGCGGCAAGCTCCCCGGGTTCGGCCCGAAGAAATCCCCGGAGCCGACGCCCGAACATGGCGCCGCGACGCCGGCCTGACGGTCTTGCTGTCCTCGTAGCAGGCTCGCGCGGTTCCGGGAAATCCGGATGGACGCGCCAGCAGTGCGAGGGTGCGCAACGGCTCCTGGTCTGGGACTCAGTGCACGAGTGGAGCCGCGATCGCCTGGTGCGATCTGTCCGCACCCTGACGGAACTCCACAAGCTCATCGTGGCCGACGTGGCTGCTCCAAGTGTCTTCCGGGTCGGCTACACCGGTCCAGTCAACGGCAAGACCTTCCACACTTTCTGCAAGCTCGCGTTCGTGTGGATGAAGGCGGCGCCAGATGGCACCGTCGTCGTCGAGGAGCTCGCCGACGTCACGAACCCGGCCAAGGCCCCGGAAGGGTGGGGCGAGATGATTCGAAAGGGCCGCCACTACGGTGGTCGGATCTATGGTCTGACGCAACGTCCTGCTGAGTCCGACAAGACGATCGCCGGCAACGCCGACGTGATCCATACCGGTCGACTCTCGTTTCCACGCGACCGCAAGACCATGGCGGAATACCTCGACATCCCCGTCGAGGAGATCACCGACCTCGAGAGCCTCCATTGGATCGAGCGAGACATGCGTGACCGCCGTCTCACTCGGGGCGTGTTGAGTTTCGGGAAGCCTCGCCGGTCCACGCGCTGATCGATCAGGGATGGGCTGGTTCTGCAGTACCTGTTGACATCACGCTCTTGCAGACTTCCGCAGCTTTAATCCGCTGATCGGCCGTTGCAATCTTCAGCGGTCCGAAGCTCGGCAAGGTCGCGTCCATACAGTCGTCGAACCGCTTTGTTGCCAGCTTCTCCGGCTGCTCCGGCGTCGAGGCGCATCCCGAAATAACCAAGAGCACGGCGGCGGCCACGGCGGCGAGAAGTCGCATTGTTCTGTCCCTTCGATGAAGACCACCGCTCGATTCTAGGGGATCGGACACGGCTAACGGTGCCGGATTTCACAGCGCCCCGGTCGTCAACCGCGCACTCCGTCACACACCAACTCCGAAGGCCTCCGGAGCGCTCCGGAGCAGTCTTTCCGGGGGGCTCCGGAAGGGTCTAGCGTTGCCGCGTTTTCTACCCTTCACTGTCCAACGCACTCGGAGTCTTCAATGAAGTACGCCATCACTGCTGCAGTCGCGCTCGCCGTCGTTGCCATCGCCTATCGCGTTCCTGCGATCAAGGCCGTTGTCTTCGGCGCATGAAGCGACAGCGCACCCATCCGGGCTGAACGCACAATGGCGCGTCCCGTGGGAACACACTCAACACTCTCACGGAGCTGACCATGTCTCGAATCGATGTCCGGATGCCTAACGGCGAAGGTATCGGCGCCAATCAGACAGCGACCTTCAAGCTGCCCATCGGGCGCCGATACCACCAACTCGCCTTCCAGTTCGCCACCACCGGTGGCAACGCGTTCTCGTTCACGAACCTCAAAGAGATTCGCCTGTTCCTGAACGGCTCAGTCTTCCACCGCTACTCGGGCGCCACCCGTGAGGCGATAAACCGATTTGACGGCCGCTCGCCGTCCATGATCGACCAATCCACCTTCACGCTGATCGTTCCTTTCGCACGCTACAAGCTCAACACGCTGGCCGGTGAGGAGGAGACCAGCGTCAACACCGGCTCGGCGGACCCGAAGACCGGGCAGCAGATCACGAGCTTCTACGCCGAGGTCGATATCGACAACACGGTCGTGGGCTCTATCTCCTGCGTGCTGAACGCGTTGCAGTCGGAAGCCCTGCCGGGCGGGCCCGGCACCCTGATGTACACATTGCCGTTCACGCGTTCCGTGCTCGGCGCCGGCGACTTCGAAATCTCCGATCTGCCGCGTGGCGCGGCTCAGTCACTTGCCCTCAATCGCTCGTTTTTCAGCGCGCAGGGCGCGGCCAACATCACGCGGGGCATCATCCAACGCAACCAGTATGTGGTCTTCGATCGCACGAGTTCCTACAACTCTCGCATCCAGAACGACGGCTGGCGAGTCCCCCAGGTCAACTGGTTCGTGATCGACAAGACCGAGGATGCGATCGGTGGGGACCCAATCGACTTGGTCGGTGCGGCGGACTTCCGCTACCGGCTCACGCTGGACAACGCGGCGACGCTATTGGTCCAGCAGGAGTACCTCGGGACCCTGGCGAGCTGATCGACTACCGCAAAAAGTGGCGCACGGATGCGCCACCGACAGGAGATCTCGAACATGGTCGATACAGTCACTCCGGACCCGGTGTTGCAGGACATCAGCTTTGATCCGAATTCCCTCCCTGTGCCGGTGGTCCCGACTAGCAATGATCCACAGAACGCCTGGAGCGGGCTCGACGATCTGGGCAGCGGCGTGGCCAACGTGGGCAGCAACGTCTTGTCGGCGTTCGGCAACCTGGTCTCGGCCCAGATCAACAAAACGGCGCTCCTGACCGAGACCGGCGCGGTGGGCAAGTCCAACACCGCAGCGCCCACGGCGAACCCCAACGCCTGGAAGACCTACGTCGTGATCGGCGTCGTGATAGTCGCCGCCATCGGGCTATTCCACGCGTGGAGGAAATCCTAATGGCGATTGTCACCGGCCGACCGACGCCGGCGGGCGGAAACGCGTTTCGGGGCGGGATCACCGGCTTGGATCGCAGGCCTCATCCGGCGCAGAACATCGCTCCGCGGACGGTCCGCCCCATCAACTATTCGCCGCTCGGTCCCTCGACACTCCATGTGGCCTCACCGCTGAAGAATCCCAAGGTGAAATGATATGGCGGGCACCGGTTACAGTCTGGATACGGCTTCGAGTGTCACGACGGGGCCGGTGCGCTTCGGTGATACCACTTCCGGAACCGGCACGGTCGTTTTTGGCACCAGCAACCCGGGGCTCACCGCAGCAGCCTCCAACATCACATCAAACCCGTGGCTCCTGTCCGGTGCGGGCGCGGTGTTGCTGGTCGGCCTTTTCATCTATGTGCGCTACAGCCGCAAATGATCCGCCTGGAGCCCTGGAGTGACTTCGCGGAAAGAGAGCTGCGGCGGGTGGCGGGCCTGGACCTGCCTGACATCCGCGCCGAGGTGGTGGCGGGTGTGTCTCAGCTTTGGCATTGCCACGACGCTCACGGCCATGGTGGCTATGTGGTCACGCGAGTCGAGCGGCGTGGGGACGGCCTCGAGTGGGTTTGGCTCGCCTGTGCTGGCAAGGGCTATCACGCATTCGTCGGCGTGTTCCTCGAGGTCGCGCAGGCGGCCGCGCTACCTGTACGCGTCTACATCAACCGGCGCGGGATGCAACGTGTGTATGAGCGGCTCGGGTTCGCGGTCTCCGAAACGATCATGCGCAAGAGGTGGAGCTGATGGCGCTCGGCGGCGATAAAAATTCCCCAAAGACGACACAGCAGTCGTCCTCGACCACGAAGAACACGCAGATCGGCGGACCGACCACGACGGGTGCTAACTCAACGGTCGGCGGCTCGGTGGTGCTGTCGGATCTAACGGGAGTGAATGACCTGAACATTTCCACCACGGACCAGGGCGCGGTCTCCGCAGGCCTGCAGGTCGCCTTGAAGGCGCTCGACACCGCGCAATCCAACGCGGTCACCAGTCAACAGACCGCGCAGGGCGCGATCGATTCGGCGGTGGGAGTGGCCACTACGGTCGCACAGGGCCAACAAAACACCTCACTGCGCTACATCATCTACGGCGTGGTGGGTTTGGCGCTCGCCGGCGTGGCCTACGCCTACTTCTCTCACCGAAGGTAACGCACAATGGCGACGACTTCGAGCGGTCCAGTCAAGCGCGGCATGCGCGACTACGTCCTGAATCTCGACGGGACCAACGAGCAACATATCGATACGGACGGCGATTTCTTCCACGTCCAGACAGTCAGCGTCGGCGGAGCCAATGTGTTCCTGCGCTTCGATGACGGGCCGGCGATCACGCGCCAGCAAGGGGAGGGGAACCGCGTTTACTACTCCCGTGTGTCGCTGAATGCTTCGGCCGCCTGTCAGGTGACCGTACAGCTCGGGTACGGGTACGCCACAGACTCGCGCGCCTCGGTTAGTGCAACGATCACAACCCCGATCACACCGGCGCTCCACAATCCGGCCGTCGCAGATGTGCCATGTCCTACGCTGGTCACCACCCAACTGCTCGCGGCGGACGGAAATCGGCTCGGATGTGTGGTTGGTATTGCCTCCACTGCCGCCAACGGACTACGCATTGGAGATGCGACCACAGGCGCAGCTGCGGGGGTTTTGGTTGAGCCAGGGCAGACCCTTCCGATCTTCAGCCAGGACGCGCTCTATGCCTACAACCCAGGCGCAGGGACGATCACGCCATCGATCACGAAGTTCATGAAGACCTGATCTCATGACGCTTTTCCATTCACCCTCCGTCCAGTCTCCGAAGGCGTACGACCTGCAGAACTTGCAGGCGGCACAACTAGGCGCGCGTATCTTTCCCCGCACGGCGCGCGAGACCTCCAGCGGCGTCACTCCGACCGATTTCACCAAGCTTCCGGGCGACCTTTTGCGATACGGGGCGGATCCCACAGGCGTCGCAGACAGTCAACCCGCACTACTTGCGGCGCTCAAGGCAAGCGCCGATGTGTTTGACGGTTTTCCGGGCGGCGGGACCTATTTGCTCAATTCCGAGACTGTCTGGCCCTCATATCCCGCACGCATCCGCGGCCGATCGAAAACAGTCCAGAGTGGCACCGGCGGCACGGTGTTCAAGCTCGCTGCAGCGGCCGGCGCGGGCAAAGCGATGCTACACGCGACCGCATTTATTACGGATATCGAGGTCACCGGGATCACGTTCAATTGGGCCGACAACACTCTCGGGCAGGGAGCGCTGCTGTTTGACCTCGACGCACGCTCTATTCGCATTAACAACAACGTTTTCGTGGGAGCCAGCGCCAGCACCACGACAACCTTCGGTGTGCAGTTCACCGGCGGTGGCACATTCACCGGAGACGTGTCTATCCGGGAGAACTATTTCACCGTCATCTACCGCCCGGTCATCTTGAGTGGCGCGTGCACGAGTGTGCGCATCATTGCCAACGAGTTTTACGGCAACCTGCCGACGGTTCCAGCCGGCAGCTACGGCGTCAACATCACTGTCAACACGACGTACGGGACATACATCGTCGGGAACTACTTCCAAGGGTACAACACCGGCATCCAGAGCCACGGTGTCGCCATATATCAGGCGGGGAATAGATACGAGAGCAACACCAACGCGTGGCAGTGGCAGACCGGAGCGAATCCACTCCTGTGCGTCTCTCATGGTGAATTCTTAGTGAGCGGGGGAGGGGCCACGTATCCGACGGATGACACCAACGCTTGCTCTGTGCTGGCCGGGTCGTTCGGCAATTTTGAGGGCGGCACGAATCTCAACATTTTCCGGGGATATCAGGAGCACGGCCGAACCGCGAATCTCGGAGACTGGACTGCCACCACTTTTGCGGCCGGAGACTACACGGCCAACGGCGGATCCACTCTCACGGTGACCTCTGGCGAGGTCACCAC
>Ga0265334_10001017_pt1 | contig 13842 bp, 16 predicted proteins | sample 42023metaG_FD_192442 | JGI IMG/M metagenome (GOLD analysis project Ga0265334, IMG submission 192442) | Rhizosphere microbial communities from Carex aquatilis grown in University of Washington, Seatle, WA, United States - 4-20-23 metaG | ecosystem: Host-associated > Plants > Roots > Rhizosphere... | reverse complement strand
CCAGAAGCCGCCGTCGGCCTCGGAGCCCACCGACATCTCGTTCCTGATGTCCATGCTCAGGGTGTCGCCCCGCACGATCCAGGCCGAGAAGTGGTCGCGGTACTTCCGGTAGCGCTCGACGTCGACGTCGCTGTCCTTGATCTCGGACATGGCCTTGCCGGTCCGCGCGGCGTACCAGAGCCGGGCGTTCGCGGTGAGCTGCTCCTTGTCCTTCGCCTCCTGCTGCGAGCCGATGGACGCGCGCTGAATCTCCTTCAGCCGGTCCTCGAGCTGCGTGCGCAGCGTGTCGATCGAGGCCTCGATCTTCGAGATCTTCGCCTGCGTCTCCGGGTGGATGACGCCGTTCTTCTTGATCTCGGCGATGCGCTCCTCGTTGGCCACGCGCTCCGCCGTGATCGCCGCGTTGATCGCGTTCAGCGCCTCGGCGATCTGGACGGGAATCTGTTCCGTGCCGCTCATAGGGATGCCCCCGAAAAGAGTTGGATTTGGTCCGGGAAAGCCGCCGCTTACCGCTTGGAAATGCGGTTTGCGATCTCGCGCATCTGCGCCGCGATCGCGTCGTAGTTCACGCCGCTTGGCTGACCTGTCCCAGCATCCCGCGTGGGGGGCATCAGCAGCGACCGGGCGGAATTCATCAACGCCCGGCCCTTATTCCGGGTGCCACCGAGGCTGGTGAACACCCGCTCAAGATCCCGAAGGGTCTTGATTTCCGGCTCAATACTCTGATTCGCGTCCCCGCGCAAAATATCGGGGACCTTATTGAACACCGACAGGTCGAATTTCGCCTGCGCCGACTCCTTGCGCTGGGCGATAATCTCGTCGGCGAATTTCTGGTCCTTGGCCTCCTGGCCGGTCAGCCAAGTCTCGTCGTCGAGCATCTGCTGCACCTGGCGGATGCCGATGCCGGTCCGGCGCGCGTAGGTCCGGGCTAGCACGCCATCGATCTTGCCGAGGAGCGTGGCGGCGTCCGTCATCCGGTGCCGGTCGCCCATCACGACGCCCCACGCGTTGTGGATCATCATGAAGGCGTTCTCGCCGATGGCGATCTTGCGGCCGGCCATGGCGATGAGGGAGGCGGCCGACGCCGCGAGCCCGGTGATCTCGACCCGGACATTGCCCGGGTACGACACGAGGTCGTTATACATGGCGATGCCGTCGAACACGTCGCCGCCCGGCGAGTTGATGCGCAGCACCAGGTTGGCGCCGTTCGCCTGGTCGAGCTGCTGGCGGAACGCCTGCGCGCTCACGCCGAAGAAGCCGATCTCGTCGTAGAGGTTGATGATCACGTCGCCGGTCGAGGCGTCGTTGTGCATGTCGAAGGCGGTCCCGAGCGCGCGCGCGAAGAACGGCCGGTCGCGCTTCAGCGCCGTGACGTTCTCCTCGAGCTGGATCGGCTGCATGTGGCCGGCCGGGTCGGCGCGCTCGAGCGCTTCGACCAGGACGCGACCGGCGGCCGCGAGGAGCGGATCGTCCTTCTGGTCGGCCGCCTTCCGGATGTCGGCGGCGACCACCTTCCCTTCCCGGATGACTCGGAGCTGGCTGTCGCCGTCCTGGGCGAGCACCGGCGCGTCCGCGTCGCGCTCTGGCCCCACGTCGGCGGAGAGCTCGATATTGCCCGCCTCGATCAGCGAACGGATATGCCCAATCGCGGCCGCGCTCACGGTGAACATGGGATTCCCCCGGCTTGAAAGGAAAGCCCGTCGGCTGGTTGCCGCCGGTTACGCCCGCCGCTTCAAGCTGCCGCCGGAGGATCCTTCTGGGGAGCCGGAGCTCCGGCCACGGGAGGCTTGGTGCCGTCCTGGATCCGCATGTTCGTGGCGACGATATACTCCTCGCCGCCCTTGTCGTCACGGTCGTTCAGACCGTTCATCGCCCGCCACTCGTTCGCGTTGATGACGCCGTTCTGGCGCTCGATCTGCAACGCCTCCGCCCGAGACTTCGCGTCGCCGCGCATCAGATCCTCGAGCGAGCACGAAAAAACCCGCGAAGAATCGCCGGCGAGAATATCGCGCTGGAGCGCGCCGCGCCACATTTTCCACCGCGGGCGGATGGAGTCGCTCACAAACTCGATGCCCTGGTGCTCGATATTGTTGTTCGTCGAGCGGTCGAGGTCGGCGATCTTGTGCGGCGGCACCCCGAAAATCCGCGCGATTTCGGTCACACCGAGCTTCTTGGACTCGATGTATTCCGCCTCCTGGTTGGTGATCGCGACCGGGGTGTAGGTCATCCCCTCCGGCAGAAGCAGCGTCCTGTACGCATTTCCGCCGCCGGCGTATGTGTCCTCCCAATCCTTCCGGAATGCGTCCTTGTCCTCGTCGGCCATCGCGCCGGTGAACGAGATCATGCCGAGCGGCTTGGCGCCGTTCCCGAAGAAGCGCGACCCGTGTCGGCGGACGGCCAGCGCGTCGCCGATCGACTGCCGGTGCACCATGATCGGGCTCATGCCCGTCACGCCGTCGTCGCTCATGTGGCGCAGGTGGAGCACCTGGTTCTGGGTCAAGGTGACCCGCGTTCCGTTCGGCTTCGTGTACTCGTAGGTGACCGCCAGTCGATCGTCCTGCTTCGCCTGGACGCAATCCGGATGCAGGCGGATCAGCTCGGTGACGTTGCCTCCGATGCCGACGACCTTGAACGCATAGGCGTTGCCGCGGAGCTCCCAATCCCGCTGCATCATCATCTTCCACTCGAAGGCGGACTGCCATTCGTTCGGCTGATGCATGAGCAGTGCATAGAGCGGGTCGTCGACCAGCGACGTGTAGACCTTGCGGCCGCTCTTGCCGCTCTTGACCGCCTGGAGCTCGAAGTCGACCGACGCGATGACGCGGGACGTGAGGAAGACGCACGCGTAGACCGCGCCGAGAGACTGAGCCGTGGAATAGTTGACGACCTCTCCGGCGTCGATCGGGGCGGCGCCATAGAACTGCGTGACGACCTGGTCGTAAAGTTCCCGCGACGTGGTAATTGCCGCGTTTTTCGGCCGGAAAGCCGAGCCGAAATTCCGGAGAAGGTCACGGAACGCCATCGCCCACAACCCCCTCAAGATAGAAACAGTTGGCCCGGTTTATACGCGATTCGCGTGATTTTGCGCGGGAACCTCACGGCGCGCACCGCGGCGCCGAACGACATCGCCAGCGCGACGGCGCAGTCAATACGGTTCTTCGCCTTGATTTTGTCAAACCATTTGTTCCCGAGCGGGTCCGATTTGATCATCACGGACATCATCGCCTGGGTGACCACCGGATTGCGCTTGATGCGCACCCGGCCTTCGAAGATCGCGAGCTCGAGATCCGCGACCGAGCCGGGCATCCACAGCCCCTCCGGCGCCGCATCGCCCTTCTTCTTCGCCTGCTCCTGCTCCTCGTCCGTCGCCGTGCCGCGCTTCGTGCCGCCCTGCGGGTGCCGGATGAACGGGATCTTGAGCCCGAGCTCAGCGCAGTCCTCCTCGAACTGCTTGAAGGCGTAGGAGTCGTAGGCGAGCTGCGCGATCCGGAGATCGCCAGAGATCTGCGCGACGCGCGCGGCGACGAAGGCCCGGTTGATGATCTTGCCCGGGACGCCATGCAGGAAGCCGCGGTCGACCCACGTCCGGTAGGGCAGCTTGTCGATCGCGGCCCGCTCGTCCATCGTGTCGACCGGGGTGAAGCCTTCGACCCAGCAATCGAACGTCGGCGCCCTGACCGACACGACCGAGCCGTCGCTCTGCTCGCGCTCAACCTCCATCCAGCCTGTCTGGATCGTGCCGGCGAGCGCCGTCATGTCGCGCGTGGCCGACAGGTCCAGGCCGAGATGGACTTCCGCCTGCGGATGCTCGGCGATCGGATTGATGTCGTGGAGGACCGCCTCGAGCGTCGGCCGCGACATCCAGGCGATCGCCGAGTCCGTCCAGACGCAGAAATTCAGCCGCAGGATCTCGTTGAGCTTGCCCGGGATCGAGCGCGCCTGGCTGACACGGCCGCGGAGATATCGCTCCTGGATGGTCACGCCATAGAGCGGGTTCGCCTTGATCCAGCACGACTCGTCGCTGAGCGGATCGTCGCCCTCGTCGAGCGCGCACACGTAGGAGAACGTCTCGTCGTAGGACTGAAGGAGCTCGGCGAAGTTGTCGTCCTGGTAGACCTCGTAGGTGAACTCCGGATCCTCGCCCGGCGTCATCGACGCCGAGCCTGCGGCGACGCGCACCGCGAACTCGTGCTCCTCGTAGCAGATCGATGCCCGATCCGAGCCCGAGTTGGTGATGATGAACAGCAGCGGGTTCTGCCGGAACTTGAAGCCGGCCGCGAGCATGTCGACGATGCCGCGGTCCGGGTGCTCGTGGAGCTCGTCGACCAGCGCCAGGTGCGGCCGCGGGCCCGAACCGGTCTTGCCCGCATCCTTGGAGATCGGCTTGAACATCGCATCCCCGGCCGTGTAGTTCATCTGCCAGACGGGGTTCACGCCGAGCATGTGGATGCGCTTGAACAGCGACGGCGACCGCCGAACCATGTCGACGGCCTCCTTGAAGATGATGAGCGCCTGTTCCTTCTTCGCCGCGCCGGCGTAGACCTCGGCGCCGCGCTCGTGGTCGGCCATCAGGCCGAGAATCCCGAGCCCGGCGGCCATCGGAGACTTGCCGTTGCCTTTCCCTTCCTCGACATAGGCCTTGCGGAAGCGTCGGTTTCCGTCCGCCGACTTCCAGCCATAGATCGAGCCGACGATGAATTGCTGCGCCGGCGCCAGGTGGAATTCCTGCCCGGCGAACTGGCCGTCGCGGAGCGTCAGGTACTTCGGGAAGAAATTGATCGCCCGCAGGGCGGCCTCGACATCCCACGTCAGACCGCGATCGGGCCCGACCATGAGATCCTTCATGTGCCGATGGCACGCATTGCGGACGTGCGGGCCGGCGACGATCCGGCCTGCGATCACGTCCTGCGCATAGGCGAGAACCGGATCGAGCGGCGCCTTCGCCTTACGCGAAGTATTCGCTGTCCGCTTCTTCGTCGCTCGCCTTGCCACCACTCGCTCCCACAACAATGTGCGACCGCGCCGACGGCGTCATGCCGAACTCCGCCGTCCATCCCCGGATGCGCCGGTCGGCGTCCGACTTCAGCCCGACGGCCGGATGCGGCCGCCACATGAAGCCGCCCTCCTTGTTCTTCGTCCGGTACGAGCGGCCATCGAGCGAGAAGTATTCCTCGCCGCCGGCCGCCAGCGTCTCGATCGCCTTCTGCTTGTTCGCCTTGATCTGGGCGCACGCCGAGCGGTGATCCGCGACCGCCTCGACCAGCATCTCGATCGCGACCATGTCGGCGATCTTCAGGATCTTCATCTCGTCCACGACGCGGACGACCTCGACCCAGATCGCCTTCGCGTCGTCGCTCAGATGGTCCGGAGGCGGCGGCGTGTTGACGCGCCGCGACTCCGGTTCATCGCCGTTGATCGGTCGCCGCCCCGGATTGCCGTCGATCAGCTTCAGGTGGTTCGGCTTTGACTTACGCCCCTTCATCTTTCGCCCCTCGCGCGATCTCGAACATCCGCCACAGGAACGGGTCGTTCTTGTGTTTCATCACCCAATTCATAAAAAGCCCGCGATTTGCATTGCAGCGATGGCAAGCCGGCTCGAGATTCCCTGGAGTGTTGTTTTGCTTGTTGCCGTCCATGTGATCAGCAACAAGTTTTCGACTCCCCACGCCAAGCCACTCTATCTCACAGGCGCACCAGACGCATTTATGCACGCCCCATCCAATACGATCGAATAGAACCTTTCTGTGCTCATACACACCGCCGTTCTTGTCTACAAGCGGATGCTCACCTACCGGGATGATCCTCACATAGCCGTTCGGAGCGATATATCTACGCTTGAACACCGGATCATCGAATGATCCTGTCTTGTATCTGCGATAGTAGTGCATCTCGCAAAGAGCGCCGAGGCGTGTTCTCGACTGCTTTTGACATCCCTCAATCGTGCATGTCTGCCACGGTTTCTCTTTTCTCTCTGGCAGATCGAACTTGCCGTACTTCCTGAACCTTTGCTCATGAAGCCCGCAACAAGCGAAATCGGCCACTCTGGTTCGCGGCTTGCGTTGACACTCTGGCGCATCGCATTTTAGCGGAAGCGGCTTACTCTTGTCCTTTCCGGCGGGGACTGACTTGTATTCGTACAATTTTTTTCGTCCGTATTTTCGAGCGGCCAGCCGTCATCATCGAAGCCGACTCGCCTGCTATTTTCCATCCTTTGCTTAAGCCCATTGTGATGCACAACGCAAAGGGAGGCCGTGTTTTCGAGGGAGAAAAACAACTTCCTGTCGCCTCTATGAGCGACAATATGGTCGACGATTAGCCGAGCTTGCCTCGGATCCTCGATCCGGGTCCCGTCGGGCCGTCGCCTGCCATCGTTGATGAAGCCAGCCTCTTTGCACATCCGGCAGATAGGCTCCATCGCGAGCCGCCTGGTCCGGATTGAATGCCAGCCCTGCGTCTTGTACCAGGAGCGCCACGGGACCTCTCGGCGGCGGCGCTCGTACTCGCGATCGTCCCGCGCCATCAGATCATGGGGCGTCCCTGCGCCCAATCGTAGAGGCGCTGGCGCCACTCGCCGGCATAGGGCGCGTCCTCGTAGCCGCGCATCGTCGGGATGCCGTCGGTGTGATGGACGATCGCCGGAACGACGTTCTCGTCCGAGACGCCGGCGAGCCAGTTCCACTCGACCGGTAGCGACCCGATCAGGTCGTCATCCTCGAGCCAGCAGAAGGCGTGCAGGTCCCGGCCCGGGACCTCGTTGACCATGTTGACGGTGAGCAGCTTGTTGGCCGGGTGCTCGCAGTTGAACAGCACCACGCTCGACCAGTTCTTTCGCGCGTACCGGGTCTGCGTCTGGCCGTCCATCTTCACGTTCGCGGTCGGCCGGAACTCGTGCTTCACGCACATGACCGCGTAGCGCGGGTCCGCGAGCGCGAACAGGTGCCGCAGATCCTTCCGGACGAGCATGTCGCAGTCCATGAACAGCGCCCAGCCGTCGCGCGCGAGATGCGGCACCAGGAACCGGCTGATCGAGAACTCCGTCGCGCACGGCGCGTCAGAGATGACGTCCCAGATCTGCTCGGCGCCGGTGTCCGGGTTCGTGCGGCGCTCCGTCGGCCGCCAGTAGAGCCCGGCGTCCCGGAGGCGCTGGAGGACCAGGCCATAGACCGGGATCGGCAGGTTCAGGTGCCGCCGGATCGACTCTTTGGCGACCGCGAATGCGGAGGCCTCGCGCGGATCGAAGCCGATCCAGATGCTATTCTGATGCTGGTTGTTCATTCGCCCCACCGTCGTCGTTGCTGAGGATCCGGCAGATCCTCTCGACGTCCGCTGGGGTCATCCCGCGGTGGCACGGCAAGGAGAGCTGCCTTGACGCCGCCGCCGCCGCTACCGGGAACTCGCCGCTGGCATGATCGTGGCACATGCGCAGCCGACTCACCGGGGGATCATAGTGCACGAGGGTTTGAATCTCATAACGGGCGAGCCTCGCGCGGAGCTCGTCGCGATTGTCCGCGAAGATCGGGAAGACGTAGGGGACCGGCTCATGTCCCGGCGCCAGTGGAAGCTTCTCGATCTCCTTCGGCAGGCCCTCATAGTACAGCTTCGCCAGGTTGCTCAGATGCAGCGCGGTAGCCGAATACCGCTCGAGCCGCGCGCGGATGACGGCTGCATTGACCTCGTCCATGCGCGAGTTGTAGCCGAGGCGCACCTGCTCGAGGCCGTTCCAACCGTGGTTCCGGATCATGCGCGCGCGCTCGGCGGCGAACGCGTTCGCGAAGGCGACCGCCCCGCCCTCCCCGATGCCGGACAGCGGCTTCGTCGGATAGAAGCTGAAGATTGCGGCCGCGCCGAACGTCCCGACATACCGGCCGCCGACCATCGCGCCGAACGCCTGCGCGCAGTCCTCGATCAGGGCAATGCCCTTGCGCTCGCAGAGCTCAGCGATCCGCTCAATGCCCGGCGCCGGCCAACCATAGGCGTGCACGACGACGACCGCGACGGTCCGCGGCGTGATGAGCCGTGCGATCGCCTCGGCGGTCGGCGTCTTGCTCACGGGGTCGACGTCGCAGATCACCGGGCTGATGCAGGCCCGGCGCGCGGCGTCGTAGGGCGCCGAGAAGGTGAAGTCCGGGATGATCACTTCCGGCGTGGCGATCTCGACGTTCGCGAACTCCTCCATCGCCAGCACGAGAGCGTCGGTGCCCGAGGCGCACATGGCCACGTGCCGCTGGAGCGTCCGGGTCAGCGTGTGCTCGAGCTCGGTCACCTGCTCCCACGGCCGCACCAGCTTGCCCGACCGAAGGATCTCGCCAACGAGCTCGATCTCCGCCTCGTTGCACTTCGTATTGAAGGCCCAGAACATCACAGATATTTCCTCTGAAACGGGAAGACGATCGGCTTCACGACGCGGCGCTGGGCGACGCAGCAGATCGTCACCTTGCGTCCGTCGTTGTGGAACCGGAATTTCCTTGCCGGATCGACGTCCAGCCACTCGCCGCGAAGGTTTGCCTTGAGGAATTCCACCTCAAATCCATTCGCTTCGTAGAACTCGACATAGAGAAGCGGCGAGAAATTGTAGAAGGCGTGGTTGAGCATCACCATCGGGTTCATGTGGTAGACGAAGCCGCCCTCGCCGACGGCGCTCGCAGCGTTGGCGATCGCCTGGCCGACGTTGAAGCAATGCTCGGTCGTTCCGCAGTCGAGCACGATGTCGTAGGCAGCTTTGAACCGATCGGCGATCGGCTGGTTAAGGTCGACCTCCTCGTCAACGCCGAAGAGGGTCCCGCGGCCGTCGATCACATGGAAATCGCAGCCGAGCGCGTCGAACAGGATCTTCGCATCCCCGATGATGTCGGCGGCACCGGCCAGGCGCCGATCGTTGCGCACCTGCTCGTTCCGCGTATCGAGCTCGCGCTCGAAAAGAACGAAGAGCTGCGCCGGCGTGGCCAGCACATCGGGATGGCCGAGCGACAGCACACGCGGCCGCGCGCGGTTCGCTTTCGCGCGGTCCACGAGCGATGCGATCCGATAGATTTCCCAGGACTGCAAACCCATCGTCAGCCCCCGAAGCGCTGGTTCACATAGTCGAGAAGGTGCTGCTTCCGCGGGCCCTTGAAGTGCACGATGTAGGCGTCCCGCATCGCCGGCGTCATCCGGCCATCGTCCGCGGCGAAGCAGTTGTGCGTCCTGCACGGGACCATCGAGATCCGCGGATCGCCCGGCGCGGGGAAGATCTCTTCCGCCGGCGGCCGAAAATCCCAATCCGCTCCGAACTCGACCGTTTCCCCCTTCACCAGCGGAATGCCGAGCACGTGCTGGAGCGCTTCCTGATCGCCCCACCATTCCTGCTTCTCGGCCGGCCACGTCCGCAGCCGGATGGCAGCATGGTCGTAGAGATACCAGGCGTCGATATGCCGCCGCGAATAGCAGATATTGTTCACGATCCATTTGAATTTCGGACCGCGATGCGTGACGGCGACGCCGTCTGCGATCGCGTCGCCGAGCGGCCGGTTCGGAATGCAGTCGGTGTCGGCCAGGACGATCAGATCCTCGTGCCGCTTGATGTAGAGGAAGGCGCGCTGGGCCAGGATGCTCTGCAACATGAGAGGCTGGCCGCCTGGCGCGCAGCACTCGATCTCGATTTCTCGTTCGAAATAGGCGGCGCTGGCATGGTCCGTCAGGAGCACATACCGCGAGCCCGGGTTAGTTGCCTCGAGCGCGCGCCGCCCGGCCTTCATGAAGGCAAGCTGTTCCTTCGCCTGGTCGAGGGGCGCGCCGAACGGGTGCACGTAGAAGACGGCGAAGATCATGGTCACGACACCGCGTCGAGGTTGAAGATCGCGGGCGAGAGCACGGGCGTCGAGAAGGCGACTCGTTTCTCGACCGGCCTCGGCGCTGGCGGCGCGGCCCGCGAATCTGCGGCCGCGCGCAAGCGCATGGCCAGCTCCGGGTGGATGAACAAGACGCCGTTGATCAGCCATGCGACGGGCCTTGCCCGCACGACCATCCTCTGCTTGAAGCCGCGCGCCGCGCGCCGGCGGGCCCGCGCCTGGCTGCGGCAACCGGACCAGTCCTCGACGCGCTCTATGGCGTTGGCCGTCTCGACGAGAGGGATGCCGCAGAACTGCTCAGGCCCGCCGATCATGCCGCCTCCGTCTCGACCGCCCCTCGCGGGGGATTGGTGGGCGGGGATTTGGCCTTGTCGATCAGGGCGGAGAGCAACGCGGCAAGGATGGCGAGTGGGGCGCTACGGAACCACTCCGCGTCCTCACCCACTCCGTCAAATGTGTCGATGCTCGCCCACCATCTTCCAGCCTCACCCGCCAGACAGATTGGGTCGGCCCCCGGCAGCATCCGCTCGACCAGCGCCAGAGCGGCGTCGACTGATGCGGTATACTCTGGGTATGCCCACCCGCGCCGCCCCAGTATCTCGAAGGAACTAAGCGGGTCGTTCAGCAAAATAGCTATGTAGCCGTCCAACTCCCGATTCGGCCCCGTCGCCGAGCGCACACGCTCCAGCAGTGCTGTCAGGTCGCTCATGCCGCCTCCGTCTCGACCGCGGCCGCGGGGACCGGCATGGCGGCGGCCGGCGCGGCGGGCTGGTCGTTCCAGCTCATGCAGAAGTCGCCCTTCTTCTCCCAGACGACGTGCATGCCCCAGGACTCGAGCAGCCGGATCGCGGAATTCCGCTCGATCCCGTACCGGCGCATGTAGGCCTTCTGCTCGATCATGATGATCGGCCGGCAGTGGCGGATCAGGTTCTCTCCGCCCATCACCACGAAATGCTCGTAGCCCTCGACGTCGATCTTGATGAAGTCGACCATGCCGAGGTCGGGATCTATCGACAGCGCGTCCAGCATGCCCATGGAAACCTCGAGCGATCCTTCCGGATCGACGTTGGCGGCCCCGGAGTCGTCGCCGGCGACGCGCAGCCGGATCTTCCGCTCCGCCTCGCCGAGCGCGATGTCGAGCACCCGGACGTTCCCGTGGTCGACCAGGTTCTTGCGGAAGCAGTGCACGTGCGCCGGCACCGGCTCGAAGGCCAGCACGTACCAGAACTGGCGCGCCAGCATGCGCGTCCACAGCCCGACATGCGCGCCGATGTCGATCGCGAAATGGGCGCGGCCGCGGGCGCGCGCGACGGCGAGCGCAGCCTCGACCTTCTCGAACTGGTATGTGCCCTTCCCCGCGACGATCGGGTTGCGGAGGATCTGCTCGCTGAAATGGGAGTCGTGGATCGGCAGGTGGATGCCGTTGACGACCTTGGTTGGAAAGCTCACCCCGCCCTCCTCTGTGCCTCGGCGAGCGCGAGCTCGAGCACCAGCGCCGGGAAGTCCTGGTCGAAGTGGCTGTTGAAGACCATTCCGACCGCGCGCAGGTCGACCTTGCCGTCCGCGACGCTCTCCTGGATCCGCTTGATCCGCCGGACGACCGAAAACCAGTCCTCCTCGCGGGAACCCGCGCTCACCGGCGCGCCTCCGGCGATCGGCCGAGCGCCTTGCGGCCCCCCTTCAGGTGGTCGGAGTAGTCGCCGAGCGCGCACTGGTGCCAGACATGGCCGCGGCCGCCGGGCGTCAGGCTCTTCATCTTCGGATGGCTCGTGCCGAAGAACGTCTTCCGGACCGTGTCGAAGACGTAGGCCGAATGCCACTCAGGCAGGCTGAAGACCTCGTCGCTGCGATACTCGTCCGCCAGCGCCGTGAGGAAGTGCCTGGTCTTCGGATTGAGCCGGACCGCCCAGAAGCCGAGCTCCGTGTGCTTCGGCTCCCGGCCGAGATAGACCAGATCGGCGTCGCCGAGCAGCTTTTCGATGAACCCGGCCGGGACGGGCTTCAGCGTCACGACGTCGGCGTCGAACCACGACAGGATCTCGCCGTCCTGGAGCCGCATCGCCGCGGACTCGGGATAGAAGAGCTGCTTCACGAACCGGACCGCGTCGAAGCGGTAGTTGTAGCCGTCGGCGAACTGCCGCTGCTTCCAGCGCTCGTTCGGCGCGCGGCCGCAGCGCTCCGGCGTGTTCTTGTGCCTGTCGATGAACTCCTGGAGCCCCGGGCAGGAGAAGACGCTGCTGAACGTCACTCGCTCCCGGCGCTCGAAGGTGCCAGGCAGGTCCCGGAGCGGCGCCAGATCCTCCATGAAGAAGTGGAGCGCGATATCGCGCGGCCAGAACTCGGCGAACGAGGTCAGGAAATTCCGGCCATATTCGACGTAGCCGGCCGGATGGCAGCCGCTCACGATCGTGGTCATGTCCGCTCTCGCTTGAAATAGAGGACGTGATAGTAGGATTGCACGCCCACACCGGCGAGCTCCCAGCCCTCGGCCCCGAGGGACTCGAGCTCCTGCAAAACCATCTTCGACGCTTCGTGATTGAAGTGGTCGCCGCCCATCACGCAAATGACCCGGTATTCCCACGTCTTCACGGCTGGCCCCCGTGCATGCGCACCATGGTCCCGGTCGTATAGCCGGCGTCCACGTAGAGGAGGAAATACGCGGTCCGCGCGACCTCGGCCGCCGTCAGCCAGCGCCCCTTCGGATGCTCGGCCGCGCGGCGCCGGACGTTCTCCTGGTCGGTCCGCGCGCGCGTCATCGCGCTGTCCTCGATGATCGTCGGCGACACGCCGACGAGCTGCTGGCGCGGCGAGAGCAGCCTCGTGTGCTCGACGAACCGGTGCAGCGCAGCCTTCGCGCCGGCGTAGCCGTCGTCGAAGCACGGATGGAAGACGGACTCCGTCCCGATGACGCAGATCCGAGCGTTCTCGTTCTGCTGGATGAGGATCTGGCAGTCCCGAGCGATCGACGCGAAATTCGCCGACCAGGACTCGGCGCGCTCGAGCGGCGTCTGCTCAACAAACCGCTTCGGATGCAGAAGCCCGTTGCAGAATAGGTAGCGGTCGCCATGAATCGGGATCGGCGCGTCACGGAGCGCGTTGACGATCGACTCCCGCGGCCACGCATCCCGCACGATCGCCGTGAACGCCTTCGCGATTTCGCTCCTGGCGCCGCGAATTACCAGCACACAAGCCCCCAAGGAATCAGAGATGCCCGGTCGCGAGCGTTACCCGCGGCCGGTGCTGAATGCCAGAGCATTTCAGGGATAAATTCTAGGCGATTTCCCGAACGGTGCCGACCGGCCAGCCCCGCGTGCGCTCGAGCAGGAGCTCGACCTGCCGCGCGGCGTCGAAGATCGCATCGATCTTCCCGGCCCGCACCCGCATGACCTTCTCACTGGTCCAGGACACGTCGACCAGCCGCTCATCGGCGGCCGATGCCGGCATGGCGCGGATCGAGAGCCGGTGGCCGGCGACGGTGTACAGATCCCGGACCGCCGGCCAGAAGAATTCCATCTGGTCCATCATCAGCCCGGCGCGTGCGTGGACGTCCGCGGTCGACACGCCGTCGAGGATCCGCTTCGCCTCGAGCCAGGATCCGCATTCCTTGGAGAACGGCGTATATTTGGCGCTCGTCAGGCTCGACAGGCCAGCGTCCTCCCGCCACGGGTAGACCGACCCGAACGGCCCATCCATGATCGTCGTCGCGCGGTCCGTCGGACCCTCGAGCAGGACCGTCACGCACGGCTCGAACCGCTGGATTCCTTGAGGATCATTCGAGCAGAACGTGCAATCGATCGTTACGTCGTAGGCGTCCTCGTCGCCCATCCCCGACGTGTTCAGCCGCACGCGGTCGCCGAGCTCGCGGGTGAAATATTCCCGGGCCGCATCGATCACGATATGCCGCTCGCCGCAGAGGATGGCGCCTTCGACATTCCGGAGCCCGAAGTCGGCCGGATCGTAGACCCTGATCAGGTCTATCTCGTCGGCCAGCGTGTGCACGTAGGTCCCGAAGTAG